>Ga0137370_10001056_pt1 | contig 11190 bp, 10 predicted proteins | sample SagtaG_11_FD_104920 | JGI IMG/M metagenome (GOLD analysis project Ga0137370, IMG submission 104920) | Vadose zone soil microbial communities from Sagehorn Ranch, Mendocino, California, USA - Sage1_R_20_16 metaG | ecosystem: Environmental > Terrestrial > Soil > Vadose zone | place: USA... | reverse complement strand
CACTTTGCCGTCTAGTTCGCATGTGCTCATGCCATCGCAGATGCGGAGATGTAATTTCGTACGAGTGGGAATGGGTTCGAGCATATCGATATAGCAACCACGCGAGCTCAATTCGGAAAGCTGGGCGCGAACCCACGTTCCGTCGCGAAGGGTGATTTCGGCATCTGCGAAAAACGAGAAGCGCGGATTGGCGCGCTTTGCTGTATAGGGACCTTCGGCCATGGTGTCTCTCCAGTCCGCGAACATCGGAGTGCGTCTCAATCCATTGTATGGAACCTCAGCGCGGCACACCCAGGCGTGAGTGTTCTGGATTGCCGTAAGAGGCAGCTGGCTTTCCGTACAGGTGCTGAGCGAGGGCCGAAAATCGCTAGGGTTACCCGCAGCGTACCTTTTTGTTGCGGATGTGCTCCGGCCCTATGCGACGTGCATCAGCTTCCAGCTGCTCCTGTGATTGTGACGTTGCGGTCGCTCGTGCTGTATCGGCGCTTTATAAGCACTTCTGAAAAAGAGGATGCCAGCCTTCCTATTCACTCATTTAGCGGCTTCGACTGTGAGTCTCAGCCCAATAGCCTTGGTGATGGCAACTAGCGTGGACAGGCGGGGGTTGCCGTGCACCGACAAAGCCCGGTAAAGGCTTTCACGCTCGATGCCGGCAGCCCTGGCGACTTTGGCGATGCCCTGCGCTTGAGCGAGGTGGCGCAAGGCAATGAGCAGAACGCGGGGCTCGTCTTCATCCTCCAATGCCGCTTTGAGGTACTCGGCGGCGAAATCCGGGTCCTTCCGGAGCCGTCGAAGAATGGTTTCGTCGTGATCCGGCAGGGGCTGGCCGGGGACTTGTCGTCCTGCAATGCCTCGTCCGTAAGTAAAACCGGCCACGAAGAGCGCGTTAATGTTGCTATCGCGCTGAAAGCGGTCCAGCACGGAAGCGATGCCTTCGTCGAGAAAGGACACTGCTCCCACCTGAATGCCGATTACTCGACTGGTGATTTGAATCTGCGGAAATCGTGAAGCAACACCTGCCGCCGCGATCAGTTTTGCAAATTCACGTCGAGATAGTTCATTCATCGGCATACTCGTGCACATCGGAACTTGATTCACCTATTTCTTTTTAAGCCATTTAGAAAATGTATTTCCGGGCCAGTTGCATCTGTCGCTGCCCAAGTTTATTCGTTACCTGTCCGAAGGACTTACGACCTTCGGGTTATGAGCGGATAAAATACTGGCTCGTCTTTGCTTCTCAACAACTTACGTATGTGTTGATCGACCTATTTCACTGGTGTTCTTCGGTAGTTTGTTCCCAATTTGTTCTCGATTTGTTCCCAGTTCGCTGGGATGAACCCCTAAGATGGCACAAATTATTTGGACACAGCTTCTGTGACCTCCAGTCCCAGTACTTTACTTGGACTTAGCCCACATCGCCGACGCAGAACTTCGCACTGTAGCAACCAGATATTTAGTTTCAGAGGTCGGGCACACCGTGAACGCGCATGGCTCGCGGTCTGAATTCAGCGCGAAGAGAGAGCGTATTGTCGTGGCCGGGACGCGGCATCTTGGCTGAGGCTTTGCAGTGGAACACGATGCGCTCGCTCTCCGGATCGATCGTCGCTCGGCCTTCGACTTCCCGGGGGAAATGAAACTCGACGCGCGCTTCTTCCTGCTCAGTTCCATCGAAAAAGCTCACGCTTTCCAGGTCGAGCGACGTGCCGCTCGTTAGCTCCAGGAACACCGTGTCGTGCAAGTCTTCCGAGGCGTCGCGCAGAATACGGAGCTGCTCGCTTCCTTCAATCACAAGGACATAATCCGATAGGTCTTCCGCCCGAAGCGGTTCGGCGGTCAATGCGGGATTACGCAACTGGCGGAGACGTTGATCTGCCAGGCGGATTGTCTTTGAGGACCACCAAAACACGGGAACTGCAGGTTGCGGCTTGCTGCGACTGATCTGCAATCCGCGAACCGGATTCGCATTATTGGAATTGACAGGCGCGTCGGTCACTAAGCCGGTCTGAGGGTCCATGTGACGTGATGTAAACTTCGTCTCCAGTTTGATTCCCGCGGGACTCCATGGAGAATCTTGCAGAATCCGATAAACGTCCGCCAAGTCCCATTTTGCTGGCACTTTGTCCCAAGGCGATCCACCGAGCGAACCGGGGAGGGCCAGCAACGCAGCGAGGATAAAACGTGTCATCATCGACCGATTACGCGCAACCTGATGGGTTTCGATGCCAGCGTCACCCGTAAAGTTGTAGTGTAGCACCATGCTCAAGCATCGAAGTTGGATGCATTTGTCTTCACTCGGGCTGCCTTGCAAAAACATTACTTCTCGGATCTGCTCGTTGATGCCGTCTCGCCACTTTCGCCGCTCTTCTGGCGTCGAGCCGCGACTCTTTGCAAGGCACCTTTGAAAAAATCCCACCTCCATGGTCTTTTCTGCCAAAAGCTGCTTCAAGCGATGGATTTCCATGCGGTGAGAAGATGCGTGCGTGCTGGGTCGCAAAGCTTTTCTCCTCGTTCAAGGAACAGCGAACCGCCGAGACGCAATGCCAGACCGATGAGAATCATGGTGAGGCCCTGGCCAGGTACGAGGCGTGGTCCTTATCTGAATCTAAATCTGCAGGGGCACTACAGCCTTTTCCATTCCTGCGTGTTAGGCGAAGCGGGCACCCTCACAGCACCTTGCATTTCCTCACCAGACATCGCACGCACCGGCGGGGCGGCCGCGCTCCAGCAAAGCACGCAAAGTCGGAAGCATCCGGTGCGCGGCTCGCTCTCCGGCCTTCACCAATTCGTCAGCGCGTTCGAAGTCGTCCGCCGGGAATCCGCTCACGTCCGGCTCAATCACCACGTCGGACGCCTGGCGCCAAGTCTCCATAATCTGAGTGTGGCCGATTTGAAACGTGTGCTCGATCACCTGAATAACGTTTGTGGGCGCGTGGCCTGACCCAACGCCCTTGAGATGTACGGCAATGACCGCATCAACTCCAAGATTCCGGAGAGTGGCGACCGGTACCGGGCCCGATATCGCGCCATCCACCAGAAGCCGCCCGCCGAACTCGACTGGAGTGAACAGTCCCGGAACGCTGCAACTGCCCCGCACGGGCGGAATCAGCTCTCCACGCTGAAACACAACACCTTCGCCGGTGACAAGGTCCGTGGCGACCACCGCGAGGGGTATCCTTAGTTCCTCGAACGTCGCGCAATGAAGCAGCTTGCGGAGAAACCGATCCATTCTTTCATTCGTTGCCAACCCCAAACGGGCCACGGTCCAGCGGGCCAAACTCTTCCACCGAAGTTCACGCGCGGCTTCAATCATCTCCTCGACGGAGGCTCCACTCGCAAACGCAGCTCCCACTACACTTCCCACGCTGACCCCTGACAGGGCGTCAATGAGGATTCGATTGTCACACAAAGCTTTCAGAACGCCGATGTGCGCAACCCCACGCGCGAACCCGCCACCTAAAGCGAGTCCGATCTTTGGTTGAGGGCTTGGTCTTGGATCAAGAATTGAAATAAGCGGCTCCCTGAGGATCACGATGCCGGAATCAACTGCCCCTCCATACGCTGTCCTTCCACTTTGAAAGCCATTGCTTTTCCCTTCGCCTCCCAGCCCCCCGATAAAATCACCCGCTTCGGAACATCGGCAGGAAGGCAGCGCTCATTTCATCGTGGGGTCCCGGCCTTCGATCAACTCGGAGAGGACCTGCGCCAAGATCGGGAGGGGCGTCGGCTTACCCAGAATGGCGTCCACTTTACGCCGTTGCGCCTCCGCATCCACAGTGGGAGATCGATAAGCCGTCAAGAGGATGGTCGCTGTAAAAGGCGATTGCTGCTTGACGAATTGAAGAATCTCGAGCCCTTCCATGCCACCGGTTCCGCTCAACCTGAGGTCAGCGATTACGGCTGCGTACCTCGCTCCAGCAGTCAGACTCTTCGCCCCCAGGAGGTCCCGAGCGCAATCGACCTCGTACCCCTGTGCCGTCAGAAAGTCGTGTACGGCAAAAAGGATGGGCTCTTGATCGTCGATGATTAATACCCTGAACCGTTGCATGTCCCAGATTCATCGGAACAAAGATAGCTCCACTCCCTTAGACTCAACACTAGCGCTTACCGAGAAGCTCAACCTGTTCCTCCACCTTTACTGCATGCTTCGGACTTTCGATTTGCACGAGATCGGGCGCATCCGGCTCTTTGAGAACATACTTGCGGTACAATTTGGCCATTCGGGCGTTTTCATTCGCCTGGCTGCGGAGCTTTTCATCGCGCGCTCGCAGTTTCTCTTCCCGGGCGTACTTGGGAATGCCTCGTTCGTCTAGGTCCTTTTGCTCCTCTTGAGTAACGATTTCCTCCCGGAGCACCAGCGAGTGGTCCTTGCTATTCAGGCTCACGCTTTTGCCGCCGGCAAAGATCTCATGCCGGCCATGTTCCTCATACCACTTCGTCAGCGTCGCCGTCATGTGCATCTTTTCGATGATCTTGCGCCAGCCAACGCCCGTGTTGTACGCGCAGAATGAAATCTCGCCCTCCTGCGTCGCATAGGGGATGATGCACTGCTCGGTGCGGCGGAAGTCGTAGTTGAACAGATCCTGAAACCACATACCTGCAATGGTGAAAAACGTCCAGCGGTTGTTTTGCGAGGGTCTAGTACCTTCGCTATTGAATTGGAAAGAGCCTTGGCCACGTCCCTTGCCGGTAACCCCGAAGGTGCTATAGAAGAGTTTCACCACTTCTGCAATGGTGAGGTGAGTAGGCGCTTTAAAGGGATCATAGTTGCGCAGCAGGGCCAGAGCCCCACCGAGGATGGAGGCCCATTTGCCGCGGGCCGCATCGTTGATGCGGATTATGTCTTGGGAAAACCTCTCCACATTGACAAAATCTGAAATTGGGACGGCCTCTTTGGTCTCCTTGTCGACTAGAAGCCCCATGCCCGCGCCGCAGTTGGGATGGCACCCACAGCTCACTTGGCCCCAATCGGCGTGTGGCCCTGAAACTTGATCGCACCAATCCGAAAAAATGCTGGTGAAGGAGATCGGGAACCAGTCTCGGACAGGCTCACCGAGCCCGGTTTGCTTTTTTACGTCATGGGCCAGGTGCGACATCGTGTAGCGCTGCGCCATGCGGCGGACGTCGCTGATCTCTTCGTCTCGGCCTGTAAACGACACTGGCTGGAAGGAGAGGAATGTAATCCGGTCCGTGTTATCCAAGGCAAATTCGATAATGCGTCCCACCTGTTCGTTGTTAATTCCATTGATGATTGTGGTAACCGGAACGATGTCCACGCCCGCAGCGCTCAAGTTCTCCATAGCTCGCAGCTTTACATCAAACAAATTCCCAACATGACGATGGGAGTTGGCCGCGTTCCCAATGCCGTCGAACTGTAGATACGCGGAGGTCAGACCAGCCGCGGCGACTTGCTTGCAAAACTCGGGGCTTTTGGCGAACTCAATGCCGTTGGTGGCTGCCTGCACTCTTTGATAGCCAACCTGGCGGGCGTACCCCACAGCCTCCAAAAAATACGGTGACACCGTCGGCTCACCCCCTGAAAACAATACCGACATTTGGCGCTTGGGTTTCACCTGAATGGCGTTGTCCAAGAGCGTTTTGATGTCGTTCCATGTTAACTCATGGACGAACCCGACTTGGTTTGCGTCCATAAAGCACGGGTCGCACATCATGTTGCACCGGTTCGTCAAATCCACGGTCAGTACCGAGCCACGGCCGTGCTGGATGGTGCTTGCCCCGTGGTGATGAACGTGCCCGTCGTTGTGGGCGCGAATATCACGGCCCGGGAAGGTTTGCTCCAGGTGCCGTGAAAAGTCCGGATCCGTGGAAATCACATCCTCGAAATGGCCGTGCTTCGGGCAGTCTTTTACCATCAGGATCTTCCCATCACGCTCAATAATGTGGGCTTTAATTTGGCCCGGTGCTTCGCTATTCAGCAGCGTAGAAAGGGCCGTGGAGCCCTCCAGGATTCCCTTGCGAATCTCAGGGACACATTTTGGACAGAGGGAGTCCGTCTCACGGGGCCAGCCCAGTGGTGGCTTGGTTTTCTCCCACGACTTCAAGACTGGCTTATCCGACCACCTGGGCGTGAACGACATTCGCGGACGGATGCGGTTCAGTCTGTCGAAGACAAACCACGCACCGCGAGCCCAGTAAGTGAAAGCCTTCTCGGCATATCTCTCGCCCCTCCTGAAATGGCTGATTGTCTTGACGGGCGCACGCATAATTCCTCCTTAGCAAGAGAACCTTTCACATTGGCTGCCTGTTGAGGAGGTTCGTCACAAGCCCTGTTCTGCGGCGTGACTAAGAAAAGGCACTCCATCAACAGTCGCGCCAGTAATAGGCAAGTCGGATGCCAGAGAGTTTCAAACTGCGGACCTTGCTGCCTCGATTCGCTTCAATGCGATTGCCGAGGGTGGTTTTGCTTGGCGGGCAGGCTAAACGCTGCCAGTAACTTAGCGGCCTTTGCTGATCAACAAGCGTGTAATTTGCGAACCCGGGACTGGAATTCGCGGCGAGCTCTCGCGGGGGGACAGGCTGCGTGCCGACGGTGAAAACGTCCGTGATCCGGACCAGATTCTAGAATTTGGACGGAGTGATCCTTAGTTTCTTGATCTTCTCATAGAGCGTACTTCTGGGAATCTGCAGGAGTGTTGCCGCCTTCTCGACGTGGCCAGTCGCGGCCGCAAGCGCCTTTTCAATATGGCGACGCTCGACTTCGGCCAGGGACAGGTTCAAGTCAGCATTGCCGTTGGAAGGAGTTGTGGCAGCATCCAAGTGCAGTTCTTGTCGGCGGATCACATTCGAGTCACTCAAGAGCACCGCACGCTCGAGAACGTTCCGCAGTTCTCGGATGTTTCCCGGCCAGGAGTAAGCCTGCAACGCTCGCACCGCGTCCTCTGTTAGCCGAAGTTCCCGGCGCGAAAGGTCGGCTGCAAACGCTTCCAGGAAACTTTGTGCGAGGATGGGGATATCCTCCGCTCTGTCTCGCAACGGCGGGATAACGAGCGGGATGGTGTTAATGCGGTAGTAGAGGTCGCTTCGGAACTTACTTTCCTGCACGAGCCGACGGAGATCCTGATGTGTAGCAGCAATGAGACGAACATTGACCTGCCGCTCGCGAACATCTCCGAGCCGGCGGAAACGCTTCTCTTCCAGAACTTTCAGCAGCTTCGCCTGCACCGCACTGTCCATGTCGCCGATTTCATCCAGAAACACAGTGCCCTGGTGCGCCACTTCAAGAAGGCCAGGCTTGCTAGACGCGGCGCCTGTGAACGCCCCCTTTTCGTGGCCGAACAACTCCGTCTCCAGGAACTCACGTGAAAAGCCCGCGCAGTTGAGGTCTACGAAAGCCTCTTCCGCCCGCGGGCTGTTGTTATGGAGCCACGCGGCCAGGACGCCTTTGCCAGTGCCACTCTCGCCTTCAATGAAAACAGGGCTCTCCGAGTGAGAAACCTTTCGGGCCTCGTAAGCCAATCGCTTTATGGCCATGCTCGGACCGGCAAACGGATCTGGGCGATCGTAATCTTGCCGGGTCTTGCTGGCGAGTTCCTTTTGGCGAATTCGGCGACTCTCGAGGGCGCGGCGTAACATTACCACGAGGGTAGAGAGTTCCGTTGGTTTGGTGAGAAAATTCTCCGCGCCTTCCTTTATTGCCCGAACGGCCATATCGATGGAACCATAGCCAGTCAGAATGATCACGGGAACTTGTGAATCGATATGCTGCAGCTTGGGAAGTAAATCCAAGGCCGTTCCATCGGGAAGAACCTGATCCAAAATGGCTGCGTCGAGGGAGGAGCCTCGGAAGGCCTGTTCTGCCCCGCGGCAGTCAGTTGCCAGCTCCACTTCGAATCCCTCCGAATCCAAGTAATCTCGGATTCCGAAGCGTATTCCATCTTCGTCATCGACTACCAAGATTCTGTAGCTCATCGGCTCGCTCTCCTGTTCCGGGGGGCGTCCGAAACTATGGGCAAGCGGACTCTTACAACTGCTCCGCCTTTCGACCGATTGCCAACACTAATTTCTCCCCCATGCTCTTCCACGGTGCGCTGCGCGATGGCCAGACCGAGCCCCGTTCCTCCTTTACGGAGCGTATAAAAAGGCTCGAAAGCGCGCCCCAGAGCTTCCGGGGGAAACCCAGTTCCAGAATCCTGGACTACACAAGCTACCCACGTTCCGTCCGAGTCGTGGTTTTGCCTCACCTCAACCGAAACGTTGCCTCCAGGCGGCGAGTGCTGGACCGCATTCTCTAAAAGGTTTCGAAAAACGATTCTGAGGCGGTCGGGGTCCATTCGCACTTGGGGGGACCCGTTGCGCATTTCAACGCGTATTTCCACCCCGGCTCCCTTGGCCTGAGTTGAACAGGCGTCGACTGCTTGTTCGACAACTTTCGCGATTGGATGCGGTAAAAGGCGGGATTCAAAAGGCTTGCCATATTCGAGCAGATCTCTCATTAGCCGGCTTATGCGATCCAGTTCGCCCCGCAGGATGCGAACGTAGTTTTTGTATTCCGGCCGCGTCCCCAGGCGGGCTTCCATCGCGTCCAGCGTCGATGAGATGCCGAAGATAGGGTTGCGCACCTCATGGGCGACACCCGCAACTAGTGAGCCCATCGCGGACATGGTGGCAGTGCGGCGTAGCGATTCCTGAAGCTTCATCATTTGAGTGATTTCGCGGATTACAATCAGGATGCGAGGTTCGTCGATCCCCGGCTCCGTAAACATGTTCGCAGTGACTTCCCAAGTGCGCCCACTGCCAGCGTCCTGGGCTTCAACAGAGATCGGCTTACGGGTATCGCGAATAGCGGCAGCCAGTTGGCCGGCCTTGCTCCATAGTCCGCCGGAACCAAGGCTGGCGATAGGGCGGCGATACATCTCCTCAAGCGCAAGCCCTGACAATTCGCTTGCCGCCCGGTTTGCCTGGAAGGCAGCGCCGCCAAGATCCAGGATGAAAATCGGGAATTGCAAAGCATCGAAGGTGTGCAGCCAATCCCCCGCGGACTTCCGTGCTTCCGCTTGCAGTTTCCGGTGACCCTCTTCAGCCCTCCGGCGTTCCGCTGATTCCTGGCGCAGCCTTGCCGTCATTCTTTGCAAGTCTCCGCGGGTGGCGCTTGCGGTCTCCAACTGACTCACAATCCGGTTAATGTCTTCCGCCAAGTATCTGAGTTCGCCTTGGCCATGAGGTTCGATACGATGCCCAAACTCGCCGCGCCGGATTGCCTCGGCCGCATCTTTGAGCATTTTCACCGGCCGCGTCACCACGCCGATCACAAAAACTGTAATCCCCGAAGCGGCCACTATGAACAAGGCAATCTGCCAGAGAACCCGCTCCATCTCGCGCCGGTTGGCCTCGCGTAGAGCCACAACTTCTGCGTTCAGATCGCGAGCTACGCGATTTGCCTCTGCCTGTCGGCCATCTTCATCTTTCATAAGTTCCGGAGTTGTCGCCGTGTTGGACTTGCTCAGCCGGGTCAGGTTGTCCAGAGGCGCTTCTACCGATTTCAGGCCCGTGTACAGCAACGCCAATAGCGTCACCCCAAGCGCCAAAATGGCTCCGAGGCCCAACGCCACGATTTTGGCCATCGTGAACCGCATGTTAACCATAATTAATTAAGTGTGACGCACGGGACAATGGGTTGCCTCCGGTCGGCAGCCGAGCAGGGCGTGGAGTAGAGAGAAGTTTTGTGCCTCCTACTTAATATTGTGTGGCAACTTTAGCCACAATCCTGGCAATACTCTAGTTCGGAAGGGTAAAGCCCTTAAACACGCTCCAAGACTTCGGCACTCGCGAGAAATGATCCTGGTATGCCTGCCAAGAGTGACCCACCACGTGCATCGCGAGAGTTGTTTTGCCGCGTGGCAAAAACCGCCATGCACTTACCAGAAGACGCTTTCTCTGGCTAGCGAGGATTCAGAAGCAAGGAGATGCACTCTTCGGCCTCGATAATGCTATCTCTGTCTCGATGTATTTCGCTCCGAAACCAGGCAAATACCCTATTCCTACGACTTCGAACCTGGCTGCCGGGTACTTCATGTCAGGAGAAGCGTTTGGCACAGATGCGAGCAACAACCGAAAACAGCAAGCGCGAATCGGCTCATGGATATCCCGGAGCCATTGGCACAAGTCTGTGCCAGTACTCGGCCGGATTGGATGGACACCTGTTTACAACTGTGAACGGTCGGCTGCTTGACCAGCGCAATGTACTCGATGGGTTGCACGGAGCAGGGAAGCGTGGCGGATTCCACGTGTTCAGGCGTTTTCGTTTTTGCTGTGCTCCGAAAGGCTGGTGTGCCGGACCACTTAATCAAGCTGTGGATGGGCCCACTCGCCTCGCCGACCGCTACGCGGCACAATTGTACGAAGACGTCGCGTATCGTAGAGAATGGTGCTAGAAGGCTGGCTGGGGATTCGAGTAGGGCGAATTGGGTTACAAAGGCCTTTTCCCAATTCGCCCGTCACTCGTTGCGTAAATCTATCCTGCGACAGGTTCTAAAAAATGGTTGTGACGTTTGAGGACTGTGGTAATCCAAAAAGTACAGCCGCCGTCAGAGCCATTATTGCCCAACTTGCAATCCTTCGCAGGATATTGTTCACGGACATAAAGCAAGCCCACGATACCGGTCAAACTGGCCAAATCATCATTGTTCTGCTGCTAGGAAACAACCATGCAGTGCAAGTGGGGTTACCTGCCCGGGTTTCGGGGGCACGATTCGCATACGTACGTCGGTTGAATGGCTTGCTATAATAGGCAAACACGGGATGGATCTGGACTGGCTCCTGGACCGGGACGGTTCGGGGCATTTCCCCGAGGCAGCTTTCCAATAAACTACGAATTCCGGTTGTGGTCAGCCGAACTGGAGTGCAGCCAGTGTTCTCCGCACGTTTCCACTTTGGTCGCGACGAGCGCTCAGCAATCGGACGTGCACTTCCGCCTAAACTCGCAACGGGTATAATCGTGGCCATGATCACACGCCGCGATTCCCTCGTGGGAGCCATTGCTTTACTCTGCGACCTGGCCGCTGCTAACGCAGAGGCCCAAAACAACGAGGCAGCTCAACCATCTCACTCAGAGGGCGGCCTTGTCTTCAAACACGACCTTCCGAACATCACCATGGAAGACTGGGAGGTCACGGTCAGTCATGTAGACTACCCGCCGGGAAGAGTCGGCAAGATACATCATCACGCTGGCTTCGT
>Ga0137370_10001055_pt1 | contig 11196 bp, 10 predicted proteins | sample SagtaG_11_FD_104920 | JGI IMG/M metagenome (GOLD analysis project Ga0137370, IMG submission 104920) | Vadose zone soil microbial communities from Sagehorn Ranch, Mendocino, California, USA - Sage1_R_20_16 metaG | ecosystem: Environmental > Terrestrial > Soil > Vadose zone | place: USA... | reverse complement strand
GGCGGCCACGAGATGGCCTGACTGAGCACGATATTCACGTAGATGCGGGTGCCGTCCCCGGCGAGGGCGTCGTCTCCGCCCAGGATGCTGAGGTCGTGGGCGACGCTCTTGGGCATGCCCGGCTCATCGCTGAGGTCCCACGTCGTGAGCAGCCGGGGGTGCGCCATGTCCTTCACGTCGATCACCATCAGGGAGGGCCCGGGCGACCCGCCGAAGTTCGTCACGTAGATCTTGTCGTGCCAGATCTGAAACTCGTGCGGGACGATCGGGCCGAAGTCGTAGGTCCCGGTCAAGATCGGATGCGCACAGTCGTTGAGAGGCACCTGATAGATCTGCAGCTGGTTCGGCCCCAGGGGATCGCTGAAGATCGTCCAGTCGGCAAACGTCATGACGACGAGCATCCGCCAGGTCTGGCTGCCGTGGACCTGTCCTTCTCGCGTGCCGGGGGTTCCGGGGAAGATATTGACCAGCTGAGGATTCTGCGGGTCGGAGACCTTGAGGACCGCCAGGCCTGTAAATTGGTGGGTCCCGCCGTAGTACGGGGCAACATAGGCGCAGTCATCGATCCAGCCGAGGTTCCCATTGAAGCCCCGGTTCAGGATCGAGTTGTGTCCGAGTACGCTCACGTTCAACGAGTATGGATTCAGCGACCGGCCGCTCTGTTGGTCCACGAGCGTCACTTGTCCTTGCAGAGGCTGTAGCGGGGGAGGGCCGCTCACCACCTGCGCGCGAAGAGGCTGCCCAGGCTGGCCCCCCGACATGGGCGAGATGGCGAGGAGCACGCACGCCAGGATGACGCAGCCGATCTCAGGACCGATGATGTTGAACCCGCTCCGCCTCATTCCTTCGCCCTCCCCAGGGTCCCAGGTCTGCGGGTTCCCGCATGTGCAGGTGAACGATATTTCATTTTCTTCCACCGGATTTATCCAGATCTTACTGTGTCCCGGCATTCTGAGACGGCCAATCCGGTGAACCCCCTAGCCAATGCAGGGAAATTCCCCATCATTCCCCCGGTCATATATGGATAGCCGAACGGTGATTGGTCGCAGTCGAGAGAGGGAGGAATGGCTATGAGAGCGCGGACAGGTGTTCGGATGAGACCGGAATAGCCCTTCAGGCGGCCGTGGCCGGCGAATCGTGGATCGCCCGCATGGCGATGACAAATCCGGCGAGCATGTCCGCCCCCGAGGTCTCCCCGGTCTGCATCACCGCGCGGGCGGATGCTGCGATCGCGGGCGGCTCCCCCGCCGCCAGGGCCGCGAGCAGCCGGTGCCACCGGTCGTTGGCTTCGCCCGCATGCGCCGCCTTGAGATACGCCGCGCTGATTTCGTGCGTCCGGGGCGCCGCCGTTTCCAGCAGCATGGCGCCGATCTCGCCCAGTTCCGCATCGGCCCGGTATTGCTGCACGAGCGCCAGGGCGAGCAGCACGCCGGCGAGGAAGTCGTCCCCGGCGGGCGTCAGGCCGGGCCCGAGGCCGGCCAGCGAAGAGGTCACGACCTTGAGCCCTCGCCGGTTCCGGTTCGCCAGCCCCTCGGCCACCCCGGCCATCAGGGCGTGGCACCGGGGGAAGTGAGGGACCTTGAGCAGCCTCGCAGGAAGATCGTCCTCCTCGAGATAGGGCAGCAGGTGGGTCAGGCTCTTGTCCGGGGGGTCGGTGGTGGCGGCCTCGAACAGGACCGCGAGCGACCGGCGGAGGAGATCCGGGTCGGCCCCGAGAGCGACATAGGGCTTGGGATCCCAGAGTTCCGCCTTCGCCAGCCCCACGTCCAGGCTGGCGCTCAGCATGAGGACCTCCCCGTTTGACCGGACCGTCTCGCCGACAGAAAGCTGCTGGAACGGTGGGGCGGCGGAGCCGGGGATGACCAGATTGAGGGGGCCGTTGCCGAGGTGCTCCTGGACGATCGCGTAGATCTCCCCGTCTTCATCCATCAGGTAGCAGCTGCGCGGATGCACCCCCAAAATCTCGCCGCTCCACCCTTCCTGGCGGACGGCCCGGGCAACCCGCCAACTCATCGAGAGCGCCTCAACCCGGTCGGTCATTGCCTGGTTCACCGCATGCACCGCATCTCCCCTGGTTCTTGTCCTCCGCGCCGATCCGCGGGCGCGCTGGCGGGCGCCCCGAGGCCGCCTAGCGCTTCGGTCCGCTGCGCCGCTTGGCGGTCTTCCCCGAATGCCGCGGGCGCTGGGAGGCCGCCGGGGTGCCGTCCGTTTTGCGCGGCGCCGCCATCACGTCGGTCGCGCGCGACGGGGCCGCGGTCCGGGTCTCGCGCCGGGCGCCGGATGCGGCGGCGAGCGTGGACGCCGCCGCGGCCACCGCCTTGACGATGTTCTGATAGCCTGTGCACCGGCACAGGTTGCCGGCCAGGCCCTCCCGGATCTCGCGTTCGGTCGGCTGCGGGTTATCGTTGAGAAACTCGACCGTGGTCATGAGAAACCCCGGCGTGCAGAACCCGCACTGGAGCGCGTGGTGGTCCCAGTAGGCCTGCTGAATCGGATGCAGCCGGTCGCCGTCGGCCAACCCCTCCACCGTCGTCAACTCGGCGCCCTCCGCCTGGACGGCAAACATGAGACACGACCGGACGGTCTGGCCGTCCATGAGGATCGTGCAGGCGCCGCAGACGCCGTGCTCGCAGCCGAGGTGGGTCCCGGTGAGTCCGCAGTCTTCCCGGATGAAGTCGGCCAGGGTTTTCCGGGGCTCGGCCTCCCCCGTGTAGGTTGTCCCGTTGACGCGTAGAGTGATCCGCCGCAGCGGCATCACGCGGCCTCTCGGACGCGCTCCCAGGCTTCCCGCAGCGCCCGCTGCGTCAGCACGCCGGCGACGTGTGTGCGGTATTCGGCGGAGGCGTGAATGTCACCGTCCGGGGTCACCGCGGCCCGCACCGCCTCCGCCGCCCCTTTCCACAGATCCTCGGAGGGGGAGCGGCCGGCGAGAAGGCGCTCCGCCTCCGCGGGGCGCACCGGCGTGGGGCCCACCCCCGTCAGCCCGATCCGGGCAGTGGCGATCGTGCCTCCGCGAGCGGCCAACACCACGCCCACCCCCGCCAGGGCGAAGTCACCGTGGCGGCGGGCGATCTCCATCCACGACCATCCTGCGCCCGCCGGGAGGGCGGGGAAGCAGACCTCGGTCAGCAGTTCCCGCGGATCGAGCGAGGTTGTCAGATACGACACGAACAAGTCGCGGGCGGCGATCACCCGGGTCCCCTTGGGGCCCCGCGCGGTCACCTCGCCATCCAGGGCCACCAGGATCGCGGTCAACTCCGCGGCCGGGTCGGCGTGGGCGATGCTGCCGCCGATCGTGCCGCGGTTGCGGATTTGCGCGTGGCCCACGAGCCGCAGGGCGTCCCGAAGCAGCGGGCAGCGCTCCGACACCTGCGGCGCGCGCTCTGTGGCGCGCTGCCGGGTGAGGGCGCCGATGCGCAGCGTGCGCCCGTCGTCCCGGATGTATGCCAGCGATTCGATCCGGTTGATGTCGATGAGATTCGCCGGCCGGGCCAGCCGCATGTTCATCAGGGGGACGAGGCTCTGCCCGCCCGCCAGCACCTTGGCGTCGTCGCCGTACTCGGCGAGGAGAGCCGTCCCCTCATCGACGGTCCGGGGACAGTGGTACTCGAACGGCGCGGGCTTCACGCGCTCCCCCCGAGGCGCTCTTCCAGGCACTTGAAGAACTGCCCGATCAGCATCTTCCCGACGCCCCCCAGCATGCGCTGCCCCACTCCCGCGATCAGCCCGCCGACCTGAAGATCGCCGGTCCACTTGAGCAGGGTCCCGTTCCCCTGCGCTTCGAGATCCACGCTGCCCTCGCCTTTCATGAAACCCGCCCCGCCGGTCCCCTCCAGGGTGATCTTGTAGTGGGTGGGGGCACGCTTGTCGGTGATGGACAGGGTCCCCGCGTAGGTGCCCTTGACGGCGGCGATCCCGATCTGCAGCGTGGCCTGGTAGGTATCGGGGCCGGTCGCTTTGAGCTCCTTGAGGCCGGGCGTGCAGCTGCGCAGCGCATCCGGATCGTTGATCGTCTTCCAGACCGTGTCCACTGATGCAGGCAGGGTATTGGTGCCCTCGAGTTTCATGCGCTCCTCCGGGCTCCGGCGACCAGCTCCCACACGCGGCTGGGGCTGAGCGGCATCTCGGTGATGTGAACGCGAAACGGGCGCAGAGCGTCTTCGACGGCCTGGGCGATCGCGGCCCCCACCGGGATCACGCCGGCTTCGCCCGCGCCCTTGACGCCCAGCGGGTTGAGCGGGGTGGGGGTTTCCTCGTGTCCCACTTCAAAGGACGGCAGGTCCGCGGCCGTCGGCAGCAGGTAATCCATGAAGGTGGTGGTCAGCGGCTGCCCCTGCGCATCGTACACGAGCTTCTCCCAGAACGCGCCGCCGAGCCCCTGGGCCACGCCGCCGTGGATCTGTCCCTCGACGATCAGCGGGTTGAGCACACGGCCGCAGTCGTGGACGATCACGTACCGGTGGAGGCTCAGCGCCCCGGTCTCCGGGTCGATCTCCACGATGCAGGCGTGGACCCCGTTGCTGAACGTGCCCCGGGGCGGCGCGAAATACCGGGTGGCCTCGAGGCCGGGGCTCTCCCACTCCCGGGGCATCGCAAATCGCAGCGGGTTGGCCGCCGCCGCGACCTCGCCCAGCGGCAGCGCCCGGGAGGGGACCCCGCGCACGAAGACCTTGCCGTCTGCGAGCTCGATCTCATCCGGGCGGGCCTCCAGCAGCGTGGCGGCGACGATGCGGGCCTTCTCGCGCACGGCCTCGGCGGCCAGCGACACGGCGGTCCCGGCGACGACCGCGGCGCGGCTGGCAAAGGTGCCGGTGCCCCACCCGAACGCGGCCGTGTCGCCCGTCCGCACGGTCACGTCCCGGGGCGTCACCCCCAGGTGATCGGCCACGATCTGGGCGAACGCGGTCATATGCCCCTGGCCCTGGGTCCCGACCCCTGTCGCGGCGAACACCTTGCCCGACGGCTCGACGGTGACGCGGCAGCCTTCGTAGGGGCCGATGCCGGTGCCCTCGACGTAGCAGGCGACGCCCAGCCCCAGATACCGGCCCGCCGCTCTGTAGGTTTCCTGCTGGGCCCGCCAGTCCGCGTAGCCGATCATCTCCGCCGCGCGGCCGAGGCACCGCGGGTAGTCGCCGCTGTCGTACTGGACCGGGGCGTTGTCCTGGTAGATCAGCCCCACGTCATAGGGGAACTCGTCGGGTTGGATGAGGTTGCGCCGCCGGATCTCCGCGCGGTCGATCCCGAGGTCGTGCGCCGCCCGGTCGAGCAGCCGCTCCATCACGAAGACCCCGTGCGGCCGGCCGGCGCCCCGGTACGGGCTCACGGGCGTCTTGTTGGTGAAGACCGCGGTGAACTCGCAGTGGTAATTCGGAACACGGTACGGGCCGGGAAGGGTGGTGCCGGCGACGATCGGGACGATCAGCCCGTAGGGGCAATAGGCGCCGGCGTCATACAGGAAGACGGTGCGAACGCCGAGGATCCGTCCCGTCTCGTCGAGGGCGATCTCCGCATCGTGGATCTGCTCCCGTTCCTGGTTGGTGGCCACGAAGTGCTCGCGCCGGTCTTCGATCCACTTCACCGGACGCCCGAGCCGCTGCGCGGCCAGCGGCACCAGGATCTCCTCGGGATAAAACATCATCACCTTGGGCCCGAATCCGCCCCCCACGTCGGGGGCGACGACCCGGACATTGGTCTGCGGCAGCCCGAACATCGCCGCGAGCCCGTTGCGGATCGGGATGGGGGCCTGCGTGCTGTCCCAGATCTCGAGCAGGCGGGCGCGCGGATCCCACGCGGCGACGATCCCGCGGGCCTCCAGGGGCGACGCCGTCCCGCGGTCCATCACCAGCCGGTCCCGGAAGCGGCGCGGGGCGCCGGCGAAGGCGCGCTCCACGTCCCCGACCCGCTGCGTGTACCGCGCGCAGACGTTGGTCCCGGCGTCTTCGTGCACCAGCGGCGCGGACGGTGCGACCGCGTCCTCGAGGCGCACCGCGGCGGGGAGGGGCGCGTACTCGACGTCCACGAGATCGAGCGCGTCCTCGGCCGCGTACCGGCTCTCGGCGACGATCAGCGCCACCGCTTCCCCCACATACCGGACGGTGGTGGACGCCAGGGCCTGCTGGGTCTTGTGATGGACCAGCGCCGGGTGGGGGATGAGCCGGGGGAGCGGGCCGCCGAGGGCGCCCAGGTCGGCGTGCGTCAGCACCGCCAGCACGGCGGGGGCGGCCCGCGCGCGGCGCGGATCGATCCGGACGATGCGGGCGTGGGCGTGCGGGCTGCGGAGCACCGCCGCGTGCGCCAGGCGCGGGAGGTGGATGTCATCGACGAACAGGCCCCGGCCGCACAGCAGCGCCGGATCCTCGTTGCGGGTGATGCGCGCGCCCGTGTAGCGTGTGCTCATAGAGGGAGGCTCCTTCGATGGAGCGCAGGTCAACTCCTATCCTCGGACGGACCGGTCGGGGGAGTGCTGTCGCGGCGCGCGAATCATTCCAGATGATGCCTCCGGCGCGGCGGCACTACGCCTACCTGCTGCGGTGCGGCGACGGGACGTACTACGCGGGCTATACGGTCCATCCGGGCCGGCGCCTCGCCGCGCACCGCCGGGGTCGGGCCTCGCGGTACACGCGCGGGCGCGGCCCCCATACCTACGCGGCCGTCTTCTGGTGTCCGACGAAGCGGTCGGCCCTGGTGCTGGAACGACTGCTGAAGCGCCTGCCGCACTCCGCGAAGCGCCGCCTGGCGCGGGGGCGGCCGCCGGCGGCGCTCGCGGAGGCGTTGCGCCTCGGAGTCCGCCGGCTGCCGGTGTTCCGCGATGGTCCGGCGCGCCGCCGCGTCCGGCGCCCCGGAGCCGCGCGGGTGTGCTAGAATGAGTCGGTTGAGCGGACGTCCTTGGTGCGGCGGGAATCAGGGGCGTCCCCGACGCGGTTCTTCATATAGAAGAGGAGTGAGTACCCCGATGGGACCAGGCTCGCATCCGCCGCAGGCGTTCGGCGGCATCCCGGAAATCATGGAGACCCTGCAGCAGCAGGGCTACATCGCCGATCGCGATGTGGCGCTGTCGATTCATCTGAGCGTGGTGCTGCACAAGCCGCTGCTGATCGAAGGCGCCGCCGGCGTCGGGAAGACCGAGATCGCGAAGGTGATGGCCCGCGCCGTCGCCACCGATCTCATCCGCCTGCAGTGCTATGAAGGGCTGGACGTCCACACCGCGCTTTACGAGTGGAACTACCAGCGGCAGATGCTCCGCATTAAGCTCGAGGAGACGACGGGCCGCCCCGTGCAGGAGAAGGAGGACCTCATCTTCAGCGAGGCGTTCATGCTCAAGCGCCCCCTGCTGCAGGCGATCACGGCCGACCGCTCCCCCGTGCTCCTGATCGACGAGGTCGACCGGGCCGACGAGGAGTTCGAGGCGTTCCTGCTGGAGGTGCTCTCGGACTTTCAGGTCAGCATCCCGGAGATCGGCACCATCCGGGCGCGGCACCTCCCGTACGTCGTCCTCACGAGCAACCGCACCCGAGACCTCAGCGACGCGCTGCGGCGCCGGTGTCTATACTTGTGGATCGACTACCCCACCTTCGAAAAGGAACTGGCCATCATTCACCGCAAGGTGCCGGAGATCAACGACCGGCTGGCCCGGCAGATCGGCGCGTTCATGCAGCTGGTGCGCCGCGTCAACCTCGACAAGGTCCCCGGCATCGCGGAGACGCTCGACTGGAGCGCGGCGCTGCTGGCGCTCCACCGGGACCACCTCGATCCCGGCGCCGTCGAGGAGACGCTGGGGTGCCTCTGCAAGGACCAGGAGGATCTGACCCGCGTGCGCGCGCGCTACCTTGGTCCCATCCTCGAGCGCATCGATGCGATAGGGCAGAGCGGCGATGGATGGAACTCCGACCGGATCGCCCAACTGGCCGCCCAACTCCCCAAGGGCCGCTGAGCCGGATGCTCGGGCGCAGGCCGTAGGCCCGGCCGGCGCCGGCCGCCCCGGGGCTGCGATCCCGAGACGGGGCGACCTGGCCGGGAATGTCACGCTCTTCGGCCGCCGCCTCCGGCGCCGCGGGCTCCTGGTGGGCCCGTTGGAGATCAGCGACGCCCTGCGGGCGCTGACCGCAGTGGATCTCGCCGACCGCGATCTCGTCCGGTTCTCGCTCCGCGCGGTGTTCTGCTCCCACGCGGAGGACCTCCCCGTGTTCGATGAGGAGTTCGCGCGCTTCTGGCAGGGGCCGCCGGTCGACGGCGCGCCCGCGCCCCAGGACGACGCGGCCGAAGGCCCGGCCGGACCCGCGGGCGAGGCGGGGGAGGAGCGATGCCGCGACGTCGCGGTGGCGGAGTGGGATGACCGCGGAGAGGCGGACGACGAGCAGGAGGTCCCGGCCTACAGCCCGGCCGAAGGGCGTACGCACAAAGACTTCAGCGCGTTTGCCGCCGACGAGCTCCAGGCCATCACCGATCTCATCATCATCATCGCCCGCCTCATCGCCACCCGGCTCTCCCGGCGCACGCGGGCGGCCCGGCGGGGGTCCCTCGTCGATCTCCGGCGGACGATGCGCCGCAATCTCCGGTACGGCGGGGACGTCCTCGACCTGGTGTGGCGCCGCCGGAAGATCCGGAAGGCCAGCCTGGTACTGCTCTGCGACGTCAGCGGGTCGATGGACATCTACAGCCGGTTCCTCGTCCAGTTCATTTACGCGCTGCAGGGGGCGCTCAGCCACGTGGAGTCGTTTTTGTTCAGCACGTCCCTCAGCCGGGTCACCGATGTGCTCGGGCACCGCGACATCCGCGAGGCCCTGCGCGATGCGTCCGAACGGGTGCCGGACTGGTCCGGCGGCACCAAGATCGGAGCGAGCCTCAGGCAATTCAATGAAGCGTACGGGCGGCTGGTGGACGGCCGGACGATCGTCGTCATCTGCAGTGACGGCTGGGACACGGGCGACCTCGACATCCTCGAGTCCGCGATGCGGACGCTGCACGCCCGCGCCGGCCGGGTGATCTGGCTCAACCCCTTGCTCGGCAGTCCGGGCTACGAGCCCGTCACCCAGGGGATGAGCGTCGCGCTGCCGTACGTGGACGTGTTCGCCTCCGCCCACAACCTCAGCGGCCTGCAGGCGCTCGAGCGGCATCTGCACAGCCCCCGGGGGCGTTCGGGCCGGAGGCGCAGGCCGATCGACGCGTGGAGTGGAACAATGGTCACGGCGGGCCGGGCCGCGGCCGCGGGGGCCCGCCATGCAGGAGACGGGCTGTGAAGGAGATCCGGGAGATCCTCAACGCCCTCGCCGCCCTGCGGGCGAGGGGCGAGCCCGCCGCCCTCGCGACGATCATCCGCGTCGCGGGGTCCACCTACCGCCGCGCCGGCGCCCGGCTGCTGATCCGGCAGGACGAGACGACGGTCGGCTCGATCAGCGGGGGCTGCCTGGAGGGCGATGTCGCCGAGGCGGCCCGGGAGGTCCTGCGGACCGGGCGCGCGCGGATGATGACCTACGACCTGACCGCCGACGACGACGCGGTCTGGGGGCTCGGGCTCGGCTGCAACGGCAAGATCGAGGTCTTCGTCGAAGCGGTCCGGCCCGACGCTGAGCCGGATTTCGCGGCGCTGCTGCAGGCGTGCATCGACGACCGCCGGTTCGCGGCGCTGGCGACCCTGATCGCCTCGCCATCCGAGAGCGGCCGCGCCGGCGTAGGAACGCGGCTGTTCGTCCCTGAGGAAGGTCGGGCCGCAGGCTCGCTCGGCGACGCCGCCCTCGACGCCCGCGTGACGGCCCTGGCGAGGCGGCAGATCGCCGCCGGGAAGACGACCACGCTTCCCGTGGATCTCCCGGGCGGGCGCGGGGAGCTGTTCATCGAGGTGATCACGCCGCCCCTCCCGCTGCTGGTCTGCGGGGCGGGGCACGACGTCCTGCCGCTCGTCCGCCAGGCGCACGAGCAGGGCTGGTGGGTGATGGTCGCCGACAGCCGGCCGGCGTTCGCGACCCGCTCCCGGTTCCCCCAGGCCGATGAAGTCTTCCTCGTGGAGGATCGAGACGTCGGCCGGGCCGTGCGGATCGACCGCCATACCTTTGTCGTCGTCATGACCCACAACTTCCTGCATGATCTCGAAATCCTTCGAGGGCTGCTCGGCACCCCGGCGCGGTACATCGGTCTCCTCGGCCCGCGCGCGCGCACCGACAAACTGCTGGCCGAGCTGGAGCGCAGCGGGGTGGCGCTCGACGACACGCAGCGCGCGCGGCTGTATGGGCCCGTGGGGCTGGACACCGGCGCGGATTCCCCCGAGGAGATCGCGCTCAGCATCCTGACCGAGATCCTGGCCGTGCACAACGGTCGGGCGACGGCCTCGCTCCGCGACCGCCGGGGGCCGATTCACGAGTCCGCTGATGCCGAGTCGGTTTCAGCGCGCGTCGCCGACGCCCCCGAGCGACCGCGCCGGGCGTAACGACGCGGCGGTGTGATCCGTGATCGCCGCCGTCATCCTCGCCGCCGGGCAGTCGCGCCGGATGGGGAGGCCGAAGCTGCTCCTGCCCCTGGCCGGCCGCAGCGTGGTCCGCCGTGTCGTGGAGAACGCCCGAGGGTCGGCGTGCGGGGAGATCGTGGTCGTCGTGGGCGAGGCGGAGGATCGGATTGCGGCGGAGGTGCGCGGCCCGCTCGTGCGGCTGGTGGTCAACGGCCGCTCCCGTGAGGGCATGGGCACCTCGCTCGCGGCGGGGATCGCCGCGCTGCCTGCCCACTGTGAGGCGGCCGTCGTCCTCCTCGGCGACCAGCCGTGCGTGGAAGCGGCCGCCATCAACGCCCTCATCGACGCGCACCGGCGGACGGGGAAGCCGATCATCGCATCCCGGTATGGCGCGGTGACGGGGGCGCCGACGCTGCTGGGCCGCGCGCTCTTCGACGAGGCCCGGGGCCTCACCGGAGACGTCGGGGGGCGCTTCCTCATCGAGCGGCACCCGGACCTGGTGGCGGAGGTATCCCTCCCGCCTCTGGCCGCCGCGGACCTGGATACCCCCGACGACTTCGCCCGTCTCAAGGAGCGGGTGGAGGGGGACGCGCCCCGGACCGGCGGCGGCTAACCGGCCTCAGAGGGAACCTCCCGGGCTACTCGCCGCGATGCAGGGAGGTCCCGTACCGGCGGTACCACTCCGCGTCGCCGTCGTGCAGCCGCAGGTTCTCCCAGCCGCCGATGTGCGGATGCGCATACCACGGCCGCGCGCGCTC
>Ga0137370_10001053_pt1 | contig 11205 bp, 7 predicted proteins | sample SagtaG_11_FD_104920 | JGI IMG/M metagenome (GOLD analysis project Ga0137370, IMG submission 104920) | Vadose zone soil microbial communities from Sagehorn Ranch, Mendocino, California, USA - Sage1_R_20_16 metaG | ecosystem: Environmental > Terrestrial > Soil > Vadose zone | place: USA... | reverse complement strand
GCCAAAACTTGCGGCGCCGCACAAGCGTTGAAAGGCGCTTGTCGACCGACCGGCTTGATTAGATTCTTGATAGTGATCATCACTGAAGCCGTTCAATCGTGAAAAATGCCACGGTTTGCGCCCGACGGGAGCAGCGCGTGCTCGCATGATGTTAGGATCGGCCTAGTTATCCAGCGAGCGTGTCCCTGGGAGGGCTGTGCGATGTCCATTCTGAGAGATTCCTGCCATCGTCTGTCGATCCTCATTCTCCTTGCTTCAGCGATAGGGTCGCTGCTCGGCTAAACGCGCCGCAGGAGCTGAGTGGCGTTGCTCCGCCGTGCGAGAAATGAAAATGTACGTTTCTCCGAATATTCCGATAGCTCTGTCAATCCTCCTAACCGGTGCAATGGGTGTTCTACCCGCCTGTGTCCAAGACGGAACCGATCTAGGCGAGCCAAGATCATCCATCGCTCAACTCCGTGCACCGCAAATCATCATCAAGTTTCGTGATCCTCGCCTGGATCCGTCGCAGCCGCATTTTCTGGACGAGATCAGCCGTGACGCCGGCGCCGCGCTGGTGCATGTCCGCCCGATGTCCGGTGGGGCGCACGTGCTGCGCCCGAAAGACCCAGTTGATGGTGCTGAGCTCGATCGAATCATCGAGCGGTTGGGGAAAAGACGGGATATAGAATACGTGGAGCACGACCGGGTAATGCGGCACATGGGGGGGACAATGCAATGAAAAGAATATGGATCAAAGCAGGAAAGTTACTGATTGCCGTGGGGGTGATGGGCCTGGCGCTGGCGCCGCTACACCCGACCCAAGCGCGTGGCCCGCGTGACGCGACCCAGCCGCCATCGAAGCCGCGTTATGACTTCACCGACCAGTTGATCGTCAAGCTGCGCGATCCACAGACCGCACGGGCTCGGATACTGGGCGCCGGTCACATGAGCAGGCTCAACTCGGCCGCGGGAGTCACGCTACAGCACTTCCGCGCCATGTCCGGCGACGCCCATGTATTGAAGCTGCCCCACCGCATGACGGTGACAGAGGCGCAAGCCATCGCGGTCAGATTAAGCGCCGATCCCGGCGTTGAATATGCCGAGCCGGACCGGCGTATGTTCCCGATGCTCGCCCCCAACGATCCGATGTACTCCGCCCAGTGGCACTATCACGAGTCCGCGACGGAACTCGGTGGGGCGAATCTGCCGGGAGCCTGGGACATCAGCACCGGCTCCGCCAGAGTGGTGGTGGCGGTGATCGATACCGGCATTCGGCCGAATCATGTCGATCTCGTGGGGCGTACCGTCCCGGGTTTTGATTTCATCAGTATCGCCGAATTTGCGAACGACGGCGACGCCAGGGATGCAGACCCTTCCGATCCTGGGGATTGGATCACGTCCGCAGAAGACACTGCGGTAGGTGGTCCTTTCGAGGGTTGCGGCGTAAGCGACAGCAGTTGGCACGGCACCCATGTGGCCGGAACCATAGGCGCGGCTACGAACAACGGTGTCGGTGTCGCAGGGATCAACTGGACGTCCAAGATCCTGCCCGTGCGCGTGCTCGGCAAATGCGGTGGTTTGCTTTCCGATATCGTCGACGGCGCGCGCTGGGCCGCCGGCCTGTCGGTCCCCGGAGTTCCGGCCAACGCCAATCCGGCCAAGGTGCTGAACCTCAGCCTGGGCGGGGCGGGGCAGCAGTGCTCGATCACGGAGCAGACCGCAATTGATCAGATCGTCGCCGCCGGGGCCGTGTTCGTGGTGGCGGCAGGGAACGAAAGTTCGCCTACCTCCAACTCTTCCCCGGGGAACTGTAACGGCGTGATCACCGTGGCGGCCAACGATCGCACCGGGGACCTCGCGTTCTACAGCAATTCCAGCACGACGCTGATCGAGATCTCCGCGCCCGGCGGTGACACTTCTCTTGCCGCAGCAAATGGCGTGCTCTCCACGTTGAATAGCGGAGCGACCGCACCGAGTACGGACGCTTATGCCTTCTACCAAGGCACCAGCATGGCGGCGCCGCATGTGGCGGGTATCGCGTCGCTGATGTTTTCGGTCAATCCCGCGCTGACGCCCGCCCAAGTGCTTTCCACGATCCAGGCGACGGCGCGCCCTTTCGCAATCGCGACTCGCTGCGCGACGCTCAACGACTGCGGTGCCGGAATCATCAATGCCGCGGCGGCCGTGATCGCCAGCACCGCCGACGTGCGGATCGCAATGGCCGACTCGCCGGACCCTGCGACTGTGGGCAACAATCTCACCTATACGATCACCGCCTCGAATGCCGGGCCGGCCGCGGCAGCGGCGGTATCCGTGACGGATGTATTACCGGCGAGCGTCACCTATGTTTCCGCGGCACCGAGTCAAGGTAGCTGCAGCGGAACGAGTACGGTCACCTGCAATCTTGGCGCGATCGGCAACGGCGCCCAGGCGACCGTGACCTTGGTCGTGCGACCGACCGGTGCCGGTACCGTGACCAATACCGCCACCGTCTCCGCCGCTTCGACGGACTCCGTTCCGGGCAACAACAGCGCGACTGCGAGTACGACGGTGACCAATCCGGTGCCCGCCATCGCGAGCTTGAATCCCTCCAGCGCTTCAATGGGCGGGGCGGCGTTCACCCTGACCGTCAACGGCAGCAATCTGGTGAATGGCGCCGAGGTGCGGTGGAACGGCGCGGCGCGCACGACCACCTATGGGTCGGCCGCTCGGCTCACTGCGACGATTCCAGCCGCGGACATTACAACCGTGGGTACCGCCACCGTAACCGTGTTCAATCCGACGCCCGGGGGCGGAACCTCCGGTCCTCTCACGTTTACGATCGCGGTTCCGCCGCCGCCCAGCAGCGCCGGCGGTGGTGGAGGTGGAGGCGGAGGCTGCTTTATCGCCACCGCCGCTTACGGCACGCCCATGGCCCAGGAGGTGCGTTACCTGCGCGCGTTCCGCGACCGCTATCTGCTGACGACGGCGATCGGGCGCAAGTTCGTAGAGCTGTACTATGAGTACAGTCCGCCCCTGGCCGACTACCTGCGCGGGCACGACGGGCTGCGCGCCCTGGCGCGCGTGGCGCTCTTGCCGCTAGTCGCGCTCAGCAAAATGCTCGTGAGTCCGGAGACGCGGGACGATTGAAGGCGAGCTACCGCCCGCGATACGCGATGCGGTAAATCGCCCCCGCCTGATCGTCCGACACGAGCAGCGATCCGTCGGGCATGACTTCGAGGTCCACCGGCCGGCCCCAGGCCGATTCGCCCTGCAGCCAGCCCTCGGCGAAGATCTCGTGCTTCAGCACGCGAGCGCCTTCGACGACCACGCGCGCGACTCGGTAGCCGATTTTCCTCGATCGGTTCCATGAGCCGTGCTCGGCGATGAAGATGTTGTTGCGGTACTCCGCAGGGAAGCTCGCGCCCGTGTAGAAGCGCATGCCGAGCGAGGCCACGTGCGGGCCCAGCTTCACCGCGGGCGGCGAGAACTCCGAGCACGAGCGCTTGCCTCCGTATTCCGGGTCGGCGGTGTCGCCTTGGTGGCAATAGGGATAGCCGAAGTGCATCCCGGGCCCGGACGCGTGGTTCAACTCGTCGGAGGGCAGCTCGTCGCCCAGCATGTCGCGGCCGTTGTCGGTGAACCACAGCTCCTTCGTGCGCGGATCCCAGTCGAAGCCCACCGAGTTGCGAACCCCGCGCGCGAACACCTCGTAGTCCGAGCCGTCGGGCCCGATCCGGGAGATGAGCGCGTAGCGCACCGGATCCGGATCGCAGACGTTGCACGGCGCGCCGACAGGCACGTACAGCCGGCCGTCGGGGCCGAAGCGGATGAACTTCCAGCCGTGGTGCGTTTCGCGGGGATAGCGATCGGTGACGACCAAGGGTTTGGGCCGCGCGTCGAGCCGAGCTTCGATATCGTCAAAGCGCAGGATGCGGCTCACTTCGGCGACATAGAGCGCGCCGTCCTTGAGCGCCACGCCGTTCGGCATGTTGAGGCCCGAGGCGAGGGTGATGACCTGGGTCGCCTTCGCGTCGCGATAGCGCACTGCGTACACGCGGTCGGCGCGGGTGCCGACGAAGACCACGTCGTTCCTGCCCAGCGCCAGCGAGCGCGCGTCGGGAACGCGATCGGCGAAGACGCTGATCTCGAAGCCGGGCGGAAGCTTGATGCGCTCGAGCGGCAGGCGCTGGGCGCACGCCGCTTGCGCGAGGATGAACGCGGCGCACGCGAACCCCGCCCGCGCGGCGATACTCGGAAGATTTCCTTTCACGGCCGTCCCGTCAAATTCGCCACGAGATCGTCATAGTAACAAACGCTTGGGCCAAATGGTCACGACGGACTATGACGTTGCCTTGACCCGCTTCGTAAGCCCGGTGCATGATTTAACTAAACGCCCGAACGGGCGAATTGAATTCTCCTATCACTCGATCGGGAGGGGATATGCAATCGGGATTCGTTCGCGCAGCAGCGGCGCTTGCGCTCCTATGTGCCATTTTGGGAAGCTCGAACTCGGGGGCGGTGCGCCCCGAGCCTGTGGCCGAAGGCACCGGCCTTATCAAACCGGTATGGACGCCGCTGGGCGTGAGCAAGCGGGAGATAACCGTTGTCGTCCAGCTTGCGGGAGAATCCGTCGCAGAGCAGCAGGGCCGCGCCGGACGCAGGTTCGACCGGAGCGAGAAGGAGCGTATCAAGGGCCAGCTGCGCAACCAGCAGGACGGCCTGCGCGGCAGCATCGAAAGCCTGGGCGGCACTGTGGTGGGCCACTACCAGGCGGCTTACAACGGCATCAAGGTCCGCATCGCGCACGACAGAGCCAAAGAGCTCGCTACCCTGCCGGGCGTAGTGGCGGTTCGGCCGCTGCAGCTTATGAAGCCGCAAAATATCCGCGGCGTCCCGCTGATCGGCACCCCGGCCGTCTGGCAAAGCCTCGGGCTGCACGGCGAGGGCGTGAAGATCGCGATCATCGACACCGGCATCGACTACACCCACGCCAACTTCGGCGGCCCGGGCACGGCCGCGGCGTACACGGCGGCCCACGCGACGCAGACGCTGCCCGCCGACCCGAGCCTATTCGGCCCGTCCGCGCCGCGCGTCAAAGGCGGCATCGATCTCGTCGGCGACAGCTATGACGCCGACCCCGCCTCGCCGACTTTCCAGCCGATTCCGCACCCGGATCCGAATCCGCTCGACTGCAACGGTCACGGCTCGCACGTCGCCGGTACCGCCGCCGGCTCCGGCGTCACCTCGGCCGGCGCGACCTACACGGGTCCCTACAACGCGGCTACGCTCGCCGAGCCGGGCAACTTCAACGTCGGCCCGGGCGTTGCGCCGAAAGCCGACCTCTACGCAGTGCGCGTGTTCGGCTGCGAAGGCTCCACCGACGTCACGGTCGACGCGATCGAATGGGCGGTCGAGCACGACATGGACGTCATCAACATGTCGCTCGGCTCGCCGTTCGGCTCGAAGGACGATCCGTCCGCTGTGGCGTCGACGAACGCCGCGAAGGCCGGCGTGATCGTCGTCGCATCGGCAGGCAATGAAGGCCCAAGCCAGTACATGACCGGCTCGCCGGCGACCGCCGACGGCGCCATCTCGGTGGCCGCGAACGATCCGTACCCGAACTTCCCGGGCGCGACGCTCACTTTCTCCGGCACGACGATTCCCGCGATCAACGCCAATGGGCACCCATTGTCCGGTCTGGCCGGTCTGAAGATCAAAGTGATCACCGACAATCCCGCCACCGTTTCCCGAGACGAATCGCTTGGATGTAGCGTCGACGACTTCGGTGGTCCAAATTCACTGGCGGCAAACACGATCGCGGTCGTGAATCGGGGCGTCTGCGCGCGCGTCGCCAAGGCGATCTTCGGCGAGCAGGCCGGCGCCGCCGCGGTGGTGATGGTGAACAACGCGACCGGCTTCCCGCCGTTCGAGGGGCCCATTACCTCCAACCCGGACGACGGGACGTCTTTCAACGTGACGATTCCGTTTCTCGGAGTGAGGGGACCGGCGAGCACCGTCTCGTCGGACGGCGCGAAGCTGCGCGCGGCGGCGGACGGCACGGCGACAACGGTCGCTGCGGCGTCCATCACCAACCCGAACTTCACCGGCTTCGCCAGCTTTACCTCGGGTGGGCCGCGCGGCGGAGACAGCGGTCTCAAGCCGGATGTCACCGCGCCGGGCGTCAGCATCATTTCGACGGCCAGCGGCACCGGCAATGCGGGCGCGGCGGCATCCGGCACGTCGATGGCCTCGCCGCATGTCGCCGGCGTCGCGGCGCTCACGCGCCAGGCGCATCCGACCTGGAAGGTGGAGGACATCAAATCGGCGATCGTCAACACCGGGAGTCCGTCGGGCGTCCTCGGCTACGGCACGAGCCGCGGCGGAACGGGCCTTGTCCAGCCGGCGGGCTCGACGGCGACCCAGGTGATTGCGCGCACCGAGGGCCAGAAGTTCGGCGCTTCGCTCAACTTCGGCTTCGCCGAGTTCAGCGACAGGTTCCGCGGAACTAAGGGGATCTCTTTGCGCAACCAGGGCTCTTCGGACGCGATCTTCAAGGTCGCGCAGGCCGCCGCGTCCGGCAGCCAGCACACGGTGAGCTTGAGCAGAACGTCGGTGCGGGTTCCGGCCCACGGCGAAGCCGAGATCAGTGTGACGCTCGATGTCCCCGCCGCGACGGCGGGCGCCTCGGATGCCTTCCACGAGGTGGCGGGCCTTGTCGAGATCACGCCGGCAGGCGCGGCGGACAACGCCGGCGTCGCGCTGCGCGTGCCTTACTACCTGGTGCCCAGGGCGCTATCGAATGTTTCAACGTCGATCGGCAGGCTGAGAGGCACGAACCCGTCGACGCTCGCCACGGTCACCAACAAGCGCCCCGGCATCGCCGGCGATGCGGACTTCTATGCCTGGGGAATTTTTGACGGGAGGAGCAGCGGCGATGACTCGGACAGCGAGGGAGACGACCAGAGCCACGCGTCCAACGACGTGCGCGCGATCGGCGTTCAATCGTTCCCCAACCCGAGCGCGGCTGACTCGACGAGACAGCTGCTGGTCTTTGCCGTGAACACCTACCGCCGCTGGTCGAATGCGTCGGCGAACGAATTCGATATCTTCGTCGACGTGGACGGCGACGGCAAAGACGACTACGTCATCGTCGGCATAGACCAGGGCGTGGTGCAGGCCGGGAGTCCCAATGGCGTGATGGGAAGCTTCGTGCTCAGCACCCGCTCCGACGGAGCGAGCCTCGCCTTCTTGGCCGTCGCCCCGACCGACAGCTCGACGCTGCTGCTGCCGGCGCGCTCGTCGCAGCTTTGCCGCGTCAACGAGCCTTGCCTTTCGAAGTCGTCGAATCCGCGCCTCACCTACCGTGCGGAGAGCTTCGATCTCGTCAACGGCGGGCACAAGGTGGTCGCCGGCAAGGCGAAATACAACGCCTGGTCGAGCTCGATCAGCCAGGGCGGTTTCGTCACCGTCGCGCCGGGGGCGACCGACGCGAGCACCATGATTTCGGTGAACTCGGCCGAGTCGAAGCTCACGCCGGCGTTGGGTCTGATGGTCGTGACCTTCGACAACAAGAGCGGCGCCGACGAGGCTCAGCTCATCAGGGTCGACGTGAGGTAGAGCGTCGCTTTCATGGCTCCCAGCGAGAGGCCGGCGCTTGCCGGCCTTTCGCGTTTCTGTCGGCACGGCCAGAGATGAAGCTCGTCAGCTGGAACATCCAGTGGTGCCGCGGATGCGACGGCCGGGTCGACCCGGCGCGCATCGCCAGAGTCGCGAGCGAGATGGCCGATTTCGACGTGCTGTGCCTGCAGGAGGTCGCGAGCAACTACCCCGACCTCGCGGGAAGCGCGGGCGAGAACCAGTACGAAACGCTGGCGGGGCTGTTTTCGGACTACACCGTCGTGAAGGGCGTGGCGACGGATGTCCTCGCCACTGGCGGGGACCGGCGCGAATTCGGCAATGCGATCATCACGCGCCTTCCGATCGTGCAGGTGTTCCGGCGCCTCTTGCCTTGGCCCGCGGATCCTTCCGTGACCAGCATGCAGCGCTCGGCGGTCGAAGTCGTGCTGGATCTGCCTTCGGGCCCGTTGCGCGTGACCACCACGCACCTCGAGTACTACTCGGCGAAGCAGCGCGCCGCGCAGGTCGAGGCGCTGCGCGAGCTGCAGATCGAAGCCGCGGGCCACGCCGCCGCGCCGGCCCCTGCGAAGGCAGGCCCGTTTCGAGCGCCGCCTCGCCCCGCTTCGGCTGTTCTTACCGCGGATTTCAATTTCTCTCCGGACGATGCGCTTCACCAGCGCTTGCAATCCGCGCTCGCGCCCGGGGTTCCCGCCTACCGCGACGCCTGGCAGCTGCGCTATCCGGGAAAACCGCACGCGCCCACGGCGGGCGTGTACGACAAGGCCCAGTGGCCGGGGCCGCCCTTCGCCTGCGATTTCATTTTCGTGACGGAGGATCTCGCCCAGCGGGTCGAGGACGTGGTCGTAAACGGCGCGACCGACGCTTCGGACCATCAGCCGGTGCTGCTCACACTGCGCGACTAGATCGGCTTACGCGGCGACCTTGCGGTATCTCGCCTCGTAAGACGGATCGAGCGTTCCCATCCACCGATCCCAGAACAGGAAATAGAACCCGAAGTTATGCCGCGCCTTGTCGTGGTGGGTGTTGTGCGCCACCGAGGTGTTGATCCAGCGGCCCAGCGGATGTTGCGACCAATTCCGCGGATACAGCTCGTAGCCCAGGTGTCCGTATACGTTGATCGCAGTCGAGATCGTGTGGAAGATCAGCAGCGCCGTCGGATGCAAGGGAATGATGAAGATGATCAGCACCAGGCCGAGCGCCTGGACGACCGATTCGAGCGGGTGAAACGCGTACGCGGTCCAGGGCGTGGGATTTCTCGAGAGATGGTGCACGCCGTGAAAGATCCGGAACAGCGCAGGCGTGTGCATCAGCCGGTGCGTCCAGTAGAAATAGGCGTCGTGCGCGAGGATCACGAGCGCGATGCTGATCCAGAAATACGCCCAGCAGTATCGGGCGACGTCAACATAGGCGAGCGTGTAGGGTCCGATGCCGTAGCCGGAGATTGCGCCGATGAAGAGCCCGAAGACGAGAACGGTCATCGCCGAGTAGGCGATCTCGCGCCGGATCTGCACCCCACGCGGCATCGCTCGCTGAAGCTTGCCATCGGCGGATCTTGCGTAGCAAACGAGGAAGGCGAACCCGGCGAGCAGCACGTAGCGGATTCCGTAGATGCCCGTTGCGACCAGGAAAGGCCTCAAAAAACCTTGGGGCAACAGGGCGTGCGCCAGCTCGTCCATATCGCCCGCCTCAAAACCGGTACGCCAGGCTCGCGCTCGCGTAGTGGTTCGACCTGCGCTCCGCGAGCGGGCTGCGCGCGGCGTCGCCGTGCAGCCGTCGCGCCTCCAGGTTGCCGACGACGATCCAATCCCGGCTGAGATCGACTCCCCAGAGCAATCCGCCGGTCGCGAACAGCGGGCCGCTTCCCGTGATGCCGTAGAACGACTGGTTCGATTTCGAATTGGCCCAGGTCCCCTGGATGAATAAGGCGGCGGTGATCGCGCCGCCGCCGAAAACGATCGCAGTGAAGCGCAGGTCCGCCTGCGCGCCGCGATCGCTGTCGACGAAGTGGCGCCCGCGCGCGAGCAGCGTGACCGGCACCGGACCGAGCTCCTGGTCCCATTCGACGTGCAGGCCGACCGAAGCGCCCGCCTTGATGTCCGGGACGTTGTTGCTCCTGAGGAAATCGGATTCGCTCGCGAGGCGGCCTCCCTCGTAGCCGAGCTGCGCTCCGGCATTGAGGCCGCGCGCGAGCTCCATCCTGGCGCCGCCCTCGAGTATTCCCTGGGTGGTGCGCGCGAACCAGGGCTTTCCGTAATACCTCACCGTCGGAATCAGATCGGTTCGCTGCGCGGCCGAGCCGTCGTACGCGGGCCGCGTGCGCACGCCTGCGCCGATCCAATCAGGCAAAGCGCTCTGCGCAAAGGCCCCAAGCGGAGCGATCGGCAGAAGAGCGAGCACCATGCATCGCGCAGTCACGCGCGAAGTGTACCGCGAGCCTAGGCGCGGAGAAACTCGATCAGGGCATCGAGGACTTCGTCCGGCCTTTCGCCCATCAGGTTGTGGCCGGCGGAGTCCAGCGTCACCGCGGTCGAATTCGGAACCGCCCGGGCGAGGTCCCGTCCTGCGCGAGCCGGCGTCATCGCATCGCGCGCGCCGAGCAGGAACAAGGCGGGACACTTCACCTGCGCGGCGCGCTCGAATCCCGCCTTATATGCGTCGCAGGCAGCGAAGTCGGCATGCAGCACCCCCGGCTTCTGCCGCTGCATCAGCCGCAAATTCCCTCCGATCACCCAGAATCCCGGACCCGGATTGCTCGGATAGTGCGCGTAAGCCGAGTGAGACCAGATGTTGATCATGCCGTGCGCGTCGGATTCCCGGCTCCTCGTCGCCTGAAGGAGATCGGGCGAGACGTGCATCGGAAAGGCGGTTGCCAGCAGGGCGACGCGGCTGACGCGCTGCGGATGCCGCGCGGCGCACTCGAGCGCAACCAGCGACCCCATGCTGTGCCCGACCAGGGCCGCCGTGCTCACCTTGGCCGCATCGAGCAGCGCGACCATCCAGCCGGCCATGTCCTCGATCGTCGCGAGCGGCGCGCCGCCGCTCTTGCCGTGCCCCGGCAGATCGATCGCGAGCACGGCGTAGCCGTGATGCGCGAGATAGCGCGACTGCAGCGCCCAGACGCAATGGTCCTGTTCGCCGCCGTGGATAAACGCGACCGCGGGCAGCTTGGCGTCGAAAGTCTTGCCGCCGGTGTAGGCATAGGCCATGGCGCCGGCGACGCGAAGCTCCATCTTCAGGCCTCGGCGGCGCTCAAGGCCCGCGCGAGATCCCCGATCAGGTCCTGCGGGTCCTCGAGGCCGATCGAGAGGCGGATCGTGCCCGGGCCGATTCCCGCTTCGGCGAGCGCCGCGTCGCTCATGCGAAAGTGCGTGGTGCTCGCCGGGTGGATCACCAGCGACTCCGCATCGCCGACGTTGGCGAGGTGCGAAAAGATCCTCAACGCCTCGATAAAACGCCGGCAGGCAGCCCGGTCGCCTTTCAGGTTGAAGCTGAACACGGCGCCGCAGCCGCGCGGGAGAAGCCGCTTCGCGAGAGCGTGGTCCGGATGCGAAGGCAGCTCGGGATAAGCGATCGATTCGACCGCGGCCTCTCCGCCGAGGAAAG
>Ga0137370_10001051_pt1 | contig 11217 bp, 6 predicted proteins | sample SagtaG_11_FD_104920 | JGI IMG/M metagenome (GOLD analysis project Ga0137370, IMG submission 104920) | Vadose zone soil microbial communities from Sagehorn Ranch, Mendocino, California, USA - Sage1_R_20_16 metaG | ecosystem: Environmental > Terrestrial > Soil > Vadose zone | place: USA... | reverse complement strand
CTTGACTACGATGGCGCTCTCGCTGAACTGGACATTGCGCGCCAAAGCCTTCCCAACGATTCGAGAGTATTTGCCGTCAAGGGTTACATCCAGAGACGCCAGGGACGCTGGGAAGAATCAACGCGGAACCTGGAGCGAGCGATTGAGCTCGACCCGCGCAACTTTTTCCTGTTGCAGCAGATCGCGCTCAGTTACGGAGTTCTCCGACGCTATCCTGAAGAAATAGCTGTGTTGGATCGAGCGTTGGCCATCGAGCCGGCCGATGTAGACACAAAAGTAGCGCTCGCGGCGGTCCAACTTCACTGGAAAGCCGACACCCGGCCATTGCATCAAACAATCGATTCCATTCGGGCTACTAATCCCGGCGCCTTGCCAAGTGTCGCCAATGACTGGTTGAGCTGTGCACTCGCGGAAGACGACATAGCCTCCGCGCAAAATGCCTTAGATGCGTTCGGTGAGATACCTCTAACCGATTATGCCGTTCATCTAAATCGTCCCTTGATCGAAGGCGTCGTGGCTCGAATGAGCAATGACGACAGCAAAGCCGGCACAGCCTTTATCGCGGCGCGTGCGGAGCAGGAGAAAATCGTCCAAGCCCAGCCGAATTACGGCCCGGCACTGTGCGTGTTGGGTTTAATCGACGCCGGTCTCGGACGAAAAGAAGACGCGCTGCGCGAAGGCCGCCGCGCAGTCGAGCTTCTTAGAGTTGAAAAAGACGCGATCAACGGTCCTCTCATGATTGAGTATCTGGCGATGATCGCTGGGTGGGTTGGCGACAAAGATCTCGCCTGCGAACAGCTGCCCGGTGCCATCCGGCCGCCGAGCCCCATCAGCTATTGCCAATTAAAACTCCTACCATTCTGGGATCCATTGCGCGGCGACCCACGCTTCGAAAAGATCGTTAATTCCCTTGCTCCCAGATGATCCACTCGTTTTTTAACCACGCTGCAGCCTTGTGAAGCGGGTAGCCTCTCTGGCACCAAAGCCTGACTAACCGTAGTCCTCTGATTTGTAGCCGACTCGCTTGTATCGAGGCGCTCAGGCGCTATTCGACCCCTTGGCTGCACGGCGACACAGCGCCGTGACTACACCTTACAGCGCTATCCTCCATGATTCTTGATTTCCGCGCCCTCTTTCGCAGCATTCATTTCGTTGATCTTTCGATGCAGAGTGCGGCGGCTGATGCCGAGCTTTTTGGCTGCGGCGGTCACGTTACCATTGGTGGCTGCAAGCGCCTGCGCGATCAGTTTTCTTTCCGTCTCGTGTAGATCGAGTGGACTCGTCTTTTCACCAAAAGCCTCAGCCGAAATTCCACCCGGCAATTTCGCTTTTGCTGACTGCCGCAGGGCCATCGGCAAATCGCGCAATGTGATCTTTGGGCCTGTAGCCATCACGACTCCATGTTCTATGGCAGTGCGCAGCTCACGAACGTTGCCCGGCCAGTCATAAGTCAGAAGAGCGTCCATCGCATCGGGCGTCAGATCGACAAGGGGTTTGTCATTTGCCTTACAGAAGTGGCGCAAAAATCCGCGTACCAAAATTGGAATATCTTCCCTCCGTTCGCGCAGCGGCGGCATGGTGATGCGCACCACGTTCAGGCGAAAATAAAGATCGTCGCGGAATTTTCCTTCGCGCACCAGCTGTTCGAGATTTTTGTTCGTAGCGGCAATGATCCGCACATCTGCGTGCAACGTTTGATTACCGCCAACACGCTCGAATGCGCGGCCCTCGCTCATGACGCGCAGCAGTTTGACCTGGGTGCTCGCATCGATCTCAGCTATTTCATCGAGGAAAATGGTGCCGCCATTGGCCTGCTCGAACCGGCCGATACGCCGTTCGTATGCGCCAGTGAACGCGCCTTTTTCGTGACCGAACAATTCGCTCTCCAGAAGTTGTGGAGAAAGTGCCGCACAATGCACCGCCACAAATTTCGCTTTATTGCGGCGGCTCAAATTATGGATGGCATGCGCAGCCAATTCCTTGCCCGTGCCACTCTCGCCTTCGATCAGCACATTGGCTGATGAAGGCGCGACCTGACGAATCGTGTCGAGCACTTCGTGCAACGCTGTCGAGTCTCCCCAGATGTTCTCGAGACCGTAACGTTCATCCACTTGTTCCCGGAGCGCGCGATTTTCCTGCTCGAGCTTGCGGCCTTGCACGGCACGCGCGATTAGCAATTCCACTTTGTCGAGATTGAGCGGCTTGGTCACAAAATCGTAGGCGCCGCGTTTCATCGCTTCCACCGCGACATCCACTGATCCATAGGCGGTCATCATGATGCAGGCAGGCGGTCGCGGCATCTTCAACGCCCGATCAATCAAGGTCATTCCATCTTCGCTTCCGAGACGCAGATCGGTCAGAAGCACATCGACCTGCTCGCGCTCGAGCACGTTCATCGCGCCTTCAATATCCGGAGCGACATACACGTCGTAATCATTCTCAAGCAAACTTCGCAACCCGTCACGAGTGTGCTTCTCGTCATCAACAATAAGGATAGTGGGCTGGAGATTCATTGGCTTCGCCACGTTAAATCGTTAAATACTTAGATCGTTACAACGGTACATCCGGACAGCTCTCCATTTGTGACTTTTGTAACGTTTTTAGGTACTTTAACAAGTCGCGGGGAGCCTTCGGATCTCATCGTTGACGCATCGACATCCAAAAGTGCGGCCAACGAACACGGCCAAACAAATATAGCGATGCCGGGGAAATGATGTATCCTCGCCGCCGATGCACCAGCGGATTTTCCAGGGGCTGATGTCCATTCTTGTCGCTGGTGGCCCAACCGCTTTCGCTGCTGAAGAGTCCATTAGCACCGACGATTACTGGAAACCGTCCGCTCAAGAAAAAAACGTTGCGATCTACAGCCGCCCGCGTCCGGGTTCGCCGCTCAAGGAATTCAAAGCTGTCGGCCCGATCGACGCGCCCACGGCAGCCGTCTGCGCGGTGATCGACGATTTTCAGAACTATCCGAAGTTCATGCCATACATGACCGAGTGCCGGCTGATCAAACGGGATGGCGATTCGATCGTTGGATATCAAAGGCTTTCGCCAAAAGTTTGTGCGGACCGCGATTACACATTGCGCGTCTGGAAGAAATCATGGCCCGTCACTGATGGTTTAGTTTTCACCAGTCATTGGGCGCCTGCGAATGAACTCGGACCGCCAGAAAAGAAAGGCGTCGTGCGCGTAAAACTTTGCGAGGGCAAATGGCTGCTCGAGCCTGATGGCGCGACCAAAACTCGCGCCACTTATTTCATTTACACCGACACCGGTGGTTATATCCCGTCTTTCATTGCCAATCGCGTTAGCTTGACGGGGATCACGAAACTCTTCGCAGCGGTGCGCAACCAGGTTAAGGACCCGAGATACGCTGTTTCAAGTTCTGCTGGTGCGCGAAAGCCCGCCGGATTTGGAGAAACGACTAGTGGAAAAAATGACGAAGCACGAATCGCGACTGACGAAAAAAACAAGAAACCCGAATGACGAATGGCTTTGCCACATTAGATCGCTCGCTCGCGGACGCTTTCGGGGTTGAAACGGTAACTTGTTAAATCGGGTCCAGTCGTAACGATGTAATATTTTCCGATTCCATGGACTAGCCCGTCATTCGCTTTTCGCCATTTCTGCTAAGTTTCGCGCGATGAAAACCAATCGGTTCCTGTTTGTTATTGCCGCCATTCTTGTAACGACGGCGCTAGATCTGCCCGCTGCCGAACCTGCGCCAGTCACTCCCAAGAAATCTGTTTCAACCAAATATCAGGGAGTGACTGTAGAAGATCCGTATCAATGGCTCGAAAAAGACGATGAACCGGACGTGAAAGCCTGGTCGGATGCGGAGAATCAGCGGACCCGGCAATATCTCGATCAGTTGCCCGACCGCGCGGCAATCGAAAAGCAATTAACGGAGTGGTACGCAAAAACTTCGCCCAGTTATTCCTCGCTCGTCTCGCGGCCCGGGTTGTTGTTCGCGATGAAATTCCAGCCGCCAAAGCAACAGCCGCTACTAGTCACGCTCACGTCGGCTGACGATCTCAAATCGCAGAAGGTCGTGCTCGACCCAAACGTACTGGACGCCAAAGGCACGACTGCGATCGATTGGTTTGTACCTTCATTGAATGGCAAGTATGTCGCGGTGTCGCTTTCCAAAGGTGGAAGTGAAGACGGCACGCTTCACTTTTACGAAACCGTCACGGGCAAAGCGCTGCCGGACTCGATCGCCCATGTCCAATATCCGACGGCGGGCGGCAGCGCAGCATGGAACACCGCCGGCACCGGAATCTATTACACTCGGTTTCCCAGAAAAGGTGAGCGGCCCGAGACTGATCTGAACTTTTATCAGCAGGTTTATTTTCACAAGCTCGGCACGCCTGACACGGAGGATGCCTACTCCATCGGAAAAGACTTTCCGCGGATCGCAGAGATCGTTTTGGAAGGCTCACGCGACGGCCAATATATTCTCGCTTCCGTTGCAAATGGCGATGGCGGTGATTTTGCGCACTACGTGCTCGGGCCAGACGGTACCTGGAAGCAGATCACACAATTCAGCGACCAGATTAAGGCCGCCCGGCTCGGACGCGATAACGCACTGTACCTTATTTCGCGCAACGCCGCGCCGCGCGGAAAAGTTCTTCGGCTGCCGCTTGAGACGCCAGAGGTAAGCAAAGCCGTTGAGATCGTTCCAACCGGCGAGCCGGTTATCCAGCAAATCGTGCCCGCAGCCGACGCACTGTTCGTTGGCGATTTGCTTGGCGGTCCATCTCAAATTCGCCGCTTCAGTTTGGACGGCAAAGATGAAACGACTATCCCGATTCCAAAAATATCTGCCGTGCAGGAAATGGTCGCACTCGAGGACGGTTCCCTTCTTTTTCGCGACCAGAGTTATACCGAACCGGCAACCTGGTTCCATTGTGCGAGCGAAAAAGCCGAGCCTGTGAAAACGGCGTTACGCAACACCTCGCCCGTTTCATTTGCCGATATCGAAGTGACCCGCGAATTCGCAACCTCAAAGGACGGTACGAAAATTCCGCTCAACATTATTTTGCGCAAAGGAATGAAACGGGACGGGAAGGACCCAACATTGCTTTACGGCTATGGTGGCTATGGAATCAGCATGTCCCCGAATTTCGAATTTACGCGTCGGCTTTGGTTCGATCACGGCGGCGTCTATGTGGTGGCAAATATTCGAGGAGGCGGCGAGCTCGGTGAAGACTGGCACAAAGCCGGCAATCTCACGAAAAAGCAAAACGTGTTCGACGATTTCGCCGCTGCGGCTGAATACTTGATTAAAGAAAAGTACACGCGGCCCGAAAAGTTAGCGATCCTGGGAGGAAGCAATGGTGGCCTCCTGATGGGCGCAATGATCACCCAGCATCCCGATTTGATGCAGGCGGTGGTGTCCCAGGTAGGGATTTACGACATGCTGCGCGTGGAGCTTGCGCCAAATGGCGCGTTCAACGTCACCGAATTCGGCACCGTAAAAAATCCTGAGCAATTCAAGGCGCTCTATGCGTATTCGCCATACCATCACGTTGTCGATGGAACGAAATACCCTTCCATTCTGATGATGACCGGCGCCAACGACGGGCGGGTCGCGCCTTATCATTCGCGTAAAATGATCGCCCGGCTGGATGAAGCGAACAAATCTCAGAACCCGATTCTACTGCGGACAAGTACCAGTGCTGGTCACGGCATCGGCACGGCCCTGAACGAGCGCATCAAACAGTTGGCCGACATGTACGCTTTTCTTTTTGCGCAACTGGTAATGACGGGCAAGGCCGAGTGATCGGTTAGAAGTGAAGAGCGTTACAAAGGACGTTTTGTAACCTTGTAACGATATAACTTCGTAACCTCGGACCCTTGCGAAGGAAACTACTGATTTGCGCTGTAGCGATTGCGATCTTCGTCGTTATCGCTGCTGCGATCGGGACCATCGTTTTCTTCAGTCCGTTGGCCACTCATTACGTTGAAAGCGATGCGTTTCGTATTGCGATGGAAAAGGAAACCGCGAACGGTTTGCATTTTCCTATCGGGCATTACTACGCGATCCGACGAACGAGCCCGTTGACGGCACAAGCCGCAAGTTTTGAGGCAGGCAATGGCGAGCGAGCTCTCAAACTCGTCGATGCTCGCGGAATCACTGCCAGATTTGATCCCTGGGGAGTATTCATACGGCAATGGAGGTTCAGCGATATTCACGTCGAATCGGGGGAGGTCGAAATCCAGATCTACCAAGCGAATCCCGAGGAGGTCGCCTCGAAGCCGTGGTTTTCGGTTTTCTTTCCGAATCGTGTCTATCTAAAGCGAATTGAAGCTGAACGTGCCAATGTGACCTGGCGATTCCGCGGTGAGCGCGCGAGTTTCTTTGGAACGCAGCTACTCATTACTCCTCACGACCGAGACTTCGATTACGCAGCAACTGGCGGCACACTAAAGATGGCGCTGCTTCCAGACCTTTATCTGCGTCGCGCTAACGTTCTCATCACAAAAACGGCGCTTACGCTTTATGACATTGATCTGGCGCCCGACGAAAAAAGTGAAGGAAACGTTCACGGTAAGGGAACAGCGGGAATCGGAAAAGACAGGAGCATCGACTTTAGCGCGAATTTCGACCGCGTGCCGATACGCGGCTGGCTCCCGGATAAATGGAAACAGCATTTTAAGGGCAACGCCTCCGGTGGCGTTCATTGGACGGGAGTTACTCCGAAGCTGGAGAATTCATCAGGCGAAGGGTCGCTGCGTGTGGAAGACGCACGCGCGGACAACCTGCCGTTTCTGGAAAAACTCGCGGAGCTCGCGCATGAAAGGTCATTCGAACATCTGAAGCTGACCGATTGTTCGCTCAATTTTACCTGGCGTTATCCGAGTATTGAGATCAAAGACATCGCGCTTGAAGAGAAAGGAAAATTCCGCGTCGAAGGAGAAATCTCGATGGATCGTCGCGCGTTAAAAGGCGCAATTCAGCTTGGGGTTGCCCGCAAACATCTGGATTGGCTGCCAAACCCGGAAGAAATTTTCAGCCCCGACAAAGGTCGGGGTTATCTTTGGACGACGGTGCATCTGTCAGGCACGATCGATCAGCCCAAACAGGATCTAAGCCCGCGCATTATCGAGCTCTTCAAGGAATCGCCCGGCGCATACCTGCAGCTTTTGTTTCGCCAGTTCGAAAGCTGGCTCGAGCAGACATTTGGCGGCGATTAACCGCCGTGTTGGGCAGACTCAATTGGTGACCGCCCGTTCAAGTAACCTTTTGCTTTCTCCGGCTTCTAACATTCGAATTCGCTTCTCGACGTATGGCAAACGAATCGTAAGCGTGAGACCTTTCCCATGGGTGCTTTCGATGGAGAGTTCCCCTCCATGCTCGCGTACGATGCGACGGACGATTAACAGCCCGAGTCCGGTGCCGGACGGTTTGGTTGTGAAATAAGGTTCGAAGACACGGCTCACATTTTCTGCCGACATCCCACTACCAGTATCAACGAAACTGACGATCACGTATGTGTCGTCCAAGTCGGTGCGAATGAGCAGCGTGCCATGACGCCTCATGGCTTCGAGGCTGTTTTTAATCACGTTATAAAACGCCTGCTTCATCTGCTCGCGATCCAGTTGAAGTAAAGGCAAATCAGCCCGCAATTCCTGTTCGACGACCATGTCGCGGTCCTGAATTTCGGGAGTGAAAAACCGCACTGCTTCCTCAACGATTGTGTTCACATTCTCAGGATGGAGCCGTGGGCGCGACGGTCGGATCGCACGCAGGAACTGCGTGACAATCGAATCGAGCCGGCGGACTTCGGAACGGGCGACATCAATGGATTGCTGAAGCTCCCCCTTCTCGTTGCGGTCCAATTCCTGCGCCTTGCGCTCCATCAATTGTAAATGGATGTGCAGCGAGTTGAGAGGATTTCCAATTTCGTGCGCCACTCCGGCTGCCAGCAACGTCAGCGCATTCAAGCGTTCTGACTCGATGGTTTGCTGCGTTGTGCGCCGGCTTTCGGTGATGTCGCGCAGGATCATGACGTGTCCGACTGCGTCAGCCCCTGTAGCCGGGGTCGGTGACCCCGGCCCGCCGCGATCAGCTCTCGCGGCTATAACTCCGGTCTCTCGATGCTCGATCATCAACGGCACGATGTAAAAATTGATGAAGCGATTTTCCGGATAAAAAATTTCCATGTCACGACTGAGCGGTCCGCCGCTTTGGGTCAGCGATCCCCAATCGAGACCGCGAACGCGTTCGTCGAGGCGTTTTCCGACGGCGTCTGCGGCCTCCAGTCCAAACAATTTGCAGGCGGCGTCGTTCAAATAAGTGACTCGACCGTTTGAATCGGTGACAATGATGCCCTCATGGATCGCATTGAAAACCGTCTCCAGAAAACCTTTCTCCTGGGCCAGGCGTAGGAAGTAATTTTGAACTTCTTCCGGCCCAATGCGCCCGAGTCGCTCGATTAGTTTCTCAAGAAAACCGGCTTTCATGACTTACGTCCACGTAAAATCGTTAGATCGTTGAATCGTTACAACAGAAACTGCCGATTTAACGCTTCAACTTCGAAAGCTTTCGTGAGCAGGCGATTCAACCAATTCAACTTTCTCCTGAACCGGCCGCACTTCGACAGTCAACATTTCCACGCGCAGATAATTCAATACGACGGGCGCGAGGATCAAGCCCGGGATGCCCATGAGCCGCTCGCCAATGATCAACGCGATCAAGGTCAGCCAAACAGGGTTCCGAATCCGGTCTCCGATAATTTTGCTGTTTAGAAAATATTCCAGCTTGTGAATCGCCACCAGAAATACCAGAGCCCCAATCGCTAATTTCAAGGACACAGTCAACGCGACGAAGACAATGATCGTATTGCTGACCAAGTTTCCGGCAATCGGCACGAGACCGCAGAGGAAGGTGACTGCAACGAGCAGTGGTGCGTGTCGCATCCCAACTGCAATGAGGAAAATTGCAGTCAATGCTGTGTTAATTAACGAGATCGTGATCTGTGCTCCCATGACTGTGGCGAAGCTGCGATAGAAATCGCGGAATCGCGTCGAGACTTCATCGCAGCAAATGGAGTAGAGATTGTTCTTCACGCGATGAGTCCCGCGGTAGGGGTCGAGACCAGTTTTAACAAAGAGGCTCCCGGCCGCGACGATTCCGAGCACACAGAAAACCAGCACCGCCGTCATGCTTTTGGCAAAATTAGCGACGTTTCGCAGGTAGTTCGCTTCCTGCCCGAGCGCGTCGATGACCACTTGCCTGAGACTTTCAAAATCCGTGAATGGTAACTCAATCTGGCGCTTCTGAGCCCAAGCGCTGGCTGAGGGAATCGAGGTGTCAGCAACGTCCGGCAACGCTAAAATGGCCGCACGAGTGAGAAAGACTGCTGCCGTGGCAATCCCGGCCACAACGACGGCAAACAAGATCAAAGCCAGCCACTTTCTTTTCGTCAGAAAATAAATCTGGCGCAACGCGAAATAGGAAAACAGGAGGACGAGCAGCGGCACACCAAGATGGAGAAGACCTGCAAGAATGATTGTGGCAGCGAGGACGACATACGAAAGCCGCGCGGGGGTGATCATGGGTGGCTTGGTTCCTTAAATGTAGCGCAACCGTCCCGTTCGCCATAGGGCGAATCCGCCGTGGCGGACTTGCACTGGAACATCGCAAGACCTAACTGCGTCACCGATCACCCGGGGTCGGCGCCGACGCCGGACTACAACTATGCCGTCTGTCCGGTTTCTTGTTCCGCGCGTTCTTTCAGTGCGGCCTTGCGCGAAAGTTTCACACGACCTTTGTCGTCAATGCCGATGCACTTGACCCAAATGATGTCGCCAACTTTCGCAACGTCTTCGGTCCGTTTCACGCGAAAATCCGCGAGTTCGGAAATGTGCACGAGCCCATCCTTACCAGGGAAAACTTCGACGAACGCGCCGAATTCCTTCGTCGAAACTACGCGTCCCTGATACATCTGCCCGATCTCGATTTCGCGGGTCATGCCGCCGATAATTTCCTTCGCGCGTGCCATGCTCTCACCGCTGGTGGCATAAATGTGCACGGAGCCGTCATCCTCGATATTAATTTCAGCGCCGGTCTCCGCGACAATGCCCTTGATGGTCTTACCGCCGGGTCCAATGAGCGCCCCGATCTTCTCCGGATTGATCTTAATCGTCTCGATGCGCGGCGCGTATTTCGACAACTCTGGCCGCGGCTTATCCAGTGCGCTGCCCATGATGCCAAGAATTTTCGTGCGCGCTTCTTTGGCGCGTTGAATCGCTTCCGACATGATTTTGTGACTAATACCGGGAAGTTTCAGATCCAACTGAAAACCGGTGACGCCTGCGTCCGTTCCGCAAAGCTTGAAATCCATGTCGCCAAAATGATCTTCAGAGCCGATGATGTCGGTGAGTAATTCGTAGCGTTTAAATTCTCCGTCATCGCCAGGCTCGGTTACCAAGCCGACCGAAATTCCGGCTGCTGGCGTTTTCACCGGCACGCCGGCATCCATCAGCGCCAGCATGCCCGCGCATACGCTGGCCATAGACGTCGACCCGTTTGATTCCATAATCTCGCTCGAGATGCGAATGGCATAACGAAAGTCATTTTCATTTGGCACAACCGGTTCCAGCGAACGCTCCGCCAACGCACCGTGACCAATCTCACGCCGCCCCGGCCCGCCCGTCCGCCCCGTTTCACCTACGCTGAATGGAGGAAAATTGTAATGCAGAATGAACCGCTTTGATTGTTCGCCGCCGCCATAAGCATCAAGCATCTGCGCTTCCTCGATCGGCGCCAGCGTTGCGAGCGCTACCGCCTGGGTTTCGCCCCGCTGGAAAATGGCTGAACCATGCGCACGCGGCAGAACGCTCACTTCGCAACTGATCGGTCGTAAATCCTGATAGCCGCGACCATCGACGCGTTTCTGTTTTTCAAGAATGCTGACGCGAAACGCCTTTTTTTGGACGTAATCGAATGCTTGCGAGATCGCGAAGGAATCGGTCTCTGGATATTTCTCCGAGATCGCCGCCTTCACTTCCTCACGCAATGCATCGACCGCCTTAGCGCGGGCCACCTTGCCTTCGGTGTAAAGGGCCCCCACGATCCGGTCGCCAGCAACACGGTAGGCAATATCGAGCAATTCCTGGTTTACTTGGAGTAATTGAGGCTCGCGCTTGGGTTTGCCCACCATCGCCGCCAGTTCCTTTTGAATTCGAATCATCTCACACGCATGTCTG
>Ga0137370_10001049_pt1 | contig 11225 bp, 10 predicted proteins | sample SagtaG_11_FD_104920 | JGI IMG/M metagenome (GOLD analysis project Ga0137370, IMG submission 104920) | Vadose zone soil microbial communities from Sagehorn Ranch, Mendocino, California, USA - Sage1_R_20_16 metaG | ecosystem: Environmental > Terrestrial > Soil > Vadose zone | place: USA... | reverse complement strand
TGTTTGCCGCTTTCGGGGTCGAATTCGAGTTTTGTCTCATCCACCCGAATGAACTCTACACCGTGGACGTGATCGCTGCTATCGGTGGTGATTGCATTGACGATCACACCGGATTGCAGCTGGAGTCCGATCTCGCGCGCCTCGACCAGCTCATTACCAAAGGCGGGCAGCCGATCGGCCGGTTCGATCGATACCATCCAGACTTTCCGGGCCCCGGTCTTGATCGAGGTCTGGGCCGCGTCGGTGGCGACCGCGCCGCCGCCGATGACGACCACGTCGCCGCCGCGCGGAAAGTTATCCGGGACGATGTCGTAGGACCGCACCCGTAGGAACTCCATCGCTGAGATGACTTCGGGGAGATCTGACCCCGGCACCGGCAGAATGCGACCGGTCATCATTCCCACCGAGAGAAAGACGGCGTCGTAGTCGCTGAGCAATTGCTCCAGCTTCGGATCCTTCCCAACATTCTTGTTGAGCAAGACGTTGACCCCCATGTCCACGATCATCTGGATCTCCCAGTTGAGCTGGTCGAGGTCGAACCTGAAGTGTGGGATGCTGGCAGAGAGCAGGCCGCCGAGCTTCGCCTCGCGTTCGTAGAGGTCGACTTGATACCCCATCAGGCGGAGGTCCTGGGCGGCCGTCATGCCCGCTGGGCCGGAGCCCACGACAGCGACCCGCCTCCCATTCTCCGGCGCCCGTTGCCAGTCGATCTTCACCCGCCGGGCCCAGGCGTAATCGGTCGCGAACCGCTTCAGCGACTTGATCGACACCGCATTCTCCGGTCCCTGCACCCAGCCGCGTTTGCAATCGGTCTCGCAGGGATGGTTGCAGAGGCGGCCCAGCATTGAGGGGAACGGATTGGTCTCGTGGATCACGAGCCAGGAATCCAGGTAGCGTCCTTGCGATACGTAATCGACGTAGGCCGCGATGTCCTGATGGATCGGGCAGGCGCGCTGGCAGGGCGACACCGGCACGTTGAGACTCAGGTCCCTGCGCCCGGAAAACACCTTGTTCGAAGCCGTGTCGGTCGTCGTCTTTCCGATCTCCGTCAGGACCGCGTGGGCGCTGACGATGCCGACCGTCCTCGAGGTTTTCCTGAAGAGGGGCCCCTCGTCCTGTGTCATCAGGACCACCGGCGTGTCTTCCCGATACATGATGTCGGCTCCCGACTCCAGAGAGTCCGCGACATTCCGTCCGGGCAAGGGCCGGCGCATGTACGTCCCCACTGGCCCACTGCCATCGGCGAAAGCGGCGATCGCCTCCCGATGACCGAAGAGACCAACGATTCCGCCGTCCTTCTCGACGAGCAGCGCGTCCGCGCCGGATGCGTTCAGACGCTTCACCGCCTCGGCGGCGCTCAGGTCGGCGGGGCAGATTTCGCCGATCGGCTCGAGGACTTTGCTCAGGGTCGGCATCAGGCCGCCGCCATGGCGCGGCTGACGTCGCGCACCGTTAGGGCGCCGAGCGGCATCCCGGCCGGCGTGGTGACGAGGACCAGCTGCCTTCCACTCTCGCGCAGCAGCCGAACCGCTTCGCCCAGGGGCGCGTCCGGCCGAACTTCCGGGAGTGGCGTGCGAACGAGATCGGCCGTCCGGACGTCCAGCTGCGCCCGCACATAACGTTGCAGGATGTCGAGGTAGGAGACATAACCCAGGCAACGCTGATCCACGATCACGGGCAGTTCAATGACCCGGTTCTGGGCCATCATCCGGGCGGCCTGGGCCAGGCCGGTGCTCGGGAAGCAAAACGCGAACTGGCCGGACATGGCCTGCTCGACCGTGCGCGTGTCGCGTACGACAGCGGGCATCGAACGAAATTATAGGGAGCACCCGCTCTCTGTCATGCTCCCGGCAGTCGACTGTAACGGCCGCGTGACGGCTTAGATCGCCGCGGCTCGTTATATCAGACGGAGTTGGCCAAGAACCTCGCCCAATCGCCGAGCCCTGACCTCGAATTGCCCCGCGACCTGGGCGGCTTTCGCGCCCGGATCCATATCCCCTACCGCAGTGGATTCAACCGCCTGGTGCGGGTCGTCGGGATGCTGACCCTCCTCGCCTCATCCCTCGGGCTGCTGGCCGCCGTCGCCGGGTTCCCCCTCAACTGGCTGAGCATGCTTATCGGCTTGCTGATCAGCCTGATCCTGATCGGATTCAGCGTTCGTCCCAGTTTGCGCCGGCCGAAATTCTAACCACGAATCGAACGGCCTACTCCTGCAGCAGTCGCAACACCGCGGCCGTCATCACCCGGAAGCCGATGGAAAGGCATCGCTCATCGATCCGAAACTCCGGGGTGTGGTGGCCGACCCTCGGCCCTTCCGGCGCTCCACCCAGTAAAAAGAAGCACCCAGGGCGAGCCTGCAGGAAGTAGGCGAAGTCTTCGCCGACCATCAACGGATCGAACGCGACCACGGCGCCTTCCCCCACCACCCCGCGGGCCGCATCAGCAACCATCGCGGCGACCGGGCCATCGTTGATCACGGGAGGGGCGGCCGATTCGAGCTTGAATTCACAGTGGCCCCGCATCGCGGTCGCAATGCCCTCAGCGAGCTCAGCAATTCTTCGCACCACGTGGGTGCGCAACGCGGGATCCAGGGTCCGCAGGGTGCCCTGGATGACCACCTCGCCGGCTACGATGTTGGCCGCCGTTCCGCCGTGGACGCTACCGAGCGTAATCACGATCGGCGCGGCCGGTGCCGTCTCGCGGCTGGCCAGTGTTTGGAGTGCGTTGACGATCTGAGCCGCGATCACTACGGCGTCGACAGCGAATTGCGGCTGGGCGCCGTGGCCGCCCAATCCGCGGATCGTCAGCGTGAACATGTCCGCCGCCGCCATCATGGCTCCGGCGCGCACCGAAACTTGTCCGACCGGCAGCTCCGACCAGACGTGCAGCCCGATCACCCGGTCGATGCCGTCGAGTACCCCCGCCTCGATCATGGGCGCGGCGCCCCCGGCGCGTTCCTCCGCGGGTTGGAACACGAACCGAACCATTCCGGACAGCTCCGCCCGGCGCTCCGCCAGCACCCGCGCCACCTCGAGCGCGATCGCCATGTGCACGTCATGACCGCAGGCGTGCATCACACCGCGGTGGGTCGAGCGAAACGCCAGCTCACCCGCCTCCTGGATGGGCAGACCGTCGATGTCCGCCCGGACCAGCACCGCTTGCCCGGGTCTGGCGCCCTTCACGTCGGCGACAATCCCGGTTCCGGCGACGCCGGCTTCCAGCCTGTCCGGCGACAGCGCATCGAGACGCTCCACGAGATAGCGCGAGGTCTCGAACTCTTTGAAAGACAATTCCGGCACGGCGTGCAGCTCGCGACGGTGGGTCAGCAGATGATCAGCCGTGACGGCATCGACCTCCGTCGAGGCACGACGGAGCTCTGATGCCATCGAATCATTCTGTCAAACTGAATTCGATGCCGCGCTCGCTTAGCGAGTACCAGCGAAAACGCGATTTCAGCAAGACTTCGGAGCCGAAGGGCGCGCCCGATGCCAGCGGCGGAAACCGCTTCGTCGTGCAGAAGCACTGGGCCACCCGGCTCCACTACGACTTCCGCCTCGAAATGGAGGGCGTGCTCGTCAGCTGGGCGATCCCGAAAGGTCCGACTTTGAACCCCGCGGAACGACGGCTGGCGGCGCATGTCGAAGACCATCCGGTGAGTTACTACGACTTCGAGGGCACCATCCCCAAAGGGGAGTACGGCGGCGGGACGGTGATGGTCTGGGACTGGGGGACCTACGCGCTGGAGGAGTCGACGCCCGCCGAATCGCTGCGCCGCGGCGAGGTCAAGCTCCGGCTCAACGGCGTCCGGCTGACTGGTCGGTACGCCCTGGTTCGCACCCGGTCGGACAAGGATTGGCTGCTGATCAAGAAGAAGGACGAGGCCGCCGATCCCAGCTTTGATATCCAGCATTTCGACACATCGGTCAAGACCGGCCGCACGAAAGAAGAGATCGAGCAGGGGCAGGATGCCGTCTGGTCGAGCCGCCGCGACGCGGGTGGGGGCGGCCTGATCAACCTCGCCAATGCCGAGAAGGGGCCGATGCCGAGGACCCTCGAACCGATGAAGGCGCAGCTCGTCGACGCGGCCTTCGACGATGATCGCTGGCTGTTCGAGGTGAAGTGGGACGGGATTCGACTGGTCAGCTTCATCGACAACGGAAAGGTCAGCCTGCAAACGCGCGCCGGGCGCATCGTCGATGACGAGTACCCGCAACTCCAGGCCGTCAGCCGTCTCGTGAAGGCGAAACAGGCCGTGCTCGACGGAGAGATCGTCGCGCTGGACGAGGAAGGGCGCCCCTCATTTCAGTTGCTGCAAAACCGGGGGAAAGAACCGCATCCCATGCAGTACGTCGTGTTTGACATCGTCTACCTGGACGGCCAGCGGCTCTTCCGGGTTCCGCTCGAGGATCGCAAGCGCCTGCTGCGCGACATCGTCCGAGATTCAGACCTGCTCAAGTACTCGGAGCATGTTCTCGGTGAAGGCAAGGCCTTTTTCAAGGCTGCGCAACAAAAACAGTTGGAAGGCATCGTCGCCAAACTTCGCGACAGCCCCTACCAGCCGGGAATGCGCAGTAGCGCGTGGCTCAAGATCAAGGCCGTCCGTCAGCAGGAGGTCGTCATCGGCGGCTTTACCGAGCCGCGTGGCGGCCGCAGACACTTCGGCGCGCTGATCGTGGGCGTCTACGAGGACGGCAAATTCGTCTACGCCGGGCACGTCGGCGGCGGGTTCGACGAGCGGAGCCTGGAGTCCCTAGCCAAACTCATGAAGCCGCTTATCGTCAAGACGTCACCGTTCAGCGGCGAGCCACCGCGTGGCAACGAGAAACCCACCTGGGTTCGGCCCAAGCTGGTGGCCGAAGTCAAGTTTGCGGAGTGGACGCGTGACGGCGTGATGCGGCAGCCGGTCTTCCTCGGCCTCCGTGACGACGTCGACCCGCGCGAGGTGCGCCGTGAACTACCCCACGATGCGGATCGCGAGATGGCGCAGGCCAAGCGCGCGCCGACCGCGCGGGGCAAGCGCCAGCAGGTTGCCCGCAAGACATCGACCCGGGTTGCGCGCTCCCGGGTGTCGGCGCCCAGCGAGGCCACCGCCACGGACATCCCCGACACATCGCTCAGTAAGGCGGCGGCCCAGGTCGCGAAAAAGCTGAGGACGGACATCCGCGGCGCAACGGCCAGCGAGCTCGATGCGCTCGACGCGATCAAGACCGAAGGCAATTGGGAGGTCGGGGGGCGCATCGTGCACCTCACCAACCTGCACAAGCTGCTCTTCCCGGAAGACCGCTACTCCAAGCGAGACCTGATCCGCTACTACGTCCAGGTCGCCCCGGTCATGATCCCGTACTACAAGGACCGCCCGCTCTCCATGAACCCGCATCCCGACGGCATCCACGGCAAGAGCTACTGGGTGAAGGACAAGCCGGATTACGCTCCTGAGTGGATTCCCACCTTCCGCTACCAGGACCAGAAAGGCCTCAAAGACTGGATCCTCATCGAGGAAGTCGCGACCCTGGCCTGGCTGGCGAACCACGCGGTGATCGACATGCATCCCTGGTACTCGCGCGTCGACAAGCCCGAGTATCCGGATTGGTCAGTGATCGACCTCGATCCGGCGGAGGGGGCGACCTTCAAGGACGTGGTCGCCGTGGCGAAGGTCATGAAGAGCGCGCTCGACCATCTCGAGCTGACAGGAGTGCTGAAGACGACCGGCCAGAGCGGGCTGCACATCTACATCCCGATCGAGCGCCGCTATACGCTGGAGGAGAGCCGTGGCTTCGTCGCCAAGCTGGCGCACATGATCGCGGAGCTGATGCCCGAAAAGGTCACCGAAGTGTGGGAGGTCAAGCGTCGCACCGGCAAGATCCGGATCGACTACACGCAGAACGTCATCAACAAGACGCTGGCCGGGCCTTACTCGGTCCGGCCCGCGCTGCGGGCCCCAGTCTCAACCCCGATTGCGTGGCGCGAGCTGGATGATTCCCGGCTCCGACCCGATAAGTGGACGATCAAAACCCTGGGCGACCGCCTGCTGGAGGTCGGTGATCTCTTCCACGACGCGCTGACGCTCCACCAGCGATTGCCGGCGCTTTAACGGTGGGCGACAGCACCCCGCTGCCCTCCGACCTCCCCGCGATCCAGGCCCTGATCGATGCCTGGATCAAGCAGCGTGGACGTTACTGGTCGCCGCTGTCGCAGTACGCACGATTAGCCGAGGAAGTCGGCGAGCTCGGCCGTGAGCTGAATTTTCGCTTCGGGGACAAACCGCGCACCCAAAAGGATGCCTCAGGTTCGTTAACTGATGAGCTCGGTGATGTGCTCTTTATCGTGGTGTTGCTCGCCAATGACCTCGGTATCGACCTGGTCACCGCCCTGTCGAACACGCTGCGAAAGTACGAGAAACGGGTTTGAGCAGGGCTCCTGCACCGCTTTTCCACAGGACTTTTGCACGCGCTGTTAGTAGCTGGTGGAAAAAGCCCCGCAACAAATGTTCCGTCTGGACGTGTGCATCGGCCGGTCGTATTCTCATGTCCCCGCTCGCCAGAGTTGGGCCCGCGTGGGAGGGAAGTCGTGAGGGAGAGAGGATTGGGAAAGGGTCGGTTCGTCAACGCTGCAATCGTTTGCGACGGCAATAGCCTTGACACTGGCCGAAGCCCGCGGTAGAATCGGCAAAACCTATATATGGTGTTGGACCTGATCATCAGCCCCCACATTTAGGGGAGGTAGTGTAACCAAGGCTCATGCGGAAATGGGGATCTACCGGCGGCGGCAGACGCCGGACGGCGCACAGTGTGCCGGCGCTCGTTATGTGAGCTAGGGGGAGACCATGCTCAGGAACACGCTCAGAATGATCAACCAGCAGGACCAGTGGTTCAATCAGTTGCGGCGGGAGGAGTCAGCCCGCCGGAGCCTTCGATACTCGCTCTATCAGGCCCTCGAACAGGTGGAACGGTTGCTCGAGAGCGACATGATGGAAGTTCCTTTGGAGATGCAGGCACGCCTGCGCCAGATCGTCGAAGCCGTCGATTCCCAACTCGCCTATCGCATGGACCAGTCGGGTCCCAGCGCCCTCGATATTCAGGACATCATCTTCGAAGCCCAGGACCGCCTCATCAAACAGGTGCGCACCTGACTCGCGCCTAACTTCGAACGCCTCGCCTCCTGCAGTGACGCCCGGGAGAGATCCCGGGTGTCATTGCGTCTGGAGATGCTAAAACATCCGCATGCCTGATGCCCTTGAAACCTGGGACCTCTGGTATCCCGGGCCAGGCGCCACGGGGCTCCCCTTTGCTCGGTCGCGGGTGAACGCGAATGACGTAAGGGATCGGGTGCTCGTCCATGCCGCCCCACAGAAACTGCAAGTGAAGGTCCTCGACGCCGCGGGGAATGTCGTCGCCAGGGGGGATGGGCTCGAGCGTCATCAGCCCGGCCCGATGAGCTTCCTCGTTCGTCGCGGAACCAGCATTACCCTGGAAGACGGCTGGCCCACCGAACAGGACATCGGTTTAGTCGTGATCCTCCCCGGAGGGGAGGCCGGCATTCTCAAGAGCTGGTGGAACGCCGACGATCGCAAGGAGTGGCGCTGGCAGGTCGAGTTTTATAACCAGAATCGGGGTTAGACGGCGCCGGCATCGGTCAGCGGTGTGCCAAGCGCGCACATCGGGCATTCGGCGGGCGCCCAGATCGCGGTAGGGAGGTCGACCAATCGTTCCAGTGGAATCGCCTTTTCTGCGGCAAAGGCCGCCGCCCCCGGCCCCATCACCAGCAAGGCGCCGATCATCACCGGCAGGCCTCCAAGCGCGACGAGGTCCGCGTGGGTGGAGCGCACGGCCGACCCGGCGCTGACCGCGTCATCAACGATCGCAATCCGTCGTCCCTTAACGTGGTCGCGCAGAGCCGTGGCAATCCGGTAATCCACCGGGAAGAGGCCCGCCCGGTCAGTGACTCGCCGCTCGGCAAACAGGAGCTCGAGCTCCAGCCGGTCCGCGATCATCCCCGCCAGCAGCGCGCCGCCGGTCAGGGGCCCACAGATCGCGTCGACGCCGTAGCCCGAGATCCGGCTCGCGAGGTCGCCGACGAACGGCCGCAATAGCGCCGGCCGAAGGAAAAATTGATCAAGCTCGAGCCACGAATCGCCGTGATGCCCGGACTCCAGCCGAAAGTGCCCGCGCTTGCCGGCGACCAGCCCGAGGAGCTCGGCGGTTGACGTGCGATCCGTGCCGTCAGCCTACGCTTGCACGAAGTAGGAGCGGCAGGCGAGGTCGATCAGATCCGGCTCCAGCCGTGGCGGGCGACCCAGGAAGTAGGCGACCTCATCCAACTGGTTGAGGATATCCCGCGGCTGGCACCCACGATATGGCCGCTTGAAGGGTTTGTAGTAGCGGTCGAGCACGTAGTTGTAGCCCGCCTCGCTGAAGACGATCTCGAACTCCTTGCAGGCTCGCTCGAAGATCTGTCGAAATTCCATAGCAGTCGGGTCCGGCACATGGATCTTGTAGCGAACACGCCGCAGGAACGCCTCATCTACCAGCGATCCCGGCTCCAGGTTCGTGCTGAACACGACCATCGCCTCGAAGGGTGCCCCCACCGCCATTCCCGCACCAGCCAAGGTCAGGTAATCGATCCGCCGCTCCAGGGCAACGATCAAGCGGTTGAGCAGGGCGCGCGGCGAGGAGTCCTGCCGGCCGAAGTCGTCCAGAAGGAAGATCCCGCCGTTGGCCTTCAGCTGGATCGGCGCCTCGTAGTAACGCATCAGCGGGTCGAAGGACGGGGACAGCTGGGCGGTGGTCAGTTCGCCGCCCGCCTTGACGAAGGGGCGCTTGATCAAGACCCAGCGCGCATCGAAGTTCATGGGCAGCTGCCGTTGGACGCGCTGGTGGTGCAGCGGATCGTAGAGCCGCATCACCTGGCCTTCGATGTCGATGGCGTAGGGGATGTAGATCGGCTCACCGAGCAGCTCCGCGCAGGCCTCCGCGATGGTGGTCTTGCCGTTTCCGGGCGCGCCGTACAGGAACAGCGGCGCTCGGGCATTGACTGGCGGCCCGAGTTGCACCAGCAGGTCGTTGCTCAAGGTCAGGTGCTGTAGGGCTCGCGTCAGCCACGCGGCCGTGACGTCAGCCTGGCTGACCTGGGCGCGAACCGACGTCTCGTACTGCAGAAACGGGACGGGCGCCGGCCCAACATAGTGGTCGCGCGCCAGCACGTCGCGGGCTCGGAGCCGTCCCGGATCGCTGATCAGGTATCCGAGCGACTCGCCAAAATCGTGGCTCATCGCCGGCCCGGCCATCCGGCCGATGGTCTGGCACCAGCCCTGCTCGACCAGGCTCTGGATGGCCGGTGTGACCGTGCTGTAGGGCAGACAGAGCGCCGCCGCCCAGTCCTTGGCTGACAGCGGCGACTTGAAGTAGATGTGTTTCAGGAGGAGGTCGGCCAGCCGGGCGACCGGCAGTCCAGAATCTTCGGTCCGCGCCGGCGCGATTGGCACGAATTCCGGGGTGGTGGCTTGGAGTGGTGGCTGAATGGCCATGGCAAGAAGTCCGCCGAGGCGGCTCTCCAGAGCAACCTGCGCGAAGCTGGCTTTCTTGCTCGGGCGGGTCAGGCCTCCAGTGCGGGACGGACGCCGAAATAGCGTTCCACGGTCAGGCCGTGGCGCTCCAGCTCGGCTCGCGCCAGGGGCTCAAACCGTCGCAGATACCAGTCCTCGGCCGGGTTTCTGGAATAGGCCAGCAGGCGCTGGTAGGGCAGCGTGTAGATGGCCCGTCCGGCCAGGATCTCCAGCATCTGCGGGGTTAGCTCCGGCCGGGCCAGCGCGCGCCGGAGCGTGACATGGACGCCCTGCATGTCGTAGATCAGCCGCACCCGCCGGGGCACGAAGATCAGCAGGGCGAACAACAGCGGGATCGAGGTGACGATGATGCCGACGATCAGCGCCAGGAGGTGGATCCCACGGGAGCCCGCCTGCCCGGCGGAAATCAGCGGATCGCCCGAATGCGTCTTGAGGGCTTCGGCCGTCCGGTGCAGGAAATCCGACAGGTAGGGCACCCCGTTTGGGATCCCCTGGTTAAACGACAGGATCCAGCTGTCGAACGTCTTGCCGGCGCTGATCACGCCCTGGGCCAGCGCGTCGAGCTGCAGGACCAGGTTGTTGACCCAGAGTCCGGCCTGAACACACAAGTAGATCCAGCCCACCATCAGCAGGTCGGCCAGCATCCAGGCAAAGCGGCGGCTGTAGAGGTCGGGGTACAGGCGCATGTGTTCACCCCTTGAGGTACTGGAACTAAAACGTCAGCGACCGGCGCAGTCTAGCGCGGTTTGGCTAAAGAGCCTCGAGGAGCTCGATGACCTCGCGGGTTAACTGGGTTGGCGTCGACGCCCCGGATGTGACGCCAACCCGGTGCTTCCCTTGCAACCATTCGGGCTTGACGTCCTTCGCCGTGTCCACCAGGTAGGCGGGCTTGTGCGCCAGTTCGCGCACCACCTGCACCAGCCGCTTGGAGTTGGAGCTGCGCTCGCTGCCGACGACGATCACGACGTCGCATTCCTTTGCCGCCTCCACCGCCGCTTCCTGCCGGTCCTGGGTGGCCCGACAGATCTCGTTGTAGGCTTCGGTTTGCGGGTACTTATCGCGGACCCGCTTGATCATCGCCGCCGTGTCCCAGATGCTCAGCGTGGTCTGACAGGTGACCGCGATCTTGTCGTTCTTGATGTCGAGTGCGTCCACATCCCGTGGGTCCTGGACCAGGTGGACCTTGCCCGGGGCCTCGCCGATCACCCCTTCCGGCTCCGGGTGCCCCCGCCGGCCGATGTAGACGACGTCGTATCCGCGCTCGCACAGGTCCCGGACCAGGTCGTGCGTGACGACGACATCAGAGCAGGTGGCGTCGACCATGTTCAGTCCGCGCTCGGCAGCCCTGGCCTTGACCGCGGGCGAGACGCCGTGGGCCGTGAAGATCACGGTACCGCCGTCGATGGTTTCGAGCCCTTCGAGACGGTTGTCGCTGTCGACTAGCTCGATGCCGTTGTCCTGCAGTTCGTCGGTGACGTGCGTGTTATGGACGAGGTAACCCAGCATCCGGATCTTCTCCCCCGGATGGGCTTTCGCCGTCTGCTTGGCGGCGCGGATCGCCTCGACGACACCGTGGCAATAACCCCGCGGCGTGATCTTGAGGACGTCCATCGATTCGAGTCTACCCGGCCTTTTCGAGCTCGAACCGGGCGATTGGGTTACG
>Ga0137370_10001045_pt1 | contig 11243 bp, 5 predicted proteins | sample SagtaG_11_FD_104920 | JGI IMG/M metagenome (GOLD analysis project Ga0137370, IMG submission 104920) | Vadose zone soil microbial communities from Sagehorn Ranch, Mendocino, California, USA - Sage1_R_20_16 metaG | ecosystem: Environmental > Terrestrial > Soil > Vadose zone | place: USA... | reverse complement strand
CGTTGTTGATTCGCCGTTCCGGTGCAAGACCCACGACGACGTCTTGGTAGAGGAACACAGGGTCGTCTGTGGGAGTCTCGACGTAATTGCCCCCGGCAAATACTTTCCACGGTCCGGTACCTGAAAAGCGCTCTCTCGGCGTCGACGCAAACGCATCTTTAAGCCAAGTACCGCAGGCAGGGGCAGGCAGGCCGATGGTTGCTTTACGGAGCGGAGCCTGCAGGAGTACCTCGTGCTGGCAAGCGTGTTCGAAACCTGCGAGTTCAACAACGTCAACATTCTCAAATTCTTGCTTTCGAAAGAGACGACGTTGGAAGGACTACTTAAGGCTCGGCGCAGGGCGAAGACGTCGAGGGAAGTGGCAATGAACAATGACTCTGACCAGAATCACACAGCGTTCGGCTCGAGCGATGCCTAAAATCATGGACACGCGATGACTCCAGCCCCGGAAAGATCGCACTGGCTTTTGCCCTTCCAGCCGGACTCAGGCGGGCTCGAAAACCTGCCCGTCTGTCGAATCGCAGAAACATTTCGACCGGATTGGTCAAAGCAAGCCAATTCCCAAACCATGAAGTATCGTGCGGAGTTTCCGGACCTTTCTCTGGCGAATTGTTATTTCGCCCATGATTCCTCAGGATTCCCCGTCCTGCTACCATTCTGCGAAGTGCAATCTTCTCGTCGTTCTCATCCACCTTTATAATAGATCGTTGTCTGACAGGAACCGGCCGTAATTGTGGGATTCGAGCCATTGTTGGACTGAATGGACCGAAAAACGATGCTGATGCCGTTGAGCTAGTAACTGTCAATGCTTGAGAACATAAGGGTTATTTCGCGTGGGCGCGTAGCTCAGCTAGGAGAGCACCTGCCTGGACAGCAGAGGGTCAAGGCGAAGAGCGATTCTTCTTACTCTTTTCAATTCAATGAGATGGCGCGCCCGGGGAGACTCGAACTCCCGACCCTCTGCTTAGAAGCTACGCAGTACAAAACTCTAAGTGCCGCTTCTGGTGTCGCTTACGAGGGAACGCGTCATTTATCTCGCTCTTGAACTGGACCGAAGTTGGACCGAAACTTTGGGGTTGAGCACGCAGGATGGCGCCGCCTTTTGTGAACATAGATGGCATTGCCTGGCCAACATTCCGAGAACTCGTTTCTGGATAATTTCCGAGTTGCCGTTTATTAGCGGCCAATCTTTTGGATCACTCTCCTAATAGAGCTGTAGGTGGAAGGTGTTAGTCTTTTCCAGTTGGATTTTTGTTTTAGCAGGTCGAAGGTTCGCTTCCAGCTAAGATCTTGGAAGCTCAAGCCCTGCGGAAAGTGCGACAAAGGGAATCGTAGCTCATTGAAAATCTGCCCTCGTGCACTGTGTCCACGTCACTCCGCAAGACGTCAATCATCAGTAGGGGCGCGAAAATGGGCAGAGATTGGCCGCTAATGCCGGCCAGCCGGAAGGTAACCAAACCAGTCAATACAAGCGGGTTTGCCGATAGGGTCTTCCCTTGGTCATGGATTGACAACGCTACCTGGGCTCTCCGTTGGCGTTCCAAGTCTGGAACCACCCTGAGACTGCAAGCGATCAGCTTCGGCGAGCTCACGACGGGAATTTTCTTGCTGTCCCAACTGCGCATAAGCGTCGGCCATAAATCGATGCACATCGATCGAGTCAGTCCGCAGCTTGGCAGCTTTGCGCAAGTAAGGAAGCGCATCCAGCGCTCGTCGGTTCATCACAAAGAGCCGACCTAAAAGAAGATTTGCCGGAAAATTATTCGAGTCCGCACGCAACGCATTCTGAAATTCTTTCGTCGCCTCGTCAATGCGGGAATTTTTTTGATACACCAGCGCCAAATAAAAGTGCATCATGGCCGAGCCCGTCATCTGGGAGACTGCAGCTTCGAAATGAGGCAGTGCTTCGTCCCAATTGCCGGTTTTAACTAGAGCGCACCCTAACTCGTAGCGAGCGAAAGCATCAGCCGGCTTCCTTTCCACCAATGTCCCGAAAGGAGCTAAAGCCTTTTGATATTCCCGCAGGGACATGTAAGCCCTACCGAGTTGTAACAAGGCGATTGGAGTGTTTGGTTCGCGCTCCAACACCTGTTCCAAAATCGGCACGGCCTCTTGATACTGTTCCTGTTCCATGTCCACCAACGCTTCATAAAGCGAGTTTGCAGTGTCGATCTTGTCTTTCGGGTCCGGACCATCCTCGCGCTCGGCCTCGCTGGAAACTCCGGTAGTTGCGCTGAAGTAGCCGAGGGCGTGCAGGTTTTCGTTTTGCTCCGGACTCAACTCCGTTCGTTCTTCGGCAGACCCCTTTATCACTCGGACAAATTTCGCAATCTGTGCTGCAGCAGTGTCCACGACCGCCTTGGACTGTGAGGTGAGGTTGTGCGTCGCGGATGCATCCGTCGATTGGTCGTACAACTCGCGAGAGGGAGCTTCAACGTACAGATATTTACCCGTGCGCCAAGCACGCAATGTGCTCCAACCAAAAGACAGATGGCCATATGCGCTTTCCGAATAGACCGGACTCTGTAAATCCGAATCGGTTGTTGGGTTAGCAGCGTCGGACCGCTCCAATTTCATGTGCCGCAAAAGAGATTTGCCCTGCATGACAGGGGGAACCGGCAAATGCGCTATCTGCAAAATGGTCGGAGCAACGTCTACAAGGCCAACTCGGCCTTCAATTTTCCCCGGGGCCGCTCGTCCGGGAAGTTTGAAGGCCAATGGTACGTGAATCGTTTCATCGTAAAGAAAAATGCCGTGATGTCTCTCACCGTGCTCCCCAAATGCTTCACCGTGATCGGCCATAACGGCAAGCAGAGAATTGTCGAATAGGCCTCGCGCCTTTAGCCCTGCGATGAGCTTTCCCACCACTGAATCCGTGTAAGCAATCTCGCCGTCGTACGGCTCTGCCTTGTAGCGGGTCTTAAACGGTTCAGGGGGACTATACGGATCGTGGGGGTCGTAGAGGTGCACCCAAAGAAAAAATCGTCCGGCAGGCCGCTTGTTCAGCCAGTCCAGCACGCGCCTTACGACTTCTTCGCCCCGCCGTTCCAAACTGCCGTAGCGGTCTTCACTTCCGCGCCGCCGATGATATCCCGCATCGTACGTCTCGAACCCGCGCCCAAATCCGGGAGCCAATTTTGCCGGGTCGAGCACCAGCGCTCCGACAAACGCAGCAGTCCGGTAGCCGCTTTTCCGCAAAACGTCGGGAAGAAACGGCACTGTGCTCCCAAGCGGGTCTCCCATGTAGTTGACATGGTTGTATTCGGGATACGTTCCGGTAAGGATGACAGCGTGCGAGGGAGTCGTCAGCGGAACCTGCGCATATGATCGAGAAAAAACCACACTTTCGCGGGCCAACGCGTCCAAATTGGGCGTAAGCCCGCGCTCAGAGCCCAGGAAGCCCATGCGATCAGCTCGCGTGGTATCGAGGGTAATCAGCACAATGTTGGGGTGTTGGGTGGTAGCAGGCGGTTTGGAATAAGCCGTGCCGGCACATGCCGTCAGCAAAGCGACACAATGCAACAAACGATTAATTGGGAAAAGTGTAGTCATGATTCTTCGAACCAGTGGGAGTTGCTGAGTACATATCGCAAAGTCTTCAATCAATTTTGGGGTTAGCATTACCTTCCACACAAAAACTTCCTAACACAAGTCTTGATTTAATTTCACCTTGACCCACTGCCGGACTTTAAAATAGTATGCCAGCAACAATACCTCAACATGTGTTTCCAGCCGTAGTAAAACGATTGTCGAGAGAAGAGGCGACGGAATGAAAGCGACTCGGCTTGCGGCCATCACTCTTTGTACCATGCTTTGTGCGATAGCACTTTCGCATCCAGCGTCCGCACAGACAACGTTCGGCACAATTCTGGGGACAGTCACGGACCCTTCCGGCGCAGTGATGCCGAACGTCATCATCACGGTCACAAACCATGACGAAAATGTCTCGCGTACCTTCACGAGCGATGCCCAGGGAGACTACCAAGCCGAAAATCTGAAAGCCGGCAAGTACACCGTGATGGCGCAAGTTAGTGGCTTCAAGGAAGTCACGGTCAAAGAAGTATTATTGATAGCCCGCCAAACCGTCCGCATCGATTTGAAACTCGTTGTGGGAACTGCGGCGGAGCAGGTCACGGTCGTAGCCAATCCTGAACTCATCAATACGGAGTCTCAAACGATTTCTTCCAGCTTCGACAGCAACGAAGTGCTCGAACTTCCGGCTAACTACCGCGGAGCCGGCAGCACCAGCCCATACAGCCTGCTGGCTTACCTCCCGGGTGTGACTGGCGACGGAAGCGGCAACATTACGGTCCAGGGAGCGGGGACGAATCAGGTTGAGTACTCGGTGGATGGCATCAGCACGGTAGATATCCGTTTTTCTGGCCCCCAAAGGGAGATGTTTGTCTCCGCGGATGGCATTGCAGAAATGAAGGTGCAGGGGTCCGGCGGCGGAGCGGAATATGGCAACCCGGCGGACGTTACGACGACCAGCAAGTCTGGCACAAATATTTTTCATGGATCCGCATTTGAGTATTTTCAGAACGCGGCCCTCGATGCTACGCGACTGACCGTACCGCAGGCCGATAAGCCTGCCAAGAGCGCAAACGATTTCGGAGGTTCCTTCGGCGGACCTCTTTTGGGTAAGCACACTTTTTTCTTTGGCGATTACGAAGGTATGAGGTACCGGACGCAGACCGTCCAGCAACAGAATGTGCCGACCGAAGCTATGCGGAACGGTGATTTCACGGGCCTTGGCCCTATTCATGATCTGGACGGAACGCCCTTTGCTGGCAACATGATCCCAACGGGTCAATTCGATCCGAGAGCGACCGCGATTTTGAAGTTTTACCCACTTCCAAATCAAACCGGAGGCGATTTTAATTACGTCGTCAACGTCCCCAATCCCATTTTGTCCGATCAATTCGATGTTCGAATCGACCACACGATTAATACGAAGCAGAGTATTTTTGGCCGCTGGAGCTATAAGAACGGAAGGCGGGTGAACCCTTCCGGTCTGCTCCTTCCCGCGGAATCTGATTTTGAGCACGATAATCAGATTGTGCTCGCATACAACTACACCATCACGCCCAGCCTGAACAATGAACTGCGCGGAGGAATCAGCCGCAGGCAGAGTGGCGGTGCTTTTCCTCTCGATGGACCCGCCTTTATGCAGCAACTCGGGCTGAATTCCCAGCAACTGGGGCCGTTTCCTCCGGGAGGTTTTCCTGATTTTGTCTTCGAACCCAGGAGCAGCATCGACTCCATTGTTCACACTCGGCCAAATACGGAGCTTTCCCGCAATTTCCAAATCAACGAGAACCTGACGTGGATCAAGGGGAAGCACACCATGAAGTTTGGCTTCGACGTTCGCATGCTCCACCTGATCACTACCTGGTACTCTGGCTCGTCGTCGGCGGACGACTACGGAGATTTTTTCTTTAATGGCCAATACACCGGGAACAATTTTGCCGACTTCCTGCTTGGAGTTCCCTACTACACGTACGTCACCCACACTCCACCGAGGAATATCGATGGCAGCACCACTCACTATTACGGTTATGCGTCAGACACGTTCAAAGCCACTCAAAAACTGACGTTGACGGCTGGCTTAAGGATTACGAGGATACCGCCGCTCTACGACCCCATTAACCTCACCAATTTCGATCCTAGTGTCCCGATAACGGGACGGGTGATCATTTCCTCAGACCCCAGATCCCTGGCGGCAACACAGCCTCTGTGGGCAGAAGCCGTCAATGCGTGCAACTCACCGAATAATGTTAATCCCAATCCCGGCCTGGCTCCTTGTACGCCCTTCCTGACTTCCAAACAGGCGGGGTGGCCGAAAACGCTGCGCAACGTCTACACCAACTTCACGCCGCGCCTCGGTTTTGCGTACCGGCCGTTTTCGGACAATAAGACGGTGATTCGAGGTGGTATTGGTGTGTACGACGTCACGACTTTGGGAGCGGTATTTTTTTCCGTCGCAGGTATCCACGACGGCTTCCAGGGAAATTTCGCGAATTCGGGTTTTTGTACCATTGCCACCGATCCCAACTGTTCGTTCTTCCGGTTCCCCGACGTCCTGAATCCCAACCCTACCAACACAGGCTTTGGTACACAGTCATTCTTCACCGCAAATCAGAAAAACAAAAAGGACCCGTACAGCGTTGAGTGGAACCTATCGGTTGAGCGCGTAATTCATGGCAATACTTCATTGCGGGTGTCGTATATTGCCAGCCGCGCGAATCAGCTCACCTGGAGCCCAAACCTCAATCAACCCCTCCCTGGCGGCTCAGCACCATTTCCAGCCTGGAGCCATGTCCGCTGCCGCTGCGCGGGTGCCATCAGCACCTATGAATCGATGCAGACCGAAGTCATCCACAAGTATTCCCACGGGCTCACGTTGCAATCCACGTGGACTTGGGCGCGCAACCTGTCGGACACGGAATCGTGGCCCCGTTCCGGCTTCGATGGAGAAATTACGGGCGACGCCATGAACCAATACAACCTGCGGGGAGACTACGGCAACGTTGGTGGTACCCGCAAACATCGCTGGATCACCACGTTGGTGGATGAGCTTCCTGTGGGGAAGGGCCGCCGATTCCTTGGCGATGCCAATGGAGTGGTAGACGGAATATTGGGAGGTTGGCAGCTAAGCACGATTTTCCTGGCTGAAACTGGCCCTTTCGATACCCCCTTCATGCAATTTGATTCCTCCGGAAACGCCAATTTTGGCTTTAACCGGCCTGATCTAGCTGGCAATCCCAATAACGTTCGCCACACAAGCACACAGTGGTGGAATCCGAACGTATTCGCCTGTCCCGGCGGCACCGCAGGTCAAGATTTTACTCCCGGTACCGTCGTGATCGACACGAACCAGTGCAATGTCATAGGCCGCTTTGGTAACGCAAGTGTAGGATCTTTGGTCGGCCCGGGGACTGTTACTTGGAACCTCGGCCTTAGCAAGAGATTCCACGTAACGGAGCGGATCGCATTCAAGTTCGAATCTAGCTTTACCAATGTACTGAATCACCCGAACTTCGACGATCCACGCAACAACCTGACTGAAGGGGGAGCGAGCGGAAACGGCACATTCGGAAAGGTTCTTGCCACTCGCATCGGTGACGCTGGTGGAAATCGTGTGGGGCAACTGGCACTAAGGATTGAATTCTAATCCTGCGACAGCCTTCGCAACATTCGCGGCCGGTTGCCGGCATGAGCTGACAACCGGTACTTTCAATTCGCGATACTATAGGTAAGGTAAAAATCGCGTACCGTCCTGCCATCTTCAAAAGTGAGGTTCTCATGGCCTGTCTCAGGCTTGCTGCCATACTCATTCTTTTAACCGGCTCTACTTGGCCCCTGCGCGCATCGGCCCAGACCGCTGCCAAATCCAAACCGCATGTCGTCGTCATCGGTGTCAACGGCATGGAGCTGGATGTGATCCGGCCGTTGCTCCTGAAGGGAGCAATGCCGAACCTGGCAAAGGTAATCAAGAATGGCGCCTACGGCAAATTGCGAACCGTGGATGCGCCCAATTGCCCACGCGTATATTCGACTCTGTTCACGAGCACACGTCCGGACGAGCACGGCGTTACGGGCTTTCTGGTCGGCGGAATCACGGCGAACACAAACATGTTGAAACAGGAGCCCCTTTGGTCCGTGCTGTCAAAAAAGGGTGTCACGATTGGTATGGCCAACGTTCCAGCGACATTTCCGGTGATGCCCGTGAATGGATACATGATCAGCGGAATGCTGACGCGCGGAAAAAACTGCGAGGACGGTGTTCTCTGCGCTCCGAAGCTTTCCGAAGTGGAAGGCGGAGACGCAGTTTATCCGCCCGCCATGAAGACCGAGCTTCTAAGCGAGGTCGGTGACTTTTACATCGATTGTGAACGCATGCCCTCGGCGGAGCAGTTGAACGGGCATGAAACCGATGTCATTGACAGTTGGCTCAAGAAAGTTCAGCTGATTCGCGATCAGCAGACCCGGCTGTTCGAATATCTTTTGGTGAACCATCCGACAGAATTCACCTGGCTTGCGCAGTCATGCGAAGATCGCACCGGCCACTGGCTTTATCCAATCGCTCCATATAATGTCGGCTACAACCCAAATTTAAACAGTGTCCGCGTCGATGCATTTCCGGACCAGTACATCGCCTTCGATAAGGTGTTGGGCACGATTCTGAAGCATGTTGATGACAACACTTATCTCTTCATCGTTTCCGATCACGGGATCAAGCCGTTGCGTGAATTCGAACAAACCGACCCCCATGCACACATGGACCACGAAAAAACGACACCCGTGATTGCGAAGCATGATTTTGCGGACGGCGATGACGTTCCTGGATCCTTCTTCGCGATGGGGCCGGGAATCAAACACGGTCTCCGCCTGATGGGTTTTGAAGCCTCGGTGTATGACATTGCGCCTACGATTCTTCGCATCTATCAAGTCGATCCGCCAAAACAAATGCGTGGACACGTCTTAGACGAGATCTTTGGGCCAAAACAGAGCAAGTCCGCGCAAAATTAGGTTTCGCTCGGACTACGGCGGCGTCTCGCGTGGCGACAGCCGCCGCGATCTGCATCGAAGCGAAATCGAGGAAGCCTCGGCTACGCTAGGGCTTATGGTTGCTCCGAAGGGCTTTCGCGCGGCTGTTCGCCCGTTCCGCTTCTTCGTTTCTGCCCGCACCCACGTAAGCTTGAGCAAGTAGTTCGAGCAGGTCCCCGCTTTGAGGTTGCGACTTCGCAAGCGATTCCAGGCCTCGCGTTGCTTCGGCAAAGTGTCCTTCTGCCATCTGCGCTTTCGCCAGCCAGAGCTGTGCGACACTGTTTTGCGGTTCGATTAGAAGCGCTGCATCGAATTGATCCTCAGCCGCTTTCGCATCCTTCGCATCCAGGTACACTTGGCCGAGTAGGAGCCGTGCATCAAATTGCACAGGATTGAATTTCAAACTCGTCTCAAGCGCTTCCCGCGCACCCGCCGGATTGCCCTCTCCCACCAGAGCCTGGCCAAGGTGGAACGCAGTCATGGCATCGTCGAAGTGAAGCGCCAGTGCGCGCCTCAGATGTTCGACAGCTTTTGTGAATTCGCCCGCCTGTAACTCAAAGTCCGCGAGTTGGCGCAGCGCAGTTGGAGAGATAGGATCAAGCTCCAGGGCGCGCTCCAGCGCAGGGCGGGCGTCGATGCCGCGTCCGTCCTCGGAGGCGATCATCGCCGCGTGCAACAGGTTCAATTCTTCAATCTTGTCTTTTGGATCGGGCAGCAACGACGGTTCCGGTACGTTAGTTGAACTGGTCAGGTCCGCGCGTCCCAGGTAGCCCAGCGCTTCCAGTTCGGCAATCGTGTTTTTGCTGACCGACCCGGCGGAGGGTGCTCTAACAGGAATTTTGCGCTTTGAATCGGACAGCCTAGCGCGAAACTTTTGCACACTCGCGTCCCATGGCGCGTAATTATTTGTCAGTTCCAAGGGATCAGAGCGCAGGTTGTAAAGTTCCGGTTTCGGGGCTTCAATAAATTTGAATCCTTCATCCCGAACGCTCCGCAAAGGCGCCCATCCAAAACGCAGGGGATAGTCGGTCTCGGCAAACGCAGTACGACCGGCAGTTTCAGCTGTAGCCGCAACTCCAAGGAACGAAAGCAGGGATGCACCATCAAAGCGTCCCGGTGGATGGATCCTTAGCAATTCGACTACAGTGGGCAGTATGTCGGTCGTACGGACCTGCGCTTCAACCACACGGCCAGCGTGTTTCTGGCTTGGCAATTTAACGATCAACGGAACATGCAAGGTGGAATCGTATAAAAAAGCCCCGTGCGTCTCTTCGTGGTGCTCTCCCAGTCCCTCACCATGATCGCCCACAAGAATCACGATGGAATCGTCGTACCAGCCTTTTTTTTTCAGATAAACAACGAAATCCGCCAGTACAGAATCCGCGTAAGCGATCTCTCCATCGTACAAACGGTTTTTGTACATTTGCGCAAACGGTGGCGGTGGATCGTAAGGATCGTGCGGGTCGTAAAAATGAACCCAGACAAACTTTGGACCGGCGGAGTGCGCAGTTAACCAGTTTTCAGCGCGGCGCGCCACGTCCTCGCCACGGCGCTCCAATCGCTCCCATCGCGACTTGTTTGGCGCAACTTCAGGAAAGTTATCGTAGAAGTCAAAGCCGCGATCCAAGCCGGGCGCGAAATTACGGCTGTCGAGAACGATAGAGCCAATGAATGCACCAGTGTGATAGCCCCTCTTCTTCAGCAGCTCGGCCCACACTGGATACTCGGTCGCTAACGGCACCGCGAAGTCCATCACACCGTGTGTATCGGGAAGCAGTCCAGTAAGAATGGAAATATGCGAAGTGTTGGTAATCGGACTGGGCGTAAACGCTTGCGCGAAACGGACGCCATCTTTGGCCAGGTTGTCCAGCGCCGGTGTTTGAATTGACTCGTAGCCATAGCAATGGACATGGTCCGCCCGAAGCGTGTCAATGGTCACCAGGAAAACATTTGGTTGCGCTGCAGCTTTACGAGCGCTCTGGGCGCAGGCGCCGGAGGCCGAGACCATGGCCGCGACGATCAGTAGACCAACAGATTTCATAGGCCTCACACTAGCACGGAAGTATGCACTGATAGGGCTGACCATTCCTCCCAAAATCGCGTAGCGGAGTCGTGCGAATTTGGTATTTTGAGCGGACCGCCTTTTCTGCGGTTCGCGAATGAGAGGAAGCTTGCGCTGTCGATGATTTTGTAGCTGCAACTGGCATTTGCCAGACAGGATGCAAAGGAACGCGGTTCACCAGCAGTTTAACCGTCACTACCTCACGCGTAGCGTCTGCCGCCGGGCGGCTACGTTCAAACGCGCTAGTGGTGACCGAACCGATCGACTCCCGGACACTCGGAGACTATACAGAAACTGCGTTGTAGGAAGCACGGGCCGGCGAATCCCCACACACTCGCGGTGGCCAATTACATTTCATCAATACGACTTGCCGGCCCACGGTGCGCCCTCTACGTGTATTACATTTTTATGACAGCACGTGATTCTCGACGCATGCACAATTGGTGCGGTTCACGTAAGCAATTGGAACGAGAGAGAAAACTTCGGGAAAGCCATAGTTTCGTCATCCCCGACCATCTGTCAAAAAAGCAGATGATCGGGGGTGAAGCCACGGGTGAAGAATGATCTCGGTTACTCCTTTGGATTGAATGGGTTTCAAGGGAAGTGGCGCGCCCGGCCAGACTCGAACTGG
>Ga0137370_10001042_pt1 | contig 11257 bp, 5 predicted proteins | sample SagtaG_11_FD_104920 | JGI IMG/M metagenome (GOLD analysis project Ga0137370, IMG submission 104920) | Vadose zone soil microbial communities from Sagehorn Ranch, Mendocino, California, USA - Sage1_R_20_16 metaG | ecosystem: Environmental > Terrestrial > Soil > Vadose zone | place: USA... | reverse complement strand
GTTGAATAAATATGGCCCGGCAGCAATTGGAATGTTGGTGGGTGGATTGGGGGGTAATACTCCTGCGCCGATATTGCAGCAGCGACTACCATACAACCTTCAGTATCTAAACGCCGGGCAGGATAAGGCGATGGGGTTGATGAATAATAATATGTTGGTTCAGCCGCCAGTCCCACAGCTGCCGGGCCTGCCCGATATTGCGAATCCACAGGCGGCGAGTGACTATGCGAATAATGTGGTGACGTCGATGCACCAGAACTTTACTGATCCTGGTGGGACGTTGTCGAATATTCGCAGCGATTTTGGCGATCAATTCGGTAGTTCGCGAATGGGATTGGCGGAAGGAGTGGCGGGTGGGCGCCAAGCACAGGCGGAAGGACTTGCGCGTAGCAACATCATGGACGCAATATATCCCACCAATCTTGCGTATAATCAATCTCGAGCGTTGCAGGATATTCAGAATCGTCAGTGGCAGTTTGGTCAACAACAAGGTCAAGCGCAGCAGGCGTTCGCTGCACCGTGGTTTAACACGAATAATGCGATGAACGCGTTTACAGGTGCTGGTGGCCTTGGCGGCACGGCGTCGACGCAATTGCCAGCGACTCCGTGGTGGCAGAGCGCGCTTGGCGGTGGGCTTGCTGCGCAGGGGCTTTATACTAAAACTGGTGGGGATAGTGGTGGAATGGGGCTTGGTGATATTGCTAAGATTGGTATGTCCATATTTGGAGGATTTTAATGGACTATGACCAAATAATTGCTAATGCGGTTAAGGGGGTGAATCCCCTCATTAGCGGTGGGTTACCACCATTGTCGACCGGACAGCCGTTGATTCCGACTAATAATCTTCAAGATGTAATGTCTCGCTCGATGGTTCCTGAATTCGCGCCGACGGGTGAAGATCGTAGCACAGCGATGGCGAAGATTGGAATGTCGTTGATGCAGCCACGGATGCCGGGCGAGAGCAACGTCGGTAATATTGGTCGGGCGGCGAACGTCGGCATCGACTATCTCGACCAAGCGAAACAGCGCCAGCAGCAGCAAGCGATCGCGCAAGCCACTCTCGGCATGCAGGCCCGCACGGCAGATGTGGCCGCCCGGCAGGGGGAGATGAACCTGCAGAAGATGGCGCAACAATATCCGATGGAAGTTGCAGAGTTGCAGGAGAAGTTGAAGCAGTTGACTCTTGAAGGGAAGACGAAAGAGTATGAAGCCATCGTTGCTGCCGTCAGGCGTGAGCCGGGGATGGTGTTGAGGTCGATAAACGCAGATTTAAAGTTGAAAGAAGCGCAAGCAACAACGATGGAGAAGCATGGAACGTTTTGGGAGAAGTATGGGAATTATCTCGAACAGGGCAAACCATCCGCCAATCAACGCCAAAATATGAATGTGCACGATATTGGCGACGGCCGGACGATGACGACGTATATGGTCAATGGAAAGATATACCATGAGATAATCAACCCCGGCGTGCCTGATATGCAGAAGGCGACGAAGTTGGCTGAGAAGATGTTGAAGGCGGAGAAGAGTTATGGATGGTTCGGCGGGCCGACGCCGCAAGAGATACAGACTCGTGCGATGGAGTTAGCGAAGCCGAGCATGATAACGTTTGATCACGCAATGCGTCCTGTCCAGCCACCGGCCGAAGGTGGGATTCCTACCTCCTCCTCTCCCACCGGAGCGCCTGCGGCTGGACAACCTGAACAGTTAGGCGGCGACTTTCCAGTAGAGACGCCTCAGCAGGCGCGTGAAGCTGGTGGAAGGTCGGCGGAGGTGATACAGAGTGAGTTGAAAGCTGAGACTGATCCTGCGAAACAGGCGACATTGCAAAAGGAGTTGGATCGGGCGAAGTTGGTTTCAACGTCTGCGAATCCACAGCAAGTTGGCAAAGCGGTTAATCCGGCAAGTGTTGCGCAACCGGCGGCGGCTACAACCACACAGCCCGGTAAAGATGTTGTATGGGCACCAGATAAGGCTGGTAAGTTAATTGCTCAGTCCACTGCACAAACAGGTGCTGGATCAACTGTTGCAACGCCGGAAGAATATGCACAACCACAAACTCCAGTGAGAAAGATCGCTGAGAAGTTTAATGAATCGACCAAAACGCAAATTGAGTTTTATCGAAATAAGATTAACAATGAAACGCTAAATGATCGAGAACGTCGCACTGTGCGCGCATTAGCAATGTCTAACCCCAATTCGTTTAGCGACGAAGAGTTGAAGAAGGCGAAGGTGTCGTTGCCGGGTAAGAAGTAGGGGTTATTGATTGATAAATGGCGAGCTTAAATGAGCCACGAACAATCAGAAACTATACAGACTCCGGAAGGAAAGTGGATCAATGTTTATGGTGTTGGAACTCCGCAGGCTGGACAACCGTTACCTAATTCCCCTGAATATGGTACTGTCACTGAAGCAGTTGCCGCTGCAAAGCAGAGAAGTCTTGTGCATGGACAGGTATTAAAGGATATATCTGATGCAGTATCTGGTGCATACGTTCAACCACAACCATCGTTGTTAGAGAAGTTAGTGAATTGGTGGCAAGAAGGCGCCAAAGCACCACAACCACAAGCTTATGACCCGCGTCGTTATCCACAGCGTGGTGTGTGGCCGTTTAGTAGATAATAATGATTGTAGTTCCATTTGAAGGTGAAACACATAAATTTCCGGACGGTACTTCGGATGATGCTATAGTTGAAGCGTTGAAACGCTATAACGCCGGGCCGACAACAGCAGATGTTATCGGCGCGATTCCTGGTGAAGCAAAGCGACAGATGGTTGAGACTGTGAGTGGAGCTGCACAGCTTGGGTCGGATATTGGAGTGTTGCCACAAAGTGTGGGTGAGACGTCGGCCGGAGTGCGCAAAGAGGTCGAAGCGGAACGCCAGCTCGAGACGCCAAAGAAGATGAATCTATGGCAAGAAGGGCTGTATAGCGGCGGGGCATCAGTGCTAGGCCAAGGCCCGGCGATGATAGCGGCAGGGTTAGCAGCGCCATTCATCAGCGGCCCGATGGAGGCAGCGAAGGTAGTTGGCGGTGTTACAACCGCAATGGGAATGACGACTGGATTGCAGAAATATGGTGAAACACGCGATGCAATGTTCGGCCCGACGCGTAGCGGTTTACATGCGCTGTTTCATGGATTGGTGGAGAAATATACTGAGTATTTGCCGCTTAAGGATTTGGTTGGCAAACCGATTCGCAGCGCAATATACAGCTTCTTGTGGAAAGAAGCAACAGGTGAGCAGATTGCGACGTTGTTGCAGGATTTCAATGATAAGATATCAACGCGGCCGGAAATGACCTTGGGCGATTATCTCCACGACGCTGCGGTGACAGCGATTGCAGTGGGTGTATCGGCGCCCATTCAAGCTGGTGCGGTGAGGACGATGTCAGCGGCGATGGCGCCGTTTATTAAGCCGGAGAATATTACTCCTGAACAGAAAGCAATTATAGACGCTGCGAATGTTAAAGCAGGTGGCGATTTGGGATTGTTAGCCCCACAGCCAACGGCGCCGATTGGAGCTGTACAGGCGCAGCCACCGATGCTCGATATCACCACTTTACCACAGCCACCAGAAGCGAAGGCCGGCACTGAACGTGTATACACCGTCATCCCGAGCGAAGGTCAAGTTCAGCCAATGTTGACATGGACGAGCGATTTAGCGAAGGTGCAGCAGATGGTGAGTGTGATGGGGCCGAACGTTAATATCCCATATGTCGACATGACTCCAGCGGCGCTCGCGGAGTCGCAGAAGGATGCGGATATTCAAACCATCCGCACCGAACAGCAGGTCGCGCCAACTGGGGAATATGTGCTGCCGTCGGATTATATAACGTCTGGGAACGCGTTATATACTGCACCGCCGCAGCCAGCTGCACCGCCAACACCATCGCCCGGTGGCTTAGCAGAAGGAACAGCTGCGCAGGCGTCTGCGCCAATTGCGTCGCAAGTCGTCGGGCCGACGCCAACGCCACAGCCAACGGCCAAGCCGAAAGGCGAGCCGACGTTGATATGGCGGAATGATGAGAAAGGGGTGAAGATTAAGGTTGTGTTTCCAGATGAAGCGTCGAAGATGTTGTATCTGTATCATAATCATGTGACGAAAGGTGCGGCGGATTATGCGACGCAGAATCAACTCGCTACTGAACGGGATGCACTATCGCAATCATTAGGCATACCACCCAATCTCGTCGCGGAGTATGCGAAGTGGTATAATGCGAATATATCATCGAACCTTGCTGCGATGACGCAGAACGGAACGATGCGGCCGCAAGCGTTTAATCTTCGTGAATATCAGGAGCAGAAAGAGTTAGTCGAATCGCCAACTGTTCGGCGGTGGAAGGAGTTAGCGAATAGTGCAGAAGCGGGGACGGTTAATATAGCGCCCGATCTTCCACAGAATCCGCACGTTAAACGCGCACAGGCGTTTTTGCAAAAGTGGATGCAACTATTCACACCGGGCGCCAAGATGGTGATTGCCGACATCGCTATCGCGGGGAAGAATGTCGCCGCGGTGAGGCGCGTCGATGGCGTGACGATGATAAGAATTCCGTCGGTTGATACGACGCAGCTCTGGGCGACGTTCGCGCTGGCGCATGAATTTGGGCATCACATCTTTCTCGAGGTTGGAAATCGCGAAGAACATGCGCAAGCGATGGCCGAACTGCGAATGGAGTGGGAGACGCTGAAAGCACAGGTGCCGAATATGACAGCGGAAGAATTTATTGATAAGTGGATGGCGCCGTCGAAGATGGTGTATAAGAGGCATGTTTATGAGACGTTGGGTGTCAAGGCTAGTGATCCAGCGACGATGTTGGCGCAGGCGATTGATGCAAAGCGGAATCCGGGCGATGCACTTAGTTTTGATGAATATGTCGCTGAGCAGTTTGCACGATATGTGCTCAAGCACCATCGTGTTACGATCAGCGATCAGCTACGCGATTTTTTCAAAGAAGCGGTTGATGAGGTGCGGGCGTTCTTTGATAAGATTGTGTATAAGATATCACCTCAGAAGCGATTTGAACAGTTCGTTGATTCGTTACGCACAGTGCCGCCAACGCAAGCGGTGTATGATGCGGAGAAGATGAATTTGTTAGCTGAGGATTCGTATTTCGACACTGTTGATGAAATGCATGAATTCACGACGAGAGTTCTCGCCCGGTTGCCGAAGAAGGACAAGATTAATCGGATAACGATTATTGGTGAACTTGCTCGGCCGGATGTTAAGGATCAGGAGCGCAAGTTGTTTAATCAGGTGTTGGATACGTTCGATGGGGATGTGATTGATAGGAGTGATTTGAATGCGAGGGTAATGGAGAAGATTATACCGATAACGGTGCAGCTTACGCAGCGTTGGGGTGATTATGGGTTGCGTAGAATTGGTGTTATTAGCTCTGACAAAGCTAATACTATTATATTCGATCTTCCGTTTGATATTTCTAAGGCTAACCACTTCAATGATTCAAAATACTTCGGTCACGCTAGATGGTTCGAGGATACAACCAAGTGGTCTGAGAGAGCAGTTGAGGTGGGCCGAGTGCGCAGCATCGTCGAACTGCAAAGCGATTTGGCGCAGAAGGATAGGTCTGTGGTTAGTTCTACAGAATTAAACCACTTAATCGATAACAAACAAGAATCTGTGAATCGTGAGCTACGTAACTTGACAAATCTTAAAGCCGCTGATGCACAACCGTTCAAAATATCAGATGATGGACAGTATTATGAGTATAGACACGAACTGTTTATGGCAATCCCTGAAGATAGACAAGCAGAGTGGAAACAAAATGGATTGTTGAAACATTTACCAAACTTGGCATCGTATATCACATATATAGATCCAAAATTGGTGAGTATAGTTAGGGCGTATATACAGAATGATATAAACCAAGCTGAAGTTAACTTAGCAGAACTTAGTGCTCAGTTACAGAACTTAGTAGAGCGTCGGGACAATAATGTTGTTAGCAAAGTCGAGTCGCTGCCAAAGCGGTGGTGGGAATTCATGCTGCGCAAACTCAATCATGACGCGAGCGTCGATGGAGTTGTGAAGATGCGGATGGCGAGTGCGGATACAGTGGCGAAGGTGGAGGGGTGGCCAACATATCATGTTACACAGAGTGGAGATGGTAGATGGTCTATTGGTGATGATACTGGAGACATGCCAGCGGCGGAGTTTGATACTAGAGAAGAAGCTGAAAAGTCGCTAAAAGGTGGTGGTATATATGGCCGCAATCAAGGGTTATATAATCGCTACGCCAACGAAATAACGAAGTTTGTGAAAAGAGAGTTTGGGGCGAAGGAGATTAGCGAAGGTGCTGGTTTGCGTATGGCTGCTGGTTATGAAGGTAACACGTGGCTCGAATGGGACGTCAAGCCGAATTTGCAAAATGTTCCTATCGAATATTATGATCTTGTCGATAGCATGGATAATGCATCGAAGTCTGTTAGTAAGCTTATGCAAGATACAGTTGCTGAGGATGTACCAAGTATACCTGGATATTTTGAAAAGTTTCAGTGGTTCTTTCACCTATCTTTACAGCTTAACCAAATGGCTAAAATGTTGCCGCATGTACAGCCACTACAAACCTATCGCCGCTTAATGCAGTCGATGGCGAATTTGAAGAACACATTAATGTCTGGCCCCAACCAACGGATTAAGGAGTGGTATAGCCTATCGAAACGCGACTCGATCGGCGTGCAAGATATGCTGCGCGCGGAGGTTGATAGCGGGCAGCATTGGACGAAATTAGAAAAGCATCAAGTTGTCGTCGCCGGCAAGCCGATGGATATGTGGATTCATGTCGCGACAGAAAAGGTAGCGGCCGAGGCGAAAGCGCGTGGATTATCGCAGGAGGCAATTAATGTTTATATGGGAGTTAAGAACGATTTCTTAACCACATTAGGCACGATGGAGCAGACACTTATCGGCTCGATCGAAGAGTATTTCAAACAGAATCCCATCGCAGGCAGCGCCCGGCAGGCGGTTGTGCGCACGCAATTTCAACAATTCCGCGAAACGCCATGGACTCCCGATCGACGCTTCGGTCAGTGGAGTGTTATCGTCCGTGCTCGCGAAGCGATGACGATTGATGGACAAGAGGTGAAAAAGCACGAGAAGGTATATTTTTCAGGCCATCGGCGCCAACGGTTCCAGAAGGCGGAGTACGCCCGCCTTCAACGCGAATACGGCAGTCAATATGCCGTCACGATGGAGTATATCGAGGACTTGCCGTATGTGATGAGGAGCCTGCCACGCGAATTCATTCGGATGCTGCCTGAACAATTGCAGCTGTCGCCAGAGCAGATGTCGAGGTTCGAGGAACTCTATTACGACGTGACGAAAGAGGGAAGGTATTATAAATTGTTCACCCGTGAAAAGAAAGGGATAGGAGGTGCGGAACAGGATATTAGGCAGAGTTATAGCGATTATATGTGGCGGACGGCGAATTTGATTTCGAAGATGGCGTATGGACGAAAGCTCCAGCGAGAGACGTACACGCTCAACCGCTTGACCAACGTCGCTGCGAAGAATGGCGGGAGCGTTGTCGCATTGCGCAGGTTGCATGAATACATGGTTAAAAACTATGATTACGTAATGCGTCCGCAACATGAATGGGAACAGCTCCGTGCTATCGTTTCGCTCTGGTACCTTTGGGGCGTGCCGAAGACCGCGTTGATGAACGCAACAACGATTGTGACGACGACATATCCACGATTGGCTGCAATCGGCGGCGATCTACGTGCAACACGAGAGATAATCCGGGCGATGAAAGACGTATCGTTACATTGGAAGAATCCGACAAAAGTGAGCAACGAAGTAGCCGCTCTATTTGCTCAAGGTCGAGCAGATGGAGTGACGAATCAGTCATTTGCAGCGGAGTTGGCTGCGGTTGCGGATGGTAACGCCATTGAACGAATAATGCCAACATACGCGTTCATGCGCGACAGCGGTGTCAAAGATCGCGTGCGCAAATATACATGGAAGATGATACACTGGGGAATGATGCCATTTCGCGTAACTGAGGAGTTTAACCGCCGTGTTACTCTCTTGGCAGCATATCGCATGGAACGCATTGCTGGCAAACCTGGGTTGGAATCTGGTATTGGTGATGGTAGCGCGTATCTCGCCGCGAGAGATACTGTCGACTTCACGCAAAATGAATACGCCCCGTGGAATCGTGCTAAATTTTTACAGGGGAAGAAATCAGTTGCGTTGATCTTCTTCTCCTTTATGCAAAACATGTCCTTTTTCATGTTCGGCGGAGATAAGGGGTGGTGGCGCGGATTGCTCGTACTCGCTGCGTTGAGTGGATTACAAGGACTGCCGGGCGCCGAGAACGTCATCGACTTCCTCAACTGGCTTGGACGGAAAGTGTTGAATGAGCCGGTCGATTTGCGCGTCGACGCTCGAGAAATGGCGACAGCTATTGGCGTTAGCCCGGATTATGTTATGCACGGCGCGATGCATAGTATGTTCGGCCTTGGATGGGATACAGCGAATAGCGTTGGCATGGGGCGAGTTATCCCTGGCACTGATGCAATATTTGGTCAAGGAGACGCGAATCAGCGTATTATGCAGATGGCAGGGGAGATTGGTGGGCCGTTTGGCAGCTTGAGTGTTGCGATATTGCAAGCGCTGTTTGACGATAATCCGAATATGCTTATAAGGTTCGATCGAGCGCTCCCACCGCTGGTTCGCAACATCGAACGCGGGTATCGAGGTGCGACGGAGAATCAGTGGGTGGATAGCAAAGGTCGTGCGCTGGTTGATGAGGCCAGTGGTCTCGAGGTGTTGGGCCAGCTGACTGGCTTTGCGCCGACGAGCAAGACGTCGGCCCAGGAGATGTTGCACGCGCAAAGAGAGCAAGCGCAATTTTACGTACTCCGGCGTCAGAATTTAATGTCGGCGCTGTTTCAAGCGACGCAGGCACAGGATACTGACGCAATCGCTGATGCGAAAGAGCATATTCGTGATTACAATGATGATGTGCCTGACGCGCAATTGCGCATAACTGCACGAGAGATGCAGCAGAGTTTGCGCGCACGACAGCGGAGTGCAGCGGAAGTGTTAACGAGCGAATCAGCGACGAAGAGATATCGGCCCATTTACGAACGCGTCGGTGCAGCCTTCCCGCAAAGCAGATAGTTCTATTCGCGGTATCGCGCCGAAGCGTAGAAGTGCGCAGCCGCGCAGTCCGTTGCATTTGCATTTTCCATCCTTTACTTTCTTTCGCCATAGATATAGTGAGTGTCTCGATATACCCACTTTATTCGCTACTTTGCCATGACTAATTCCACGCATAGCGCGAAGAAAAGCGTATGGACAGCAGAATCCCATTGACTCTATCAGTCGAGGGATGAGAGAACTCAATGGAGTGTATCCGAGTCGTCGATGAGGGGTTGAGTATATTCGTCGCCGTCGTCATCAACTAGGGTTAGTATCGGCTCGTTGAGTTTGATGTGAAGGTTCCGACGGGTGATGAGATACCAGAATCGCAGTGCTTCATTGCGCCAGGCAGCTTCCACTTTTTGAGCGCTCGGCCCAGCAAGTCTAACGCCTTTCGGCAATCGCCCTTCGCGGGCGTATAACAGCCGCAATTCTGTTTGAATCGCGTCAAGTTCACCCTGCGTTGGTTTTCTCATGTTTGGCCTTTATCCATACAACATTGCCTTCGACTTGCGGCGGTTCGACGTGTCCGGCTTGTACTGCGCTGTTTAGTGCGCGGGTGAAGTCGTCGTAGCTTAGGGTTCGGAATAGCTCACGATATAGCACTGGCTGAGTAATCTTGCCATGACTATGCACAAGGGACACGAGCTGCGCGGCGCCTCGTGATTCAGCGGAAGTCCCAATTTTAGCAAACACCTTTGGCATATCCAGTTCGAGGGAAGTGATAACGTCATTTGCCCGTGCAAGTATTGGGCGGTCGATAATGAGGTCGCTGCGAGTGGAAGCGCTGAGAACCATAGCCAACTTGTGGATATGTGTTTGTTTTCGTGCGAGATAGCCGCCGAACCGATCGTTGTCAAGATGTGGGGGTTTGTGTTTAAAGTGATCTTCATACCATTTCTCTCCCCATCGCAGCGCATCGGCGGTGATGGTGAAGGAGCCTTTTAGCAGTGATATCCGCTCAAGGTCGATGACGAGGTTGTCGCCCATGTTGTCGAAGTTGGACGGCAACGCCAATTTGGGATATGCAACGTAATTGCGTTTTTCATCTGCGTATAAAAAAACGCACCGGGACGTAAAACCACCACCTATCATATACTCTGGAAAGTTGCCCTCGATCCACGATGGAGTAGTGCAGGCGATGATATTCACGAAGGGATTCTCTATGACGTCTTCCCCCTGTGTCTTTGTGGATTTGATAAATGTTCCCTGTTTTCCATCCCATAGCGAGACCAACACATCGACCATTTCTCGATCGTTGGGGTTGAGAAATGTTCCGAACTCTGAAGATTCTATCGTCACCGCTGACATAGGCATCATAGTTCCGTTGCCAAGATCGAAAAGCTCTAATGATTGCGCCAGCGACTGCGCGAGTTTCTGCCACGTTACGACGTCGGGCCCAAACTTGACCCCTTTCACTCGTCGCAATAAATTCATACCTATCGACGCGGTGGTCGACTTTGAAACGATTCCGGGCGGTGCAACTAAAATGATATAGAAGTTTGGAGCCCATCGAAAGTATCCTTGATCGATCCAGACTCGACGCCGCAATGCTCCGGCGATCGCGCTTACAACCCAGTAGTAAAACGACAATGGCGCTTCGCCGAAAGATGCGTAGTCGACAAATGCCTTAAGCCAGTCTTCATATATCCGCTCCACGGACGCTCCATGCTAAAGCTAGGAGTTATTGAATCAATAACCCCTAGTTCAAATGTACGTCTTCGACTTCTCCCCACGAACTATCACTTACTGAAAAGGTGACAGGGATGGTTAGTGGATCTGGATATGGGAGTGGGATTAGGAATTGTTGACGGAGGGGGGAGTAGATGTGCGGACAGAGTGAGCGGGGGACTTGAAGAGTGGCGGAGTCATGTACTTGCAATAGCAATTCAGCTTCTGGTATGTTGCGATCGGCGTTGTCAATGCCGCGATTGATTACTAACGCAATTGTAGACTGCGGTATCCATGCGAGTGCTTCGGGCAGCAGCTCCTCGATACGGCCGAAGAAGAATATACGGTTGCCGAAGATGTTGCGAATTTCACGAGTGGTCATTAATTGATGCCTGACGCGTTGTTGCCAGTGCAATATATTCGGG
>Ga0137370_10001039_pt1 | contig 11283 bp, 10 predicted proteins | sample SagtaG_11_FD_104920 | JGI IMG/M metagenome (GOLD analysis project Ga0137370, IMG submission 104920) | Vadose zone soil microbial communities from Sagehorn Ranch, Mendocino, California, USA - Sage1_R_20_16 metaG | ecosystem: Environmental > Terrestrial > Soil > Vadose zone | place: USA... | reverse complement strand
TGATAGACGTGAAACTTCATGCGGTAGGTCCCGCGGCCGTGCGTGAGCGAGTGCAGCGTCGTCGCGTAGCGGTCCAGCTCCGCTTCGGGGACGAGCGCCTTGATCTTGACCTGGCGGGCGGCGGGCTCGGTGCCGAGGATGTGACCCCGGCGGGACGACAGATCGCCCATCACGGCGCCGAGGTAGTCGTCGGGCGTCCATACTTCGAGCTCGAGAATCGGCTCGAGCAGCACGGGCCGGCAGTTCGGGCTCACGTTCCGGAACGCCAGGATCCCCGCCATCTTGAACGACATTTCGTTCGAGTCCACGTCGTGGTAGGAGCCGTCGTACAGCTCCACTTTGAAGTCCACGACCGGATAGCCGGCCACGGGACCGCGCGCTGCCGCCTCCTGGATGCCACGCTCCACTGCCGGGATGTACTGCCGCGGGATGACACCGCCCACGATCTGGTCCACGAACTGGAACCCCGATCCCCGGGGTAGGGGCGCAATCCGGATCCAGCAGTCGCCGTATTGACCACGGCCACCCGTCTGCTTCTTGTGCTTCCCCTGCCCCTCGGCGCGCGCCTTGAAGGTCTCGCGATAGGCGATCTTCGGCTTCCCGATCACCGCGTGCACGCCGAACTTGCGGGCCAGCCGCCCGACGATGATCTCGAGGTGGCGCTCGCCCAGCCCCCGGATCAGCGTCTGCCCTAGCTCACCGTTGTACTCGTGCTGAAACGTCGGATCTTCCTCGTGCAGCTTGTGCAGCCCGTTCGAGAGTTTTTCCTCTTCGCCCCGCTGCTTTACCTCGATCGCTTCGGTGATCACCGGCTCCGGGAAAGGGATCTTGGGGAGCACGATCGCGTAGTCCTTGGTCGATAGCGTATCGTTCGTGTGCGTGTCCCGCAGCTTGGCCACCACGCCGATGTCCCCCGCGTGCAGCTCGGGGACCTCGATGCGGTCCTTCCCCAGCGTGACGCAGAGGTGGTTCAGTTTCTCCACCGCCTCGCGCGGCGCGTTGTAGACGTCCTGCCCGTTCTTGACCAGCCCCGAATGCACGCGGAAACACGTCACGTCGCCGACGTGCGGCTCCGAGATCGTCTTGAACACCTGCGCCACGAACCGCCCCGCGTCCTCCGGCTTGAGCGTGACCCGCTCGGCGCTCCCCCACCGCTGCGCCCCGACCGGAGGGCGCTCCTGCGGCGCGGGGATCAGCTCCACCAGCTTCGAGAGCAGAGCGCGGGTCCCGTAGGTCAGCTCCGCGGCGCCGCAGAACAACGGGAACAGCTCGCCCTTCAGCATCCCCGCCTTCATCGCGGCGATCGCCTCGTCCCGTCCGATCTCCTCGCCCCCCAGGTAGCGTTCCAGCAGCGTATCGTCCGTTTCGGCGATGCGCTCGATCAGCTCCTTGGAGTACCGCTCAAACCGGTCGCGGTACTCGGGCGGGACATCCACCTCCTCGTATTCGCCGGCCTTCGTGCCCTTCTTGTACAGGTGGCACTGCTTGGAGAAGAGGTTGATGATCCCGTGGAACTCGGGACCTTCGCCCACGGGGATCTCCACCGGAATCACCTTGGGCGTCAGCCGCTCCTTGACTTGCGCATACACCTTCTCGAAGTCGGCATGCTCCTTGTCCATCAGCGAGACGAAGAACAGGCGTGGGATCTCCCGCTGCTCGCAATACTCCCACACCTTCTCGGTGCCCACCTCCACACCCCCCGTGGCCGAGACGACCACCACCGCCCCGTCCGCCGCGTACACGCCCGAGAGCGCTTCTCCCGTGAAGTCGAGATAGCCCGGCGTATCGATCAGGTTGAGCTTCGCGTCCATCCATTCCGCGACCGCGATGGCGAGGTTGATGGAATACTTGCGTTCGATTTCGTCGGGGGTGTAGTCGGTGAGGGCGGTGCCGTCCTTCACGGCTCCATGGCGCCTGCTCGTGCCAGCCACGAACGCGAGAGCGTCGACCAGGGAGGTCTTGCCGCTCGCGCCGTGGCCCACGACCGCCACATTGCGAATCTCCGGTGTCTTGTACACGCGCATTGCGCAGCAAACTCCGGCAGGGGGTAAGGAGAATATGAGGCGGAAAACAGGCACTAGGCTAGGCATAAGCTAGACGCTCGGACGCGGCACTACTAGACGCACAGACGCACTGGGGAGAACAGGTTGAGTGATCAGGTATACCTGTTACTCGTCGCTCTTCTCCCCTGTGCGTCTACGCGTCTGTGCGTCTAGCTTGTAGCGTCTGTGCGTCTAGGTGTTGATGGCCTCCGCCCCTGTCACTCGGTCCTGTGCACTCTTCGGTACCCGCAGGCAGACCAGCCCCCCGATTGCCATGACCGCCCCCGCGACCAGGAACGCCACCGGGTGCGACGCGTCGTACACCTTGCCGAGGGTGAGCGGCCCCAGCAGCCGGCCGAGGGCCGCGAGGGCCTGCGCCGCGCCGAGCACCGTGCCCTGCTCGGTGGGATCGGCGAAGACCGAGACGAGCCCCGTCGCCGCCGGCCCGAAAATGCTGTTCGAGAACGCGAGCACGGCCGTCCAGCCGTACAGCGCTCCACTCGAGTGGACTGCCGGAATCACCCCGATGGCGAAGGCCATACCGAAGCCGCCGGCGACGAGCAGGGCGCGATCGCCGAACCGGCGGGCGAGCTTGCCGTACGCGTATCCCTGCACGACCGCGGCCGTCGCGCCGATCACCGTGAAGAACCAGCCGAGCTGCTGCTCCCGCCAGCCGAACGTCACACCCGCCCAGAGCGGAATCGCCACGGTATAACCGGAGAACGCGAACGGGGCGAGCAGCCACGCGAGCATGAGCGGGGCCAGACGGGGATGCTGGATCGCGTGGCCGATGTGCGAGAAATCCCACAGCTCGCGCTCGATGCGGTGTTCCGCTTTGAGTGACTCGGGCAGGATGACGTAGGCGGACACGAAGTTGACCAACGACAAGCCCGCCGCCACCAGCCCGGGAGCCGACGGCCCGAGGTAGTGGGCGGACAGGCCGCCGACTGCGGGTCCGATGATGAAGCCCAGGCCGAAGGCGGCGCCGATGATCCCCATGCCGCGGGAGCGCTCCGCCGGCGTGGTGATATCCGCCATGTAGGCCTGCGCGGCGGAGATGTTGCCGCCGGCGAACCCCGACACGACGCGCGCGACGAACAGAATGGCGTACGAGTGTGCCGCGGCGAACACCACGTAGCCGAGCGCGTTGACGAGCATCGTCGTGAGCAAAATCGGTCGACGGCCCACGCGATCCGACGTGCGACCCAGGAACGCCGTGGCCACGAACTGCATGGCCGAGAACACGCTGAGCAGGGCGCCCAGCCCCAACCCCCCCGCGCCCATCCGCTGCGCGTAGTAGGGCAGGATCGGAATGATGATTCCGAACCCGATGAGATCGATGAGGACGGTGAAAAAGATGACAGCGAAGCGCGACCGGGCAGCCATCGTCGTCACGGATAGGCCTTGCACCAGTCGCGCCAATCGTCGTCGATCGCGTCCGCCAGGCGGCAAGCCGCATCGTGCAGCCAGTGCTTGTCGCGCCGCTTCAAGTCGGCTCGAATGACACCCGAGCGCGGGCTGCCGAGATGAATGTTGGCCGTCTCCCAGCCCATAGCGGACAACAGGCGTGCTTCGTCGCGCTTGCGCGGCAGCTCGTTCAACCGCACGCGCGAACAGTCCGGCGCGAGTCGCCGCACCAGCCAGGTACCGTTCACCCTGACGCACGGATCGGGACAGCGAACGCCCCGACGCAGGATCGCGCCGTAGTGGATCTTCCCAGCCGAGGGGGCGAGTGCCTTGGCTTCGCGCGCGACGCGCCCACCGCGCCACGCGGCGAGCGCGACGAAGCGCTGGCGCCCCAGGCTCCCAAGCCCGGCGACCCGATGCACGATCCTGAACTTGAGATCGCGCTCGGGAAGGGCCCGCCGGAGCGACGACAGGACGACGGACGGGACGGGAGTTGTCAGCGTCGGGAGCGCCTCGAGCTTGCCCCAGAAGGTCTCGGGATCGTGCAGGCGGTTCAACGCCATCTCCCGCAGCGCGGTGTGACGCTCGGCGAGCACGAAGGCGCTTCCCCCCTTCGCGAGGGCCTCCCGGTACCCGTCGAGAACCGCACTCACGGCCTCCTTGGCATCGATTCTCAGGTCGTGATATTCGCTCGCGACCACCGCGCTGGTGGCGAGCCGCAGCAAGTCGTTGGTGTACGGCAGCGGCCACGCTTCGTCGAAGTCGTTGACGCCCCACACCAGCCGCCCCTCGGCATCACGCCAGGTGCCGAAGTTCTCCACGTGCAGGTCACCCACGGTCAGTACGGTCGGGGCCGCTGCCGCGTCGCTCGCCAGCGCCCGCCAGCGGTCCGCCCACCGGTAGAACGTGGCGCGGAGGAAGGGAAAGATCCCGGCGCTCATCGCCCGATGCTTGTGCTGGAGATCGGGCTTGACGAGGGGAATCCGCTGGGCGAGCCACGCCTCGTAGCGGGCCGTCGCCTCGACGATCCCGATCTCGCTGCGATCTTTCATGCGGGCTACAATCTACACTGCCCCTAACGGAAGCGTCCCATGACCATGTGGCACCGCCTCGGCGACAAGACCGAGCTGCTCGCTCGCGTGCCCGCCGCCATCAAGCTAGACCGCTGGTCGGTCGCCGTCTTTCACTATGACGGTCAGTTCCGCGCGATCAGCAACGCCTGCAACCACAAGGGCGGCCCGCTGAGCGAAGGCCGGCTCCACGCCGAGTTCGTGATGTGTCCGTGGCACGCCTGGGAGTACAGCGTCATCACGGGTAAGGGCCCGGAGGGCTACGATGAAGAGCAGGTCCCCGTCTTCGCAGTCGAGGAGCGCGCAGACGGCGTCTACGTCCAGACGCCGCCGGTCATGCCGCGGAAGCTCGTCAAGCACAAAGCGTCGCACCTGCTGGAGGTCCACTCAAAGCCCCCCGGCGCGCCGCCACGGGTGCTGGTCATTTCCACCACCGCGATGGACGACGTCAACCCGCGCTTCTCGACGTCAGACGCGCTGCTCGAGTACGCCCTGGAGCAGGCGAAGCGCCGCGGCGCCGATACGCAGCACATCAAGCTGCGCGACCTCAAGTTCCGCCATTGTGAGGGCAACTACTCGAAGGCGGCGCGTGCCTGCACGTGGCCCTGCGCCATCACGGAGCGTGACCCCGAGGACCAACTCACGGCCGTGTACGAGGGACTGGTGCATTGGGCCGACGTCGTGCTGATCGGCACGCCGATACGCTGGGGAAATGCCTCCTCGCTGTACTACAAGATGATCGAGCGCCTGAACTGCGTGCAGAACCAGGTCACGATCCAGGACAAGGTGCTGATCAAGAACAAGGTGGCGGCGTTCATCATCACCGGCGGCCAGGACAACATCCAGGCGGTCGCGGGCGCGATGTTCACCTTCTGGGCCGAACTCGGCTTCGTGTTCCCGCCGTTCCCTTTCATCGCGCACTCGCGCGGCTGGGATGCCGAGGACATGCAGAACAACGTGCGGCAGGTGAGAACGAGCGACACGCTCAAGGAAGCCGCCTACGAATTGCTGGACCGTGCGCTCGACTTCTGGACCATCATTGACCGGCACAAGGCCGAGATGGATAAGCCGATGGAACGCGCCGGGCGCAAGGCGAGCACGCTTCCCGAGCCGGAGGAGATCGAGGAGATCACCGCATGAGCCGGCGCATGGAGATAGCCAAGCTGTACGAGAAGGCCCTGTTCGCGGGGAACCGAACGGAAACGGGGAGCTACTTCACTGATGACATCGTCTATTGGGTGGCCGGCGCTCGCCGGATCGGCGGCGAATGGCGAGGCCGCGAGGCGGTACTCGATGCCCTCTGGAGCCGCGAGGCCGGACTGGGCGCCGCCGACTGGGGATACGAAGACGTCTGGCGCGATTGGTACGAGGCGGAAGATCGGGTAATCGTGGAGATCCGCGAGCGCTCCTGGTTGCAATCCGACCCGCAGGACGTGATGGACCAGCGGACGTGCTGCATCCTCAAGTTTCGGAGCGATCGGATCAGCGAGATTCGGGATTACACGGACAGCCACATTTACGAAGAGTACTTGAGACGTCACCACGCCGAGTTGCCCAAGTTCAAGCCGCGCTAGGTCGTACGTGTGTGACCCCAGTCACACTGTTAACACCCTCCTGGTAGGAGGGTCTTACCTGCGAACCTCAACCGGGACCATGTATGCGACGTCATATCGCCCTCGTTGCCGTGCTGGCGCTCGCCGTGAGCGTACCTGCGGTGCTTTCGGCCCAGGATTCGAACGATGTGAAGCAGGACCGCAAGGAAGTCCGCCACGACCGCCGCGAGCTGCGCGGCGACCGCAAGGACATCCGCCACGACACCAAGGACATCCGACAGGATCGCCGGGACGTCCGGCAGGACGTGAAGCACGGCGATACCACGGATGCGCGGCGCGACGCGCGCGACCTGCGGCAGGATCGGCGCGATCGGCGCCATGACGTGCGCGACGCACGCCGGGATCGTCGGGATCTGCGGCAGGATCGGAAAGACGTGCACGAGGACCAGAAGAAAGACAGTACCAAGTAAGGCAGGCCAGGCAACAACTAGACGCACAGACGCACAGGGGTGAACAGTGAGAGTGAACACGTAGTCCCATTCACTCCGTTCTGTTCTCCCCTGCGCGTCTGTGCGTCTGTGCGTCTAGCCTGTCGCGTCTGTGCGTCTGCGCGTCTAGTCTATTCTGTCCAAATGCCTGTCCCTCCGCCGGGCGATCCAGTAAAGCGGGATGCCCAACAGTAGTGTCAACCCGCTCCACGCCCATGCCGTGCCTATCGAGCGCGTCCGCGCCACCCAGCCCCACGCCGTCTGGCCGAGCACCCCGCCACTGCTCGCGAACATCGAGTCGAGCGAGATGATCGTCGCCCGTTGGGCCGAGGGGATGTGAGCGTTGAGATATGACTGCTTGACGGGCATCGCGAGCCCGATGGCCACGCCGTACAGGAGGTACAGCGATACGACCACAAAGAAGTTGGTCAGCAGACCGCACGCCACCACCAGCAGCACCTGGGCGCCGGCCGAGAGCATCAGCAGTCCGGTCCGCGTCCGCACCACACGGGAGAGCGGTGCGACCAGCGCGTTTCCCACGATGAGACTCAAGCCCACCAGCGCGCTGATCACCCCGTCCACCCACACGAGGTCCCGCCCCAGGAGATCGAGGAAGTAGCGCTGCCAGCTGTAGAAGCCGAAGATCATGAAACTCATTGAAACGAGCGACGCGAGCATCACGGGCCGGATGACCGGATTGCTCAGTCCGTAGGTGAGCCCCTCGACGAACACGCGCCGCAGCTCTGCCGGCACGCGTCTGAGCTCCAGCGTCCTTGGGGTGAACCCGACTTCCGGCATCCGAAACCAGGCCAGCAGGAACAGCGGCACGACGAGGGCGGCTCGCACCACGTACGGGATGTCGAGGCGTATCTGGCCCAGCAAGCCGCCGCCGACCGTCCCCACGAGCATGGCGACCCCGAACAGCATCTGCCCTCGAGCGAACACGCGCTCGAGCGGCTCGTCGTAACCGCTGGCTTTGAGGGCGTCGACCAGCCAGGCGTCCACGGCCCCAGTATAAAACGTGTACCCCAGCCCGAGGAACACCGAAACCCACGTGAACGCCCAGAATCCCCAGCCGCGCCAGGCAATGGCGACGTACAGGAGCGTCGTCACGAACAAAGTGACGAGACAGAGCAGCAGCGACACGCGCCGACCCACCGTGTCCGCCACGACTCCGGTCGGAACCTCGAACACCATCGACCCGACCGTGAAAGCGGCGTTGGTGAGGAGCACCTGCTGGATGTCGAGGCCTGCGCCCATCTTGAAGAGGGTATCGATGCCCCAGATGAGCGACATCGCGAGGTTGAAGAGTCCCGTGATGGCGAGATAGGTCCGGATGATGGTGCGCTGGTCCCTCCTCATGCCGCCACCACCGACGTATCGGTCCAGGCCTTGAGCGCCGTCGCCGTCAGGATCACCGCGCCCCCGATCACCGCCAGCGAGCCCGGCGTCTCCCCGTGCGCGAGCCACGCCCACACCGGGCTCAGCACCGGCTCGACCAGGAGGAACAGCGAAGCCTCGAGCGCGGGCACCTGGGTGATCGCGCGCGACAGGAACGCGTAGGCGAGGCCGAGCTGAAACACGCCGAGATAGATCACGATCAGCCAGTCGGTGGCGCGCCCGGCCGCCACGGGCAACGCTCCCGGCAGGCACACCAGGAACACGGTCAGGTTGCCGCACGCCGCCGCGGCCGCGACCGGGCCATGATCCCCGCCCCCTTGGCGCGCCAGCCAGCGGTAGCCTGTGACCGTGAACGCCCATGCCACCGCACTCCCCCCCGCAAGCACGTTGCCGAGGAAGGGATCCGGCGCGGTGGCGAAGTGTCGCTGCCCGCCGACGAACAGCAGGGCCAAGCCCGCGGCCAGCACACCCATGAACGCCAGGTCCGCCGGCCGCACGCGCTCCCGCAGGAGCCAGGGCGCCAGCGCGACCACGAACAGGGGATTAGTGGCCAGCAGGAACACCGTATTGGCGGCCGTCGTCAGCTTGTTCGCGAACACGAACAGCAGACCCGCAGCGGCGTAGGCGACGCCGACGAGCCCGATGCGCCAGCTCCATCGGCGGCGAGACTCGGGGATCATCACCAGGATCGCGAGCATCGCCACCAGCGCGCGGAAGGCCGCGATCTGCGAGGCGCCGAACGCGCACCACTTGAGCGCGGCGCCCGCCGTCGAAAAACAGAGCGCGGCGAGTACCAGTTGCAACCGCCCCTTCACGGCAGGTTGCTGCGCAGCCAGTCGCGGGCGACGGTGGCGATGTCCTGATGCTCCACGTCCGCCAGCGCGTTGAGGCGCCGCATCTCGGCATCGGAGATGCGCCGGGCGAGCTGGTCGAGGGCCGCGGCCAGCCCCTCGTGCCGCGCGAGCGTCGCCTGACGGGTCACGGGCGCGGCCTCGTACGGCGGGAAATAGTGACGGTCGTCTTCCAGCGCCACGAGGTCCAGGGCTTCGATCTGGCCGTCCGTCGAGTTTCCGGCAATCACGTCCACCTTACCCTCCGCGAGCGCCCGATACGTCAGCCCCAGGTCCATCGCCGTGGGTGGGGAAGCGAACCGCAGCCCGTAGACGCTCGCGAGTCCCCGGAAGCCGTCGGCCCGCTCCAGGAACTCGTAGCCGAATCCCGCCTTCCAGCGCGGCGCCACGCGCGCCAGGTCGGAGACGCGCCTCAGGCCGTAGCGCGTGGCGTCCCGCTGGCGCACCGTGATGGCGAACGTGTTGTTGAAGCCGAACGGCTCGCCCCACACGAGCCCGAACCGCTGGGCGTAGTCGCGCGCAACGGCGCGATACACGCTGTCGCGATCGGCCACCGCCGCGTGCTTCAGGACGGCGGTGTACGCGGTCCCGGTGTACTCCACGTAGAGGTCGATCTGACCCGCCGTGATCGCCTGGTGGCAGACGAACGTGCCACCCAGATGAAAGCGGCGCGCCACCGGCAGCCCGGTGCGTCGCTCGATCTGCTGCGCCACGATCTCGCCCAGCAGGTCGGACTCGGTGAAGTTCTTGGAGCCGACGACGATCCGGTCGCGATGAGCGCAGCCTGTGAGCAGCAGCGCGGCTGCGAGGGCCCCCGCACCGCCCTCCACCCCCCTCCACCGCCCTCGACCGCCCGTCACTCCGCCCGCCACGCGAACCGCCGCTCCGCGACGCCCAAGAGCCCGTCCGCCGCGAGCGCCATGAGAGCCGCAGGCAGGGCGCCCGCGAGGATCAAGGTGTCGTCCACGACGGCCACGCCCCGGAAGATGTACACGCCCAGTCCGCCCGCCCCGATGGCCGCCGCGATGGTCGCCGTGCCGACGCTCACGACCGTCGCGACGCGCACGCCCGCCAGAATCACGCCCAGGCCCAGCGGCAGCTCGACCTGGGTGAGGAGTTGCCAGTCGGTCATTCCCATCCCCCGGCCGGCCTCCCGCACCGCGGAGTCCACGCCCGTGATCCCCGTGTAGGTATTCCGAATGATGGGCAGGAGCGCGTACAGGACGAGCGCCACGATGGCCGTCGTCGCGCCGATGCCGCCGATTAACGGCAGGGGGATGAGGAACCCGAACAGGGCGAGGCTCGGGACCGTCTGGAACACGTTCGCCACGCCCAGCACGGGGCCCCGCCACGCCGGTCGCCGCGTGAGCAGGACTCCCAGGGGGACGCCGATCACGATCGCGGTGCCGGTCGAGATCGCGACCAGGTACAGGTGCTGGCCCACGAGTCCCAGGACTTCCTGTGAGTTGCGGGAATAGAAGTGCCAGAGACTCATGCCGCCTCCATGAACTTCTTGCACTCCGGATGCTCGCTCTCGCGGAACTCCTGTGGTGTCCCGAGAAACACGAGTCTGCCTTGCAGCATGAGCCCGATGCGGGTACCGAGCAACAATCCCTCGCGCACGTCGTGGGTCACGAAAACCATGCCCTTGCCCAGCCGCCCCTCGAGCGCTGCGAACTCGTGCTGCAGCTCCACGCGGGTGATCGGATCGAGCGCGCCGAACGGCTCGTCCAGGAGGAGGAGCGGCGGGTCGGCGGCCAGCGCCCGCGCTACCCCTACACGCTGGCGCTGTCCTCCGGACAGCTCGTGCGGATAGCGCCTCGCGAAGCGGTCGGGATCGAGTCCCACGAGTCTCAAGAGGTCCCGCACCCGTGCAGCGATCCGCTCCGGCGGCCATCCGTCGAGCTGGGGGACGAGCCCCACGTTCCGCTCCACCGTAAGGTGAGGGAACAGCCCCACCTCCTGAATCACGTAGCCGATCCGGCGCCGCAGGCGCGTCACCGGCAGGTCGGCCGCGCGCGCGCCTGCTACCCGCACTTCGCCGGAGGTCGGCTCGAGCAGGCGATTGATGAGCTTGAGCGTGGTGGTCTTCCCGGAGCCGCTGCGGCCAAGCAGCACCACAGTCTCCCCGGCGCCCACGGTAAAGGAGACGTCCTGCACGAGAACGGTGCCGTTCCCCGTTCCTTGTCTCCCCGTTCCGGGCAGTCGATAGCCGAGATCCTCGACCTCGAGCGGCTGTGTCACGCGGGCGACACGAGCACCATCAGAAACCGTTCGTCGTCGCTCCGTCCCTGCCAGCGGGCGGCGAGGCCGGCCTCGGAAAGAATCCGGAGGAACGTGTCCGCGGCATACTTGTACGAGTGGTTCATGGCGAGGCGCTCCCCGCGCGCCAGGCGCAGCGCCTCGCCGCCCAGCAGGGCCTCCACGTCCCGGCCCGCCCGGAAGTGCTTGGGGATCAGATGCAGGCCCGG
>Ga0137370_10001038_pt1 | contig 11286 bp, 11 predicted proteins | sample SagtaG_11_FD_104920 | JGI IMG/M metagenome (GOLD analysis project Ga0137370, IMG submission 104920) | Vadose zone soil microbial communities from Sagehorn Ranch, Mendocino, California, USA - Sage1_R_20_16 metaG | ecosystem: Environmental > Terrestrial > Soil > Vadose zone | place: USA... | reverse complement strand
CAGCGTTAAGGGCGAAGCGATACGTGCCGCGGATGAGCACCATAGTTCGCGGCGTGGCAACGCGCGGGCGCAGCAAGGTGTGCCACTCGCTGGCAGCTTTGTTGAAGAACTCTGCCCGCTGAATCGCATCAGTGTATTGCGTGGGACTCGCGCTGGAACCGTAAGATGTGTTAGAGAACACGGGCGACTTCAGGACCGGATTGACGTATTGGGTGCCGTCGGAGAAGAGACGTTTACCGTCGACAAAACGCGGAGAGCCGTCGAAGTTGCGCAGGTCAAGGCTAACAGGGACAACGGGAGCTCTGATCACCGTGGTTTCGGCACTCCCTTCGGATTCACCGGTGCCGAAAGGAGCTCGGCCGACCATGGTGTATTGCCAGGTGAACTGGGGGAAACCATTCAAATCGAGTCCGAAGAGGTAGAAATAACTGCTCCAGTTGACAACCGAGTCGATGCCCAGAAGACTACCGTTCGAGCGGCTTCCCAGGACACCACCGTCAGCCGTCGACTTGGCGTTGTAGGTATGGGGTTTCGTGGTGAGTGTGAAGCCGACCGGGACCTGATCAGGCTCCATTGCTTGCCCATAGACAGATGCAGGCACAGCGCTGAACAGAAGTGCAGCCAAAACCGCAAGTCGCATGTAAACCTCCAGTGCTAATCGTTAGTTTGGTCCGACGGGACCATCGGAACAGTCGCGACAGACTTCCACGCCTCGAATAGGAAACGACCGCGAGTGGGGGGACTATAGAGTGAAGGTGCGGCCGGGGCAAGTAAAAATTGCGCAAAAAGGGCAGAGCCGGCAGCGAAGGGCAAGAGTGGAATTCGGAGCCCCTGTGCTAAAGAGAGCCGGCAAGGACAGGAGGGATCATGCGCGGAAAAATGAAATTCGGACTCATCCTACTGTTAGCGGCGTTTGTGGTTCCCGCATCGGACCAGGGGTGGCCGGCGGACAAAACGATCACGCTGTTGGACAATCGATTCATTATTTTGATATGGGCGCGGGGCCGGTGGTGGTGGTGGTGGTGGTGCTGCTGCACGGATTGGGAAGCCGCAAGGAAAACTGGCTGCCGGTGCTGGAGCCGATGGCGCAGAAATACCGATTGCTGGTGCCGGACGAGATCGGGTTTGGGCGATCGGACAAGCCGCTGCTGGATTACAGCTTTCAGACTTATGTGGATTTTCTGAATGAGTTTCTGCGGCAATTGAAAGTGGAAAAGGCGAGCCTCGTGGGCGAATCGCTGGGCGGGTGGATCGCCGGGCTCTACGTGGCGGAGATCGGCGGCGGCGCGCACTTGATACCGGTGGAGAAGCTCGTGCTTGTGGATGCGGCAGGGCTGAAGCAGGACCAGCCGATCCCGGATTTGAATCCGAGTTCGCTGGCGGCGATGCGTGGATTGATGGAGGCGGTGTTCTACGATACGAGCTGGTTGAATGAAGACGCGCTGCGGAAGATTTTCACGGACAAGCTGGCGGTGCACGACGGCTACACGGTGCGGAGCTTGCTGGGGAATCCCGCCCTCGGGACGGAAAGATTGGACGACCGGCTGGGGAGTATTAAAATGCCGACGCTGGTGGCGTGGGGAAAACAAGATAAATTGTTACCTATCGCAGCCGGGGAACGCTACGCGGCGGGAATCGCCGGGGCGAAGCTGGTCAGCTTTGAGAAGTGCGGGCATGTACCGGCGATTGAAAAGACGGAAGAGTTCGTCACGGCCGTGGTGGCGTTCCTAGGCAGCGGCGCAACTGCGGCGCACTAACCGAGGTGTGGCGAAGGCCACGGAGGGTACTTGCGCTCAAGATTTTGAGAGCACGCGATCGACGGAGAGTGCGCCAGAGCCCTTGATCATGATGGCCAGGGTGATGGCGAGCGCGAGAAGGTGGTACTCGATGCCTTCGCCCTTTTGATTGCCGAACCAGTTTGCAAAAAAGCCGAAGTGCCAATGGACCATGGCTACGGCCACCATCATATTGCAAGCAATGCCAAAAGCGGCAACGCGACCGAGAAGGCCGAGAATCAAGCCGATGCCGCCGAGGAATTCGGCGCAGATAGCCAGAAATGCGAACGCGACGGGGATGTGCGCCTGTTGGGTGAAGAAGGCCATGGTGCCGGAGAATCCGTAGCCGCCAAACCAGCCGAGCGCCTTTTGCGCACCGTGCGCGAAAAACACCACGCCAAGGACTAGGCGAAGGATGGTGACGGCCAGATCGTCAGTGGTGTTGATGAGCTTGCGGAACATAGGCATGTCCTCCTCTTCCGTGATTGACTTGTGGGCGAGAATCGCAGCATCTGATGGAGCCAAGAGATGGTTCCCGAAAGCTGAAATCCCCTAGATGAAAAATGGTGACGGAAGGATATCACTTCTTCAAACCATTGCGGAAGGCGGTCGTGGCTGGTCGTGGCAAGGCCCTCGCGAGTCGGCAGGCAGCGGAGGTGACCGGGGGACGTGGCGGAATCGAAGACCTGTCGAGGGGTTGCGTGAACGAATTGGGAGAGACCCCATCGACGGACGCCGAGGAGGGCTTCGATTTGTGAAAGGCGCAAAACAGACGAAACTGAGATTCTGGCAAGGGCCGATGCGCCGGATAAGGCAAAAGGCCGAGCGTTCCAAAGTGGTTAAGACCCTGTGATGACGAAATTCAGTCAATCAGAGGTACCATTGTGGTACGGGGAAGTCCGCCGGAGGCCGCTATCGGATACTTAGAGAAGAGACGTTCGCCTAGATACTCGTTCATCGCGAGCGCGGAGCTGATCGAAGTGAGAGCGGATGTGCGGATCGTATCTCGTGTGAGCGAACTGAGCCTGCACGGGTGCTATTTGGACATGATGAACCCGTTCCCCAAGGGAACGCCGGTGCTCGTGAAAATCGCGGCGGGGGATTCGTTCTTCGAAGCCAAGTCAGAGATTATTTACTCGCAGCCGAATATGGGCGCAGGCGTGAGGTTCCAGCAGGTCGAACCAGCTTCACAAGCGGTGCTGGAGCGCTGGCTGGATGGAGCGGAAAAGGACCACCAGAGGCAGTCGGGATAATCCCGCTTGTGCACGGCGCGACGTGCGCGTTGGTTGAAAGTCAATCGGAGCAGCGCCGCAATCGCGGCAAACAATAGCTGAAAATCGGAATCATTGCAGGAAATTACCCGCCGCAAGGGCGGGCAGAAGGAAGTGTGTGCGGTTCCGAAGAGTGCGCCCACCGGAAAAAATCAGATGGCGTTGCGCTGCAGCTCGGACATGAGGTAGTCACAGGAGCGGACGCAGAGAGCCATGATGGTGAGAGTGGGATTCTGGCAGGGATTCGAGGTGAAGCCGGAGGCATCCATGACGAAAAGATTCTTGATGTCGTGGGTCTGCTGAAATTGATTGAGGACGGATTTATTCGGATCGGCGCCCATGCGGGCGATGCCGGCTTCGTGGAGCGCCCAGCGCGGAGCGGAAGGATGGGCGTAGGTGCGAATATTTTTTGCCCCGGCGACTTCCAGCATTTCTCCGGCGGAGTCGCCCATGTCCTGGATCATGGCGCGCTCGTTTTCGCCGTCGGACATGTGTATTTTCAGGACGGGAATGCCGTAAATATCTTTGACGCTGGGATCGAGTTCAACGAAATTGTCCCAGCGCGGGAGGACTTCGCCGAAGCCGGTGATGCCGATGCTGGTGCGGGGCTCGAGAAGAGCTTTTTTGTAGGCTTCGCCGAAGCCGGGCGCCTTCCAGTTGAATTCCGTCGATGACTCGCCCTCATAGCCAAAGCCGCGCAGGAATTTCTTGTAGGGCGGGGCGTTCTGCAAGTTGCGGAAACGCGCGATATAGATGCCGAGTGGCTTAATGGGCCCGCCGAGAGAAGGTCTTGCGCCAAATGCTGGAAATTCGCCGCTGCCTCCGCCACCGCGGACGTGTGCAGTGAGGTAATGGCCGAGCACGCCGCTGGAATTGGCGAGGCCATTCGAATGCTGCGGCGTGGCGGAATTGAGCAGGATGCGGACCGATTCCTGAGTTTGCGCGCAGAGAATGACTGTGCGGGCGTAGATTTCGCGCGCGTGGTGCGTATTGCGGTCGATGTAGAGAATGCCGCGGGCGCGATTGTGGTCAGGGTCCATGAGGACTTTGTGGACCATGGCATTCGAAATAAGCGTGCAGTTTCCGGTGTTGAGGGCGTCGGCGACGGTGGTGAACGCGGAATTGAAATAGGAGTGCGTCATGCATCCGCGCTCGCAAGGTCCACAGAAATGGCATGGGCCGCGGCCGTTGATGGGCTTGGTGAGATTGGCGGAGCGCGCGGGCATGACGGTGCGACCGAGCTTTTCCTTGACGCGATTGCGGAAGAAAGTTTCCTGGCAGGTGAGCGGAACGGGCGGCTGGAATTGGCCGTCGGGGAGATGCTCGAGGCCTTCGGCGGAGCCGGTGATGCCGACGTATTTTTCGACGAGATCGTAGTATGGCTCGATGTCTTTGTAGCCGAGCGGCCAGTTTTCGCCGTGACCATCGAACGAGGCGGCTTTGAAATCCCAATCGCTGAAGCGCAGGCTGACGCGGCCCCAGACGTTGGTGCGGCCGCCCGTCACGCGAAGGCGACCCATCCAGTCAAAGGGCTTGTCGGCAGGAGTTGTGTATGGCTCTTCCAGATCGTTGACGAACCAGTTGAACGTATACTCGTTGCAAACGCCGAATTTGACTTGGATGGGGCGGGTTTTGCGGACGATTTCAGGCGCTCGGTTGCGGTACTTGAGCTCGAACGCGGGCTTGTGTTCGGTGAAATTCTTGTCGGACTGCAGGCGGCCGGCTTCCAGCAGCGCGACCTTCAAGCCGGCTTCCGCGAGGCGCTTGCAGGCCCAGCCTCCGGAAGCACCGGAGCCGACGACGATGACATCATAAGAATGGTTCTTCTGTTGAGGCATAAGATGAAAATCCGGAGCGAATGCTAGCAACTGCGCGATGGCAGGTCAATCGAGGAAGAGAAAAGGATTCGTGTTGTTCTTGTGAACGATTGTTGGTGGGTGATACCATCGGCGCGAAATCGGAAGGCTGGGGAAATTGCCGTGGGAACAAAGAGCATATTACCGGTGATCAACGAAGGGGCCGCGGCGGGTGGGCAGGTCACGAGGCGAGAGATGGTGCAGCGGCTGCTCGCGGCAGCGGGCGCTGGAACGGCATGGCCGCTGGTGGCGGCTTCGCATCCGATTCATGAGCTTTTCAGAAACGCGGCGGTTCTCGAGGAAGCGGAGAATCTGGCGGCTGCGGATTGGAGGCCGCTGGTTCTGAACGCGCAGCAAGATGAAACTTTGTCAGCACTGGCTGAGAGAATTGTGCCGGGTTCGACGAAGGCCCAGGTGAACCGGTTTATCGATCTGCTGTTGAGCGTGGATACTGCCAAGCATAAGCAGAAATTTGCGGAAACCCTCGCGTCGTTCGAAGCTGGCTCGCAGGAGCGATTCGGAAAAAGATTCCCTTCCCTGGATGCCAGCCAGCAAAACATGCTTCTGACAGATGCGTCGGCGCATCCGGCGAAAGAAGATTCCTCTGGCAGCGCTGGAAGAGAAAATCGTGGCTTGCACAAAGACTTCGAAGACTTGAAGGGGTGGATCAGCGGAGCGTATTACTCGTCGGAAATGGGAATGAGAGAACTGGGATGGACGCCGGACCGGGTGTTTGCAAGTTTTCCCGGTTGCGAGCATCCTGAGGGGCATTCTTGAGGAGGATTTCATGAACGAGTTTTCAAGCCGGAGAGAGTTCCTTCGCACGGCAACTTTGACGGGTGCAGGACTGGCGCTTTCGAGCCCGCTGCTGGGGGCATCCAACAAGTCGGTGTTGGTGTTCACTAAATCGTCAGGATTCGAGCATGCGGTGGTGAAAAGAGTGGACGGGAAGCCGAGCATCATGGACGACGCCGTGACCGAGATGGGGAACAAGCATGGATTCAAAGTCGGCGTGACGAAGGACGGGCGCATTTTCGATTCGAAGGAGTTTCACTCCTACGGAGGCATGGTGTTTTTCACGACGGGCGATCTCACGACTTTGGGAACGGACGGCAAGCCAGCGATGTCACCGGGTGGCAAACAAGCCCTGCTGGACGCGGTAAGGAATGGAATGGGATTTGTGGGCGTGCACGCGGCGAGCGACACGTTTCATACGCCGCCGGACACCCCTGACCTGGCGAATCGATATATCGCCCACGGAGAGCAGCAAGATCCTTACCTGAAGATGCTCGGCGGCGAGTTCATCATACACGGACGTGAGCCGCGCCTGCAGGACGGAAACTTGATCGTGAATGACCCAAAATTTCCTGGGCTGGAAGGCGTGACTTCGCCGGTGAGTTTTAACGAAGAGTGGTACTCGTTGAAGGATTTTATGCCCGATCTCCACGTGATCCTCACGTTGGACACCCATGGCATGAAGGGAGAGTGCTACCAGCGCGCGCCGTATCCGGTGATGTGGGCGCGGATGCACGGGAAAGGCCGTGTGTACTTTACCGCGATGGGCGACCGGCCGGAGAATTGGAAGAATGAGTTTTTCCTGAATTCACTCGCCGGTGGAATTCGCTGGAGTATCGGAGATGCCAGCGCTCAAGTGGATGCGAATTTGAAGCAGGCTGCGCCGGGGTATGCGGAAATTCCTCCAAAGTTTCCCGAAAAAAAGTGAATATATTCCAACCTCCCACGCACTGGACGGGAATGATTGACGCTGAGCCGGCTCACATAGGAATCGGCTGGTTGATCCTCGGCTTGACATACCAGCAGGGCGAATAACCGCTGTGCGGGAAGAACGAGTGGACGCAAGTAATGGTCTGCTCGGGATTCTGGGCGTCCACTTCATATTGTGTCTTGCCATTCTTTTCGGGGATGGCGAGAACATGCAGAGTTTTCAGGGATTCGAGAGGGTCGGCGGGAGTTCGGGAAAGCATTCGACACGGAGGTATAGAAAGTCGCCGACATAGAGAAGCCCCAGAGCCAGTATGACACTGATCAAGGCTCGCTTTGCGAGAATAGCTGCAGAAGTCAAGATTGGTGGAGCCGATGGGATTCGAACCCACGACCTCCTCGATGCCATCGAGGCGCGCTCCCAACTGCGCCACGGCCCCACCGGGGTGAACGACTTAAGAGATTTTACCTCAGGGGAATGGCTGCGTCCATCTCCCACTGAACATCTGGTCAAGAACCTAAGAAAACGCCGCGCCTTAGGAGGGTATGCCCGGAGAAGACGCGCGAAGGTGAGCGAGAAAAGCGTTGTGTGCACGGGTGAGAGAACGGCCACGAAGGATAACGGCGCCGATAGTGCGAACGGCCTGGTCATCGGCGATGCGGATGTAGCGGCATGGAGATTTTTTCTCGATGGCCATTTCGGGAACGATGGAAACGCCCATGCCGGCGCCGACCATGCTGAGAAGACTGCTGAACTGGCCGCTTTCAAAAACGATCCGCGGATGGAGGCGCGCGCGATCGCAGGCCGCAACAGCAGTATCGCGGAAACAGTGGCCGTCGCGCAGGAGCAAGAAAGGTTCGGCGCGAAGGTCTTTGAGAGAAAGAGACCGGCGTGAAGTGAGTTTGTGCTTTTTGGGGAGCGCGGCGAAGAGACGCTCGGTCAATAGAGGAAAAGCATCGAATTCGTGGCCGCGAATGGGAAGCGCCAGGATGGCGACGTCGATGGTGCCGGATCGCAGACGGTCGAGAAGGACAGGAGTAATTTCTTCGACGATGGTGAGCCGAACCTGGGGAAATTTGCGCGAGAAGGCAGTAAGGCGCAGAGGAAGGAAATAGGGGGCGACAGTGGGAATAACGCCCACGGTGATGGGACCGCCGATGAACTCTTTGCCTTCGACGACGTCGCCTTTGGCGGCTTCCAGTTCGCGAAGGACAGCGCGGGCGCGCGGGAGAAAGGTCTTGCCAAGCTCGGTAAGGCGAACGGAACGGCCGAGGCGGTCGAACAGGCGCGCGCCGAGCTCGTCTTCCAGCTTGAGGATCTGCTGGGAAAGGGAAGGCTGGGAAACGTGCGATTGTTCCGCGGCGCGGCTGAACGAGCCGGTTTCGGCCACCGCACAGAAGTAACGAAGCTGGTGAAGTTCCATAGGCTATGCCTATCCATCGTATCCGAAGTATATATTTGAAGTATAGGTCGCAGCCTTCTAGCATTTGAGATGCGGTGGCAGGGAGCTCGCTTCGCGGGGCCACTGCCATCGAACTGAGGAGGATCCATGGCGGAAGAAAAAAATAAAATCATGACGACGGACGCAGGCCGTCCCGTTGGCGACAATCAGAATTCGCTGACGGTGGGGCCGCGCGGGCCGGTGGTCTTCGAAGACTTTCTGCTCTTCGAAAAGATGGCGCACTTCAACCGGGAAAGAATTCCGGAGCGCGTGGTGCACGCCAAAGGCTCGGGCGCATATGGGCATTTCGTGTGCACCAGCGCCGAGATCACCAAGCACACGACCGCTAAGCTGTTCAGTACTGTGGGCAAGAAGACGCCGACGTTTATTCGGTTTTCGACTGTGGGCGGCGAAAAGGGTTCGGCGGACACGGCGCGCGATCCGCGCGGTTTTGCGCTGAAGTTTTACACCGAAGAGGGCAACTGGGATATGGTCGGAAATAACACCCCCGTCTTCTTCATTCGCGATCCGCTGAAGTTTGGCGATTTCATCCACACACAGAAGCGCGACCCGGAGACCAACCTGAAATCGCCGACGATGATGTGGGACTTCTGGTCGCTGTCGCCGGAATCGCTGCACCAAGTGACGATTCTCTTCTCCGACCGCGGGACTCCGGACGGCTACCGGCACATGAACGGATATAGCAGCCACACGTTCAGCCTGATCAACGCGAAGAACGAGCTCTTCTACGTGAAATGGCACTTCAAGACCAAGCAAGGGATCAAGAATCTCTTCCGCGAGCAGGCGGGCGCGTTGGAAGGAAGCGATCCGGACTATTCGCAGCGCGACCTTTTCCACGCCATCAAAGAAGGCAGGTTCCCGAAATGGCGCGTGTGCGTGCAGGTCATGCCGGAAAAGGACGCGGAGACGTATCATATTAACCCTTTCGACCTTACCAAGGTGTGGCCGCACAAGGACTATCCTCTCGTCGAAGTCGGCGAGCTGGAATTGAACCGCAATCCGGAAAATTATTTTGCGGAAGTGGAGCAGGCAGCGTTCGAACCGCGCAACGTCGTGCCGGGCATGGGGTTTTCGCCTGACAAAATGCTGCAGGGACGCTTGATCTCCTATCCCGACGCGCACCGCTACCGGCTGGGCGCCAACTACGATTCCCTGCCGGTAAACAAACCGCAGTGCCCATATCACACCTACAACAAGGACGGCGCGATGCGCTTCGACGGAAACGGTGGTTCGGCGGTGAACTATGAGCCGAACAGCTTCGGTGGCCCGACGCAGGACCGTTCGTACGTCGAACGGCCGCGTGCCGTCAGCGGAATCGTCGCACGCCACGATCACCGCACTGACGGCGACTACTACACCCAGCCGGGGAACTTGTTCAGGCTGCTGTCCGCAGACGCGAAGCAGCGGCTGATCGACAACATTGTCGCTAGCTTGGGCAATGGCGTGCCAAAACGCATTCAAGAACTGCAAATCCAGCACCTCTACAAAGCCGATCCAGCATATGGGACAGGCGTGGCGAAGGGCCTGGGGCTGAACATCGAATCGATTGTCGCGAAGAAGCAGGCCAACGCGGCGGATTGAATCAAGTTTCAGTTCCAAGTTGTATGTCATAAGTCGGATCAGGAAGCGGGGCGAGTCTAACGATGCGCCCCGTTTTCTTTTCTGGGAGCACCCAGGCGCTGAGGTGTCTCTCTGGCGTGAATTCGGTAGAATTGCAGGCCTATGGCAAAATTGACATTTCTTGGCGCGGCAGGATGCGTTACGGGTTCGAGGTATCTGGTCGAAGCGGCGGGCAAGCGGCTACTGGTGGACTGCGGAATTTTCCAAGGCTCCCAGGAACTGCAGGACCGGAATTATAAGCCGCTGAATGTCGATCCGAAGACGATTGACTATCTCGTGCTTACACACGCGCACCTGGACCACACCGGCTGGCTGCCGGTGCTGGCGAAATCGGGCTATCGCGGCTCGATCTTTGCAAATCCTGCGACGATCGAACTCACGACTATCCTACTGAAGGACTCCGCTCATTTGCAGCAAGAAGACACTCTGCACGCGCAGATTCATAAGGACAGCCATCACGCCAACCCGCAGCCGCTCTACACGCCGGAAGATGTTGATCCGGCCCTGAAGCTGTTCAAGAGCATGCCACGCAGCGGCGGCTTCGATATCAGTCCGGAGTTTCACGTGGTGTCCTATGATGCGGGGCACATTCTCGGCTCTTCCAGCCTGGAGTTGACGATTGCCGAAGGCGGCAAAAAGACGACCATTGTGTTTTCCGGCGATATCGGGAGATACGACCAACCCATATTGAATGACCCCAGCACACCGCCGTCGAAGGCGAACGTCCTGGTATGTGAATCAACGTACGGCGACCGTGAGCATCCAGAAGGCGATGCCGCGGAGCTGCTGGCGGGAATCGTGAATCGCGTGGTGAAGCGCGGCGGGTCCATCGTGATTCCGGCGTTTGCGATCGGTCGGACGCAAACCTTCATGTATTACCTGCGGCAACTGGAGGACCAGCAGCGAATTCCGCGCTTGCCCGTCTACGTAGACAGCCCGATGGCACTGAGCGCTACGGATTTGTATTTGAAGCATAAAGAAGATCACGACCTGGAATATGCGCGAGAAGAAGGCAGCAGCGGAAAAGGCGATCCTTTGAGCGTGCATGAATTTCATCTGACCCGGTCGGTCGAAGAATCGAAAGCTATCAATAACGTCAAAACGCCCTGCATCATCATTTCGGCGAGCGGGATGGTGAGCGGCGGACGCGTGTTGCATCACCTCGTGCAGCGGCTGCCGGATGCGCGCAATGCCGTAATTCTGGCGGGATTCCAGGCCGAGGGCACGCGCGGGAGGGCCCTGCTGGAGGGTGCGAAGTCGCTAAAGCTCTACGGCCAGGATGTGCCGGTGTGCGCGGAGATTGTGGAGATGGGGCAGTTTTCCGCCCACGCTGGAAAGAGTGAGTTGGTGCGATGGCTGGCGGCGCTGCCATCGCCCCCGAAGCAAACGTACTTGACCCATGGTGAACCGGCCGCGGCGCAATCGCTACAGGCAGCAATCTCTGAAACGTTTCAGTGGAAGGCGGCGGTGGCGCGCTATCTGGATACCGTGCCCGTGGGTGAATAGGACCTGGAAGGGCCACAAATTAGACGAATTATTTTGACGGAGTCAGGAAACTATTTGGGGGCTCACCTCGTCT
>Ga0137370_10001035_pt1 | contig 11292 bp, 9 predicted proteins | sample SagtaG_11_FD_104920 | JGI IMG/M metagenome (GOLD analysis project Ga0137370, IMG submission 104920) | Vadose zone soil microbial communities from Sagehorn Ranch, Mendocino, California, USA - Sage1_R_20_16 metaG | ecosystem: Environmental > Terrestrial > Soil > Vadose zone | place: USA... | reverse complement strand
GCCGCCGCCGCGCTTTTTCCCCTTCCATGAATTAAGTGGTTATGATTGAAAAAACACGACGATGGAAATCGTCCGCCTCGAGCATGTCTACAAGGAAACCCCGCTTGGTGCGCACAAGGTCCAGGCGCTGAGCGACTTTAGCTTCAGCGTCGACGCCGGGGTGCTCCTCGCCATCGCGGGCCCTTCGGGCAACGGGAAATCCACCTTGTTGAACTTGATCGGGCCTATCGACGTGCCGAGCCGCGGCCAGGTGATTGTGGCAGGCCACGACAGCTCGGGGAAGAGCCCGGATGCGCTCGCCGGGCTGCGCGCTCCGCACGGCGGGGGTCATTTTTCAGAGCTTCAATCTGTTTGCGGTCCTCACCGCCGAGGAAAACGTCGAGGTTCCGCTGCTGCAGAGGCGGGAGATCAAGCGCGAGGAAAGAAAAAAGCGCGTCGCCAACCTGCTCGCCATCGTCAACCTGACGAAATTTGCCCGGCACGGCCCGAGCCAGCTCTCCGGCGGCCAGCGTCGCGGACCATCGCCCGGGCGCTCGTCGCGCGCCCGGGCATCGTGCTCGCCAAAGGCGCACGTGGCGGCTAACGCAAGAGCCGCGCTCAGCGTCCTGGCGTTCTCAGCAATCATTTCGTTGCTTCTCCCGATAGCACACGGGGCGGAACTGGGCAAGCTCACCGTGCTTTCCAGGCTGGGGGAGCCGCTCGATGCCGAAATCGAGATCGTTTCGCTCGAGCCCGGCGAAGACAAAAGCCTCGCGGCGCAGCTCGCTTCCCGGCAAGCCTTCAGGCAGGCGGGCATCGAGCTCAAACCCACGCATGCTGAATTGCGCCTCTCAATCGGGCGAAGCGGCGGCCGCCCGGTGCTGCGCCTAAGGACCACTCGAGGTGTCGACGAGGCGTTTGTCGAGACGCTTATCGAACTTCGCTCGAACGCCGGCGTGTCGTTGGCGAGGTACACCGTCCTACTGGATCCGCCGGGGTACAAAGCTGCCTCGAGCGCCCCCGCAACAACGCAGACGCAAAAACCGGCGCGCCCCGAATCCCCGGCTCCCGTGGAAAAGCCGGCGCCGATGCTCTCCAGAGAGGATCTGTTCGGCGCACCTCGGGCTGAGGGTGCGCGCGAGACGGAGTCCAAACCGGTCGAATGGCGCGGCTTCGTGCAGAACACGCTCGCCTATGACTACAACGATCCCAGGCACTGGTCGCGCGCCGTCATCCGCACGCAGCTCGGCGCGCAAGGCGGCACGCCTGGGCTGAAGTGGAAAGCCACGGGCAGGCTAGACGTCGACCCGGTTTACTACGGCGGACACTTCTACCCCGAGGAGGTGCGCAAGGACCAGCGCGCGCAGCTCCTCCTGCGCGAAACCTACCTCGACGCCTCGGCAGGCGGCCTGGAGTGGCGCCTGGGCAAGCAGAACATCGTCTGGGGCGAGATGGTGGGACTTTTCTTCGCCGACGTGGTCTCGGCGCGCGACCAGCGCGATTTCATCCTGCCCGAATTCGAGATCATCCGCATCCCGCAGTGGGCGGTGCGCGCCGAGTACTTCGGCGACACCTCGCACGCCGAGGTGATCTGGCTACCGTACCCGGAGCTCGACAATATCGGCAAGCCGGGCGCCGAGTTTTTTCCCTACCAGATCCCTCCGCCCGCGGGTTTCGCCCAGCAGTTCAATAACGTCGTGCGTCCGCCGCGCGGCCTGAGACATTCGAACTTCGGTGCGCGCGCATCGACGCTGCACAATGGCTGGGACCTGTCAGCCTTCTACTATCGCAGCACCGATGTCAATGCGACGTTCTACCGCGAAGTGGCGCTCGCGCCGGCGCCGACATTGACCTTCACCCCGCGTCATGATCGCATCTGGCAGACCGGCGGGACCCTCGCCAAGGATTTCGGCTCGGTGGTGGGCAAAGCGGAACTGATCTACGCCGCGGGCCGCAAGTACAACGTCACCCGGCTCGCCGAGCCCACCGGCGTCGTGCCGCAGAAGACGCTCGATTACGTGCTCGGCCTGGACTTCACGCTCGGGGGCGAGACGCGGCTCAATCTGCAGTACTTCGAGCGAGTGTTCTTCGAGCACGACGCGGATCTTCTGCAGGACCGGCGCGAGGGCGGCGTCACGCTGCTGCTCGCGGGAAAGCTCGGCGCCGAGCTCGCCCCGGAGTTGCTCGTCATTCAAAGCGTCAATCGCCGCGACCGCCTGGTGCGCGCGAAGCTCGGCTGGACGCCGGTGAAGAACTGGCGCTTCAGCGTCGGGGTCGATGTGTTCACCGGCCCCGTGACCGGCTTTTTCGGGCGCTTCGACAACCGCGACCGGGCCTACGTCGAAACGCGCTACGACTTCTGAGGAGGCTTACGCCGTCGCGGCCTGTAGCGTGCGCGCGAACTGGTCCAAGTCGAGCTGCATCAGCACCGAAGGCGCGCCGACGCGGGTGCAAAGCCGGCCGGCGGCGGCCACCGCGAAGCCGAATACCCTGCGATAGAAACGCACGTGTCTTGGATTGACTTCGATCACCACGTCGGTGAGCGCATGGATCACCCGGGCCACGAGATACGCCGACTGCCCCAGGGCGTCCATCGCCGCCTTCCAGTCCGCGCCTTCCTCGACGGCGAACTTGACGAGCTCACCGACCCGATGCCCGCCTTGGCGCAAGCGCTCAATCTCGCCGCCGTAGGTCTTTTCCGCGAGCAGCGGGGCGTCGGGTCTCACGGTCACGGTGCCAAGAAGCCTGCCTTCTTTCTCGGCCAGCAGCGTCACGCGCTCACCGGCAGCCTCCGCGTTGCCGCAATCGTTGGCCGCCTGGTAGCCGCGCCAGGCGTAACGCCTGCGCACCAGTTCTTCCGCCGCGCGGCGCTGCTCGGCATTGACGGCGACCAAGGCGCGCAGCCCGCGCGCGAAGGGGCGCGGCACGCAGTTCCTCGGGGCGATACGCGATTTGTCGAGAAGCGAATCAACCCAGCGGGCGTAGTGCGTGACCTCGAGGGGTTGTGCGTGCTGCGCACGGCCATCCGGAATGTGCACTGTGTTCACCTCGGCGTTTCGACGCATCTTGTCGCTGCAGCCGGACCATCGAAATTTTCCCGCGTTTTATCAAAAGATCAGGCAGAAAGATACTGTCGCTCGCCGGCGACGATGCGGGCAGGAAAAACTGCTCAGGCGATGCGGCGCAGCGCTTCGACGATCGCCGACCGCGAGACACGGACTGCAGGCGCCACCGAAGCGAAGATGGTGGCGAATAGCCCAACCAAGAACGCGCCAACGACGACCGAGGGCCCGAGACGGATCAAGGCCGTGAACTCGAGATTGGAGTTCGGCGGCGGCCGCATCGGCATGCCGATCTTCGAAATCAGCAGCCCCAGGCCGATGCCAAGCGCAACGCTCAACGAGGGCGCCGATCATGCCGAGCAGCGTGCCTTCCATGATGACCACCCGCATCACGTCCCAGCTGGGATTGCCCAGAGCCCGCATCGTGCCGGATTCCCCGGCGCGCTCGAGCACGCCGACGTTGATCGCCCCGACCACGGCGAGCATCACCATCAGCGAGGACGATCAGCCGCAACACGCCGAACTGGCGGTCGTAGAGCGCCACCGTCTCCAGTAGAAGTCGTTGAGCCAATCCCAGGTCTTGACCTCGAGTCCAAGCCCCTGCAGGTGATCGTGCCAAATTGGCTAACGTCAACGGTCGTCCCAGCGGGGGACCGTTGAAGAACTGGAAATTCGTGATCTCCAAAACGGACTACGCCAAGATACGCGCTTGGGCGCTGCCTGCTGCGCCTGCCGCCATGGCCCCCGCAACCACCAGAGCGTCGAATTTCTGGTGAAGGGATTTCATAGTCTTGGTTAACGCTCGAGCAGCCTTTGCTTGCCGTCTTGCGTGCTGCGTATCGGGCTCGGCGCAACGCATGGCAGGGTGCGCTCTAGTCAATCCGCCGCAGGTACTCCTTGGTGAAGATCTGGTCCGGAAGCTCGCGCAGCTTCATATTCGAGTAATCGAGCGTCGTTTCTTCGCCCTTGTTCAGCGCGTCGGCCATGATTAGCTTGGCGGGACGGACTTTCCCGGCCAGCGTCCTGAAATCCTGGTATTCACAGGTTTTTAGTAACCGATCGGAAAGCGAATAGAACTCCGTCTTGTACGGCCGGAAGCTCGCTTGCCTTACCCAGTAGCGCACCCGTCGGTACGTGACCGAGCGGTCCACCGCCACAAGATCCAGGACGTATAGCGCCTCGTTGCCTATCTTTTCCGTGCCAACCAAGTTCGCGTTGTAGTCGCCGGCGAAGTTGGCGCGCGCGATGTCTCCGTTCGATACCTGTCCGACCAGGCGCTGAGCGAGAGAGAGGCGAACCGGTTGCGACACTCGCGGCAGGAACAGCCAAAGATCACGGCCTTTCATGAGCAGGACCTGCCCGCGTTCCGATGCGGGCTCTACGGTCAAGACGATGGTGTTCTGGTTGCCCTTGGAGAGCACCTTGAACACCCTCTCTTCGCGTGCGCGGCCGTCCTGCGCCGTGCGAATGTTCACCATGACCTCGAAATCCTCGGCCGGGAAGCGCACTTCGTCGGCGCGCCGAACGATGTCCTGCGCGGACATCTGCTGCTGCGCCATCACCGGCGCAATCGCGCACAAGATCCCCGCCAGAGCCGCGATCGTCAACTGCCTGCGGGTATCACGCCTTTTCGCTATCATGAATGCAAGAATAACCTGCAGGCGCTCACTTGCGCAGATGGAAATCGTCCGCCTCGAGCATGTGCACAAGCAGTATGCGCTGGGCGCTCACACGATCCAGGCGCTCACCGACGTCAGTTTCAGCGTTCAGGCCGGCGTGCTGCTTGTCATCGCGGGCCCTTCGGGCAGCGGGAAATCGACGCTTCTGAACCTGATCGGGCATATCGACGTGCCGACCCACGGCAAGGTGATTGTGGCCGGCCGCGACATCGCGGGCAAGAGCACGGATGAACTCGCCGAGGCGCGAGCGCGCACCGTCGGGTTTGTCTTCCAGACCTTCAACCTCTTTCCCGTGCTCACGGCGGAAGAGAACGTCGAGTACCCCCTTCTGCAAATGAGCGAGATCAGCAAAAAGGAAAGAAAAAAGCGCGTCGAGACGTTCCTGTCGGTGGTGGGCCTTGCGAAGTTCGCCCGCCATCGCCCAAACGAGCTCAGCGGAGGCCAGCGCCAGCGCGTCGTCATCGCGCGCGCGCTGGTCACCCAGCCGAGCATCGTGCTCGCGGACGAGCCCACAGCCAACCTTGACCACAAGACCGGGGAAGGCATCCTCAGGCTAATGAAGGAAATCAACCGGGCGATGCATACCACCTTCATTTTTTCGACGCACGACCAGAAGGTGATCGACTTCGCAGACCACTACATCGGTATCGAAGATGGCGAGGTGCACTTCCTCGGGCTACGCAAGGACGGCAAGTGGCTGATCCGGGACGAATGGCGCCAGCAAGCGGGGGCGGACCGGTGATGGCGGCCGGCTCAGCCCGACGGCGCACGCGGCACATGATCGGATCGCGCCACTCCTCGTATTCGCAGCTTCTGGGCGTCCCGCTTCGGTTCATGACGGCGCTTGCGCATGCAGCCGAGCTGGGCAAACCGACGGTGCTGTCCACGCTCGGCCAACCCCCTTAATGCCGAGATAGAAATCATCTCGCTTCAGCCCGGTGACGAAAGGAGCCTCGCGGGGCAGCTGGCTTTCCGGCAAGCCTTCAGGCAGGCGGGCATCGAGCCCAAACCCGCGCATGCTGACTTGCGCATCTCAATCGGGCGAAGCGGCGGCCGTCCGGTGCTGCGCCAAGGACCACTCGACGTGTCGACGCGGCGTTTGTCGAGACGCTGATCGAACTTCGCTCGAACGCCGGCGCGTCGTTGAGCAGGTACACCGCCCTACTGGATGCGTCGGGGTACAAAGCTCTGTCGAGGCGTCCCCGCAACAGCGCACACGCAAAAACCGGCGCGCCCCGAAACCCGACGCGTGGCGAAAAGCCGGCGCCCACGCTATCGAGAGAGAAGGCTGTCCGGTTGGCTCAAGGGCGAAGGAGCACTCGAGCCGGAAATCCACACCGACTGGCGCGGCTTCGTGGGGATGACGTTCGAAGAGTGCTCGGGATTCGTTGTTAGGCCCTAGCGCCTGCGATTCTGCAAGCTGGGCCACCTCGGGATCGATCCCGGGTGACAAACTAAAGCCGCCCTTCCAAACCTCGTTTAACGCCGGTAAACCCGCCACAAGGAAGGCCCGTGCAGCGCTCGCAGCACCGGCACTCTGACAAGCGCTCTTTAGGCGCTCCGACTAGCTTCTAGACAGCCCTCTTCCGCCACCGCATCGCCCGGCCCCGTAATGCGGCTAACCCTAGGAGTGCGAGGGTGCCGGGCTCGGGGACGCTTCTGGCGCGCACCGGGTCGTCACGAGTGACTTGCCACCTGCCAATGCCACCTCCCGGCGTGGTTGGCGTTGGGCAGAGAATTCGCTCCTATGACTTCGCTTGTGCTATTCCGCCCCTGGAATACACGTGGAGCATGCCGCATACCAGAGCCAGCCGCGGGGAGAAACGAGCGCTTCCTTAAGCGCTTAGTCCTCTAGCTTCCTGGCGCCGACGACCCAGGCCAAGTAGTCCGACTGCGATGGCTAGCAGAGCCAACGAGCCAGGCTCCGGGACGGCGACGGCGCTATCGCTCGTGATCAGATAGGTTACGGCTGCACCGGCCACGAAGCCCGGTTGGCCGGCGTTCGGTGTGTACGACACGCCGTTACTGCCTTCCGCGCCAACTTCCTGAAGCGTCACGGGGTTGGCGTAAAACGCGGCGGGAAAACCGAGTGCGTTGTCGGCCAGGTCAGGGGGGCTATCGCCAAAATCCGAATAGAAGACGAGAGTGCTGCCTGTGCCGCCCCCGCCTGGTCCCGGATTGAACCTGATGACTTCGGAAACTGACGAGTCGCCGTCGATCAGAAATACGTCACCATCGATGATTGCGGGCGGATTGAGCAAATCATAGGTCACCGCGGGCTTATTAGTTCCAGGACCCGTATCAGGCAACAGCGTGCAAGGTAATGGCGTGGTAGTCCCATCTGTGGCTGTGAATAGGCCATGGCAGTTCTCATCCACAGCGACCGTCTGTGCGGTAGCACCACCGATGTGAAGTCCGAAGATCGCGCATCCAGACACTAGCGCGAGCGCAAAACGCCTTGGGTTCGTAAGCATGTTTCCTCTCCTATTTACAGATAATGGTGTCAAGAGCAAGACTTGTTCCGTACATCAAAATTGGTAATAGAATCAATTGGTCTTCGGCTCCTCCTGATTTGCGCCGACGCGTCGTCGTCAAGAATTCCGACAGTTATCGAGCAGCACGAGGCCATGCGATGCCCAATCCGGCCAGTGCGAGTCCCAGAAGCAGCAGGGTGCCCGGCTCAGGGACATCACTCCTGATCACATAGGTTGCCTGGAGATTATTGCCGCTCACGAAGCCCGGTTGGCCCGACGTGGGTGTGTAAGTGAAGCCGTTATTGCCTTCCGAGCCAATTTCAACACGCGCCAATACATTGGCCTGCGGCGCGGGAAAACCTATGTCGGCCAGCGAAGGGGCAGGATCTCCGGGTGTTGTATCCGAAAAGAAAACGATAACGGGGGTTGAGCTGGGCCCAGCATGCGTGAACCTGATGAGGTCCGAAATAGGTCCCGTTGAGGTCTCGGCCAAAATCAAGTCGCCGTCGGTCAGTGTCGATCCGGCCGGAAGGGGCAACACATAGATCACAGGGACCGTCGCCGTCCCCGGGCAATTTAATGTGAGGGACATCGTCGGACTTGCGGCTGTGCCGTGGCAGTTCTCATCCACAGTGACAGTGACGGGTACTGCGGCAGCACCACCGATGTGAAGTCCGAAGATCGCGCATGCACTCACTAGCGCGAGCGCAACGCGCCTTGGGTTCGGAAGCATGTTTCCTCTCCTAGTACACACGATGAGTCATTCGTGCAGTCGCGATCTACTCAGACCGGCGGCTCCGGAAACAGAGCAAGACTCGTGCCGTGTGTCAAAATTTGTAATGGAATCAATTTGTCTCCGGTTTCTGCTGATTCGCGCCGATGCGCCGTTGTCAAAAATTCCGACAGTTATCGAGCAACGGAACCTGACACTAAGTCCGTTCGGCGTCGCGGCGAAGCCGCCGGCATTCTTGCGGATCGCGCCCATGCGCCTTTCCCGTGCCAATGCGGGCGAAGAACACCGCCGGCTGCGCCTGGTCTGGCCCCAGCGGCGCCTCGAATCCTGACGCAATCCTCGCCCCCAGCGCTCGCGCCGAAACGCTGGAGCTATAGCAAGTCCGCTGACAGTGATACCGGCCAAAGATGACGGGGGTCATCTCGGGCTGAAGCCACAAGCCAAGCCTCGCCGCCTCCAATCCGCAGCGCTGCATGGCACGCCCCGCAGCGACGTAATCGTCGATCGATGCCGGTGCCGCTGCCGCGACGAGCCCGAAATGCGCCGCACAAGCCCGGAATCAGGTCGGGCTGGAGACGGGGCATCAGGGTGCCGGCAAGCCAGGTGTCAAAAAAATCGACGCGCTGCCAACTCTGCCTAACCCGTTGGATCAGTCTGCGCGTCAGGGGATCAACCCCGACCGCCTCATCAGGGATCCTGCCCTCGCTGAACCGGGCACTCCACTCAATCCCCTGGCGATGGACCTCGAAGGCTTCGCGCTTGGTGAGACACAGTGACGACGCGTATCGAAGCCGTGGACGACGACTTGGTGACGCTTTTGATTTCGAAGTGCCAGGGCTGAGTGTTGTCACCGCTTGGCGCCCAGCGCGCCAGATCGAGAATCTGCTCGCAGACTCGCATATCGATAGCACCGCCCCTGTCGATAAAACTTACACCGGCCGCGATCTCAGGGGGCGGTACGACAATTAACAATTCTTAATTAGATGCTTAGTCCAGGGGCACAAAATATGCTTCAACCTGCACTGTTAGAGCATGCTGAGGCTCAAAACCGCTACTCCCACAATCGCGCGAGCTCGCGTAATGGCGATCTTGACGAGGCTCCGCGCACCTGCAAGGACCGTCGCTCCCGGAGCGTCGAAAACCTTTACAGATTGTCAGGGACACGACCTGGAGAGCAAAAGCCCGAATATAATCCGCGCAGTAAGCTCATCTATGCTCCCCGTCCACTGCCTGTCTTGCGAACACGACAATCCCGCCGGCGCCAAGTTTTGCGCGGCGTGCGGCTCGACGCTGAATCTGAAGCTGTGCAAGCAGTGCGAGGCAATCAACGACGGGGCCGCGCAGCGCTGCCACAGCTGCGGCATGCAGTTTCCCGCCCAACCGGCGGCTCCCGCACAACCGGCGGCTGAGCCGTTGGGGGTGGCGGTGGCCGCTGGCGCACCTGGCCTCGGGGTGATCGAGAGTGCGTCTTCGCTTGTTGCGGGGTCGCTCAGCACCGTGGTTCGAGCAGCGCGAGTCGGACCGCCGCGAAAGCTGCTGTCCGCATTGCTGCTCGCGGTGATCGCGGGCTCGGCGTACCACCTTTACCGCCAGTCTGCCGTCGCCCCGAACGCGATCGCGGCTGGAGCGGCTGACGCCGCGGTGATGGAATCTGCGACCTCAGCGCCGACCGTGAGGGCTGCGCAGTCCTCGGTCACCCACACGAATCGCGTTGCGACGGGGTCGATTGAGCCGCGTCCTGACACCGCGCCAACGACCGCTGTCGCTGTCGGCGTCTCTGGCGCCGCGAGCGCCGCCCCGGCGCGTCCCGCACTGCCCGTCAGCCGGTCGGACAAACCCGTGACCCACACTAGCCAGAATGTCGCTGCGCCAGCTGAACCCGCGCCTGCCCTGACGCAAGCGGCCGCGGCCGCTGCCGGCGTCTCTGGCGTCGCGAGCGCCGCGTCGGCGCGCCCCGCACTGCCCGTCAGCCGTTCGGGTCAACCCGTGACTCACACCAGCCGGAGTTTCGCAGCGCCAGCTGAACCCGCGCCTGCCCTGACGCAAGCGGCCGCGGCCGCGGCCGGCGCGAGTAACGTCTCGGCGCCCGCGTCGGCGAGCTCGGCTCTTCCTCTCGAGGCTTCGTACCAGCCTGTCACCCACACGAAGCGCGTCGACGCAGCGCCCGCTTTCGCGAGCGCACCGCGCGTGAAGCTGCAACCAGACCAACCGAACAATTGCACAGCAGCCGTTGCAGCGCTCGGGTTCTGCACGCCGAGCGCGAAGCCGCAGACCAAGAGTGAAAAAGGGGAAGGGAACTGAGATGAAGAGAATCCTGCTCGCTTGCGCAATGGCGGCGGCGCTGCTGCCTCAATGCATGGCGGCGCAAGCCGCCGCCGCCTTCAAGGTCGTGACCGCGGATGCGCGCGGCACTTATTTTGCGATCGGCGGCGATCTCGCCAAGTTTGTCGCGCCCAATGCCAACATCGACCTCGAGGTCGTCACGACCTCGGGGTCTGCCGAAAACATCCGGCTACTTCGCCAGGCGCCGGGAGTGAAGTTTGCCATCGTCCAGGCCGACGTCTACCAGGCCTTCGTTGATCGGGCGTCCGCGGCAAACCGCGAGGCGGCGAGGATCATCCGTCCGCTGCGGGTCATCCTGCCGCTCTATAACACCGAGATCCATTACATTGCCAGGGCCGACTCCGAGCTGAACTACCTGCACGACCTGAAGAACGCGAAGATCAACGGCGGTCTGGTCGGCAGCGGCGCGGCATTCATCACGCATACGCTCTATCGGATGATGTTCAAGACGCCTATGCCCGAGGCGAACGCGAGCTACCTTGCCAACCAGGAAGCGCTGGTCAAGCTGATCTCCGACAAGTCGATCGATGTCGCCGTCGTCGCGGCGGGGCAGCCGGCTCCCATCATCGCCAACATGAAGCCCGAGGCGCAGAAGTTCATCAAGCTTTTGAAGTTCGACCCGTCTCACCCCTCGAGCAAGCTGCCGCTCACCATCTATTCGGCGGCGACGGTGCGCGCGAGCAGCTATCCGAACCTCTTGAAGGACAACTTCACCACCATCTCGGTGGGAGCGTTCCTCGTCACTTACGATTACAACCTGCAAGGCACCGTCGACTATCTGGTGCGCTTCGCGCGATCGCTGTGTCAGAACTTTTCCACGCTCCAGGAAAAAGGCCATCCCAAGTGGCGCGAGGTCGAGCTCGCTCTTCCGGCGCTCAATCCCGGCTGGACCTATTACCCGCCCACCACGAGAGAAATCCGCACTTGCCTGGCGGCTCAGGCGAAACCCCCATGCTCAGCCGAGGAACGGGTCCTCGGCTTCTGCAGCTGATCTCACCGAACCAACCCCCCCCGGCAGCCCG
>Ga0137370_10001030_pt1 | contig 11304 bp, 9 predicted proteins | sample SagtaG_11_FD_104920 | JGI IMG/M metagenome (GOLD analysis project Ga0137370, IMG submission 104920) | Vadose zone soil microbial communities from Sagehorn Ranch, Mendocino, California, USA - Sage1_R_20_16 metaG | ecosystem: Environmental > Terrestrial > Soil > Vadose zone | place: USA... | reverse complement strand
GACCCTGTATGCCGATCTGGCTTCGTCTCCTGCTTGCCGTCGCCGCGCTCGTCCCCAGTCGCGCGTTCGCCCAGACTGGCGCCGCCGCGGCGGGGCCCGAGAATCTCGTGATGGACGGGGTGCCGCCGATCCCGTCGCGCATCGCCGACGTGGCGCGCCGCTACGGGGAGTTTCGAGCCGCCGACTTCTGGGACTGGCACCCGACGCGACGCGAGATGATCATCGCCACCCGGTTCGGCGACGCGCCCCAGCTGCACCGCGTCGCGTTTCCGGGCGGGGCGCGAACACAGCTGACGTTCTTCCCCGACCCCGTCTCCGGCGCCTCGTACCAGCCGACCGACGGCCGCTACATCGTGTTCACTAAGGACGTCGGCGGTGCGGAGTTCTTCCAGAAGTACCGCTACGATGTCGCGACCGGTGATATCACCCTGCTGACCGACGGCAAGTCGCGGAACGTCGGCGGCGCCTGGTCGCACAAGGGCGACCGTTACGCCTACATGTCCACGCGCCGCGACGGACGCGATCTGGACCTGTGGGTGATGGACCCGGCCCAACCGGCGAGCGACCGCATGGTGCTCCAGTTGGAGGGCGGCGGCTATGAGCCCGCCGACTGGTCCCCGGACGACCGCCAGATCCTGCTGGCGCAGGCGATCTCCGTCAACGAAGGCTATCTCTGGCTCATCGACGTCACGAGCGGTGCGAAAACGCTGCTCACGCCGAAGCAGCCGGGCGACAGCGTCGCCTACGGCGCAGCTCAGTTCAGTCGCGACGGCAAGGGCATCTACGTCACGACCGACCGCGGGTCGGAGTTCCAGCGCCTCGCCTACCTGGACCTCGTCACGGGACGCTATCGGTTCCTCACGAGCGGCATCCCGTGGGACGTGGACGAGTTCGACCTGTCGCCCGACGGACGCTCCGTCGCCTGCGTGACCAACGAAGCGGGGGTCAGCGTGCTGCGCGTGCTCGACGCGGCGACGGGCAGCGAGCGCCGCCTGCCCAAGCTGTCCACAGGACAGATCTTTGGCATCCGCTGGCGACGCACCGGCGCCGAGCTGGGGTTCACGCTGACCTCGGCGCGCGCCCCCGCCGACGCCTACTCGCTCGACCTCGGTAGCGGCAAGCTCACGCGCTGGACCGAGAGCGAGACCGCGGGCCTCACCACGCGTGACTTTGCCGAGGCCGAGCTGGTGCACTGGCCCAGCTTCGACGGGCGGGAGATCACCGGCTTTCTCTACAAGCCGCCCGCGCGATTCGCGGGGCGCCGCCCGGTGATCATCAACATCCACGGCGGGCCCGAGGGGCAGTCGCGCCCCGGATTCCTGGACCGCAACAGCTACTACGTCCAGGAGCTGGGGATCACCCTGATTTTTCCGAACATCCGGGGCTCGACCGGCTTCGGGAAGACGTTCGTGAAGCTCGACAACGGCGCGCTGCGGGAGGGGGCATACCGAGACATCGGAGCCCTGCTCGAGTGGATCCGCACGCGACCGGATCTCGACCCCGACCACGTGCTCGTGACGGGCGGCAGCTACGGCGGTCACATGACGCTCGTCACGGCCACGCGTTATGACGGGCCCATCTGCTGCTCGGTGGACGTGGTGGGGATCTCGAACCTCGCCACCTTCCTGCAGAACACCTCCGGCTATCGCCAGGACCTGCGGCGCGTCGAGTACGGCGACGAGCGCGATTCGACCATGCGTGCCTGGATGGAGCGCACCGCCCCGCTCAACAACGTGGACAAGGTCACGAAGCCGCTCTTCATCATCCAGGGCATGAACGACCCCCGCGTCCCGCGGAGCGAGGCCGAGCAGATGGCCGCCGCTCTCAAGCGGCGCGGCGTGCCCGTGTGGTACCTGATGGCGAAAGACGAGGGTCACGGGTTCCGCAAGAGGGGCAATCAGGACTTTCAGTTTTCGGCGACGATCCTCTTCACTGAGCGCTACCTGCTGGACCTCACCCCCTGAAGGGGGTGAGGTCACCCGTCGAGCAGCCGCATACCCGTCTCGGCGTAGCGCGCGCCAGCCGCGACGCCCTTCGGCGCCATCGCGTCGATCCGCGCGAGATCGCTCTTGCGAAAGGCAATGCCGACCGCCTGGGCATTCTCCTCGAGCCGGGCCCGCTGTTTCGTGCCGGGGATCGGCACGATGTCGTTGTCGCGCGCCAGCAGCCAGGCCAGCGCCAGCTGCGCCGGCGTACAGCCCTTCTCGCGCGCGATCTCCTGCACCTTGCGGACGAGGTCCAGGTTCTTCTGGAAGTTTGTCCCCTGAAACCGCGGAGAGCCGCGGCGGAAGTCACCGGCCGGGAGGTCGTCGAACTTCTGGAACCGGCCCGTAAGGAACCCGCGCCCCAGCGGACTATAGGCCACGAAACCGATGCCCAGCTCCCGGCAAGTCGGCAGGACTTCGTCCTCCGGGTCCCGGCTCCACAATGAGTACTCCGTCTGCAAGGCGGTTATCGGGTGGACCGCGTGGGCGCGGCGCAGCGTCGCCGGCGCCGCTTCCGACAGCCCGATGTAGCGCACCTTCCCTTGCCACACCAGCTCGGCCAGCGCGCCGACGGTGTCTTCGATAGGGACCTTGGGATCCACGCGGTGCTGGTAGTACAGATCGATGTGATCGACGCCGAGACGCTTGAGCGATGCCTCGCAGCAAGCGCGCACGTACTCGGGGCGCCCGTTGACGCCTCGCGCCTGGGGATCGGAGCCCCGCACGATGCCGAATTTGGTCGCGAGCACGACCTGGTCCCGCCGGCCCGCGATCGCCTGGCCCACGAGCTGCTCGTTGGTGTACGGCCCGTACACGTCGGCGGTGTCGAGGAAGTCGATGCCCAGATCGAGCGCGCGGTGAATGGTCGCGAGGGACTCGACTTCGTCCGTTGGGCCGTAGAACTCGGACATCCCCATGCATCCCAGCCCGAGAGACGATACCATCGGTCCCTGGCGTCCCAGTCTGCGCTGCTGCATACGAACCTCGCTCATCGCGCGATCTCGGACTGCGTTGAACTCCCCGGACAGCGCTAGGTTCCGCGCATCGCGGGCGCCGGCTCAGTCGCGGTCCCGCAACAGCCGCCAGGAACAGTCCCCGGATTGGAACCCGTCAAGGCGATCCCCGGTCCACCACGTACACGTTGCGTTGCGCCGTCGGCACGATGATCAGGTCTAGGATGTTCACGTGCTCCGGAAGGTTCACGATGTAGGCAATCGTGTCCGCCACGTCGTCCGCCGTGAGCGACTGAAATCCCTGGTAGACCGTCTTGGCGCGCTCCCGGTCGCCGTGGAACCGCACCTCGGAGAATTCCGTCTCCACCATGCCGGGGTCGACCGCGGAGACCCGGATCGGCGTGCCCGCCATGTCGAGATTCATTCCCTCCGTCAGCGCGCGCACGCCGAACTTGGTGGCGTTGTACACGTTTCCCATCGGATAGGTCTGGTGCCCCGCCACGCTTCCGATGTTCACGACGTGGCCCCGGCGCCGCGCCACCATGTGGGGCAGCACCGCCCGCGTCACGTTGAGCAGCCCTTTCAGGTTGGTGTCGATCATCCGGTCCCAATCGTCGGGATCACCTTCGTGGACCTTCGACAGGCCGCTCGCGAGACCGGCGTTGTTGATGAGCACGTCGGGCACCTGCCCGGCCGCGACCAGCGCTTCCGCGGCCCGGTTCACCGCGGCGCGATCGCGCACGTCCACCTCGGCGAGCTGCGGGGCCACGCGATGCTGCTTCTCGAGCGCGCGGGCGAGCGATTCCAGCCGCGCGCGACGCCGCGCCCACAGCGCGAGCTGCGCACCTTCGGCCGCGAAGCGGCGCGCGCACGCCTCGCCGATTCCCGAACTCGCCCCCGTGACCAGAATGAGCTTTCCCTTGATGCGATTCATCCCACCCCTCCCCACGATTCTCCGTGACGTCTCTTCGTGACGCCGTTCCGCGACGTCTTTTTGTTCTCTATCTCATGTTCCCCGTATGCCCGAGCGAGTATCTGCCCGGCTGCGGCCAGACGCACAGCCCGTGCGGCTCGCGCCCCACCTTGATGCGGTGCGTTAGCTGCCCCATCCCCGTGTCGAATACGTAGACTTCTTCGTCGTAGCGACCCGACAGCCACAGCTCCTTCCCGTCCGCGGTCACGTTCCCCATGTCCGGACTGCCACCGCCCGGCACCACCCAGGTCGCGACGATCTGCTCCGTGCGCGGATCGAGCACGGTGACGGAGCCCGGGCCGCGCCGCCCACCCGCCGTGGTGTTCCAGCCGCGATTCGTGATATAGAGCAGCCGGCCGTCCCGGCTCGGGTAGATGCCGTGCGTCCCCCGCCCGGTCGGGATGAACCCGACGCGTCGGAACGCCTCCGGATCCACGAGAAACACGCCGTTCGCTTTCATGTCGGCCACGTAGAACACCCGGCCGTCCGGGGAAGACCGGATGTCCTGCGGCATGGCGGTGCTGTCGAGCCCCCCGGGGTCGAGCGTCAGATATCCCACCACGGCGCGCGCCTCCAGGTCCACTTTCACGAGCTGACCCGAGAACTCGCACGTCGCGACGGCGAACCGGCCGTCGGCAGTGAACTCCATGTGGTCCACGCCCTTGCACTGGACGGGCAGGGATTGCACCAGGGCCATCGTGTGCGCGTCGCGAAAGTCGAGCCGGCGGCGGCGCTCGGCCACCACGATCGCGAACCGGCCGTCGGGCGTGAAATACAGGTTGTAGGGATCGTCCACCGGCACGCTCGCGCCCTCCTGCCCGGTGGTGGGATCGATCGGCGTGAGCGTGCCGCCGAGATTGTTCGCGACCCAGAGCGTCGTGAGATCGTACGAGGGCACCACGTGCTGCGGCAGCGCGCCCGTCGGGAACGTCCGCAGCACGCGATACGTACGCGCGTCGATCACGGTCACCGTGCCGTCCTTCGAGTTCGGCACGTAGACCAGCGGGCGCGCCTGCGCCGCCCGCGGCGACAGGCGGTTCGCGCCTGCGGCGGCGTACAGGTTCACCGTATCGCTCCGCGCCGCCGTGTCGGGGGCCGCGACGTGACCGGCGGCTGCCGACCGATGGTTTCCCCGGCACGCGACGGCGAGTACGAGCGCCCCGGCGGCCGCAGCTAGTCGCGTGGCCATGCGATCAGGATCTTGCCGACGTTGCGGTTCTCCCGCATGCGCTGGAACGCCTCGGCCGCCCGGTGGACGGGGAACACCGTGTCCACGGGCACCCGCAGCTCGTCCGACGCGAACGCCGCAAGGATCTCCCGCTTGAAGCGCGCCACGATCGCCCCCTTCTCGGCGCGGCTCCGCGCCCGCAGCGTCGAGCCCAGCAACCGGGCGCGCTTGCGCATCACGAGGGCGAGATCGACCTCGGCGCGCGCGCCCGCCATGGTCGAGATGAAGACGACCCGCCCCCGCCCCCCGGTCGCCAGGACGCGCATATCACCCGCGAGGCTCGGCGCGCCGATGGGATCGAGCACGACATCCACCGCGTCGCGCCCCCAGCGCTCCTCGATCTGCTCGGCGAAGTCGTGCCGCCCCGTGTCGATCGCCAGATCCGCCCCCGCGCTTGCCAGCGCCGCCAGTTTCTCGGAGGTCCGCGTCGTGGCCGCGACCCGGGCGCCCAGCAGCTTGCCGAGCTGGATCGCCGCCAGGCCGACCCCCGACGCGCCGGCGTGCACGAGCAGCGTCTCGCTCCGGCTGAGCCCTGCCTCCATGACCAGGTTGACGAACGCCGTGAGAAAGGCCTCGGGAATGCCCGCGGCGGTCACGAGGTCGAGACGCGCGGGCGCCGGGAACAGCTGTCCCGCCGGCGCGGCCACGTACTCGGCGTGCCCGCCCCCGGCGACCAGGGCGCACACCGTCTCTCCCGTCGCGTCGCTGGTCCCCGACAGCTCGAGCCCGATGATGTCCGGCTCACCCGGCGGAGGCGGGTAGCGCCCGGCGATCTGCAGCAGGTCGGCGCGGTTCACGCCGGAAGCCGCGACGCGCACCAGGACCTCGCCGTCGCGCGGCACCGGCCGCGCGGCCTCCGCCAGCGAAGCGACGTAGCGACCCTCGAGCTCGCCGACCTGGAGGAACCTCATGGCGCGAATACTAGTGCCGTTCCAACGTGATGGGAGTGGGCAGTCGGTCGCTCGCGAGTCGCATCAGAAATCGTTGGAACGGCACTAGCCGGACGGGGCACGTCCGTGCAAAATTCGGGCGCCATGAAACGACGTTGCTGGACCGGGGACGACGCCGAGCCGTTGATGCTCGCCTACCACGACGAGGAGTGGGGTATTCCGCTGCACGGCGATCGGGAACTGTTCGCCAAGCTCGTGCTCGACGGCTTTCAGGCCGGCCTCTCGTGGCGGGTGATCCTCAACAAGCGGGCGCGCTTCCTCGAGGTGTTCGACGGATTCGACCCGGAGCGCATGGCGCGCTACGATCGCAAGAAAATCGCCCAGCTGCTCAAGGATCCGGGGATCGTGCGCAATCGCCAGAAGGTCGCGGCCGCGGTATCCAACGCGCACGCCTTTCTCCAGTTCTCCGAGCGCGAGGGACCCTTCGGGCGGTTTCTCTGGAGCTTCGTGGGGGGTGTCCCCAAGCAGAACCGGCGCCGCACGTTGCGCGAGCTGCCGGCGCGGACGCGTGAATCCGACGCCATGAGCGAAGCCCTGGTCGACCGCGGGTTCCGCTTCGTCGGGCCGACCATCTGCTATGCGTTCATGCAGGCGGTCGGGATGGTCAACGACCACCTCGTCACCTGCTTTCGTCACGCCGAGATCCGGCGGCTGGTCAGGGGGTGAGGACCGCTGTCGGCAAGAACTTCGGTGGTCGCCTTGCCTTGGTGGCCTGCTCATAGGCGTACGCGAACTTGATCAGGACCGCCTCGCTCCAGGGACGCCCCACGAACGACAACCCCACCGGCAATCCGGCCACGTAACCCATCGGCACCGTCACGTGGGGGTAGCCGGCCACGGCCGCGGGACCGGAAAAGCTGCCGCCGCCGCCCGGGTCGCCGTTCACCAGGTCGATGAGTGAGGGCGGGCCGCCCGTGGGGGCGACCAATGCGTCGAGCTGATGCTCCGCCATCACGGCGTCGATCCCCTGGGTGCGCGCGAGCAGGTGGTTCTTGTCGAGCGCCCGCAGGTAGTCCTGATCGGTGAGCGGCCCTTTCGCCTCGGCCTGCGTGAAGATCTCCTGCCCGAAGTAGGGCATCTCCTGCCCCTTGTTGCGGTCGTTGAACGCGATCAGGTCCGCCAGTGTCTTCGCAGTCGCTCCCGGCGCCCATTCGGCGAGATACCGGTTCAGATCCGCCTTGAACTCATAGAGCAGCACCGCAAACTCGCTGTCGTCGAACTGGCCGGCCGTCGCGATGTCCGCGGGATCGACGATCACGGCCCCGAGCCGCTTGAGTGCGTCGATCGCGCCCTCCATGACGGCGTCGGTGCCCGGGCTGTAGCCCATGAAGTGCGAGCGGCACACGCCGAGGCGGGCGCCCTTGAGCCCGGCGGGGTCGAGCGCCGCGGAATAGTCCGAGGCTGAATGGCCGGCGCTCGCGGCCGTCGCATCATCGCGGGGATCCACGCCGCTGAGCGCGCCCAAGAGCGTGGCCGCGTCGGCGACCGTGCGGGCCATGGGACCCGCGGTGTCCTGGTTGTGGGCGATGGGGATGACGCCGGCCCGGCTCACGAGGCCGACCGTGGGCTTGATCCCCACGATCGAGCAGCAGGTCGAGGGTGACACGATGGAGCCGTCGGTCTCCGTCCCGATGGCGGCCGCGCACAGGCTCGCCGCCACGGCGACGCCGGAGCCCGAGCTCGACCCGGACGGCGTGCGGTCGAGCGCGTAGGGATTGCGACACTGCCCTCCCCGCCCGCTCCAACCGCTCGACGAGTGCGTAGAGCGGAAGTTGGCCCACTCGGACAGATTCGTCTTGCCGAGCAGCACCGCGCCCGCCGCGCGCAACCGCTCCACCAGAAACGCGTCGCGCGGCGGGCCCACGCCCACGAGCGCCAGCGAGCCCGCCGTGCTCTGCATGCGGTCCCGGGTCGCCACGTTGTCCTTCACCAGGATGGGGATGCCGTGCAACGGCCCGCGCGGTCCCTTGGCCTTGCGTTCCGCGTCGAGCGCCGCGGCCTGCGCGAGCGCGTCGGGGTTGGTCTCGAGCACCGAGCGGAGCCCCGGTCCCTTCTTGTCCAGCGCCTCGATGCGCTGCAGGTACAGCGCCGTGATCGAGCGGGACGTGTACTTTCCCGATGCCATCCCGGCCTGCAGCTCCGCGACGGTCGCTTCTTCGAGCTCGGACGGGTCGGCCGCTCGACTGACCCCGGGCGCAAGCCGGGGGATCAGCAGCGGGATCCCGCTCACCGCGGTGCACTCCAGAAACGTCCGGCGATCGATCGTCAGTCGGCGCATGGGCCCGCTCCAGGGTGAATGACAGGGGGTTGGCAGGCGGCTAAACTAGCCACGATGCGCGTGGGCGGACAGTCGGAAGTCGGGAGGCTTCTCTCGGTGGCGGTCAAGCCCGCGGACGACGCGTTCCGGAGCGCAGCCGCCATCCATGTCCAGTGGCGCGACCTGGGCTATACGGCGCCGCCCGAGCTCGGGGCCGCTAGCCCCGAGTACCGGACGTTTCTTGCCCTGCTCGAGAGCGCGGGGGCGGAGGTGCTGTGCCTTCCTCCGGACGACAGCGTGGGTCTCGACTCGCTCTATGCCCGCGACGCGTCGATCGTGTGCGACGCCGGCGTCATCCTCTGCAACATGGGCAAGCGGCAGCGTCGCACCGAGCCCGCCGCTCAGGAGGCGGCGCTGCGCGCGGCGGGCGTGCCGATTCGCGGCCGCATCACCGGCGACGGCCGCCTCGAGGGCGGAGACGTCTGCTGGATCGATCGGCGCACGCTGGCGGTGGGCCGGGGCTACCGCACCAACGATGCGGGAATCAGCCAGCTGCGGGATCTGGTGGCGGAGTGCGTGGACGAGGTGATCGTCGTGGCCCTGCCGCACTGGCGCGGGCCGGAGGACGTGTTTCACCTCATGTCGATCGTGAGTCCAATCGCCCGCGACCTGTTCCTCGTCTACGCCCCGCTCCTGCCGGTGCCGTTCCGAGAGGCCCTGCTCGCGCGGGGCATCGAGCTGGTGGAGGTGCCTCCGCCGGAGTTCGAGACGCTGGGCTGCAACGTGCTCGCGATCGCGGAGCGCGAGGTTCTGATGGTGGCGGGGAACCCGGCGACCCGGGCCCGGTTGGAGCAGGCCGGCGTGACCGTGCACGAATTCGCGGGGCGGGAGATCTGCCTCAAGGGGGGCGGGGGGCCCACCTGTTTGACGCGGCCGCTGGCGCGGCAGGTGGGATGACCCCACGGCGCCGCCGGCGGCCTTATATTGGCACAACCCCGCTCTTGGAGGCCCGCATGACGAGGACCATCCTGGCAGCCGTAGGGTTGATCGGATTGGCCGCCTGTGGCGGCGGCAGCCATCGGACCACGAGGACGAAGGCGGCAACGCCGCCCAAGACGGTGACGAAGGCGACCGGGACGACCCAGGCGACCGCGCAGAAGCACAAGGGCGCGCGCCGCGACACCACCGGGCAGCGGAACCCCCTCACCAACCGCTAGTCGGCGGGGCTCAGGCGGACAACGCCCGCAGCTCGGCGTCGACCCGCTCCCGCTCGACGGCTTCGCCCAGCGAGTCGAACAGCTCGCGGGCACGCTCGAGGTAGGCGCGCGCTTCTTCCTGCTGGCCGAGCCGGCTGCGGAACAGCCCGTAGGCGTGGTATACCTGCGCTTCCGCGGCGGGGGAGCGCTCCACCGCGCGGGCGAGCTCGATCGCCTGCTCGAAGAACACGAATCCGGTCTCATCCTGCTGGGCGCCGCGCAGCTTCCCCATCAGCGTGTAGATCTGGGCCAGCCGGCCCGCCAAATTCGCCGCGATCGCCACCTGCTCCGCCCGGCGCAGCTCCCCTTCGGCGTCGAGCCAGCGCGCCATCTCGAGGTCGAGCTCCGCGAGATTCAAGCGGATCGCCAGCTCCAGCCCCGGCGCCCGGGGCTCTCGCTGTGCCCAGGCGAGCGCCTCCCGGTACGCCGCTTCGGCGGCGGTATGCCTCCCGAGCTGGGCGTCGAGCCGCCCCTGGGCGTCCAGCACGCGCGCCATCTCGTCGGCGCGCCCCGCCGCTTCGAACCGCTCGCGCGCGCGCCGCAGATAGTCACCGGCGGTGGCGAGATCGCCCTGCTTGCGGGCCAGCACACCGAGCCGGCGCTCCAGCCGCCCCATCTTGCCCTCGTCACCCGACGCCTCGGCGAGGCGCAGCCCGCGACCGTACCATGCCTGGGCCCCCCCCCACTCGCCCTGGGCGCGCGCCACGTCGCCCAGTCCCTCGCACGCCGCGATCGCGCCCGCCTGATCGAACTCCGCTTCCGCGAGGGCGAAGGCGCGCTGGAACTGACGGGCGCCTTCGGCATACTGGCCGAGCCGGAGACACAGATACCCGAGGGCGCGCAGGGCGTCCACTTCGGGACGGCGGTCCTGCAGGCCTTCCGCCACGCTGAGCGCGAGCTCGTACCACGCTCGCGCCTGCGGGAACCGCCCCACTTCCTCCTCGAGATGGCCGCCCCGCACGAGCGCGCCCACGACGCCCGCCGCGTCACCGCGTTGCCGGGCTTCGAGCGCCTCCACGTACGTCTTGCACAGCGCGTGCACGTGCTCGGCGATGCGGTGCAGCGCGTGGGGTAGCCGGCGCCGCAGCTCGTCGGGGTCGACGCCGCGCTTGCCCAGCGTGAGGTACGGCCCCGAGCTCGACCACAAGGCTCGCTCGTCGGGGCGCGCAATCGAGATCAGCAGCGCGCGCAGCGGGGCGAGCGCCTCGAGCTCGGGCATGAGCTCCAGCGCCTTTTCGACGCGCACCGGAGGAAGCGGCGAGCTCACAACCCGTACTCCTTCATCTTCCTGGTCAGGGTGTTGCGATGAATGCCCAGGATCTCGGCCGCCGCGCCGATCTGCCCGTTGGTGTGCGCGAGCACGCGCGCGATGTAGCGGGCCTCCACTTCCGCGAGCGCGAGCAGGCCGCCCTGCGGGCGGTCCGTCAGCGCCGTCTCTTCGCCGCGGATCTCGTCCGGCAGGTGCGCGGCGCGCAGCGTCTCGTCGTTCGCGACGATGACGCCCCGCTCGATCACGTTGCGCAGCTCGCGCACGTTGCCGACCCACGCGTGGGCACGCAGCAGGTCCATGGCCCGGTCCGAGATCGCGGTGATGCGCTTGCCGTAGCGCTCGGCGAACTGGCGAATGAAGAACGCGGTGAGCAGCAGCAGATCGTCGCCGCGCTCCGCCAGCTTCGGCAGGCGGATCGTGACCACCGCCAGG
>Ga0137370_10001024_pt1 | contig 11319 bp, 12 predicted proteins | sample SagtaG_11_FD_104920 | JGI IMG/M metagenome (GOLD analysis project Ga0137370, IMG submission 104920) | Vadose zone soil microbial communities from Sagehorn Ranch, Mendocino, California, USA - Sage1_R_20_16 metaG | ecosystem: Environmental > Terrestrial > Soil > Vadose zone | place: USA... | reverse complement strand
CTCGCGCAAATTTACGCGTGGACCGGCGAACACGATCAAGCATTTGGGCTACTTGATCATTTGCTCGTTGTTCCAAACGGAATCACCGTTCCCGGTCTCAAGCTCGACCCCATCTGGGACCCGTTGCGCAAAGATCCTCGCTTCCAAGCGCTGATCGACAAGTACGCAGCCAAGGGTTAAGCGAAGTTGTAAGATCAAACATGAAAAGGATCAACGGACTCAGTATACCGCAGACGCTGGAAGAGGTATGCAATCCACAACAGACTGCGCTTCTCATTTACGATATGCAGGTTGGAATTTTGAGTCAGATCAAGAATGCCGATGAGCTAACGCAGCGGGTTCTCAAAGTTCTTACGGCCGCACGCAACGCTCGCGTGCGCGTATTCTTTTCCCGACACCTTTCGCTGCCGAAAGAACTCATGGGCATGTTTCAGTTCCGCATGGCCATGACTTGGCAACACGTTGACTCCCCGGACGAAGTCAAACCTTGGTTCTTACGCGACACGCCGGGATTTGAAATCATCCCCGACTTATCACCGCTTCCCAGTGAAGGCGTATTCGACAAATTGACGATGTCGGCCTTCGAAGGCACCTGGCTCGATTTCGCTTTGCGAGATTGCGGTATCAATGCCTTGATCGTTGTCGGCGTGGCGACTGAAATCGGAATCGAACCGACGGCACGCCACGGCGCCGACCTCGGGTACGTTCCAGTAATCGTGACTGACGCGTGCGGCGCCGGCAACGAAGAAGCAGCCAAGCGCTCGATCGAGAGCTTGAAGTTTACCGGAGACGCGTTGATGACCGACACCGAGACGATTTGCCAGGTATTCCGAAAGCAACCCAGCACTCGGAGCATGTAAATTTCAGTTAGACGCGAGGCAAAAATTCCTCCCGCGAGATCTTGCCATCTTTGACGGTATAAACTCCGACTTCCGAAATTTGGCGACGCTGCTTTGACTCTTTCTCGGTCACGTCTGCGTCGTATTGCACGACGAAACGGTCATGCGCGACAAATGGTTCGCCCGCTTTAAAGCTGTGAACTTCCATCGCGTTCACCCACCAATCGATTTTGCCTCGAACTGCTTCCTTGCCGCGACTCTCAGGCGCGGTCGCTTCCACGCTCACGATGTTTTTGTCGTAAAGAGTGTCGAGCGCTTCGTACCACGCTTGTTTCCGGACTAATTCCACGACTTTTTTAGCTACTTCTTCCGTTGTCATTTTTCCTCCTTCTATTTTAGGTCGACCCGCCTTCGCCGAGGCTACGGCGTGGCAGGCAATTACGTGCTGAGAAATTGCTCCAGTTTGCCGACCACGCTGTGCCAGCCTTGTTCGTGATCGTCGCGTGAGGCTTCGGTTGGAAGATTTTCGTGAGTCAGGCGGACCTCTGTGCCTCCCTCGCGATCGAGGAATTCCACCGTGACGAGACTGTGGTTTTTCCAATCTTCATTCGCTTCGTGCTTCCAGGTGAACACGATCTTCTTGCCGGGTTGTAGCTCGCGATATTCGCCGGAGATAGTCACCTCTTTACCTTCTGCATCCGTGCAGTCCCAACGGAATTGTCCTCCTTCCCGCACGTCGGCGATCAAATCACGAGTCTTAACATTTTCCGGACCGAACCACTTCTTTAGTTGTTCCGGATCGGTCCAGGCGGCATAAACTCGATCTCGCCGCGCTTTTATGAAACGTCTGATTTCCAGTGAGAATTTTCCCGCTTCAGCCATAGGTTCTCGTTTGTCGATAAGAATTTTTACTACAATGATGCAGCTTCACGCATTCTCGACACAGCAGACCAGGGAGTATGCGCTACGGTGGCTGCGGATTCGCCGCACGGATTATTTAACGTCGGTTGGGCTATCGCGCTCGACAAACTCTTTAAGTTCTGAGCCAATGCTTTGCGTCCAGCCTTCCTCGAAGTTCTCGCGTGCGAATGCCTTAGTCCTTGGGAAAGTGTCGAGGCCGGTGTGCGTCAGTTTCAAGCGCGTCTTGTCGCCGTCCGGAGCTAATTCAATTGTGACCAGCGAATTACCTTCGTGCCCTTCATATCGCCAGGTGTAGACGATTTTCTTTTGCGGTATGACTTCGGTGATTTTGCAACGGTGATCGTAGGTATTCCCTTCGTGCTCGACTACAAAACCAAATTCAAAACCGACTTCGGGCCTGAATTCCTTTAGATCGAAATACCACTCCCGCATTTGATCGACATCCGTCAGCGCCTTCCATACTCGCGCCACCGGAGCGTCGAGAGTTCGCTCAACGACCACTGCTTCAGCGTTCACATTTTTTGTCGTCATGTTTTTCTCGTTCGCCTCCATATGTGCTTTGATAATTCTTAGCGCGGAACGATCATTTGTCGTCGCCCGTCTGCCCTGCTTCGCGGCCCCGGCGAACCTGTTCGAGCACCTTCGTCGAGGCTTCCTCGTTGCCGTATTCGTCGTGCCATCTCCACCATTCGTACGGAGGCGTCTGAGGGTAGCCATCCGGCGAGTCCTCCCACTCCTCCTGACGCCCGAGGGCAGTGATGTCGAGCAAGTTCCATGTGTTCCCCATCTGCTCGTCACCGCGGCTATTGATGAAGTACGTGCGGAACACGCGGTCGCCGTCGCGGATGAACGCGTTCGTGCCGTGCCACTCGTCCACGCCAAAGTCTTTGTCGAAGCTGTCCGTGATGGTGTACCACGGAATTAACTGCCAGCCCATTCGTACTTTCAGGCGCTCAATATCCTTTTGCGGCGCGCGAGAGGCGAATACGAGTGTCGTATCGCGAGCGTTGAGATGAGCGGGATGAACGACCTGGTCGGCCATCATTGAGCAGCCGACGCATGCACGTTCGGGCCAGCCAACCACACCCGGCTCGAAGAAGGCCCGGTAGATGATCAACTGACGGCGGCCGTCGAACAGATCGAGCAGACTAGCCTTGCCCTTGGGGCCCTCGAAGTGGTACTCTTTCTCCACAGCGACCCACGGCATCCTGCGACGCTCGGCGGCCAGCGCATCACGGGCGTGGGTCAACTCCTTCTCCTTCACGAGCAGTTTCTGACGCGCAGATTCCCACTCTTCTGCCGACGCGATTCTAGGAGGTTTCACCTGGGTCTTTTTCTTTTCGACTTCTTTTTTCATTTTGGTTGTTCGTTGTCTTTGTTTGTTTGCTGTTCCTGTAAATTTTATTCAATACGAACGCGGCCACTCCACTGCCGGACGTCGCGCCGACGGCCATGAGAGTAATATTAGCGATGCATGCGGGACACATGTCAGTTTCCTTTCACTTCGTTTTCCTTTTCTCAGATGGCCGGTTCTCCTTTTCTAAATATTCGGCCAGGCGATCAAGCGATCCCTGCCAAAACTCGCGATATTCCTCTACCCACTGGGCAGCCTGTTGGAGCGGTTTGGCATCGAGCCGCATTTCATGAACGCGCCCATAACGTCTGCGCCGAAGCAGCCCGGCCTTCTCCAGTACGCGTAAGTGTTTCGAGACAGCCGGGAGGGACATGGAGTGAGGTTTCGACAAACGCGTCACACACATATCGCCCCGGGCGAGATGAGCCAGGATACGCCGGCGGGTGGGATCGGCCAGGGCGGCGAAGGTGCGATTCAAAGTTCTGGAAGAATATTTAACCATCTGGTTAAATAATAAAATCGATCCAACTGCAACGCAAATGAAAAATTCAACGTTGGCTTGAAGCTGCAAGAACGGGAAAGCACAATGCCGTCTGTGCTGCGAACGTCCCGAAAATAAGAAGCCATCATGCCTACATCTATCCAAGACCCTTGTGACGAGAGCATAATTCGCTCGCGTTTTGCCAGCGCGCCGTGTTCGAAAATTGCCGGGCGCTGGGTGCTTGTGGCCACAACTCTCGCTTCCAGTATGGCGTTCATCGACAGCACGGTTGTGAATGTCGCGTTGCCCGCGCTGCAAGCGAACCTGAACGCCACTATCGTCGACGTGCAATGGGTCATCGAGGCTTACTCGCTATTGCTTTCGGCGCTGCTGCTCGTCGGCGGATCGCTCGGAGATCATTACGGACGGCGCCGGGTTTTCTTAATTGGTGTCGCTCTGTTCGCTGCGGCGTCTACGTGGTGCGGCCTCGCTCCCGACATACATCAACTGATTATCGCACGTGCAGCGCAAGGACTCGGCGCGGCCCTGCTCGTTCCGGGAAGTCTCGCAATCATTAGCAGCTCGTTTCCAGAAAACGAGCGTGGCCGCGCAATTGGCACATGGTCGGGTTTCAGTGCGATTACCACCGCTATTGGACCAGTGGTCGGCGGCTGGCTGATCGAGCATCTTTCCTGGCGCGCCATATTCTTTATTAATATCCCAATCGCCCTTCTGATAATGTTTATCTCGCTGTGGCGTGTTCCAGAGAGTTCCGATAAGGAGAGCAAGGGGCTGGATTGGTTAGGCGCAATTTTAGTAACATTCGGCTTGGCTGCGTTAGTCTATGGACTGATCGAGTCTTCACGGCTTGGCTTCGGCGATCGATCAGTGTTTGCCTCGCTGTTTGCAGCAGCCGTATTGCTCGCCTTTTTCCTAATAATCGAGACACGGATTTCCAACCCAATGCTCCCGCTGGTTCTGTTCCGATCGCAAACGTTTACCGGAGCGAACCTACTGACATTTTTGCTTTACAGTGCGCTGGGCGGCACTCTGTTCTTCCTTCCGCTCAACCTGATTCAAGTCCAGCATTACTCGGCCACTGCAGCTGGAGCAGCTTTCCTCCCGTTTATTCTGATCATGTTTCTTCTTTCTCGCTGGGCAGGTGGACTCGTCGAAAGGTACGGATCGAAAATTCCGCTAGTTGTCGGTCCGTTAATTGCAGCCCTTGGTTTCGCACTTTTCATGTTAGCCGGTTTGAACGCCGGTTACTGGCAAACCTTTTTCCCTGCCGTTGCTGTGCTTGGAACCGGCATGGCGGTAAGCGTCGCGCCTCTTACGACGACTGTTATGAATTCGGTCGATCAAAATCGGGTCGGCATTGCATCCGGCGTGAACAATGCAGTTGCGAGAGGAGCCGGGCTGCTCGCGATTGCGGTCCTCGGAATCGTCATGCTTCACTCCTTCAATGACGCGCTCGATCGGCGACTGACCTATGCGAACGTCCCACCTGCCGTGTGGCAATCATTGCAACCTCAGCGGACTAAGCTCGCCGCAGCGTCACTTCCTAACGAGTTGGACCAGATGACCCAACAATTGGTTGGACAAACGATCGCCGAATCTTTCGTGCATGCTTTCAGGTTAATCATGGCGATTGGAGCGACGCTGGCTGCAGCGAGTGCGATCGTTGCATGGGTCCTTATTGGAAAGGCAGCACAAAAAGAGTCTCCCCGATCTTCGAAAGCCTTCTCGGATTGACTCAATTTGCTTACGATGTGGTGCCAATGAAAATTGCCGGGCTTCACCACGTAACTGCAATCGCCAGCGATCCGCAGCGAAACCTCGACTTCTATGTGGGACTTCTAGGTCTTCGTTTTGTAAAACGCACAGTTAATTTCGATGATCCCGGAACGTACCATTTCTATTTCGGCGATCGGCGTGGAACGCCTGGAACGATCCTGACGTTCTTTCCCTGGCCGGGCGTGCGACGCGGGATCCGTGGCACCGGCCAAATTGAGGCGACTGCATTTTCAATTGCTCCAACCTCAGTTGGATATTGGCTGGAGCGTTTGAAACAGCAGCATGTTACCGCGGAAAGGAGCGCGTCGCGTTTTGGAGAAGACGTGATTCGTTTTGTCGATCCTGATGGACTTCTGCTTGAGCTCATCGCTTCAAATTCGCTCGCGACCATCGCGCAATGGCCCGATAGCCCGGTTCCTCCGGGACATGCGCTCCGAGGGTTTCACAGTGTGTCGGCTGCTTTGGAGGGTTACGAGAAGACTGCGCGTTTACTCACCGATGCGTTCGGTTACCGTTTAATCGAAGAATCTGGAAATCGATTTCGCTTCGCATCCTCCGAAAAAGCTGCGCCCGGCCGAATTGTTGATTTGCTTTGTCTGCCTAATTCAAGCGCTGGGAGCGTAGCGGCTGGGTCTGTGCATCACATCGCGTTTCGCGCGCGCGCCGAAAAAGAGCAGCTTCAGTGGCGAGAAAAGCTGGTTGACCTTGGCCACAACGTTACTCCGGTAATCGATCGCATTTATTTTCGTTCCATCTATTTTCGCGAACCCGGTGGCGTACTGTTTGAGATCGCAACCGAGCCTCCCGGTTTTACCTTTGATGAGACAATCGAAGAACTCGGGACCGGTCTGCGCCTCCCGCCGTGGCTGGAATCTGCGCGTTCGCAAATCGAGAAAGTTCTGCCGCCGATTCGCGTACCAAACAAACAATGAGGCCGCAGCCGGATTTCATTCACGAATTTGTTCAGGGTGCCTCGAGCCGAACTCTCTTGCTCTTGCATGGCACTGGTGGAAACGAGCGCGATCTCATCCCGCTTGGGCGCGAACTGGATCCCAACGCTTCTTTGCTTAGCCCGCGCGGAAAAATTCTCGAGAGCGGAATGCCGCGATTTTTTCGCCGGCTAGCTGAAGGCGTGTTCGATCTGGAGGATTTGAAAACGCGGACGAACGAACTGGCTGATTTTGTCGCTGACGCAGTGCGCCATTACAAACTCGCCGCAGACCAAGTTGTTGGTGTCGGTTATTCCAATGGCGCCAATATCGCCGCGAGCATGTTATTGCTTCGGCCGGAAATCATGCACGCGGCGATTCTTTTCCGCGCCATGGTGCCGCTGGTTCCAGACAAGATGCCTGAGCTATCATCTGTGCAGGTTTGGATCGGCGCTGGTGATCAGGATCCGATTATTCCCCCATCGGAGACGCAACGCCTTGTCGAACTTCTTCGCCGCGCGGGCGTCGAGGTGACAATTCGTTTTTTTCATGCCGGCCACGGATTAACGAACAGCGAGCTCAAGACAGCAGGTCTATGGATCAGGGAGCTTAAGCCATGAGCGGCACAAAGATGAAAACGAGTCGACTCGAAGCGTTCAGCGACGGAGTTCTTGCCATCATCATCACAATCATGGTGCTGGAATTGAACGTGCCTCACACGGTCGAGCTTTCCGCTTTGAAGCCATTGCTGCCAGTGCTTTTGAGCTATGTACTCAGTTTTATCTACCTGGGCATTTACTGGAACAATCATCATCATCTGTTCCAAGCCACAGACCAGGTCAGTGGCGGCATTCTGTGGGCAAACCTTCATTTACTGTTCTGGCTGTCGCTCTTTCCTTTCACCACAGGCTGGATGGGTGAGAATGGTCTTTCCCCCACTCCGACGGCCGTGTACGGGTTCGTTCTATTGATGGCGGCTATAGCTTATCAAATTCTGGAGCACACCATCATTGCCAAGGAGGGTAGAGGCTCGCTTCTGGCACGGGCGGTTGGCATAGATTGGAAGGGTAAACTCTCTTCTGTGTTTTATTTGGCCGCCATCCCACTCGCGTTTGTGAGCCCATGGATCGCGGCTGGACTGTATGTGTTCGCCGCGCTGCTCTGGTTGATTCCTGATCCCCGAATCGAAAAGGAGATCGAAAAACGCGAAGAGTAAATAACGACCGAAATCCGGTTTCGGATAACAAAGCACAACGCTCAACCGATGGACCCACCTCAGAATTCAATTGCATTTGGCGCACCCGGAATCGAGCCGCGCTGGACTTCGAGCGCCAAAGAAGGTGTGGGTACTGCCTATCATACCAGTTGCCGTGTCTGGTTCACTCTGAGTCACGGCATCGTGAACGAGATTTATTACCCGCATGTCGATCAACCGAACACGCGTGACTTTCAGTTTCTCATAAGCGATGGAGAAACGTTTTGCCACGAGGAAAAGCGCGAACTGACTCACGCGATCGATTATCCGGAACGTGATTGCCTTCTTTACCGTATCACGAATTCAGAGCCGGGCGGCCGCTATCGCATCGTAAAAGATGTCTTCGCCGATCCGCATCAGTCGGTCTTGCTGGTGCACACCAAATTGGAAGTGCTGGACGAATCGCTACGTCGGAAGCTGCGACTATATGCATTGCTGGCTCCTCACATCGCCGGTTTCGGCACGGGCAACTCGGGGCGGTGCATTCAAGTGGGCGGTATCAAGCTTATCCGCGCGCAACGCGTAAACGTTCACCTGATTATGGCGTGCAGCACCGGCTTCTCTCGTCGCTCGGTAGGCTATGTCGGTTTCAGCGATGGTTGGCAGGACCTGATGCACAATTTCAAAATGGACTGGCAGTTTGAGTCCGCCGAAAACGGCAATATCGCGTTGACGGGAGAAATTAATCTTCCACACAGCGGTGAATTCACCATGGCTGTCGCGTTTGGTCGGAGCTACCAGAGCACAACGGCCAAGTTATTCCAATCGCTGGCTGAGCCTTTCGAGTCACATCGTCAGGCGTATATCCGGCAGTGGCAGCGAGCGGTTGTTAATCCAAAATTCGACTTTAGCGCCGACACATCCGACGGCGGCGGAATGTATCGACTGAGCCGTTGTGTGCTGACTGCACATGAAGACAAGGTGTTTCAAGGCGCGATTGTTGCGTCGATGAGTATCCCGTGGGGCGAAACCAAGGGCGACAACGATTTGGGGGGCTATCATCTCGTCTGGACTCGTGACCTCGTGCAAAGCGCAACAGCGCTTCTTGCCACAGGCCAGATGAGTACACCATTGCGCGCATTGATTTGGCTGGCTGCCATTCAGCGACCGGATGGAACCTTTCCTCAGAACAGCTGGATCGACGGGACTGCTTATTGGTCTGGCCAGCAGCTCGACCAAATTGCCGCGCCGATATTGCTGGCCTGGCGTCTGCACAAACAAGACGCGCTTGGTTTGTTCAATCCTCGCGTAATGATTGTGCGCGCTGCCGCACATCTGATTTTGCAAGGCCCAGTCACCAGCCAGGATCGATGGGAAGAAAACGCCGGTTACTCGCCTTCCACTCTCGCCACTGTGATTGCCGCTCTCGTCTGTGCAGCGGAGTGGGCCACGGAGTACGGCGAAACCGCAGCTGCAGATTTTGTTTTCGCGTACGCCGACTGGCTGGCGACGCACCTCGAAGAATGGACCGTCACAACGCAAGGTGACTTGGTCGAGGGATTCCCTCGTCACTATATCCGCATCAATCCCACCGATCCGAACGCGCCAGACCCTCACTCTGATCCGAATACAACGATAATTCAATTGGCTAACGGCGGCGGCCTGCACCCTGCGCGAAATATTGTTGGCGGCGATTTCCTGCATCTGGTGCGATTCGGTATTCGCGACGCGAACGATCCAATCATTCGCGATTCAATCGAAGTCATCGATCGCGTGATCAAACACGATCTGCCACAAGGTCCCTGCTGGCGTCGCTACAATCATGATGGCTATGGACAAAAGGCCGACGGTGGTGCTTTCGATGGAACAGGCGTCGGACGTTGCTGGCCGATCCTGACGGGAGAACGAGGCCATTATGAACTGGCGGCCGGACGCGATCCAAAACCGTTCATTGCGACGATAGAGAACTTTGCGAATCAGGGCGGCATGCTGACCGAACAGTTATGGGACGAACCTGACTTGCCGGACGCCCATATGAAATTTGGATGTCCCACTGGCGCGGCAATGCCGTTGTGTTGGTCACATGCCGAATACACTTCGCTCGTGCGAAGCCGCCATGACGGCGTTTGCATTGACCGCCTCGAACCGGCATTTCGGCGCTATGTGCTGCATCCGGTACAGAGCAACTACGAGATTTGGACTTTGCGCTATCCACTGCGGCGTGTATCTCGCGGAAAAATTTTGCGAATTATCGTTGTTGCCCAAGCGACGGTTGTTTGGTCGACCGATGGTGGAGCTGGCACCAATCTGTTGGACACAATTCATCAGGGTAAGTTGGATCTCTGGTTCGCAGATTTTCCAACAGCAGATTGGCCCGCCGGTTCAGTGCTGACGTTCACATTCTTTTGGAAACACGATCAGCGCTGGGAAGGTCGCGACTGGCAGGTAAAGATTTTATAAGTGTGCCTGAACGGGGACACGCGCTCAGTTCGTTCGGACAGAAGGCGATTCATATCTGCGGCTAAAAAGGAACTTTAATCCTCCTGAGGTTGGCATCTGCGCTCGACACGTCAGTTTGCGATCAGCGATAATGAAATTGATGAAACGGCTTCATGTTCCTGCCGCGCTCCTAACCCTGATCTCACTTTCTTGCAGTTGCTCGCGAAAGGATCCAGCCCAGACCGGACCGCCTCCTCCGGAAGTACTGGTGACAACTGTCACGCCGCAGGATGTGCCGCGTGTGCTGGAACGTGTGGCGACACTGGACGGGTTCATCAATGCCAACATCAACGCGCAGGTGCAGGGTTATATTATTTCCCGCGATTACCAGGAAGGCGGCATTGTGAAAAAAGGCGATCTCCTTTTTCAGATCGACTCCCGTCCGTACGAAGCCGCATTGGCGCAGGCCAAAGGAACTCTGGCAAAAGACAAAGCCAACCAGGTGAAAGCAGAGGCAGACGAAAAGCGCGCACAGGACTTGTTTAAGAAGAAAGTGATCAGCGATCAGGAGCGCGATACTGCCATCGCAGCTGCGGGCTCCAGTAGAGCAAATGTCGAAGCCGATGAAGCGGCCGTGAAGCAAGCCGAGCTAAACCTAGGCTACACGCGGATCATTTCGCCGATCGATGGCGTCGCTGCTATCGCTACCGCGCAGGTAGGCGATCTTGTCGGACCCACCACCGGAACGCTAACGACGGTTTCTCAACTTGACCCGATCAAGGCTATCGTTACCGCGGGTGAAGCACCTTTCACGGATTTCGTTACTCGCCACCCCGATCCCACTGAGCGTGCCGAATACGTGAAGACCCTCCAGTTCGAATTGATACTCGGGAACGGCAGCGTCTATCCGCAGAAAGGAAAATTTTACGCGCTCGATCGTAATCTCGATCCCAAGACCGGCTCGATTCGATACGAAGTGACGTTTCCAAATCCAGGAAATATTTTGCGGCCCGGACAGTTCGGTAAAGTGCGGTTCGTAGCCGACCTGAAAAAGGGGGCCATGGTGATTCCGCAGGAAGCGGTAAACGAGTTGCAGGGTAGTTATCAGGTCGCCGTTGTCGATCAAAACAACAACGTCAGTATTCGTCCGGTAAAAATGGGCGAGCGCATCGGCGCGATGTGGGAAGTGACCGAGGGGCTCAAGCCCGGCGACAAAGTGGTTGTGCAAGGACTCCAAAAAGCGCGCGAAGGATCGATAGTCACCGCAAAGGACTGGACCCCTCCCGCCGACGCGCTGGTTTCAAAAGCGGACCAGCAAAACAAGCCCTAACAAATGTCCGAGTTTTTCGTCAGGCGACCCATTG
>Ga0137370_10001022_pt1 | contig 11338 bp, 10 predicted proteins | sample SagtaG_11_FD_104920 | JGI IMG/M metagenome (GOLD analysis project Ga0137370, IMG submission 104920) | Vadose zone soil microbial communities from Sagehorn Ranch, Mendocino, California, USA - Sage1_R_20_16 metaG | ecosystem: Environmental > Terrestrial > Soil > Vadose zone | place: USA... | reverse complement strand
CGAACGAACCGCTCAGGCCGTGATTCGCGCGGCGCAGGACAGTCTCGCCATCGACCGCGCCTACCGCAGCGCGCTGGCGACGGCGATGTCGGAGATCTCTGAGAAGGCGGCGTAGGTTTTTAAATTTTGCGAAATGGTTACATGAGTTCGCGCCACATGAGCGCGCTCGTGAGTTGATTCCCCTTGAGATACTGCGTCCCAATCATCTTGCACCCCCACTTTTGTTCTCCCCCGTCGAGGGGGAGAAATCGGATTTGATGTTTGCTTCGAGCTGACGCGCTTGAACCTCTTACTTCACTCATGCTGAGGAAGAAAGATCTATGGCAGAAAAATTTAGTGTCTTATCTAAGAACGGAATGGTTGCTTCCAGCGTGCCGCTGGCGACGTTGGCAGGTGTCGAAGCTTTGATGAACGGCGGCAACGCCATTGATGCAGCGGTGGCGACTGCGGCGGTGCTCGGAGTGGTGGAGCCGATGTCGCTCGGCATCGGCGGCGCCGCGTTCGCGCTTTTTTATTCGGCGAAAGACAAAACCATCAGAGCGCTGGACGCGAGCGGCAGGTCGCCCTACGCGGCAAGCCTCGAATTCTGCCGCAAAAATGGATTCAAAGAAATGCCGCAGCGAGGCATTCACTCCGTGACGGTTCCCTGCACGGTTGGTCGACACTTTTGGTCTCCTACGGGACGAAGAGACTGCGCGAGCTTTTGGGGCGGGCGATTCGCCACGCCGAGATTGAGACAGTCCCACTGGGTACGACCCCCTCTGTGTCTCCCCCGCGGCGGGGAGAATGAAAGAGGGGGGATACGATGGCGATACTGAACACGGTTGATGCGGCGGATAGGGAAGAGATGTGCCGCAGCCGGCCTTCGCATTCAGCGAGTCCAAGCAGTTGCTTGACGTAGATGTTTTCCTCTGCCATATTTATTCTTGTCGGATAGAATATGAAATGTATGGAGATTATATGTCGGTGGTAACAAAAATCACTGCCAAGTATCAAGTTACTTTGCCTCGGGAGGTCCGTCGAGGGCTGAAGGCGAAGGTCGGCGACTTACTGGTTTTCGTGCAGCAAACGGATGGGTCGTACCGCGTGCAGGCGGTTCCGCCAGGTTTGACGGACGCGCTCCGCGTGGCCGGGAATCATTTGTCCCCTGAGGATTTTCGCCGGGTGCACAGAGAGTTTGAAGAAGGCTGGGAAGATGAGTAGAGGTGAGTCCCCGACTCTAGCTTGTCTTGACGCCAATATATTCCTCGCTGTTCTTATCCCCGAGGCCACCCGGGCTCCCAAAGACGAGATTGCTGGGGCGGGAAGAGTGCTCAATGCGGTTGAAAAGGGACGTTTGCGAGGCGTCTCCACAGCTATCCTGTTAGGTGAAATTCGCTACGCGTACTTGCGGGAAGATAAATCGGGATTCGAAATCGCTCGGGCCGCAATCGAGGCGGAGGCCAATCTGCGCGTTGTGACTGTCAGCGTGTCGCTGGCCATTCATGCGGCCGAGTTGCGGAGAAGGTATTACTCAAAGAAAAACGTTTTTTCCTACAACGATGGTCTTTACCTGGCTACGGGGTTGGCCGAGAGGGTCGACCTCTTGATCACTACCGATCCCCATCTGCTCGGTACGCGCGATCTTAAGACCATGCGCCCTAGCCAGTTCCACTAAAGGACATCATTCGCGCCGCGATCAATCGTAGGATGAGTTAAGGACCCTGAGCTTGCCGAAGGGGACGAACCCGGCGCTCCGAAGTGAATCAAGTTTGGCGTGACGAGAGCTCTCGATTTCTGTTTGCGCGCATTGGCATTCAAGCGTAAATAAAAGGCTCCTAACAGGAAACACAAAAGAAGAGGTGATCATGGGTTACTTCAAAGATCTCAGGGAGCATCTTGCCGCGCTAGAGCAGGCGGGCCTCTTGGTGAAAATCGACGAGCTTATCAATAAAGACACCGAGCTCATGCCCTTAGTGCGCTGGCAGTTTCGCGGATTGGCGGAGGATGAGAGGCGGGCGTTCATGTTCACCCATTTGACCGACGTGAAGGGCAGGAAGTACGAAATCCCGGTGGTGGTCGGCACCTTGGCCGCGTCACGGCAGATCTACGGCTTTGGTTTGCAATGTAAGCCGGAAGAGATCGTCGATCGTTGGGATCAAGCTCAAAGGCAACCGATCCCACCAAAAATTGTTGAGAACGCTCCGGTCCATGAAGAAGTTCACACGGGCTCGTCGCTGATGGAAAAAGCAGGACTGGGTGAGTTCCCTATTCCCATCTCGACCCCAGGCTATGATTGCGCGCCGTTTACGACGGCGTCTCACTGGTTCACGAAAGATCCAGAAACCGGAAAGATCAACATCGGCAACTATCGCGGGCAAATCAAAAGCCCGACGCGGACCGGAGTCTTTCTCAGTTCGAGCAACCACGGTGGCTATCACTGGCGCAAGTGCCAGGAGCGGGGGATTCCCCTTCAAGCGGCGCTGGTGATCGGCGCGCCGCCGCCGGTGGCGTACACCGCGCCCGCCCGAGTGCCTTTCAGCGTCAGCGAGCTCGATATTGCCGGCGGACTTGCCGGAGCGCCGATCGACGTTGTTCGATGTAAGACGAATGATTTGCTGGTTCCGGCCAACGCCGAAATCGTCATCGAGGGCGAGATATCGACGGAATTTTTAGAACCTGAGGCTCCGTTTGGTGAGTCCACCGGCTATATCGCCGAGAAACTGCTCAACCCCTATTTCGAAGTGAAGTGCATCACACACAGAAAGAATCCGATCTTTGCCGCGATCATCAGCCAGATGCCGCCCAGCGAGTCGAGCGTGATGCGGCAGGTTTCGGCTGAAGGCAATTACCTTCGATTTCTGAGAGACCAGTGCAATATTCCAGGAATCGTCGAAGTGGCTTTTCATAGCATCGCGGTGCGCCAAATTTGCGTCATTCGAATGAAGAAAATCAATCAGGCGCATGTATGGCAGGCGTTGCACAGCATGGTCGGCTACCATCCCGCCACCGGCAAAATGGTGATCGCGGTGGACGAAGACATCAATCCGCGAAACCTGGATTCACTCTTCTGGGCGCTGGCGTTTCGCATGCAGCCGCACCGCGACGTGCTGATCATTCGGAACCGCACGCCGCAGATGGATCCATCGTCGGCGCCTCCGGGCAAGGAACTGGAAAACTCGTTGGACGAAATGTATGGCTGCTCTGCGATGCTCATCGATGCGACACGCAAGTGGGACTACCCGCCTGTTTCCTTGCCAAAGAAAGAATTCATGGAGCGCGCCAGGCAACTCTGGGAGCGTCTTGAGCTGCCCAAACTCAAACCGCAAGATCCATGGTTTGGTTACAATCTCGGGTTGTGGTCTGACGAAGACGAGGAAGAAGCGAATCTCGCTCTCAGAGGCGAGCATTATCAGACTGGCGAGAAGCGCGCGCAGCAGCGGGTACCGGCGAAGAAGAAATGACCCGGTCAATTCCATGCAATTATCCATCCGCCAAGCGGTGCCGCAGGATGTTGACTTGGTGGCTGACATCTTAAGGGAAGCTGCTCGTTGGCTCGAGGACAGGGGAATCGCGATGTGGCGGGACGATGAATTGTTGTCGAGCCGAATCGCGGATGATGTTCATTCAGGTCTGTTTTTCCTAGCCGAGTGCAACGGTGAGCCGGTTGGAACCATCAGATTCCAACTTGACGATAAACTGTTTTGGCCCGATATAAGGCAAGATGACTCTGCGTTTATTCACCGGCTCGCTGTTCGAAGACTTTTTTCCGGAGGAGACGTTTCCTCGGCGTTATTGCTTTGGGCCATTGCGCATACGCACGCACTCGGGCGCCGCTACCTGCGCTTGGATTGCGAAGCGTCGCTCCCGCGCCTGCGAGCGATCTATGAGCGTCTCGGATTTAGATTCCACAGCAACAGGCAGGTGGGATCATACTTCGTCGCAAGATATGAGTACGACGTAACGGAGATTTCTCACCCGTTGCGCTCACCCTTTACACGAACGAGCAGATGACCGAGAAGATCGGGCTTTACGGTAAACTCGGTTTCGTCGAAACAGAACGGAAGCAAGAGCAAGGTTACAAACGAGTCTACATGCGAAAGATATTAAGCCAGCCCTAACGCCCTAATTCCTTCAGCGCCTCTTCCGCCAGCGACGGTTCGACGACCATTTGGGGCGTTACGGTTGGGAGAATTTGTTTGGCGTCCTTTTCGATTTGCAACAAAATATTGACGCCGTCCAGAGGCACGCGACCGTCACGGCTAAAGGCGTCGACTGAAACATCGTAGGATTCTCGGGCGAGCTTTTCGTCCATGTTGAAACGTTTGCGGATCACGTCTGTCGTTCCTGCCGCGTTGCTTTGAATAAATCTCAGCGCCTCGATTTCGGATTTCAAGATTTTTTTGATCTGCCCGCGATTGTTTTTGATTCTTTCGATGGTAGTGCCGAGGCCGGAAAAAGGCATGGTTACATACTGTGCCGTATGGGCAAGCAAAGGGTAGCCTTCCCGTTTCGCGAGGACCGAATACGGCGGGGCAACCACGATGCAATCGACCCGTCCGATCTTGAACGCGTCGTACATCAGTTTTTCGTCGCCGATAGCCAAAAGCTTTACATCTTTGTCGGGATCAAAACCGAAATGACGCAAAGTCAAACGCGTACTGATGTAGTTGGTCCCGCCGATGGAAGCAAGCCCGATAGTGGCCCCTTTTAGATCCTTCATGCTCTTATATTTGCTTTGGGCAACGAAGCTAAAGAACGGAGCTTTAATACTAGTCGAGACCGCCCGTACCGGTATGCCTTTGGCCGCGGAACGGATAATGGACCCGATAAGCTCCACGTAGTCGATATCGCCGCTCAGCAACGCGGCCATCGCAACGTTGGGGCGCATTTGGATAAGCTCGACTTCGGCGCCGTTCTTTAAATAGAGGCCGCGGTCTTTAGCCACGAAAGGAACGAGAAATGCCATCGAGCTTGTCGCGACGGCAATGCGGACTTTTTCCAGGGCGGGTTTCTCCTGCCCTGGTGACGAAGCGGGAACGATCAGCAGAGTCGCGGTGAAGCCTAGCGTAAAATAGAAGGCGAGTAATTTAGTTTTCATGTTGTTCAATTTTTCGGCGGACGACCGTAGAATTTATCGATGAAGCCGGACTTTTTAATTTCCTCCAGGATACTGGTATCCATGAGGCTTGCCGGCTTCGTCGTGCGGGCGTTCGGATGAGTCAGTGAATCAAGAGCGCCCTGAATGCCGTTGGGTTCCGGGATCGGATATTCTCGCAGGCTTTTCGCCAGCCGCTCATGAAGCTCCTTTTGAACTGCCGGCTCTTTGATGCCTTCTTCTTCGAAGACCGAGTAGACAAGCTTCGGTCGAGTCTTGAACAGGTAGATTCCTTCAATGGTCGCCTGAAGATAGCGGCGCAATATGTCGCGTTGAGTCTTGATCATAGATGTCGAAACGGTGCCGCCGAAGCGGGCGTAATCCAATGGCAACTCTGAAAGGTCGACGAGCACGCGGCAGCAACCGGTGGCGAGGATCTTGGCGATATTGTCCGGGCTAATGAGTGCCGCATCGACATGGCCTGCGACCAGTGCAGTCATGCGGGTCGGTGTGTTGCCGGATTGAAGAATCGTGACTTCCTTCTCAGGGTCGATCTTCCACTGACGTATCACCATGCGGGTCACGATGTCCGACGCCGACCCGATCCGGCTGACAGCAATCTTCTTCCCTCTGAGCTCTTCCGGTTTGGAGATGTTCTTCCGCGCTACGAAAATGTGTTCGAGTTTATTAAAGGTAACGCTGATGGTCTTAAGATCCATGACTCCTGAGACGGATAAATTGAGCATTGCCGGCACGTCGGAATCGGAGAGATTGATATTGCCGCCCGCCATCGCCTGAGTCAAAACGTTGCCGCTGTTAAAATAAATCGCCTTGACGTTGACGCCGTACTTGTCCCAGAGGTTTTCCTTTTCGATGACGCGGCGCAGATCGGTGCTGATTCCCGCTCCGCTGAAGCCCATGATAATGGAGTTGGCCTGCGCGAAAGCCAATCCGAGAGACAATATCCAAACGATAAAAGACATGACCAAGACAACGGTCATCGATTCAAGACTTCTCGAAGTCACTTTGGGGATCATATGATGGGCGGTGGGAGTTCCAGTCGTGCGCCCCGCAGTAAATGTCATTTTTATGATTATCCTGTCCGGCCATACAGTTTGTCAATAAACCCGGACTTCTTGATCTCCTCCAGAATGGTCGTGTCCATCAAACTCGCGGGCTTGGCTGTCTTTGCGTTCGGATGAGTCAATGAGTCGAGAGCACCCTGGACGCCGTTCGGTTCCGGGATGGGATACTCTCGCAAGCTCTTGGCGGTTCGATCGTAGAGCTCCTTCTGAACCGTCGGCTCTTTAATGCCGCTCTCGTCCATCACGGCATAGGCCGCTGTCGGTCGAGTCTTGTAGATGGAGATTCCTTCGACATAGGCCAGGAGTATTCTACGCACGGTGTCCCTTTGGGTTCTGATGAGGGACGTAGGAAACGTGACGCCGAATCGGGCGTAGTCCAGCGGCAGCTCGGCAAGATCCGCCAACACGCGGCAGCAAGCTGTAGCCATAATCTTGTGGAGACCCTCCGGACTGACTAGAGCGGCATCGACATGCCCCGCTGCCAGCGCGGTCATGCGCGTGGGCGTGTTGCCAGCCTGCAAGAAGTTTATTTCCTTTTCCGGATCGAACTTCCAGGAGCGCAAAACCATGCGCGTCACGATGTCGGACGCCGATCCGAGCCGGCTGACGGCCACCCGCTTGCCTTTGAGGTCTTCGAGGTTGACGATGTTCTTTCGGACGACAAAAATATGTTCGAGACGGTTGATGGTCACCGCCACGAGTTTGAGATCGGCCACGCCTGATACCGAGAGATTCAGCATCGCCGGAACGTCGGAATCAGAAGCAGCGATGTTTCCACCGGCCATCGCCTGCGTCAAAACGCTGCCGCTGTTGAAGTAAACGGCCTTTACGTTGAGACCGTACTTTTCCCATATCTTTTCCCGCTCAATGATCCGGCGCAGATCCGAGACCAAGCCAGCCCCGCCGCTATGACCTAAAATAATGTTGGTTAACTGCGCCTGCGCTATGACAATGCGCGGCCCGGCTATCCACAACAGTAGTCCGAAAGAAAGAGCCAGGATTTTTTTCATGTTCTGACTCCTCGCACGGTGGTTGTTTCTATGAATTCACGCCATGGGCGGAATGGTGGCACAAGGATCAGATTAGTGGTCTCGCTGCAAAACCTCTTTGAGCAGCGAAGCATACTTTTTGTCGAGTTGATTCTTGAATTCGTCGCTCACTGCGTTGACCGGCGGGAACTTGTCGCGCCACTCGTAGGGCCGGGTGGCGTCGATGATCGCCCGCGAATTGAAACCTTTGCGTTCCTTGGGAATAGCCGGATCGAGGGGTCCGCTCCAGCAGCGGCGAATGATGTCGATGTTTTCCGGTTCCGAGCGGGTGGAGATGGCCCAGATGACGTCATCGGGATTGTAGATGTTGATGTCATCATCTACGACAATGACGTATCGGCCCAGATAGGCACCGGGCCGGCATTGGCTTGCGACGAGGGCTGCTTGCTTGGCGTGACCGGGATAGCGCTGCTTGATTTTGATGATGGAGAAAAAGCGATAGCCCGCCGGGTGGAGCCAGACCCCTTTGACGTCGGGCACCCCGGCGTCTTCCAATGCGTTCCATATCAACGCCGAACGCTGGATGGAACGGTGAAAGCCTTGACCGGCGGACGGGCGCAACGGCGGCTCGCCGCACAAGATGGGGTGGTTCCGATAATAAAGTGCTTTGACACGCACCACCGGCTCAGGCCGCGTATCGCTGGCGTAGTATCCGGGCCATTCACCGAACGGACCTTCGGGAAGATTATCGCCGGGCGCCATCTCTCCTTCGATCGCGATTTCCGAATAAGCCGGAATGGGCAGGCCCGTGTGCGGCCCGCGCACCAATCGAACCGGTTCGTTCAATACGCCCCCGGCGTAGGCGAACTCGCTCATCTTGACCGGCACGTCCGTACAGCCGGAGATGAACAAGAGTGGATGATGGCCAAAGGACATCACGACGGGACAAGGCTTGCCCATGTCGAAATATTTTTGTCGATGAAGACCGCCATGTTTTCCCGGCGATATGTAAAGCGCCAAGGCATCCTGGGCCTGAAGCATGACGCGATAAGTGCCGGCGTTCACCCAGCCCTCTTCTGGATCTTGGGTGATCACGAGATCGTCGGTACCGATGTAACGTCCGCCGTCCAGTTCGTGCCAGCGCGGAACAGGAAACGCTTCCAGGTCGATATCTTTCTCGACACGATTCTCGAAAATCGGCGCGTCCTTCACATATTCCGGTTCCACGGGTTGGAAATTGCGGATTTTTTGCCGCCACGCTTGGATGAAATCCGTTGTTCCGAGCTTGGGATCGGTCCCCATGGCCAAAGCCAGTCTCTGGATTCCGTCGATTTGACTGCAAAGGATCTGTATGTCTTGGCGGGCATCGGGAATTTTCTCGAAGAGCAAAGCGGGCGGATGCTTGCTGCGCTCCAAAATCATCTCGAGCAATCCGCCCATGTCTTTATCCCAGGGAACCCCCTGGATTCGGTGCAGCTGGTTGATGGAGTCAACTTCTTTCATCCAGGCGCGTAGGTCGTGATTAGCCAGATTCATCTATGCCTCCTCTCTTTCCGTCGGCTTAGCTTGCGAGTTCAACTGCCGCGCGATGCATAACTCCGTAGAGATCCACCGCTGCAATGGCGCAATATTCTATGCTATAACCCTCGCGTACGTCGGCGTAGCCGTCTTCCAAGATGCGCTGCATGACCATGCGATTGAAACTTCCGTGACCCATCACGCCATCGTCGTGTTCTTTGAGGTCCGCTTCCTCGTGAGTTGAGAAATAGACAGCCTGACTGCGGCTGAAGCCGTAGTGCGTCGTCAATGCTTTGAACCAGGCCGCCGCCCAGTGGCCGATGGGCTCTTCGGTAAGCATCGAGAACCACCACTCGGCCACCGTGCCTTCCCAAAGGAGCGCGCGCTTGAAGTCCAAAATCGCCCGGGCCTCCGGCAGCATCGGCTGGCGCAGGACATCATCTTTGGTGAGACCCAAAGCCTCCGCGGTCTGTAGCATCACGAGCACGTGGCCCGGCGGCTTCGGATGAATAAATTCATCGGCGATCTTCGCGCCGAGCGGCCCCAGGAGATCCGAATGTCGTTTAAAGAATCCGATGTGCTTGTGATAGGAAGCGGCGATGAGTGTGTTGATCTCGACGGTGAAGTTGCCCCAGTTCTTGAAGAAGAGTTTGATCGCGGACATCGATAATTTCCCTTCAACGAACTGGCTCATGAAAGCGCCGCGCGTGACGCGCTCTTCCCAGCGCTGAATTACTTTCTCGTTCAGGCCGTCGATGAAGCTCTTGGCCTCTTCGGGAGTCATCGTTACGCCGAGCTTCGGTGTTGCGCCGCTCATCGCCCAATCCTTTGTTACTTGGTTATGTTCTGTATAGATTGTCGATAAATCCGCTGTCGTCGATGCGGCGCAGAAAGTGAAAGTCCCAAAGCGACATGGGGTCCGTCTTCTCGGCCGTTTTATCTTGCTCTATGGAGATTTCATAGACGTTGCTGATCGCCGGGATGGTCGCGTAGGGCTTGGCCTGCAGGATCATTTTGAGCTCGTCATAGAGATGGATGGTGGCTTCATCGTCCAGATCGCCCTCCGCTTTGTAGTTGTCTTTGATGATCTTGATGGATTCGGCCCGGTGTGTCTTGAAATAAGCAATTCCTTCACAGAGCCCTTTGAGAAACTTGTCCACGATGTCCGGATGTTTCTCGACAAAGGAAAGACAGGTTGAGACCGTGGTGAACCAAACCATCGGCAGAAACTGCACCTCGATAACCTTCAGTCCCGCTCTGCGCGCTAATAGATCGGCGGGCGGTGTGACAAAAGCAGCGTCGGCTTTGCCGTCGCGGACAAACTCCCAGTGGGGCGTCTCACCGCGGAAGCGTTCCAGGGTGCATTCTCCGAGCAAGCCGTTTTGCTTGATGAACAGCCACGTGTTGAGCCCCGGATGCTGGCCTTTGGACGCAACCTTTTTTCCGCGCAGGTCTGAAACTTTATTGATGCCGGAGTCGGGCCGCACCACCATTCGGTGGTTGAGCAGGCTCACGCTCTGGCCGAGGTAAACCCATCGGTCGCCTTTGGGCCGCCTGATATACGGTGAAAGATGATTGCCACCGACAAACTCCACGCTGCCGTTGGCAACGTTGTTGTGCGCATCTTCTGAGCTGATGAAATAATCGTACTCCACCTGCAGTCCATGTTTTGCCCAGGAGCCCGACTCCGCGACGACGTGGAGAAACGGCAGATGGCTGTCCGAGCGATAGGGGAATTGTACTTTGTCCATGATGGCTATCCTCCTTTGATTTATTGACAAATAATTGTTTCAAGGGCCGAAGCCTACAAGGAATCTCAGATCGATTCAACCGAGCGTCCGGGTTTCGCATGTCGGGTTTCGAATCTACCGCAGAGTAGGGCTCACTTAAATGTCATTCTGAGCTGAGGCGAAGAATCTCTCAAAAGCTAAGACCCTTCGCATTCGCTCAGGGTGACATCGAGTGATGCAAACGACAAAGCGCTCCTTTTGGCGACATTGAATTTTCATCGCGATGTCATTTCGGTTGCAGCTGCGCCAGCCATTTCTCCCAGATCTCTTTTCTTTTCTCGGGGCTGAATTTGTTCGACATCGGGAAGCGGTCCCGCCAGGTGAAGGGCTTGCAAGCGTCGATGAGCATTCGGCTCATGGTGAAGTCGCCCTTGTCGCGTTTTTCCGGTGGCAGACGTGGATCGAGATCGGAACTCCAGGACTTGAGTACTTGGACCGACTCCGCGGGATCGACGCGCGTGCACATGGCCCAGATCACCTGTTTCAGATCTACCGGATCAATGTCGTCATCCACGGCGATGAAATAACGGTACATGCTGGCGCCGGTATGGAGTCCCGCGATGGCCGTGAGCGCGTGCATGGGATGGCCGGGATACCGTTGCTTCAATGAAACGACGACCATCAAAGTGTGGCAGTGGCACCAGATGCCTTGGATATCCGAGACGCCGGACTGTTCCAGATGATCCCAAATACGCGCCGCGAATAGCGGAATGCCGTAGCGCTCGGTAATCGGCAGCAGCGGGGGATTGCCGAGCAGAATCGGATCGTTGCGATGCATGACCTGCTTTACCCGCACAACCGTCTCTTTGCCGCTGTGGGTGTAGTAACCGGGCCATTCGCCGAAAGGCCCTTCCATCTCGGCCTCTTCTTCCGGCGGTG
>Ga0137370_10001002_pt1 | contig 11412 bp, 10 predicted proteins | sample SagtaG_11_FD_104920 | JGI IMG/M metagenome (GOLD analysis project Ga0137370, IMG submission 104920) | Vadose zone soil microbial communities from Sagehorn Ranch, Mendocino, California, USA - Sage1_R_20_16 metaG | ecosystem: Environmental > Terrestrial > Soil > Vadose zone | place: USA... | reverse complement strand
TGGCGCACCACTTGACCGTAATCGCCCTCAGGTAAAAGCGCCGGCGCGGCCGTCACCGCATAGGCAGAGGGACCGAAGGGCTCCAGAGCAAAACCGAAGCGCTCGAGCACGTCGAGTTTTTGCTCCAACAACATCGTCTCGCCGGCGCTCAGCTCCACGATCTGCGGCATTAACAGAGTTTGCATGGCCACTTGACCGGCGTTCAATTGTTGGCGCAGCTTCTCGAACGCGACTCGCTCGTGGGCCGCGTGCTGGTCGATCAGCGCCAACCCTTTCGCAGATGCGCATATGAGATAGCAGCCAAGGATCTGCCCAAGAATGCGCATGGAAGCGAAAAAGCCTTCGTGGCTGACATCCGCGGGCGTCGGCATAGCAAAGACTTCATTGCATGCTTGCGGACTCTGAGTTGGCGGCAGCGCAGGAAAAACCCCGTAGGCCAACGGCGCCTCGCGGACCCCGGAAAACGAACCAGGCAAATACCTCGAGCCTTGTGCCGACGGTTCCTTTGCTTCCTGTCTAAGCGCCTGGCGAATCGTGCGCGCCACGGCTTCATGAACGTCGGACTGGCGGCGAAAGCGCACTTCGTATTTCGCCGGATGAACATTCACGTCGACGTCTTCGAAGGGGAGATCAAGAAACAACACGACGGCGGGATACTGTCCTTTCATCAAGAGCGTCTCATACCCTTGAATCACCGCGTGGGTGAGCACCTTGTCGCGTACGTAGCGGTGATTGACAAAAGTAAACAGATAACGGGCGTTGGGAAAAGATGTCGGCGCCACGCTCAAGAAGCCGTGAACCGCGAGATCGCCCTGGCTCCAACGAAAAGGAGCTAATCCCTTGGCCATCTCGCGCCCGAACACCTGGTACAAACGATCCTGACCATCGGCAACGGAAATGTAGTCGGCAACGGTGCGACCGTCGTGCTGCAAACGGAAGTGAGCAGATGGATTAGCCAAAGCCATGCGATTGAGCACGTCGCAGATATGGCTCAATTCGGTGGCAGGAGCCTTGAGAAACTTCCGCCGCGCCGGCGTGTTGAAAAAAATGTCTTTGATCTCGATGGTCGTGCCGAAGGAGGCTGCGGTGGGTCGAAGCTCGTCTCTCTTGCCGCCGTCAACACGGAGACGGTGCCCCATTGGAGCTTGTGCCGAACGAGAGATGATCTCCATCTTGGCCACCGAACCGATGCTCGGCAAGGCCTCGCCGCGAAATCCCAGCGTCGCGATGCGAAACAAATCGGCGTCGGCTTTTAGCTTGCTCGTCGCATGGCGTTCGACGGCGAGAGTTAAGTCCTCCGGTGCCATTCCTTCGCCGTTGTCCGATACTTGGATCAATGACGTGCCGCTCTTTTCGATGGAGAGAAAAATCTCCGTGGCACCGGCATCGAGGGAGTTTTCGAGCAGTTCTTTGACTACGGAGGCCGGCCGCTCGACGACTTCGCCGGCGGCGATGCGGCTTGCCATCTCATCGGATAGAATCTGAATCTTCACGCTTAACTAAGCTCCATCTTGGACCATACTGGGGCGCTGCGCCGCGGTCAAGATAATCGGACAACTGGCCACCTCCCAACGGCACAGAAGAGCCGCTAAAATGCTATGATTAAAAGCACTACGCCCGGACGAGGAGACTTTCATGAAATCCCATCGCTGCCTTCTGTTCGTTCTCATGGTTCTTTTTCACGCCGCAGCGGTTCACGCCGCACAGACTGCTGCTCTGGTCGAAACTAAAATAAAAACCCTGCTGATCGATCCTGCTTCTCAATCTCCGGTCGTTGTGCTTGAGACGATCAGCGACAAGAAACTGTTGCCGATCTGGATCAACGCTATGGAAGCAAAAGCAATCGCCACCGAACTCGAGCATGTCACGTTGCCCCGACCGCTCACGCATGATCTCATTCGCAACATTCTGCACGAGCTGGGCGCGAGATTGCAGCGGGTCATTATCACGGACCTGCGCAACGATACTTTCTTCGCTCAACTTTCCCTGCGGTCGAAAGGCCAAGAGTTACAGATCGACAGCCGACCGAGCGACGCCATCGCCATCGCGCTGCGCATGAAAGCACCGATCTTTGCGACGCCTGAATTGCTGGCGAAAGCCGCAGCGCAGCCGGCGCTCCCGGAGCGCGGCGAGCGCACCCCAAAACGCTTGGGCATACAAGCCCAGGATCTCACGCCGGAGTTGGCGAATCTTTTGGACAGCCGCCAACAACGGGGTGTTTTGGTCACCGATGTCGCATTTGGCAGCATCGCTATGAACGCGGGAATCAAGCGCGGTGATATCATCACCAAGGCCAATGAGCAGAAGGTATCTTCCGCCAAAACTCTAGAGTCCATGGTTCAAGGTGTGAAACGGCCGGCACAAATCAAGCTCGAAGTCATAAAAAAAGGCAAGCCGACCGCGATTGTGATCGACTTGCCTTCGTAGAATTAAATAGCTTGTTACGGTGCTGTTACTTCTTGCCGTTGGTGCCGAACAACTCCGCGCCCCATTTCTTGGCCGTGGCATCGAGCACTTCCTTGCTCGACTCGGCGACCGGCGGAAAATCTTTCATCCATTCGTAGGGCCTGGTCGCGTCGATGATCGCGCGTGAGTTAAAGCCTTTTTTAGTCGGATGAATGATCGGATCCAGCGGTCCGCTCCAGCACCGGCGCAAAATATCGATATCCTGCTCCGGTTCGCAGCGGCTCGACATGGCCCAAATCATATCGTCGGTGTTTGACGGATCGATATCGTCGTCGACGACCACGACGAAGCGGCCGAGGTAAGCGCCGGCATGACATTGCGAAGCGATGATCGCCGCTTGTTTGGCATGACCGGGGTAGCGCTGTTTGATCGAAACGCACATCATCAAACGGCTGCCGCCGGACACGGTGAGCCATACCCCTTTGACATCGGGCACGCCGGCTTTTTCCATCTCGTCCCAGATCAAAGCGGAACGCAAATAGGAACGGTACCAGCCGAGCTCCGCCGGCGGTCGCCCTGGAGGCGAACCGAGAATGATCGGATCGTTGCGATGATAAAGGCGCTTTACTTCGACCCACGGTTCCGCACGTTCGGCGCTGGCATAATAACCCGTCCACTCGCCGAACGGTCCTTCAACTTTCGGATTGTCGAAGTGGACATCGCCCTCGATGACGATTTCCGCGTTCGCGGGAATCGGCAGGCCGGAATATTCGCCTTCTATCATCTCGAAGGGTTCGCCCCGCAAGCCGCCGATGAATTCATACTCCGGGACACCGTAGGGCACTTCGATGCTGCCAGCCAAAAAAGTTAAGGGATCGTGGCCGAATGACATGGCAATTTGGAACGGCTTGCCACTGGCAGCGTACTTTTCCCGCTGGATACGGCCATGCTTGCCTGGTGAAATGTAAAATCCAAGCTTATTCTTGTCATGGATCATGACCCGGTAGGTACCATAATTGACCCAGCCTTCGTCCGGGCCGAGGGTGACGTCGACGATGCCCGTGCCGATGTAGCGGCCACCGTCTTTGTCATGCCAGAGCGGCGTTGGGAACTTGAACATGTCGATGTCGCCGTCTTTGTAGACGTTGTCGAAGAGCCCACTTTTCTTGACGAATTTTGCCGGGACCGGTTTTATACTCTTGTAGTTGTCCTTCCAAATTTTGACGAAATCCATTTTAGTTTCGCCGGAAGGAAGCCCCAAGGTAAGCGCCAATCGCTTGCGCGATGACAGCGAGTTGGACAGCACTCTGTAGCCTTTGGGATAGCCTTTGATGTCTTCGAAAAGGACCGCCGGTCCGTCTTCCTTATGGGCGACAATCTCGGTGATCGCGCCGATTTCCAGATTCCAATCGCAACCTTTTAACGTCTTAAGCTCGCCCATCTCATCGGCGATTTGGATCCAGTCTCTGAGATCCTGATATTCCATGTTGGCCTCCTAAATGACTTCGAAGCGAAGCAATAAATAATACGAGGTGAAATCTATGGTGGTTTGACCTTAGCGAAATTCTTCCCCAGGGTCAAGCTTGCGAAAATCCACCGCGCCAGACGATATTTAATTGAAAACAACGACTTATCATGCTACCAAAGACTGTGTCGGACAAGGTAAAAAGCCTTAGTAATCTCTGTACAATCGCGATCCAAGCTCGGGAAAATGGCAAGACCCTTGTCTTTACCAATGGCTGTTTTGACATATTGCACCGTGGCCACGTCCACGTTCTTCGTCAAGCGAAAGCGCAAGGAGACCTCTTAATCGTTGGGATCAACAGCGACCGCTCCGTAAAAGCGATAAAAGGACCCAATCGGCCGATCATGGCAGAAACCGACCGGACCGAGTTGATCGCCGCGTTGGAGATGGTAGATTATGTCGTCGTTTATGACGAGCCCGATCCCTACAAGTTGATCGCTGCAATCAAGCCGAAAGTTTTGGTAAAGGGCGGTGACTGGAGCGCCGACAAGATTATCGGCGCGGATATCGTCGAGCGGAACGGCGGGCGAGTGGCGGTGATTCCCTATTTGCCGGGATTTTCAACGACGGAAATTATCGAAAGGATACGAAACTAAAATGGCGAGAATTTGTCAAATCTGCGGTAAAGGCCGCTCCGTCGGATACAATATCAGTCACGCCAACAACAAAACCAAACGGTCCTGGCGGCCAAACCTGCAGCGCGTGCGCGCGAACTTCGACGGGCAAGTCAAACGCGCGCTGGTTTGCACCGATTGCATCCACTCGGGACGGGTCAAAAAGGTGGCGTAGTTTTTCGCTCGTTTGGGTCAATGCAGCTCTTCTTTCGGAGCATGATCTAACTCCATTTTACCGCCCGTCCGGCCGCGGCCGCGCACCGCTTTATAGACCCCCTTGACCTTGGAAATGTTCTGCAACACCCGATCGAGGTGCTCGGAGCTTTTAATCATCACTTCAAAAGTATTGATCGCGCGGTGGCTGGAAAACGTTCTCACTTGGGCGCGAGCGATGTTGGCTTCGGCACTGGTGATCGCCGAGCTGATCGCGGCGAGTAGCCCGGGTTGATCAACGCAAGTCACTTCGATCTTCACGGGGCGCGGCTGCTGCTCGGTCTCTTCCCAACTGACATCAATCTTACGGTGCGGATCGCTCTCGCGCACGGTGGGGCAACCGACCGTGTGCACGGTCACGCCGCGCCCGCGCGTGATGAAGCCGACGATCTGCTCTCCTGGCAGCGGATGGCAACAGAGCGCGAATCGCACCAAAACGTCGTCAACGCCTTTGACGCGAATCCCCAAACCACGCTTTTGCTTCGACACCAGGCGGAACAGCGACTCGAGCGCGCCATCGGCTTTTTTCGGTCCGGCATCGAGCTTCTCCGGCGATAGCAACTTGCTCAACACATGGCGCGTCGTGACGCGCCCGTACCCGATGGAAGAGAGTAAAGCCTCCTCATCCTTCATGCCGAGCTCTTTGGTGAGCCAGGCGATCTTCCCCTGATTCTGCAATGCGGAATAATCCAACTGATAGCGGTGTAGATCCCCGTCGAAAATTTCTCGTCCCAAAAGCACGCTGCGCTCCCGTTGTTGAGTTTTTAGCCAAGTGCGGATCTTCGCTTTCGCTCGCGGCGTCTTGACCCATTTGAGCCATTCACGGGACGGCGCTTGTTGCTGCGTCGTGATAATCTCCACTGTGTCGCCGCTGCGCAAAATATATTTCAACGACACCAGCTGGCCGTTCACTCGCGCGCCGGAACAACGATGGCCGACTTCGGTATGAATCCGGTAGGCAAAATCGACGACGGTAGAGCCCTTCGGAAAATTCAGCAGATCTCCCTTCGGCGTGAATACGTACAGCGAAGTGGTGAACAAGTCTTCCTTCAAGCTATGTAAAAACTCCTGGGGATCTTGCAGATTCTCCTGCCATTCGAGTAATTGCCGGAGCCAAGCGAATCGTTGAATATCGCTCACCTGAAAGTCTTCACCCTCTTTGTAGCGCCAGTGGGCCGCGATGCCTTCCTCGGCCACCCGATGCATTTCGTGCGTGCGAATCTGAATTTCGATGCGCTCGCCGTAGGGACCGATGACGCTCGTATGAAGCGACTGGTACATGTTGAGTTTCGGCAACGCAATGTAATCCTTGAATCGCCCGGGCACGGGGCGCCACTGGGAGTGCACCACGCCCAGTGCTTCATAGCACTCGCGCGGAGTGTCGACCAGGATCCTAAACGCCACCAGATCATAGATCTGATCGTAGAGCAGATTCTGGCTCTCCATCTTCTGATAGATACTGTAAAAATGCTTCGGCCGCCCGGTCACCTCGGCTTCGATGCCTTCGGCTTCAAGCTTTTTCGTGATCACCGAGATGACTTCTCCAATGTATTTCTCGCGGTCGCTTTTTTTCTTTGCGACGTTGCGTTTCAGTTGATAGTAAATCTCCGGGTGAAGATACTTGAGCGCGAGGTCTTCCAATTCACTCTTGATCCAGGCGATGCCGAGCCGGTGCGATAACGGCGCGTAGATATCCAAAGTCTCCTGCGCGGTGAGAATCTGCTTGTCCGCCGGCATGTGATCCAGCGTGCGCATGTTGTGGACCCGGTCGGCGAGCTTGATCAGAATCACGCGCACGTCTTTGCCCATCGCCAGCAACATCTTGCGAAAATTCTCAGCCTGCTTTTCCTCCCGGCTGCTGAAATTCGCCCGGCCCAATTTGGTTACGCCGTCGACCAATGCGGTGATCTCGCGCCCAAAAAGACCCTTAAGCTCATCGAGGGTCGTCAAAGTGTCTTCGACGGTGTCGTGCAACAGCCCTCCGGCGATACTCGGCACGTCGAGCTTCAAGTCTGCGATGATGTCGGCGACGGCAAGGGGATGGATGAGATACGGCTCGCCCGACAGCCGCTTTTGCCCTTGATGCACTTTTGCGGAGAATTCGTACGCCTTGCGGATAACGTCCACATCCGCAGCGGGATAATAGGATTGGACCTTTTCAACCAGGTCGTTGATTTTGACCTCTTTCCCCATGACTCTATCGTCCGCCACTCCGGCGAATCGGATCAATTCGCCATTCGGTGACCCGAGATACTTTAGCTCGCTCCGCCTCGACGATCGAACTCAGGAGGCAGACCGCCTCTTTGACATCGCGGTTAACGACGTAATAATCATAATGGATTATCTGCCTCATTTCACCTTGGGCGTTGGCCAGCCGGCGCCGAATCACCTCGGGGCCGTCCGTGCCCCGGGCTGCCAAACGGCGCCTAAGTTCCGTCAGGGATGGCGGCTGAAGAAATATCGAAACCGCCTCGGGATAGCGGCGTTTAATCTTGCGTGCGCCCTGAACGTCGATGTCCAGGAGGATATCCTTGCCCGTGCGAATGCTCCAATCGAGGGGTGTGCACGGCGTGCCGTAGAGATTGCCGTGAACGTTAGCCCACTCGGCGAAGTCACCGCCCGCCTTCATGGCGCGGAACTGGCGCGCGCTAATGAACCGATAATCGCGCCCGTCGACCTCGCCGGGACGCCGGGCCCGAGTGGTGCACGAAACCGAAAGCCGGATCTCGGGATAAATCTTACGAAGCTCGTGATACAGAGTCGTCTTGCCGGCGCCAGACGGCGCCGACAAGATGAAAATGATCCCTCGCCGTTGGGGCAGATGGGATGATCGGTGCGTCATTCGATATTCTGGGTTTGCTCGCGGATTTTTTCAACCCGCTCTTTGCCTTGCAGCACTAGCTGGATGACGGGCAGGTTCGGCACCTTCGAACTGATCGTATTCAGCTCGCGATTGACTTCTTGGAGCATGAAGTCGATCTTTTTGCCGACCGGCTCGCGCTCCCGAGTCACTTTGCCCAAGGACGCCACGTGCGTCTTCAATCGGACAATCTCTTCGTTGATATCCCCTTTGAAAACCGTCGCCGCGATTTCAACGGCATCTTTTTCGCTGCGCGCGCCGTTCGGCGTTTCTGCCACCGGCGCTTTCTGCGCTCGCACGCCGATTTCGGCGGCGCGTTCTTCCAACGCAGCGGCAATTCGACTGATATGTTCGATCTGGGATTCCATATCGGCTTTCAATTGCGCCCCTTCGCGCTCGCGCGATCGTTCCAATTTTTTAAGCGCGCTGCCAAGCGCCTTGAGCAACGCTTGGCGCTCGCTTGCATGATCCGCTTCCATTTCCCGGACGTGGAACAACTCGGGAAGATTGGCGAGCATCGCTACCCCGACCTCACCGGCCAACTGGTATTTTTTTTTAAGCTGCTTTACCCCGGCGATGTATTGACCCACCAGCGCGTCGTCCATTTCCAACTTGCGCGTCTGAGTCTTGGGGCCGTACCGGTTGACAAAAAGATCAATCCTGCCGCGTGAGATTTTTTCCCGCACGGATTTGCGGATCTCCTCTTCGAACGAAAGATATTCTCTTGGCACTCTCAGTTGCAGATCCAAGTGACGATGGTTGAGACTTCGGATCTGCACCGTGACTTTCGCCCCTTGGACGTTCTGTGACGCTTCACCATATCCCGTCATGCTCTTCATCGGTTTTCATCCTCGATCATGCGCTTGATCGCCGCCGCTGGGACGGCGACCGTTCCCACCTCATCCCCGACGAAACCGGCGGCGATATTCGCTAGCACGGCCGCTTCATCGAAGTTCGCGCCGCTCGCCAGCGCCAAGGCGCAGGCCGCGACGACGGTGTCACCGGCGCCGGTCACGTCGAATACATCTCTGGATTCAGTGGGAAAGTGTCTGACTCGCGCGTGCGGCTGAAACAGACTCATGCCTTCCGACCCGCGCGTGACGAGCACCGCCTCGGCCTGCCATTTGCGCAGGAGCTTCTTCCCCGCAGCGACTAACGAATCGTCGTCGCCGATCGCGATACCGGAAGCCTCGCTGGCTTCATTTTTGTTCGGGGTAATCAAGGTAGGCAAGCGATAGCGTTCATAATTCTCTCTTTTCGGATCTATGACGCAAATGATTTTTTTTCGGCCGACCGCTGCCGCGATGGAACCCAAAAGCTCTTCGTGAATGACGCCCTTGCCGTAGTCTGAGATGACAATCCCGTCGAATCGCGCCAGTCTGGCGGTGATAAATTCGCGCAGTTTTTTGAGCGGCGCAGCGCCGATGGGTTGGCGGGTTTCGCGGTCGAGGCGAACGATCTGTTGATGGTGTGGACTGGCAATAATGCGGCTTTTTTGTATGGTTTCAAATCGTCCGTCAGCAAATATGCCCGCGGTCGACGCGCCTACTTTTCTGAGCATGCTGACGATGCGCTTACCGGCCTCGTCTTTGCCGACAATGCCGCACGCGGTTACACGCCCGCCGAGCGAACGCACATTGTGAATCACGTTCGCCGCGCCACCGAGACTGGCATTTTCAGATACGACTCGCAGGACCGGCACCGGCGCCTCGGGCGAGAGCCGATCGACTTCACCCCAAATAAACCGATCCAGCATGACATCGCCGACCACGAGCAAATGCACGGCTCTAAATTTTTCGAGAAGGGCGAGAAGTCCGGGCATGGTGGCGGCGTTCACATGCAATCAGGCAGGGGCGCCAAGGATCTCGTAGTAAAAAGATTCGTTCTGCGTCGCCATCCGCTCGAGGGTAAAGTATTGCAGCACGCGCTCACGTCCCTGTTTACCCATGGCGACGGCAAGGTCCGGTGTTCGAACCAATTTCGCGATCGCCTCGGCCAACGCTTTCGGATCTCGAGGCGGAATTAGAATTCCCGTCACGCCGTCGATGACCGACTCCGACAAACCGCCCACGCGGGTCGCAATGACCGCCTTGCCCGCGGCCATAGCCTCGAGAGCGGCGACTCCCAAACCTTCGTACAAAGAAGGCATCGCAAACAAATCAACGTTGGCGAGAAACTCTGCGGTGTCTGAGACAAACCCCAAGAAACTCACCTCATCGCGCAGCCCCAAATCTGCCGCCTGCTGCTCCAATTGGCTCCGCAAGGGGCCGTCGCCGGCGATCCGGTACTGAAGATTTATGCCGTTGTTTTTTAACCGCGCCCCCGCTTCGAGCAAAAACTGATGTCCCTTGCGTCCTTCCAGTCCGGCGAGACAACCGATCACGGTCGCACCCTCCTGTCGAGACCGCTCCGGGGAGAATCGCGCAAATCGACCGGCGTCGATACCGCTGAAAATCGTCCGCATCTTGTGCGCATCCACACCTGCTATCATTAATAAATCGGCGATCGCTTGCGAGATTGCCACGACGCCGTCGACCCTACGGTTGTACAGACAGTTCGTATACCAACCGCGCCGCTCAGGATAATCCATCCGCCGCGTCACCACGTACTTGGGCCGATGCGCCCCATGCGGCAGCCAAAGCGACAGCGCGTGGGCGCGCTTGGTATGAAAATGCACGATGTCATAGTCTTGGCCGCGAATTAACCGGCGCAGCGCCGGCACTGCTCGCAGATCGAGGTCATTCAGCATCGAGAGCGGGCGCAGTCCAACATCTAGCTTCTGGCATTTTGAGAACAGTGAGCCGGTCGGGTGGGTTAAAAGATCGTTCCGGTGGCCCTTTTCCGCAAGATACTTCAGTAGCCCGAATACTTGTGCCTCCCCACCACCCCAATTCTTTTCAGGATCGACGTGCAGAATCCTCAGAAGGCGGCTATCACCGCTTCCGCTCAAGTTTCTTTTTCTCCTCCAATTCGAGCTCCCAGAGCTTAGCATACTTGAGAAAAACGTAAACCGAAGCGGTGAGCGCGACGTAAAATCCGGCGAAACCTTCCATGAAGCCGCGCTTCAATACGTACGAGCGAAAAAAGCGTACCGCCGGGCGCAAAAGCGCGTCACTCCACCGCCAGTGCCCGCCAGCGTTTTTCAACTCCACTGATGAAATCGACGTGAAATGATTGATGCGCTGAACATGGTCCTCGATATTGCGGTAGGAATAATGATGCAATGGATGACCGAGGCGGCGGACCCGGCCGTCGACTAAAATTTTTTCGTGAGGGTCCGAACCGCCCCAAGTCGCTCGGTCGCGGCGAAACAAACGGACGTCATAATCCGGATACCAGCCACCGCGCCACCACCAGCGGCCGAGATAATGCACGAGCCGTGGCACGGCGTAGCCGGAATATTGACCTCCATCCGACGCCAAGGCCTTGATAATCTCATCACGGAGTTCCGGCGTCACCCGCTCGTCTGAGTCGACCAGCAAGACCCATTCCTTGGTTGCCTGGGAGTGCGCAAAGGCTTTCTGGTCTCGATAACCCGCCCAAGCGCGCTGAATAAACCGGTCCGTATAGCGGCGGCAAATCTCCGGGGTTCGATCCGTACTGAACGAGTCGACGACCACGATCTCATCGCACCAACGAAGACTATCAAGGCAAGCGCCAATGTTTTGTTCTTGGTTGAAACAAACGACGATCGCCGAAACCGTCGGTGCCACATCCAGGCTACTACTCGCGCTACTCACGATAATCGAGGAGTCACTGCCCGACTAAACGTTGCCGGTCAAAAGAAAAAGGCG
>Ga0137370_10000994_pt1 | contig 11467 bp, 6 predicted proteins | sample SagtaG_11_FD_104920 | JGI IMG/M metagenome (GOLD analysis project Ga0137370, IMG submission 104920) | Vadose zone soil microbial communities from Sagehorn Ranch, Mendocino, California, USA - Sage1_R_20_16 metaG | ecosystem: Environmental > Terrestrial > Soil > Vadose zone | place: USA... | reverse complement strand
TGAGGCGGGCTTTCGGTTCGGGTTCGCGACAGATACGTACGATTCCGACGGCGAAGCGCAGGGGCCGGACGCCGCGCCGGCGCTGGATGCCGCGGCCGTCGAAAAGTTTGCCGCGGAGCGCATCGGGCGGTTCGAACAAATGCCGCCGTCGTTTTCCGCGAAGAAAGTGAAAGGGCGCCCCGCGTACGAGCTGGCGCGCAAAAAACAGGCTATCGAGCTGAAGGCCGTCGAAGTCCAGATTTACGAATACAAACTCAGGGAGATTGAGGGCAGCATCGCGCGCTTTGTCATCGAGTGCTCATCCGGCACATACATCCGTTCGCTGGCGCATGAGATGGGGCAAAAGCTTGGGTGTGGCGCGCACCTGGCGGAAATCACGCGCACGGCGGTCGGAGAGTTTTCGCTGGAACAAGCCATCACGCTGGAGGAACTTGCAGAAGCCAAGCTGGCCCGAAAATTCACGGACTACCTGATCCCCCTCGAAAACCTGCTGGCTAATTTTCCGCGGGTTAACGTTTTACCCGTGATCGAAAAGCGCGTGCGTCATGGCACGAAGTTCAACATTACGCTCGCGCAGCTTCAGCCGGGCCGCGTCGAGCCGCCTCCCGGCGCGACGACGCAGCTCGATGGCGGTGAACCGAAGCCGCCGCGGCTGCGTGTATTCAGCCAGCAGGATAAACTCATCGCCATTGCAGAAGCCGTGGTGCCGCGCACTTACCAGCCGATCGTAGTGTTCGAAGCTCTGCCGTAGGTCATCCACGCCGAAGCGCAAAGTGGTTTCCAAACAAAATTCAGATTGCCAGAGCGATAGACCTGAGGATTCCGCCATTCACGGGGTTAGGGCTGAGGAGGCTGTGCTCCAGGTGATTGCAGAGTCCCTGGAGCGGGTGTTCCGCGGCCTCCGGTATCGCCTCGACCCGCGAAAATCGTCCGCGTGAGATGATCTGCCCGGCGCAGCTTCCGCGGGGTGACGAGGATCAGGAGTTCGGTATCCTGAAGCGAATTCTTTCGCCCCCCGAAGGCGTAACCTACCCCCGGGATTTCCGCGAAGCCCGGCAGGCCGGTGATGGAGTGGGTTTCTTCCGCATCGGTGATACCGCCAATCAGGGTGGGTTCGTCCTCTCTGACGCGAACGGTTTGGGTCAGCGTACGATTGGAGATGACGGGAATCCCGTTTACGCTGGAGCCGGCCAGCGAGCGAATTTCGAACTCGAGCAGCAGAGTCACTTCATTATTGGGATGAAGCGTGGGAGTAGCTTTTATCTTCACGCCGAGATCGACATATTCCGAAGCCGGATAGGGCGTCTGCGCCGCGCCGCCGGTGGCGCTGTTGGCGAAATTCGAGGAATCCTGAATCACCGTCACCACCCCCTGGGCAGCGGCTGGATCTTGGGACACCAAAGCGGCATCGGGAAGTCCGCTGGCGGTCAATGTAGCGGCGATCAGTGCGGAGGGCCCCACGGGAGTGTTGAGTTCGATGCGCGAGGCAAAGGTGCCCTTTCCTTGACCGATATAAACGCCGAGCGTGCTCGAGCCCTTGTTTGTCACCGCGATGTCCGACACAGCGCCGTTCGCAAAATTGGCGATCACGATTCCGGCAGGAGTCGTCGCAGTAGGTAGCGGAGAGCCCGTAGCTTCGGTGAAGGTGCCGTCTAAATTGTTGCTTCCCAGCAAGACCGAGACAGTATTATCGCCCTGGTTTACGACGGCAAGGTCCGGCACGCCGTCGGCATTCAGGTCTCCCGTGGCGATGGCAACCGGAGCAGTCCCAGCCGCAATCGGTGAATTCGTGGCTCCCGTAAAAGTCACATTTCCGTTGGTGTCCACACTGTCCAGCAGAACGGTAACATTATTGGAGGCCTCGTTGACTACTGCGAGGTCCACTGCGGGAGCATTATTCGCGTTGGCCAGCGTGCTGTTTTGAAAATTGGACGTTACCAGCGCCACGGGACCGCGTTCCGGTCCTGTGAAGGGTGTGAGCGTGAACTGCTGCTGCGCGGTCAGGGCAGGAGCGCTGGAGTCCGTGACTTGCATTGTGAAAGTGAAGCTCCCCGCGGTGTTGGGGGTTCCGGTAATCGTGCCCGTAGTGGATACCAGGGTCAGCCCCGTGGGCAAGGCACCGGCAGCCACCGTCCATGTATAGGGAGCCTTCCCGCCGGTCGCCGTCAGTACTGCGTCATAAGGTCCCCCGATGTTGCCGTTCGGTAAGGAGTTCGCAACGGCGAGAAGAGGGGCAACCGCGACGACGGATAGGCTCAGTGTGGTCATCACGGATTTCGTAGGAGTTCCGGAATCAGCAACGCTTACCGCGAAGTTTGAATTGCCTGCTGCGGTCGGGGTACCGCTAATTGTTCCCGTCGCTGGGTTCAGAGAGAGCCCGCTCGGGAGAGTTCCTGCAATAACACCCCAGGTACGTGCACCGCTGCCGCCCGCGGCGCGCAGAGAAGCGGAATAGGGTGTCTGCAGTGTCGCGCCGGGAAGGGCAGTCGAATCGATGGCCAGCGTGCCACCGAGGGCCAAGGGAGAACCGGGGAATTCAGTGAAGCCGCCGGTACCGTCGCCTTTGAAGAGGGAAATCGTGCTATCCCCTTCATTTGCTACCGCAAAATCGAGGTTGCCATCACCGTTAAAATCCGCCAGCACAATGGAACTCGGAGAGTTTCCCACGGTGTAGGGAGAGCCGGTCGCTTCTTTCAGCAGAAGATTTCCACTGCTGTCAAGTGAGCTGAGCAGGACCGTGACATTGTTCGATTCCGCATTCGCAACCACCAGATCCGGCGTCTGGCTGGCGTTCGTTCCGGAACTGGACGCATTGCGAAGAATTCCTTCAGCGAGTGCTGTGGGACCGATCGCCGTTACCGGCAACGAGAATGGCGAGTTGACCTCGGCAACAAAGTTTCCGCCGTCCTGATTCCGCAAAACGGTGATGGTGTTGTCCTTGCGATCGGCGACGGCAAGTTCAGGTAATGTGCCTGCGTTGAAATTGCCCGCGACGAGAGCGACGGGATTCTTGCCAACGGTAAAGTTTGTCTCCGGGAAAATCGTGGAGCCCGGCACTCCCGTCAACGCGCCGCCGGTCCCCAGGCTTCCGGAGAGCAAGGAGAGCGTAATAGGAAAGCGATCGCCGACGAAAAAGCTGGCCGGCTTTCCATCTTGCGCGCGCAGCAGTACCTGACGACCACTCTGCACCAGCGAGAGAGAATCGGAGAAATTGGCGGCGCCGCTCGGAAGGGTGAGTAGAAAAGTAGAGAGGCCTCCCCCGATGGGAATGACGGCCGGTATGCCGGAGAATCCCTTTCCGGCGAAAACCTGTTGGATGTTGGTGAGCAGATTTGTCAGGGTTGTCGAAGACTTGAGCTTGTTCAGGTCGGCGGTATTCAGCCCGACGAGCTGCTCTGAAGCCGGAGGTGTAATTCCAAGACTGCGCGCCTTGTTGCGATCGACTTCGAGGAGCTCGATTTCCAACATAACTTCACCACGAGCCCTTTCCAATTGCTGGATGAGTTCACCGGCAAGGGCGAGGCGCTCCGGAGTGTCGCGCATGGTGATGGTGCGGCTGCGGGTGTCGAGATCGATGCGCGTTGCTCCGGTGATGTCGCGGAGGACGCGCAGGATTTCGGTCACATCCTCCGGGCCGACAGCTGCGGAAAGGGGGAAGGTCTGCTCTGCCACCATGGCGTACAGCCGCCGCTTCTCCGGCGTGTCTGGGACGACAAACATCATAGTGGGATTCAATGGGCGCCAAAAGGTTCCCGATTGCGTACCGAGGAGGACCATGCCGGTGTAGAAATCCACGTTATCGACGTGCAGGCGCACGCTCCTAACATTGATGTCCGGATCAAAGGTCACTTTGATGCCAAAGAGGTCCGCGAACTGTTCGTAGACCGTCTTCGTATCGCCACGCAGGTTCAAGTTGTGTTTTCCGGCTTGCGGTTGTAGCCGAGGAAGGGCGGAGATGGCGGTCGGCCCTGCGCGGGGCTCATCCTCCATGGTCTTGAGTTGAGCGAGACGTTCCGCGACGATCGTGTTGCCGGGATCGACTTGGAGCGTCGCTCCCAATTCCTCGGCAGCCTGGTCCAGATGGCCCGCCAAGGCATCACGCTCTGCGGCCTCGACGTGCGCGCGAACCAGCTTGGAGCGCAGCGCGACACCCCGTTCGATGACATCGGCATCCTGCGGGGCGTAACGCGCGGCCTCTTCGTAAGCCGCCAGCGCTTCGTCGAACCGCCCCGCTGCTTCGGCTTTGTCGCCCCGCTCGGCAGCCTTCTGTGCGCGCTTGGGATCGGGGCGCACCAGTGGGGCTTGAGGCTGCGGTGGTGCGGGTGTCTGCGCGGGAACCCGGCCGCAAAGTAGTAACGACAAGAACAACGAGATGCTTGGGCGGATGGTGCGCATTAGCATCAGACAGGATAACCTAACCCTGAAGAGTAAATAGGACCAAGCTGGTCCGGTTGACGGAAGTCCGTCAGTGCGGTACACTTAAATCGTAGTTGCAAATGACTAGCAACTGGAGATTTCGTGCTCTCGGCTCTACTAATTGCACTTCGTGAAGGCGTTGAAGCTGCTCTCGTCGTCGGCATTATCCTCGTCTATCTTTCGCGCACGGGCCGCGGGCACCTGGCACGTTTCGTCTGGTACGGCGTAGCGGCGGCGGCCGCGCTCAGCCTGGGAGTGGCAGTGGCGCTGGAGCGCTGGCGCATCAGCGAAGACGGTTTTGAGGGGCTCATGCTCCTCATCGCTTCGGTCTTCGTTATTACGATGATCGCATGGATGAATCGCGTTGCGCGCCACCTGAAAAAAGAAATCGAGCAAAAAGTGAAGGCTTATGCCGAGCGCGCCGGGAGCGCGGCGGGCTGGGGCATCTTCCTTTTCGTTTTTCTGATGGTCCTGCGCGAGGGGGCGGAGCTGGCGCTGATTCTGCGGGCGGTGGAGCTTTCCAGCGAGGGCTTGCAGACCTGGATCGGAACGATTGTGGGGATTGCGGCAGCCGTCGCGGTGGGGCTTTTCTTCTTCAAGGGCACTTTGCGGGTGCCGCTGCATCGGTTCTTTGCGGCGACCAGCGTCATTCTGATGCTCGTGGCGTTTCAGCTGGCGCTAACGGGTTTGCATGAGTTGAGCGAGGCGCGCTGGCTGCCTTCGAGCAAGGCGGAGATGGCGCTTATCGGGCCCATTGTCCGCAACGAGCTGTTCTTCTTTGTGTGCATTTTTGGCGCGGCTATTCTGTTGATCCTGCGCGAATGGCAGTCCGCGTCGCATGCGGCTGCCGCGAAGGAAATCGCCGGTGAGGCGGAGAGGAGATTGCACGAATCGCAGATTCGCCGCCAGGGGCGCTGGATGATTGCCGCTGCCGGCGCGTGCCTGGTGGTAATCCTGGTGCTGACGGCGGACTTTATTTATGCGCGTGCGAACTCCGCGCCGCCTTCTGCGCGGGCGGTTACCGCAGTGGGCAACGAGGTGCACATCCCGTTGAGTGAAGTGCAGGACGGAAGCCTGCATCTTTACACCATCAACGCCGGCAATCAGTCGCTGCGCTTCCTGATTATCAAGAAGCCGAATGGTTTCGGCACGGCTTTGGACGCCTGCCGGATTTGCGGCGCAGAAGGCTATCGCCAGGACGGGCAGAATGTCATTTGCCGCCACTGTGGCTCTGCGATCTATGTGCCTTCGGTCGGGGATCAAGGCGGATGCAATCCCATCGGCGTGCCTGCGCATACCGAGGGCGGCGATCTCGTGATGGACGTTTCCGCCCTCGTTGCGGCCACCAAGGAGATTCCTCAGTAGGATCTGGTGCGCGGCTGGGGAGACCGGAACAGCTTCCAAGAAGCGAAAAGTTCCCAGTTGTCAGTGCGCAGTGCGGAGAAAAATAAGAAACAATCAGCAGAATCTTCACTGAGAACTGAATACTGAGAACGGAAAAAACAGAAGGTTTTCGCACCATTATGTTCTTGAGACTCGTTGCCGATTCTTTTGGACGCCGTCCGCGCCACAAGCTCTTGACCGGAGCAGCGCTGGCTCTCGGTATGGCGGTGGCCACGGCGGCGTTGAGCGTCTCGCTAGATGTGGGCGACCGGCTGGCGAAAGAATTCCGCAGCTTGGGCGCGAATCTCCTTGTGACGCCGCAAGCGGACTCGTTGCCGCTGGAAATCGGCGGCGTGGACTATCGCCCCGTGAATGCCGGCGCGTATCTGCCGGAAGCGGACCTGCCTAAATTGAAAACGATTTTCTGGCATAACAACATCATGGGCTTCAGTCCAATTCTCGAAGTCCCGATTGAGGCCTGGTCGCCGGCTTCCAAGTCTTGGATTACTCCCGCAGTCGCAGGCAAAGCGTCCTTGATGGGAATCTGGGTGCAACACAACGTAGAAATTCCTGGCGGCACGACATACCTCACCGGAGTGGTGAAAACAAATCCTTGGTGGGACGTCAAAGGACAGTGGTTTGGCGAAGACTCGCGGCAATGCGTTGTCGGAGTGAATCTCTTAAAAAGAATTGGGGCAAAACTAGGCGATGATTTGAACGTAAGTTCCGGGGACCGTGCAAAGTGGGTCACCTTGAAAGTGGTAGGTGTGCTTTCATCAGGCGGGTCTGAAGATGAGAGTGTGCTCGCTCCACTTTCCGTTGCGCAGGGACTCGCCGGAAGGCCGGGGCAGTACCGCAAGCTGTATGTCAGTGCGCTGACGAAGCCGGAAGATGCGTTTGCGAAACGGGACCCGAAGTCGTTTACTCCGGCCGAGTACGACCGGTGGTTCTGTACGCCATATATTTCCTCGATTGCGTTTCAGATTCAGCAGGAATTGCTGGGGACGGATGTGCGGGTGATCCGCCGCGTCGCGGAAGGGGAAGGCCAGATCCTCACACGTGTGCGCATGCTGCTATGGCTGGTCACGGGAGCGGCGCTGCTGGCGGCGGCGTTGGCAGTGGGGGCGTCTTCGGCGGCTTCGGTAATCGAGCGGCGGACGGAAATCGGCTTGATGAAAGCACTCGGCGCAGGCTCGGGCACAGTTGGCTTCCTGCTTGCCGCAGAACAACTTCTGCTCGCGTTCGTGGGCGGGGGAGCCGGTTACGCGCTCGGGATTATTCTGGCACGCCTTCTTGGTGAAGAAATCTTTGGCGCGGCTCCTGAACCTTCGCTCATCGTTTTTTTCGTGATCATTGCGCTCGCAGCCGGCGTCACGATTCTTGGCAGTGCCCTTCCGCTGCGCCGTGCTTCACGGTACGAGCCGGCACCCATCCTGCGAGAGGAATGATGGCCGACCGTCGCGCAAACAATCGAGTGATGTTCTGGCGCATCATCAGGCGATTGCTTGGCGCCAACCGCGGCCGGCTCTTCGTCATGCTGTTGGCTCTTGGCGCAGGCGCCGCCGTCACCGCCGCCCTCCTTAATCTCCAAGTGGACGCTAAGCAGCGTCTCACCATCGAATTCCGATCCTTTGGCGCGAATTTTGTCGTTGCGCCGCATGGCGCCTCCGAACTCGGGACGACTGCGACGCTACCGTGGGACGAGAATGTTATGAAAACGATCCGGGCGCAGGCCTACGAGGAAACGCCCATCGTGCCGTTTCTTTATCTTGTCGCGAGTGCGCAGAAGCTAAGCAGCCCGATGCTTCCCCTAAAGGGGAAGCAGATTCAGACCGTCGTCGTTGGGACAGACCTAATGAATTTGCATCTCGTCGCAGGAACGAAGTTTCCAGAGGTGTTTGGTTGGGAGGAATCCGATTACGAAGATCTCAAGACCGAGTGTTTTCTTGGTGAGAGGATCGCGAAGCAATTGGGGGTCATCAAAGGAGACCAAGTCGTGTTGCTCTACGAGAATCGGGCAGAGCGGCTGGGCGTGCTCGGAATCGTTTCCGCAGGCGGCGCCGAAGATAATCAGATTTTCATGGAATTAGGGACCGCACAGCGTCTCTCTCGGATGAACGAGCGGGTAAGTCTGGTACAGGTTAGCTACCCCGGTACTCCCAGAGAGATTCAAGCCTTTTGGTCAAAGCTCGCGTCGCAACTACCCAACGCCGAAGTCCGTCCGATTCGGCAATTCACGGAAGGTGAGGCGAGGATTTACAACCGCATCAGCGGGTTGCTGACAGCGACGGTGGCGATCGTGCTCGTGCTCACGGGGCTGTGCGTGATGGCGGCGATGACCAATGTGGCGATGGAGCGAAAGAACGACGTCGGCTTGATGAAGGCCATCGGCGGCTCGGTGCGCCGCGTGCTGCGGCTTTTCCTTGCGGAGGCGGCGTTACTTGGCCTGGCAGGAGGAATCATCGGCGGGGCAGCGGGGATTTTTCTGTCTATCGGCTTGGGCAAAGCAGTCTTTGGCGTGGCGGCGCGGCCGCGGCTGATTGTGTATCCTGTAGCAGTGGCGTTGACGATCATCGTGGCGATCCTCAGCGCGTATCCGCTGCGGCGGCTGGCTAGCATCCGCCCGGCATCGGTTTTCCGGGGTGAAGCGTGAGTTCCGTCGTTGCAGCGCCGCCGCTGATTGCGGCGAAGCAAGTGGTGATCGAAAATCTGGTCAAGCGGTACGGCACCTTGTGCGCGCTCGGCGGCGTCAGTTTCGGCGTGAACCCCGGCGAATGGATCGCGCTCATGGGCCCCTCCGGCTCTGGGAAAACCACGCTGATCAATATTCTCGGCGGGCTGGACACGCTCACAGCAGGCCATGTTGTGGTCGATGGCGTCGATCTTTCGAAACTTCGTGAAAACGAGCTAGTCCGTTACCGCGCGGAAAAAGTCGGCTTCGTCTTCCAGCAATTTCATCTGGTGCCGTATCTCACCGCGCTTGAAAACGTGATGCTCGCGCAGTATTTCCATAGCATCACGGACGAAAAGCAGGCCGAGGAAGCGCTGAAGCGCGTGGGCCTCGGCGACCGCCTGACGCATCTCCCCGCGCAACTCTCCGGCGGCGAGCAGCAGCGCGTGGCCATCGCGCGCGCGCTGATCAATCAGCCGAAGATTATTCTTGCCGACGAACCCACCGGAAATCTCGACGAGGCCAACGAAACGGTCGTCCTCGAGATTTTCCGCGAACTGCACAGCGCCGGACACACGATTCTGATGGTGACGCACGACCCGGACATCGCGCGTCAGGCCGACCGCCGCATCGAACTGGCCCACGGCCATCTACACTTCGACACCGCGCAGCATGGTCCGGGTCATCCGCTCAATTGCCCGCTCGCCGACACGGCGGACTGCTGCACGCCCATTTCCACCGACGACGAAATCCGGTTCGACCATCTCCTCGAACAGATTTGGATCTGCGGCGAGGAAGGGAAGCCCGCGCAGGCGGAGCGCCTTCACGCTACCGGCCCATCGGGGCGTCTGCCGGTGGTATCCGACGAGCCCGCCGGGCGGGTTCTCTCGCGCATGTCCGATCTGCGCTTAGTGCAAATGCAAGACGGGGAAGTGCAACTCACGAGCGCGGGCAGCCAGCGCGCGCGCGACGTCGTCCGCCGCCACCGCCTGGCCGAGCGCCTCTTCAAGGACACTTTTTCCATCGAAGATTCCGAGGCGCACACGCAGGCCTGCAAATTCGAACACATCATCAGCCCGGAGCTGGACCAGCGCATCTGCACGTTCCTCGGCCATCCGAAGACTTGCCCGCACGGGAATCCCATTCCACCGGGCGAGTGCTGCAACGGCAAGTCCAAGGCCTGATCGCGCACCCGAACCATGCCGACTCCTCTCGACCCAAGGAAAAAACCAACCAGCATTAAGGTTCATGTTTCGAGCGGCGCGGGCGTGGACGTTACCTGGGCCGACGGCCACGCGAGTCACTACGAATTTGCTTATTTGCGGGAGGAATGCCCCTGCGCCACCTGCAGCGACGCGCGAGAGAAGAAGGCCTCGCTCGGCGAGGCAGCTCCGGTGTTTTTATCATCTCCCGCGCTGCCCATGTTCAAGCCCAAGCCGCGCGCCCAGGCCGCCACGCAAGTAGGCAGCTACGCCATTCAGATCAGTTTCACTGATGGCCACTCCACCGGCATCTACAGTTACGACCATCTCCGCAACATCTGCCCTTGCGCGGAATGCGCTAAAGCTTTCCGCTTCACTGGGCTTGATCATATCGACGATTCGTCGCGGTGATGAGCTAGACTTAGCGCCTCAAAAATGCGAGCATTTCAACCTACGAGTTAGCGAAACCCATACATGAGCAGCACTCCCAATAGCCCTGCTGCCGCGGGCAGCCGCGGCAACGGTATTCCCCGTGTCATCGTCGCCACTACGGCCCTCCTGACATTCATTTCGTTCTGGCGGGCGGCGGCCATCGTGCTGAACGATCTGGCCTCTTCGGCGTACTATGCCGGCGGCGAAGCGGAAGGCTACATCGGCAAGACTGCGCCGTGGTTCATCCTCGCCATCATGCTGTTTTCCTACGCCGTGCGCGCCGTTTACGTGGAAAGCTGCAGCATGTTCGTGCGCGGCGGCGTGTATCGCGCCGTGAAAATGTCCCTCGGCGGGACGCTCGCGAAATTCAGCGTTTCCGCGCTGATGTTTGACTACATCCTCACGGGGCCGATCAGCGGAGTCGCGGCAGGCCAGTATCTCGCGGGACTGATCAACGATCTCCTGCAGTATTTTCACGTGAGTGGCCCGCTCTCTTCCGGAACAACCAGTTTCATCGCCGCGAGCTTTGCCATCGTCGTCACGCTTTATTTCTGGTGGCAGAACACCAAGGGCGTTGCCGAGTCCAGCGAAAAAGCTCTACACATCATGAAGCTGGTCACCATGATGGTAGTGATGCTCATCGCCTGGTGTACCTACACGGTGGCGGTGCGCCATTCCGCGCTGCCCCCCTGGCCACACCCGCGCAACCTCAGGCTCAGCACCAGCGCCCTCGGCTGGCTCGCGCACAGCAGCCTTCCTCACATGTTCGGCATCATCGCCATCTTCATCGCCCTTGGCCACTCCGTTCTGGCGATGAGCGGCGAGGAATCGCTTGCGCAGGTCTATCGCGAAATCGAAAGCCCCAAGCTTCCCAACCTGAAAAAGGCCGGCGCGGTCATTTTTGTCTACAGTTTGGTTTTTACCTCTTTGGTTTCCTTCTTTGCCGTGATGATCATTCCGGACGACGTCCGCCAGCACTTCCTCGAAAACCTGATCGGCGGGCTGGCGATGAATCTCGAAGGGCCATTTTTCGCCCGTCTGATATTCCACGGCTTTGTAGTCGTGGTGGGCACCTTGATCCTGGCGGGCGCGGTGAACACGGCCATCGTGGGCTCGAACGGCGTGCTCAACCGCGTTTCCGAGGACGGCGTGCTCAGCGCATGGTTCCGGCAGCCGCACCCGCGGTTCGGGACGAGCTATCGCATCATCAATATCGTCGTGGCACTGCAGGTCATTACCATTATCATTAGTCACGGTAACGTGACTTTTCTCGCGAACCTCTACGCTTTCGGCGTGATCTGGAGTTTCGCGATGAACGGCCTCGCGGTTCTTGTTCTCCGCTACACCAGTCCCGGCCAGCGGG
>Ga0137370_10000985_pt1 | contig 11516 bp, 12 predicted proteins | sample SagtaG_11_FD_104920 | JGI IMG/M metagenome (GOLD analysis project Ga0137370, IMG submission 104920) | Vadose zone soil microbial communities from Sagehorn Ranch, Mendocino, California, USA - Sage1_R_20_16 metaG | ecosystem: Environmental > Terrestrial > Soil > Vadose zone | place: USA... | reverse complement strand
TCAGGCTCGTCCCGGTGCTCACTTTTCTTTGGATCTCTTTGGTGGCCATTAGGTAGACGTAGTTTCCCGCAGCGCCGCCGACCGAGTCGAGCGCCTCGACCAGGGGCACCCCCGCAGCGAACATGGTGGAGAGCGTCCGGGTCCAGCGTGCAATGGTGGATTTCTTGATGAGGTCGCCGAAAACCGGCACTTTGAGCATCATCCGGTCCATGAACACCTGGACGGGAATCGAGCGCTTCCACAGTGCGAGGAAGCCCCATACGCCTCCGATGACGGCGGGGAAGAGAACGTACCAGTACCTGACGAAAAAGTCCGAGACCCCCATCACGAACAAAGTCGGAGCCGGGAGATCGGCGCCGAAGTTCGTGAACACCTCCTTGAACGCCGGGATCACGAAAATCATGATGACCGCGGTGATGACGAAGGCGACCACGATGATCGCGATCGGATAGAACAGCGCCGACTTGATCTTGGCTTTGATCGCGAGGATTTTTTCCTTGTAGGTCGCCAGGCGGTCTAGGAGGGTTTCCAGAATCCCCGCCTGCTCACCGGCCGCAACGAGGTTGCAGAACAGCGCGTCAAAGTGAAGCGGGTATTTCCGGAACGCCGCGGCGAGCGAGGAACCGGTTTCCACGTCGGTCTTGATCCCCATCAGCAGCCTCGCCACCGCCGGGTTGGCGTGGCCCTTGCCGACGATGTCGAAAGACTGCAGGAGCGGCACGCCGGCTTTCATCATCGTCGCCATCTGGCGGGTAAACAGGGTCACATCCTTGTCGCTGACTCTTCCGCCCCGCCCGAGGCGCTGCTTGTGGACCTTGGTGACGACGATGCCCTGGCGGCGCAGCGTGACGTTGACCACCGCCTCGCCGCCTGCGCGCATTTGACCCTTGATGACCTTGCCGGACTTGTCCTTGCCTTCCCAAAGGTAGGTGATTTCCTTGACCTTGGCGACTGCTGCTGCTGCGGTTGCCATAGCGGTTTCTCCTGCTTCATTTATCGGTGCAGAGCCTGCGACTTCCTCGATCGAAGTCGGGCCGCCGGCGGACAGTCCCGCGATGATGCATGGGCAGAGGCTCTTTGTAAAGTCTCAGGACTCTTCTGCAATGCATTGAAGACAAGGCGTAAACCACCGGTCTTGCAGAGCGTGAATTTGTTCCGCGTCTGGCAGCCCCGAGGACTTCTTCAGGCAGCTTGCGCGAGATCGGAAAGACGCGGGCGGAAAAGCCGCACGGTCTTGATCACCCGGTCCTGCGTCTGGACGATCTCCATCGGTACGTCGGCGATCTTCAGCGCGACCCCTGCAGCGGGAATGTCCCGCAGGTGTTCGAGAATGAGACCGTTCAGGGTCTTAGGGCCGTCCAGCGGCAGCGCGAGGCCGAGCTTGCGGTTCAGCTCACGCAGCACGCTCGAGCCCTCCACCAGCGCGCTGCCGTCCTTGTCCCAGGAATAACTTTCCGATTTCACCGGCGCGGTAGTGGTGAACTCGCCGATGATCTCCTCGATGATGTCCTCTAGGGTCACCAGCCCCTGCAGCTCGCCGTACTCGTCCACCACCATCGCGATGCGCTGGTGGTTTTCCTGGAAGTACTGCAGCTGAGCGAACAGGGGCGGGCCGGCCGGAACGAAATACGGCTCGGCGAGCAGGGTCGCGAGCGCCGCGCGGTCGAACTCCGGAGCGCGCGCCAGGTGCAGCACCTTGCGCAGCTGCAGGATGCCCGCGAGGTTGCCGAGCTCGCCCCGGTAGGCGGGGAGCCGAGTATGGTAGGCCGTGGTGAGCTGCGCGAGGATGCTTTCGGTGGAGGCCTCCAGATCGATCGCCTCGATCTGCGCTCGGGGCGTCATCACGTCCTCGATGGTGATCGTTTCGAGGTCGAAAAGGTTGACGAGGATGCTCTGGTGCTTCTTCGGCATGAACTGCCCGGACTCGAGCACGAGGAAGCGCAGCTCCTCCATCGACAGGCGCTGCGGTCCAGGGTCGATCGGGACGCGCAGCAGCCACAGCAGCCAGCGCACGAACAGGTTCACGATCCACAGCGCCCATGCCGACACCTTGACGAGGGGCTTGAGCACGTAGCTCGCCGCAAGGGCGGTCCGTTCCGGATAGCGCGCGCCGATCACCTTCGGCGTGATCTCGGCGAACACCAGGATAAACAGAGTCACCACGACGGTGGCGATTCCGAGGACGATCCTGTCGTGGCCGAACAAGTCGATGGTCATGACGCTGACGATCATCGTGATCGCCGCATTCACCAGCGTGTTGCCGGCGAGCAGCACCGAAAGCAGCCTGTCGGTCCGGCGCAGCAGCTCGGAGGCGAGCCGCGCGCCGCGGTGACCGGTGCGCTCGAGCGCGCGCAGGCGATAGCGGTTGATCGCCATCATGCCGGTCTCCGCCATGGCGAAAAATCCGGAGAGAACCAGCAGGAGAGCGAGCGCGACGAACTGTATTGCTAAGGGGATCTCGCCCAAGGCGAATGCCTAGGAGACGATGAGGATTCGAGTATAGCCTAGGCAAGGCCGCGCCGCAGGATCACCTCGAGCACGAAACGGCTGCCGACGTAGGCGAGCAAGAGCGCGACGAAACCCGCGAGCGTCCAGCGCAGCGCGGTGCGCCCGCGCCAGCCGTAGAAGTAGCGCCCGGCGAGGAGTGCCGCGAAAATGAACCAGGAGGCCACCGCGAACACGGTCTTGTGGTCGAACTTCATCGCCCGCCCGAACAGCGTTTCCGAGAACACGATGCCGGTCGCGAGCGTCAGCGTGAGGAACACGAACCCCGCGACGATCACCCGGAACAGCAGCCGCTCCATGGTGAGCAGCGGAGGCAGGGCGGCGAGAGGCCCGACGAGCGTGCCGCCGTGCAATCGCCGCTCCATCAGCGTCATCAGGAGCGCGTGCAGCGCGGCGATCGTGAACATTCCGTAGGCGACCATCGCGAGCGCAAGGTGCAGGCGGAACTCGGTCGAATGCGTGTACGGGGCGGCGGCGAGTCCGGGGAAGAGCGCGGGCAGCGGCGCGCAAACGGCGGCGAGCGCGAGGACCGGAGCCTGCATGCCCTCGAGCTCGAGGAAGCGGCTCTCGATCCAGTAGATCAGCACCGCGAGCCACAGCATCACCGAGAGCGCCTGCCCGAAACCGAAGCGCAGCTCGGAATGCGCCCAAAGCATGTCGTAGATCAGCCAGGTATGCAGCGAGAAGGGCGCGAGAATCGCCGCGCGCTCGAGCCGCGCGAGCCGCGGCGCGCTTGCGCCGCGCCAGCGCGTGCGCCAGAAATGAAACGCGAGAGCGGCGTAGAGGAGGGACGCTGCAGCGTAGAGTAGAATCGTCGGCATCCGCGCAGTTTACACCGACGCCTCCCGTGCTTGAGAATCTGACCGAGCGCCTGTCCCGGATTGCGAAGACGATCCGCGGCGAGGCGCGCCTCACCGAAGCGAACGTCGAGGAGGCGTTGCGCGATGTGCGCCTGGCGCTTCTCGAGGCGGACGTGGCGCTTCCCGTGGTGCGCGATCTCATCAGCCGCGTGCGCGAAGCCGCCCTCGGCGCGCAGGTGATCGGCAGCCTCACGCCGGGCCAGGCGCTGGTGGGCGTGGTGCACCGCGAGTTGACCGCGCTCATGGGCGGCGAGAACGCCGCGCTCGACCTCTCGGTGACACCGCCGGCGGTAGTCCTCTTGGCGGGTTTGCAGGGCTCGGGCAAGACCACCACCGCGGCGAAGCTCGCCAGGATGCTCGCAAGCGAGCACAAGAAAAAGCCGCTTCTCGTCTCCTGCGACGTCTACCGGCCCGCGGCGATCGAGCAGCTCGAGGTACTCGCGCACCAGATCGGCGTCGATTTTTTCCCCTCCGACGCCGCTCAGAAGCCGGTAGCCATCGCACTCGCCGCGCTGGATCACGCGAAAAAACACTACCACGACGTGCTGCTCGCCGACACCGCGGGGCGCCTGGCGATCGACGGACCGATGATGCGGGAGATCGCCGATCTGCACGCCGCCTTGAAGCCCGTCGAGACCCTGTTCGTCGTCGATGCTATGCAAGGCCAAGACTCGGTCAAGGTCGCGAAGGTTTTCGGCGACGCGCTGCCCCTCACCGGGATCGTGCTCACCAAACTCGACGGCGACGCGCGCGGCGGCGCGGCCTTGTCGGTGCGGCAGGTCACGGGTAAGCCGATCAAGTTCGCCGGCGTGAGCGAGAAGCCCGACGGCCTGGAGCTCTTTCACCCCGAGCGCATGGCTTCCCGCATCCTCGGCATGGGCGACGTGCTCTCGCTCGTCGAAGAGGCGGGGAAATCGGTCGACGTCGAGGAGGCGAAGAAATTCTCCGAGAAGGTGAGAAAGGGCAAGGGCTTCGATCTGGAAGACTTCAAGCAGCAGATCGGCCAGATGCGCAAGATGGGGGGGATGTCGGCCCTGGTCGACAAGCTGCCCGCGCAGCTCGTTCGCGCCGCGCAGTCCTCGCAGATGGACGAAAAGCAGCTGCGCCGTGTCGAAGGCATCATCAATTCCATGACGCCCGCGGAGCGGATGCGGCCGGAGATCCTGAAGGCTTCGCGCAAAAGGCGTATCGCGGCGGGCGCGGGTGTTCCCGTGCAGGAAGTGAACCGGTTACTGAATCAATTCGAGCAGATGCAGGAGATGATGAAGAAAATGCACAAGGGGGGCCTTGCGAAGATGATGCGCGGCATGAAAGGATTCATGCCGGGGATGAGGTAGCGGCAGGGCACCAACCTCGTTTTGCCTCCTGCTACTGGGTTTTCCGTTGGGTTGTCAGATTTCTTGCAAGATATTTGTCAGCTTGGCAACCTGACCGTTTCGTAAGGTTCTCGTCAGCTACCGCTACACCTCGCTGAAGCATAATTACTCGAACAAAACTTGTCCGGCTTCAACTTCCACTGCAAGCACGGGCAACGTATTCTAAAACTGCCGTGTTGCGGCTGCGAACGCCGAGAGGTGACTGACAAAATTAATCCGATACGATCCCCGCGTTACTCATCTAAAAGGAGGCAACACAAATGCAAAGACGATACTTGACGTACGCTGCGGCCATCGCCTCGGTGCTTGTGCTCACATATTGTAGTAATGGTGACGTAAACACCATCCCCGACCCGACGGTCACGCTACCGACAGCAGCAACGATGCAAGTGCCCGGTATCACCAGCTCGGTCACTTATTCCTTCGACCTCGGTGCGGTAGATCCGGCGACCAACACTTACTACGTCACGGACCGGACCAACAAGTCCATCGACGTCGTCAATCTCACTACCCTCAAGGTAACCGGGCAGTTCAAACAGGCATTCGCAGGATGCAATTCCACGACTGGCACTACCACCGCAACCCCGATTGCGCTGCCAGGCTGCAACACCCTCCAGGGAACATGGACGGTGAACAACGATGCTTCCGGTCCCGACGGTCTGGATGTCGTGGGAAATACCCTTTTCGTCGGAGACGTGAACAAGCTAATGGTTCTCAACAAGACCACGGGCGCGCTCATTGCGACTATCGCCATCGCGTCCACCCCGACCGGGCTGCGTGCGGACGAGGGCTGTTTCGATCCGGTCAATCACCTTTATGCGATTTCCACCCCGGGTGATGACAACCCGTTCATGACGATCCTGGACACGACTGCCACAGAGGCCACCGGGGCGGCACCCACCGTAAAGGCCAGACTCATCATGGACAACCCGGCAGGCACGGCCTCGGGTGGCCTTGAAGCTTGCGTGTTTGATACGGGCGTTGGAGGAACCGGCAAACTGTTCGTCAACAACGACGGCAACAACGCAGTTCCCGGTTCGACTGCTTCGCGCGGCGAAATGGATGGGATTCCGGTAACGTCTCTCACTCCGCTCACCGGGGGGGGCAACGTCCAGTACACCACGCTCGCAGGTGTTTCCCAATACGCGCTGCCCGACGTCGTGGGGGTGACCGGCCAGTGTGATCCAACCGGGATCGCCTTGGGACCAGGGACCGAAATCGGGGCAATGTGCAGGACGGGAACGATAGGCCGCTCGTTGAACTTCCTGGTCCTCAACAAGACTACCGGAGCCGTCGCGGCAACGGTGGTCGGGGCTGGCGGCGGAGACCAGATCACCTACGACGCAACGTCGAAGAGGTGGTTCCTGGCAAACAGTCGCCATACCGCGAACGGGTCTTCCTGTGGGGCGGGCACTGCGACGTGTCCCCTGTTTCCGGCGCTTACCGTCGTAGCCGACGACGGGATAGCAGCCCCCACGCTCGTCCACCATATTACTAACGGCAACAACGCGCACTCGGTCGCGGTGCATCCGGGGTTAGGTTTGGTCGTCACGCCGTTTAGCGCTCCGACCGCAAACGGTGGGGGAGCGGCATTCGCTAACGGCGGAATCAATGTCTTTAGGACGACGCAATAGCGCCTAGCGTCCAGCTATCATACTGACTACGCGATAGCGCATTCTACAAACCCCGCGAGGAGCCTGGCTCCTCGCGGGGTTTTGTTCGACGGTATCAATCGGAGTCCCGCGGTCTTTGCTCGGTCCCCGGCGGTGGCGGGTCGGTCGAGGCCGGCTCTGCGACCCAGGCAGGAAGCTCACTACCTGCACTTCTTGGCGATTGCACGCCGCGCACCGGCAAACGCACCAGATCGTCGCCGCGTTTGACCACGATTCGATCAGGGTTCACGGTGTACAGGACGACTCCGTCGACAATCTGCTGGCCTTCGACGAAGGGCGCCGCGGGCCGATCATCGACGGAAATTAGCGCGGTCCTCGACGCCACCGTGATCATTATTCCGCTGACCGCTAACTTGAATCCGCTCCTGGCCGCTTCTGGCGTACGGTCCCCGCTGACAACCGGGGCAGGCTTGATCGGCGTTCGATGCCCGGAAAAAGAAGGGTCGCTGGATTTCGCGTCGGGGCCGGCTGTTGTTGTAAGTGACGGATCAACCTGCCAACGAGACGCGTAGAGATAAAAGAATATCAGTCCGGCTGCGGCCGAAACCGAAATCCAAACTTGCCATCGCGCTCTTGGGGTCTTGGCTTCCATCGGTCGATACAATTTCTTGCCCGCGTCACCAGCATTGTGGGTACCATCTTTCTGCGCCGTCCCACCGTGTCAGCGTACCACGGCCGCTAGTCTCTTGCGCTTAGCGTGGCGCCGCTTGCGCAAGCAGCCAATGACCGCCGTGCGCGGGAGTGCCCGTGCAGGACGTGAATCGCCTCTTGAATCAGTTCGAGCAGATGCAGGAGATGATGAAGAAAATGCAGAAGGGGGGCCTTGCGAAGATGATGCGCGGGATGAAAGGATTCATGCCGGGGACGAGGTAGCGGGTATAGACTGTTGGGGGAGGAGGTGCCATGAACCGATCGATCGCTGCTGCTTTCGCCGTGTTGATGTTATTTACAGCTTTGGAAGCCGGGGCCCAGCAAAGAGGCCCGATCTCGAAGAAGCTGCTTATCGGCACCTGGGCGTACGTCTCGGCTGAGTCCGTGGCCAAGGACGGCACCAAGCTTCCGCTAGTGGAGGGGCCCAACTCCAAGGGCCTGCTCAGCTTCGACGGCATTCGCTTTTCTCAGCAGATCATATCCGATTTTCCGAAACTCGCGTCCAAGGACCGACTGAAGACGACGGCTGAGGAAAACAAGGCCGTCGCGCACGGGGTGCTTTCGTATTACGGAACTTACTCGCTCAGCGAGGCCGACGGGGTCCTGACGCTCAACATCGAGCGCAGCTCCTTCCCCAACCAGAACGGCTTGTCCTTCAAGAGAGTCATCAAGACCTTGACCGCCGAGGATCTGGTCTACATCAATCCGTCGACGCTGGCCGGAAGAGTCAACACCAACGTGTGGAAGCGGGTCAGGTAGGCAGCGAGCGGACGACAGGCATTTCGTCTTCCACTGAGCGCGAATCTCGCGTAAAATCACGCCCTTTTCGGCTTCGGTCATTCATCATGGTGGTGATTCGTCTTTCGCGCGGCGGCGCCAAGAAGCGGCCCTTTTTCAATGTGGTGGTCGCCGATTCGCGTAGGGCCGCGGGCAAGCTCTTTATCGAGCGCGTCGGGTTTTACGATCCGAAGGCGCCCGCGGGCCGCGAGTCGCTGCGCTTCGCGACCGACCGCCTGACGTACTGGCGCGGCAAGGGCGCGCAGTTGAGCCCGACGGTGGCGCGCCTGCTCAAGGGCTACAAGGCGCCGGCTGAAGCCGCGGCCAAGTAGCGCGGTCTTGCGAGGCGGGTTGGCGACGAGCGGGCCAACCCGGTGGGTGGTGATGGGGCGCGTGATGGCGCCCTGGGGCGTGAAGGGCGCTCTGAAGATCGAGCCCTTCGGCTCAGGCAGCAGCAATCTCTGCAAGTATTCCGCGTGGTGGGTCGGCAAGCCCGGGAAGTTGAGCGAGATCGCGGTGGCGGAGTGCCGCGCGCACGGCGCCTACCTGGTGGCGCGCTTCGAGGGATGCGAGGATCCCGAGCATGCCGGCGCGTACTGCGGGGCCGAGGTGGCGTTGAAGCGCGAGGATCTGCCGGAGCCGGCGGAGCACGAGTTCTACCAGGCGGATCTCATCGGCCTGGCGGTGGTGAACGCTCAGGGCGAGTGCTTGGGCAAGGTAACGGGGTTTTTCAGCGCTGGCGGCGCGAACGAGGTCATGCGAGTCGCGCACGAATCCGGAGAGCGCCTCGTGCCGGCGACTGCGGAGGTGATCCGCAAAGTCGACCTCGTCGCAGGCACGATCGAAGTCGACTGGGGAGCGGACTGGTGATCCGCTTCGATTGCGTGACGCTGTTTCCGGAGATGTTCGGGGCCGTCACGGACTCGGGCGTGACGCGCCGGGCACGGGAAGAGGGGCTGTGGAGCCTCGCAGTGTGGAACCCGCGGGATTTCACCACGGACAATCACCGCACGGTCGACGACCGGCCGTACGGAGGCGGGCCGGGCATGGTGATGCTCGCCGATCCGCTGGACAAGGCGATCGCCGCGGCAAAGGCCGCGGCAGAAGGCAGAGCGAAAGTGATCTATCTCTCGCCGCAGGGTGCGGTGATGGATCACCGCAAGGTGATGGCGTTGTCGAAGGAATCGCGCCTGATGCTGCTGTGCGGACGCTACGAAGGCGTGGACGAGCGCCTGATACGCCGCAGCGTGGACGAGGAGCTGTCGATCGGCGACTACGTCCTCTCCGGTGGCGAGCTCGCGGCGATGGTGCTGATCGACGCCGTGGTGCGGCAGCTGCCCGGCGCGCTCGGGGACGGGCTGTCGGCCGAGCAGGACTCGTTCGTGAACGGGCTCCTGGATTGCCCGCAGTACACGCGGCCGGAAACGGTCGCGGGAGAGGCGGTGCCGCCGGTGCTGCTCTCGGGCCACCATGAGAGAATCGAGCGCTGGCGGCTGAAGCAGTCGCTGGGGCGCACTTGGCTCCGAAGGCCCGAGCTGCTCGAGCGGCGCGGGTTGAGCGACACCGAGCGAGCGCTGCTCGAGGAATTCAAGCAGGAGATGAACAAGGAGTAAGGCGATGAACATCATTCAGAAGCTCGAAGAAGAAGAAATCAAGCGCATGGGAAAGAAGCTCCCCGAGTTCTCCCCGGGCGACACCGTGATCGTCAACGTCGGCGTGGTCGAAGGCGAGCGCAAGCGCGTGCAGGCCTACGAGGGCGTGGTGATCGCCAAGAGGAACCGCGGAATCAATTCCTCGTTCACCGTGCGCAAGGTGTCCTCGGGTGAGGGCGTAGAGCGCACCTTCCAGACCTATTCCCCGCTGATCGACTCGATCGAGCTGAAGCGCAAAGGCGACGTGCGCCGCGCCAAGCTCTATTACATGCGCAAGCTCTCGGGCAAGGGCGCGCGCATCCGCGAGAAAATCGAAGGCCACGAGCAGGGCGGCGAGCAGTAAGGCGGGACGGCCCGCCGGAACGCGAGGGGCGCGAGAGCGCCCCTTTTTGTTTGATAGGCGTAAAATTCACGCTGCCATGAGCCTCAATTCGATCCAGGAAATCATCGCCGAGCTGAAAGCCGGCCGCATGGTCGTGCTGGTCGACGACGAGGACCGCGAGAACGAGGGCGACCTCATTTTCGCCGCGGAGTTCGTCACGGCGGAAAAAATCAATTTCATGGCGAAATTCGGACGCGGCCTGGTCTGCATGCCGATCACCGAGGCGCACGCCGAGCGCCTCAACCTCTTGCCGATGGTGGCGCGCAACCGCTCGGTGCACGGCACCAATTTCACCGTTTCCATCGAAGCGGCATCGGGCGTGACTACCGGCATTTCCGCAGCCGACCGCGCTCACACCATCAAGGTGGCGGCCTCGCCCAAGGCGACCCCCGCGGACATCGTCCAGCCGGGCCATGTGTTCCCGCTCATCGCGCAAGCGGGTGGGGTGCTGGTGCGCGCCGGCCACACCGAGGCCTGCTGCGACCTCGCACAGCTCGCCGGGCTTCATCCGGCGGCGGTCCTGTGCGAGATCATGAAGGACGACGGAAGCATGGCGCGGTTGCCCGACCTGATCGAGTTCTCGAAACATCACGGGCTCAAGATCGGCTCGATCGCCGATCTCATCCACTTCCGGAGCCGGAACGAATCGCTCATCAAGCGCGTCACCGAGCGCACGGTCCAGACGCGCTTCGGGTCGTTCCGGCTCGTCGCCTACCTGGAGAAGCTTACCGGAGGAACCCAGCTTGCGTTCGTGCGCGGAGAGATCACGCCCGACAAGGAAACGCTGGTGCGCGTGCATGCGCCGCTCTCGGTGCTCGACCTGCTCGAGGCCGGCCCCCGGGCGCACTCCTGGTCGGTGTCCGACGCGCTCGAGCGCATCGCTGCCGAGGGCAAGGGCGTCATGGTGCTGCTCAACTGCTCCGAGGATCCCGGGCAGCTGATCGAGCGCGTCGCGTCGCCCGAGCGCCCGGACGGGCCGTCGCGGATGGATTTCCTCACCTACGGCATCGGGGCGCAGATCCTGCGCGACTTGAGGGTCGGCAAGATGCGCCTTATGGCCTCGCCGAGAAAAATGCCGAGCATGGCCGGATGGGAGCTCGAGGTCGCCGGCTACGTTGAAAAGGCGCCCAAGTCGCGGGACGGCTGATGGCGGAGATCAAGCCCGACTTGAGCGGCGAAGGCCTGCGGGTCGCGATCGTGCGCTCCCGTTTCAACGAGCCGATCGGCGTCGCGATGCTCGAGGCCTGCCGCAAGCGGCTCACCGAATTGCGCGTGGGCGCGCCGACAGTGGTCAGCGTGCCGGGCGCGCTCGAAGCGCCGCTCGCCCTGCAGAAACTCGCCAACACGGAAAAGTACGACGCGCTGATCGCGCTCGGGGCCGTGATCCGCGGCGAAACGCGTCATTTCGAGACCGTCGCGAACGAATCCGCATCGGGGCTGATGCAGGTGCAGCTCGACTGCGGCATCCCGGTCGCAAACGGAATTCTCACCACCGACACCGATGAGCAGGCAAAGGCGCGCGCGGCGCGAAAAGGGAGGGACTGCGCCGAGGTCGCGGTGGAAATGGCGAACCTCGGCAAGAGCATCGCGAAGAGCCACAAATGAAATCGGCGCGGCGCCGTTCGCGCGAATTTGCGCTG
>Ga0137370_10000983_pt1 | contig 11527 bp, 9 predicted proteins | sample SagtaG_11_FD_104920 | JGI IMG/M metagenome (GOLD analysis project Ga0137370, IMG submission 104920) | Vadose zone soil microbial communities from Sagehorn Ranch, Mendocino, California, USA - Sage1_R_20_16 metaG | ecosystem: Environmental > Terrestrial > Soil > Vadose zone | place: USA... | reverse complement strand
GTCTTCGGAACGGTGACCGGCGCTTTGCAGTTTGGGCATGGAGCTGTTACGTCGATTTGAGCGCGTGTCGCGGAGATGCGTTGCCCGCAGCTTGGACACGCGAACCTAACGAGCGGCCACGGTGCCGGGGCAGGTAACGTAGAGGTATTCGGAACGGCGATCGCCGCATTGCAGTTTGGGCACCGACCTGTTATGCCGATTTGGGCGCGTTTCGCGGAGATGTGTTGACCGCAGCTTGGACATGCAAACCTAAGAGGCATAGCGCGTATTGGGGGGCGTTTCTGCGATTTACTTACCAAAATCAGACCCATCGCGCGAGCGAAAACCTGAATGGGTTTATTGTGAATTGTCCCGTACGCTTGTCCGGCTGTTTTGTACGGCAATGACGCTTTCGTGAGGTCACTTCAGGTTAGGTGAGAGCACGCGTACGGAATTTTTACCTATGAAAAAGCGCGTGAGATCAAATAGGAACAAATAGGAATATTCGTTACGTAGCGATGCCATTGAGGCGACGGCTTAAAGAATTTTCGGTCATGCGGCAATATTGTTTTCGCTGTGCCGGCCCCGATCTGCAGGAGATCGATGATTCGATCCAGGGCCTTGAGCAGGAGGTCTACCATCACTCAGCTCCTAGCAAACTTCGTCTCATTGTGTCCGTTCATATCACTTTGTCATTGCGGTGGGGAGAACAAAAGCGGCACAATCCGGACCGCGTGAAAGACCGGGAACTCATCGCGGACAACTCTCAGCAAAGCCGGTTGGAGTTGGGGCTGCGTGCCTGTGCGGATTCCAAGGGCCGCTACCCGTCTCTAGTGTGCAAACTGGGAGTGGCCGTCCGTTTGAACGGCCACTTAGCTACAAGCTTAAAAAGCGAAGTGTTAACTCTTCAGGAACCGTCGCGCCAAACCAAGCGCGCCGAGAGCCGCCCCAAGCAACATTATTGTCACGCCACCGTCCGGAACGTTACTGATGGTGGGAGGAAGAGGATGGGGAGTGGCACTGGCATTGTGGCTGAATGCAAGCAGTAGGGCGCAAACGACCGCAGAAACCAGCGCGAGATTGGTTGAGAGAGAGTTCGGTTTCATAGTGTATTTTATGTTTTGAGTAAAAAGCAAACTCTGTGCCAAAAGCAAAGCGTTGCGTGAAACATCAGTAAGCATCTATCCACTAATAAGTTAACTAATGTTCGTATTTTCGCTGTTCAACACAGGAATCGTAAGAATTCTCGACAGAAAGCATTCCGACAATTTTGGCAAGCGGTCGGCAAACGAGTTACGCTATTGCTGACCGATTGTAAGATCTTCCGACGTAAAGCATTCCAGCGACTCAGTAACAGAGGAATGGTTAGACTCGTCCTAAGCGCGGTGTTGTAAGATTTTCAGACGGAGCGTAAGGCATCCCAACAAGGCCACCGAATGGCAGCGCATCGGAAATTAGGAACTTGAATCAGCGATCCGTCGATTAGCACATTTTTAGCAGCGTCGGAACTTGATAATTTTTTTCTTGTCGAGTTCGGCCTCAGCTTTGCATTGCGCGAAGAGTAAATAGACGGCCTCGTGAATGAGATCCGCGACAGTGCAATCCCGTTGATCCGCAATCTTTCGGAGCGATCGCATCCTTGCTTGATCAAGCGGAATCGGGCGATTCGGTCGAGCATTTTCAAGAATTCGTAAACGCGCGCGCGTATTTGGATTGCATTCGGACAGGCGAAAAGGTAACGATCGAACTCTTGGCATGCGACTGCGGTGCTAGGAATTAAACGGGGACTAACCCAGACCGGTGTTATGAATAAGCACGGCACCTCCAAACATCCGCCTCTCCGCACCGTTGCTCCCGCAGTCGCTGCCAAAACAACACCATCGTTTGAAACAACGATTGCGGTCCGCGGTTGTGGAGAAACACTTTAGATTCGAACCAGATCCAAATTTGTTCTGATATCTCGCTACGACTCTATCCTAGGGATGTCGCCGCGGTTGTGGAGCAATTCGGTTGAGCTTTCAAGAATTCGTAGAACGCGCGCGTTCATTCCTCGATTCTTTCCGAGCCGCCATATTGAATGTCGGGCCTCTAGACGTGGTTCTCGTGAAAGACCACATCGTCCAATTGCCGCATATCAACCATTTCGCCACATCGGGCGCATCGGTAGAAGTGTTTTTCTCCTCTTCGCCCAGCTCGTCGAAGTCGTCGGGATGCACAATTCGCCTGAGAGAAACGGTATCTCTTTGAGATACCCCGATCAATTGCTAGCGAATCGGCGAGGATCCGGAGAAGTTCCGGACCTTTTTAAGGGTCTTTGGCTCCGACATATGTGCGTAGTTTCCGCAAAAACGTTTTGATTCGCACAATATCATTGCCCCATTGTGGAAATGGAACGATCCCGTCATCAGAAAGAGGAGTGGGATAGCGTCCACGCCACGAAATTACCTCGGTGATCCTCGCAAGTAGACTCTCTCAAACTTAGCGAGCGTCATACCGATCCGCCTTACGAGTTTTAGAATTTTGTGCCCGTCCAAACATTTTGGTAGTTCACCGGCTTTTACTTTCTTTCGTTCGTTCCCAGTTAGGCGGAATGCCAAATGACCTTTGCACAAATTCTCGATCGCAAATCCGGCCAACATCATGTGGATATTTATCAAACTGTGCTTCGGTGGAGGCTCGCTATCCTTCTTTTTAACAACACCGGCATCAGCGCGGAAGCACTCCCAAAAACGCTCAATCTGCGGTTCTAGCAGTGTCATTGCCGCCTCTAGTTCATCCGCGATGCGAAACCAAGCTTCTGGGCTCAAGACGTATTGAGAAAACCTCGCGATTTGAGCCCTCTCCGTTTCTTCAGGGGTCGGGTCGCCTTGGTTTTTCCATTTTCGTGGGCTCAGATCGTCCTAAATATGTCCTAAACGCGGCAGGTGGGTCTGCTGAAAGTGGGCATTTTTCATAGGTAAAAAAATAATCCGGAGCCTACGGGGCTCGAACCCGCAACCTCCGCCGTGACAGGGCGGCGCTCTAACCAATTGAGCTAAGGCTCCCGAGGAAAAGACAAATTCTAAAGGCGGCTGCCCTCAGTCGCAACTTTGCGCTCCATTCGTGTCATGTCGAGCGAAGTCGAGATATCTCTTGCTGTTAATTGAACGGCGACAACGCGAACATAGTTAGAGATTCCTCGACTTCGCTGCGCTCAGCTCGGAATGACTAGAAACAGAGCGCGGTAGACAGCGTGAGCAAGAGGAACAAAAGACTTTTGCGCAACACCAAATCGATTTCATGGTTGAACATTTTGCATGTCGCAGCGTCGAACTCCGAAAGATTCCGCGAGTGAATATTGCGGATGCGCCTGATAACGTTATAATAAGACACGGTTCGGCGGATTGACCCAAACCATAAATGAGTGACGAGCGCAGCGAGGGACTTCAGGACGGGGTTGGGGACTCGGGCCCGGACAATCTCCTCGATTCATTTGATCAACTGATCGCCTCGTTGCCTCCCGGCGACCCAATTCGACGCGATCTATTGGATTTGCGTCCGCAAATCTCCGACCAACAAGAGACAATGGTCGAAGCGCGGCGAATGATCGAGAAGCTGGAAGAGGTCGTCAAGAAAGTGACTTCACCCGCCAACCGGATCGGCACCTTTCTCGGAGCCACTTCAAAGGACACAGCACACATCGTGGTGGGGGGCGCCGATTATTACTGCAACGTCGATCCCCGCATTCCGCTTGCGAAATTAAAAAAAGGGACGCGCGTCCTGGTCAATGAAGCGTTTGTCATCGTCGGCGATCTCGGATTTGAAGCGGCGGGCCCGGTGACAAAAATCACCGAAGTGCTCGGCAAGGATCGGCTGCGGGTCGGTTCGGAGCACGGGTTGCAATCGATGGTTTTACAGCGCTCCGCCGATCTTGCCGACTCCACCTTGAAATCAGGCGATGAAGTCCGTGTGGACTCCAATTATCGGATGGCGTTGGAAATGCTCTCGAGCACCAAGTCTCACGAACATTATCTGGACAATGTCCCCGAACTGCCGTGGGAAAAAGTGGGCGGCCAGGAGATTGCGTTACAAGCCATCAAGGACGCGATCGAGCTGCCGCTTTTGCATGCCGATCTCTTCCAAAAATTTCAACACGCCACGCCGAAGGGTTTCCTGCTCTACGGTCCACCGGGTTGCGGGAAGACCCTAATTGGAAAAGCGACGGCTTACAATTTAACCAGAAAGCTTCGCGAAAAAACGGGGGTCGAGATGCAGGAATATTTCATGCACGTCAAGGGCCCCGAGATTTTGAACATGTGGGTGGGCGAATCAGAGCGAATGGTGCGCGAGATTTTTGCTACAGCCCGCGAGAAACGCGGCGAGGGTTTCATGCCGTTTTTGTTCATCGATGAGGCCGAATCAATTCTTGGTACACGCCGCGCGTCGCGTCATTCGAACATTCTTTCGACACTGGTCCCGATGTTTTGCTCGGAGATGGACGGGATCGATTCACTCAACGATGTGGTCATTATTCTGGCTTCCAATCGCGCCGATCTGATCGACCCGGCAATTTTGCGGCCGGGCCGGATCGATCGAAAAATAAAAGTGAGCCGACCAGACAAGGATGGCGCGCGAGAAATCTACCGCATCTATCTCACAGACAACCTTCCTTACGCCGGTGTGCTGGCTAAGGAAGCCGATGGCCTGGGCGCATCGATCGAGCGTTTGATTGAGCGCTTTGTCGACTGGCAGTTTACTCGCCGCGACGAGAACAAATTTCTGGAGGTGACGCTGCGTAGCGGGCGCAAAGAAACACTTTACCGCAGCGATCTTATCAGTGGCGCGATCATCGCCTCGATTGTAGAGCGCGCTAAAGCGATGGCGATTAAACGCGCCATAGCTACCCAACAGGAGCAAGGAATTCGCGAAACGGACTTGCAGCTCGCCTTTAATGCCGAGTACATGGAGAACGATATTTTCCCGACGACCGACATCACGGAAGACTGGCTCAAACTGATCGATTACGATCCGGAGAACGTCGTCAAAATTTCACCTGTCAGACCGGTTTCCGACGCGCGAGCGCGCGCAGCTTTTGGTGTGATCTGAGTTGCGAAGAGAAAATGGCCACGGTGTCGCGTCGATTTATCGTAATTGCCATTTGTACATTGGCGGAGTGACATCGGAAAAGAGCTGGACCTGATGAAACGCGTCTTTGGGCTGGAGACGGAATATGGCATCACTCTCGGCGGTGCGGAGACTGTCGATGTCGTGGCCGAGTCGATCGAGCTAGTCCGGCGCTATACCGAGAACGGCGCGCTGATGAAGTGGGATTACGAACTGGAGGACCCGCATCTCGACGCGCGAGGATTTCGTGCGCGAGAATTGCTTCAGGACACGGACGAATCGGCCTATTACGAGATTGATAAGCGCCGTCCTCTTAGCTTCGAGGAAATAAAGAGCGACCTCGTGCTGTCAAACGGCGCGCGCTTTTACAACGATCACGCACACCCGGAATATTCGACGCCGGAATGCACTACTCTTGGGGAAATCGTGGCACAGGACAAGGCAGGGGAACGCATCCTGGCGGAGTGCGCCCGACGTCGAAATCAGAAGTTGCCTCCCGGATTTGAAGTGCGGCTTTACAAAAATAATACTGATTTTGCAGGGCACAGTTACGGTTGCCACGACAATTATCTAATGAGACGCGATATCGCGTGGGACCGGATCGTTGCTGGAATGCTGCCGTTCCTCATTACTCGTCAGATTTTCGCAGGCGCTGGCAAGATGGGTATCGAAACCGAGAGCGCGCAGGGCGAGCCCGGCGTCTATCAAATCTCGCAGCGTGCTGATTTTTTCAGTGTGGTTGTGAGCATCGATACGATGAATCGCCGCCCTCTGATTAACACGCGTGACGAGCCACATGTGGATGCGAGCCGTTATCGCCGGTTCCATGTGATTCTTGGCGACTCAAATATGAGCGAATGGGCCACCGCCATGAAGATTGGGACCACCGCGCTCATTCTCGATTTGATTGAGCGCGGAGAAGCGCCACAGCTTGAGATTGCGCAGCCGGTTGATGCAAACAAATCGATCAGCCGCGATCAGACCTTCGATTGGATCATCGAACTGAAGGACGGGCGCAAAATCTCTGCGATTGATGTGCAACGGATTTATTTGCGCGCGGCGAGCAAACTGGATCCGCCTTCGTCAGGCTTTGGTGGTTCAGACAACGGCGAGGAATGGAGATGGATTTTGCGCGAATGGGAAAGTGTCCTCAATGATCTCGAGCGGGACGTCGCGTCAACGCGAGACCGCGTTGACTGGGCAGCAAAGAAGTTCCTGCTGGAGGCATTGCGGGCGGAAGAAAAGCTTGCCTGGAGTGACCCGTGGCTGCAATCCATCGACCTTGAATATCACAATCTCGATTTAGACCGGGGATTATATTATGAGCTGGTGCGCAAAGGCCTCATGCGCCGCATTACGAGTGAGGAAGAAATCAAGACCGCGATTTTTAGCCCGCCAGAAACGACACGAGCATTTTTCCGAGGCCGCGCTGTAGCCCGTTTCAACGATGAGATTTCATCCATTCAATGGGATGAAATTGTTTTTACAAATCCCGCCGCTGCGGGACAATCATACCGCATCGCGCTGCCGGAGGCGGCGATGGACGCGCGTTTAGACGCGCTCAATCACGCGGCACGCAATGGGAGGGATTTCTCGGAGTTTATGAACGCAATTGCTCAGGTTGATTAACCGGCTTCCGGCGCGAACCCCGCGTGGATAGGACGCGCTCCCCTTGCGTTCTTGGAAAAACTGGGCGTGCCCGCAGAATTCAGTGTACTGGCGGCGCACCTTGCGCGATCACAAACGTCGATGCCGGTTGAGGGCTAGGGGTTTCGGGGTAATACATTTCGCACCCGAAGCGAATGTCCAGGACTGCCGCATTGGTAGGCGTATTTGGAACAGTCCAATTATAATATCTGATGTTCGTACCCACCGGTGCAATACACGTCGAGAACGTTCTGCCGCCGTCCAACGACAGCCAAATCTCCATCTCGCATGCGTGCAAGTTTCTCATATCGGGCAACGCGGCGTCCCATTCGACCCTGACTTGTTGCCCAGGACGCAGAACCTGTCCAAGCCTCGGTGAAATTAGCTTGGCAGAATAGCCTTGTTTTTGACTGCTCTGAGCATTCAGCTTCGCAGGTGCAAAAGCAAATGTCGCCAAAAGCAGCGTTACAATGAGTCCAGGGGTTTTCATTTTGGGGCTCCTACGTTTAAGTTTTGATCGACAATGCGAGCCATTCGCTTATGTCGTCAACATTTTTTTAGATTTTTTCGTGCGCACGTAGGATTTCGTACTACAGGGAAAATCCCTTGAGAATCGGCTCACTCCCACTCGATCGTACTCGGTGGTTTACTCGAGATGTCGTAACAAACTCTGTTGACGCCGTTGACTTCGTTACTGATCCGATTCGAAATTCGGGCCAGCAATTCGTAAGGAAGTCGCACCCAGTCGGCAGTCATGCCGTCCTGGCTTTCGACAATGCGCAGCACGACGGTGTTCTCGTAAGTGCGTTGGTCCCCCATGACGCCAACCGATTGTACAGGAAGCAAAACGGCAAACGACTGCCAGACCTTGTAATACCAGTCGGCTGCTTCCATTTCGCTTTGCACGATCGTGTCTGCGTCGCGCAAAATTGATAACCGTTCGGGCGTAACTTCTCCGAGAATGCGAACAGCGAGCCCGGGACCGGGAAAAGGCTGGCGATATACAATTTCCTTCGGCAAACCGAGCTGCAATCCCGCTTGACGCACTTCATCTTTGAACAATTGGCGTACGGGTTCGACGAGCTCGAAATGCATTTTCTCAGGTAGTCCACCGACGTTATGATGACTTTTGATCACTTGCGCGGGATTGCCCTGGATCGACACGCTTTCAATCACATCAGGGTAAAGAGTGCCTTGCGCGAGAAATTTGTAGCCGCCGTGTCCGCCACCGGACGGACTTGCCGTGACGAGTTTCCGCTCGCCGTTTCTCCGGTCCTCCTCAAGTAGTTCCTCGGTCGCGTGCTGAAATACTTTGATGAATTCATTGCCGATCAGTTTTCGTTTCGTTTCGGGATCGGTCACGCCTTTGAGCATTGCAAGAAACCGATCGCTGGCGTCCACGTATTTCAGGCGCACATGAAAATTCTCGCCGAAAACGCGCTGCACGACTTCCTCCTCTCGCGAGCGAAGCAGCCCATTATTGACAAAGATGCAAGTAAGCTGGTCGCCGATCGCCTTGTGCAGGAGTGCAGCGGTTACTGAAGAATCAACGCCCCCGCTCAAACCGAGCACGACCTTTTGATTGCCGACTTGTTTTCTGACACGCGCGCAAGCCTCTTCAATAAAGGACCCCATCGTCCAGTCCATCGCGCAATGGCAGATGTGAAACAGAAAATTCTGAAGAATTTCTCTACCGCGCGGCGTGTGTGCCACTTCGGGGTGAAATTGTAATCCGTAGAGCTTCCGCTCCGGATCTTCCACCGCGGCGAAGTCGCAGCCTTCAGTGGTCCCGGCGACGCGAAGACCTTTCGGCAGAACTGTCACTTCGTCGCCGTGACTGTTCCAGACGTCGATCTGCTCGCCTAGTCCGTCGAGGAGTTCCGATCCCTTCGTGACGTGCAAGACGCCCGCGCCATACTCGCGTCGTCCCGTGAATACGACACGGCCGCCAAGATGATGCGCCATCAGCATGAGCCCGTAACAGATTCCGAGCACGGGAACGCCGAGCGAAAAAATCTCTGGATCGATTTGCGGTGCGCCTTTGTCGTAAACGCTGGCGGGTCCACCGGAAAGGATCAGCCCCTTCGGCTTCGAAGCAGCGACTTCCGCGACAGGTGTGTCGAAACGGATGATCTCCGAGTACACCTGGCACTCACGGATTCGTCGCGCTATGACTTGGGTATACTGCGAGCCGAAATCGAGGATGAGAATTTTAGAGTGCGTTGATTTCTCGGCCATCTTCGCGCGCTACGGATGAGTCTGTGGGACGCCATGCTCTCCAGCCGGATCACCGGGAGACCGTTCCAACGGGCCTAGCGTTCCCTGGCCGGTCACCCCGCGTTCAAACTGCCCTTGAACTTCCTGGGTGCTGCGTTGTTCGAGAGGGTCGGCGCAGCCGACCAGAGCCAGGCATGCGATCACGACCAAGATCGACATGCGTTTCATCTACGTATTTTATGAATGCCCTGGGGTATTGCAATTGCGGAATGCCACCAAGTGGTTGGTTAAAAGGTTAAAATAGTGGAAAAGGGTCAATGTCTTTCCGTTGTAACCTTTAATGCTTAAACTTTTCGACTCCGTTCGCCATGATCGATCCCGAGCTCTTGTTGCAAGGTTATCGGCTCGGCGTTTTTCCCATGGCGATGGAGGACGATTCGATCCAATGGTTTTCGCCCGATCCGCGCGCAATCCTGCCCCTGGAAGATTTTCATGTCCCGCACACGCTGCGTCGTCTTGTGCGCAAAAAGGTTTTTGAAACGACAATCGACCGTGCGTTTTCAACAGTCATCGAGGCGTGCGCGAAACACGAAGATACTTGGATCAATCTTGAGATTATTGAGAGCTACACGCGGTTGCACGACCTCGGCCACGCGCATTCAGTCGAAGTGTGGAGGGAAGGTCAGATCGCCGGAGGACTCTACGGCGTCGCGGTCGGTGGCGCTTTTTTTGGCGAATCAATGTTCCATTACGTAACAGACACATCCAAAATCGCTCTGGTGACACTGGTGGAACATTTGCGGGCGAGAAAATTCGCGTTGCTCGATACGCAGTGGCTCACCCCGCACTTGCAACAATTTGGCGGTATCGAAATTTCTCGGGACTATTACCTGCGCATGTTGCGCAGAGCAATCGAATTGCCCCGCAAGTTCTGAATTCAGCGTCGAGTGTTGGACGTTGAGCGTTGGACGTTTTCTGCTTTAGTAAGCAGCCCGTCCCGTCGGCTGGAGCAGACGAGGGCATTTACAAAGGCTGGGTAGAAAGACGGCAAAGCGTTCTTTAAACGGCGCACACTGAACGTCGAGAGCGGCGCGACGACCATGAATTCCACGCCGCTTATAATCCCAAATTCAACGACAACAACCACGCGGGGTTCTGTCGATATTTATGGCCCGAGAGGTTACGCCGCTGGCTCTTAGGCTTGTACGTTATCCAACCGTCGGAGATGCTTTTTTGCGTGACAGACTCGACGATTCTGCGTTGAATTGATTTTGCGTCAAGTCTGCCAGCAGCCTCTACCCGCTTCCCCTGACACTCTTCCCGCGCTGGGAAATCTGCGAAGGGTTTATTCGCGAAGACCAATGAAAGGACAAAACACATGAAAACAATACCGAATAAGATCTATCTTGCGTTCGCGCTTTTCGCGTCCGCTTGCTTTGCGCTCTCGCCAGCGATGAAAGCCGACCCACGGCCGACTCCCCACTCACGGCCGTTTGTCGCTGGCCCACCCATCGTGGGTTTATGGCAGGTCGAATATACTAGTGTTGCTTGTGATCAGCCGGTCCTTCCTCCGGACTTTTTCACTTACCAGCAATTCCACAAGGACGGGCTGGAGATTGAAAGCCCCATGTTCTCACCGGGGCAATGCCAGGGGGTTTGGGAACATACGCCATCCAATACGGTGAGCATCTACCACGTAGGATGGACCCCCGGTGGTGTCCCTGGTTTTCCACAGATCGTGCGCTTCGTGTTCACGGAAACACTCAGCGTCAGCGCTGACGGTAATAGTTTCGACGGGAATGTTGGTCAAACGTTTTACGACGCACCTGTCGGCGGAAACGTCATCGCCGAATGCACGGAAACAACTCATGGCACACGTCTTCCTGCGGACGAGTAAACCGTGAAGTTCATTAAATGATCCGCTGGGGAGCCTCTTCGGTTGTCGTGAAAACGCAACGAAGAGGCTCTCGCCCTTCAATGAATCGGCGGGCCAACACAGAAAAATTTTCAATCAGAAAGGCAAACAACGAAAGCAACCTCGTTTCTACAGATGAAAAATCTTAAATTTCTTTCTTGGTGCGCTTCAACGGCATTTCTTATCAGCACCCAGGCCCACGCAGATGTAGTCACTGACTGGAACACTTCTGCTCTTGACGCGATCCGCGCCGGCCACACGGCGCCACCAATCGCGTCTCGCAGTCTGGCTATTCTACACGCCTCGATCTACGACGCGATCAACGGCATCACTCGCACGCATGAGGTTTACCTTGTGCCAAGCGCAGTCCCGGCAAGTGCGTCCCGTGAGGCCGCGGCGAGCGCCGCGGCGCATGATACGCTCGTCAATTTGCTCCCGGCTAATGCATCTACCTTCGATGCACTTCATGCAGCAATTCTCGCTGCAATCTCCGATGGGCCACAAAAGACCGCGGGTATCGTTTGGGGTGAATTCGTCGCCAACCAAATCCTCGCCGCGCGCGCTAATGATGGTTCCGATGCCATAGTTCCACCACCTGGCGGCAGCGATCCTGGGGTATGGATCCCGACTCCTCCGGCATTTCTTCCATATTTGCTGCCGCAATGG
>Ga0137370_10000981_pt1 | contig 11542 bp, 11 predicted proteins | sample SagtaG_11_FD_104920 | JGI IMG/M metagenome (GOLD analysis project Ga0137370, IMG submission 104920) | Vadose zone soil microbial communities from Sagehorn Ranch, Mendocino, California, USA - Sage1_R_20_16 metaG | ecosystem: Environmental > Terrestrial > Soil > Vadose zone | place: USA... | reverse complement strand
TAGCCGCATGGTGTCGCTCGAGCACTCGCATGAGATCAAGCCGGGGATGGTATTCGCGCTGGAAACGTTCTGGCCCTCGACGGACGGATGGAGCGCCGCGCGGATTGAAGAAGAGATTGTGGTAACGGAAACCGGGCATGAAGTCATTACGCGATTTCCAGCAGACCAATTGATGGTGGCGGGCGCGCACTACTTTACCGTGAATGGGCCGCTCTCCACAACGCGCGAGAATGAGGCGGCGCCCAGCAGGCGAGTGAAAGAGATGGTAGCAGCGAGCGCGAAGGTTGAAGGAGTGGCGGCTACGGACTGAAGGCGCGTCCCCCCGCTCCTGACAAAAAACTATGGCGATCAGTGTGGTAATGCCTGCGCTCGAAATGGCGCAGGAAAACGGGAAGCTTCTGGCCTGGCGAAAAAAAGAAGGCGAACGCGTCATCAAGGGAGAGCCGCTGCTCGAAATCGAGACGGATAAGGCGGTCGTGGAAGTGGAGGCTCCGGGTGACGGGATTCTTGCCGGGATAACGGCGGATGTGGGAGCGGTGATTCCGGTGGGACAAACCATCGCGTGGCTTGTTGCTCCTGGCGAAAAACCTCCTGCAACGGTCGTGGCGGCCGCACGCGTCGCGCGCGCATCCAGCAGTCCCGAACGCGCGAGCGCGGCTGCGGCGGTGCAAGCGACAGAACAGCGTGTGGGAGCGGCTCTGCAGGTTTCACCAAAGGCGCGGCGGCTGGCTAAAGAACTTGGCGTGGACTTCAGCAAGATTCGAGGAACAGGGCCTGATGGGACGATCACGTCGGAAGATGTGCAGAGTGTCGCCGATGGAAAGAGCACGACTGCTCCCGCGGGAATGGAATCCCTGAGCCAGGTCGCGCGGCTGATGGCCGAGCGTACGGCGCAGGGCTGGAGCAGCGTACCGCACTTTTTTTTGGTGCGAGACGTCGACTGTGGCGAACTGATTGCGGCCCAAAAGCGAATCAGCCAGCAGATGGAGAAGTCGCAGGTCGCGGCGCCGACGATCACGGATTTGTTGATTGCGCTGTTGGCGAAAATTTTGGTGAAGCATCCACGGATGAATGCGAGTTGGACGGGGGAAGGAATTCGTTCGAATCCGGACATCAATGTCAGCGTGGCGATGGCGGTGAAGGACGGTGTGGTTGGCGCAGTGATTCACAAGGCCAACACGTTGCAAGTTGGAGGAATATCCGAGCAGCGGCGCGAATTGACAGAGCGCGCGCGAGCAGGCCGTCTACGTCCGGGGGACATTTCCGGCGGGACTTTTACGCTGAGCAACCTGGGCATGTACAAGGTCGATGCTTTCAGCGCGATCATCACGCCGCCGCAGGCCGCGATTCTGGCGGTGGGGAGCATTTCCGACCGGGTCGTGCCCGTTGAGGGAAAACCCGGCATCCGGCCGATGATGACCACGACACTTTCGAGCGATCACCGCGTTGTGGACGGAGCCCGAGCGGCGGAATTCTTAAGCGACTTGGCGAACGCCATTCGCGAGCCCGAAAAGGTGTTGTAGCGGTTGTGTTCACAAAATTCCTTGGAAGGGGAATGAATACTTCTCGCGCCGCGTGGCTTCCGGCCCCCACTATGACACCGCCCATTCCGCGCAAGAAGGCTTTTTACGCAAATTCGTGCAAGTGCTGTTCGCGGTTGCCGCAGCGATCGCGCTGGGCTATTTGCGGCTGGCGACGCGGCATTTATCGCTCGGGTGGCAACCATGACGGTCATCCCGGCGATTCCGGTGGCGGGGATGGGGCTGATTCTCGGGATCGACCGGTTCATGAGGTCGTCACCGTGGGCGTGTCGCGATGGGAAAAGGAACTGTCTGCCGAGACGCTGAAGCAGAATCTAGCGTGACGGAAGAGTTGGGATCAGGGCGCTGCGCCCTGAATCCAGAGGAGCAGGTAGCCCAACCCATTGAGAATCGAGGCGGCAGACTGCAATGGCTGAGCGATTCGATGTGGTGGTGGCAGGCGCCGGACACAACAGCCTGATTGCGGCCGCGTATCTGGCGAAAGCCGGCTATCGCTGCCTGGTGCTCGAGGGACGGCCGATCGTGGGCGGCGGCGTCAAGTCCGCGCAATTGACGTTGCGCGGATTCACGCATGATATTTGCTCTTCGGCGCACAACGGAATCCACGGCAATCCGATCCTGCGCGACGATGAACTGAAACTTGGAGAGTACGGCCTCGAGTACCTCTATCCCGATCCTGTCTATCACATGCCGTTTCCCGACGGCAGGTACCTGACGCAATGGCGCGACCTGGATCGTACCTGCGAGGAATTCGCAAAATTTTCTAAGAAAGATGGGCTCGCTTACCGCCGAATGATCACCGAATACCAGACGGTCAAGCCTCTCTTGAATGCCGTTGCGTTCACGCCGATTGGTTTCGGGAAAGCCATCAACGACCGCTTGGCGGAACACCCCCACGGGAAACTATGGCAGCGGCGGCTGGCCATGTCGGCCTGGGAAATTGTTCGCGATACATTCGAGGACGACCATTGCCGAGCCTTCATGTTGGGCTGCCCCTATCCGCTGCAGCCGGTGCAGGACCCGATGACGGGCCGGGCCGCGTACCTTCCTCTTCACCAGCAGCGAGAGAGCCGGCCACTGCCGAAGGGCGGGTCGGGAGCGTTGACGATGGCGTTGGCGCGGTTCATCGAAGCGCACGGCGGCGTGGTTCTCACCAACAAGTGGATCAAAGGGCTAACCGTGGAAAACGGGAAATGCACGGGCGTGGAATGCGAAGACGGGAGCTCGTATCGCGCGGAGAAGGCAGTCCTTTCCACAATCCACATCAAGCACTTGATCGGCATGGCGCCGCGCGAATTGTGGGGCCAGGATTTCATCGACGGCGTGGATACGTGGAAAGCCGGCCTGACGCTGTTCGAGACAAATTATGCGACGACGGAGCCGCCGAAATATGCCGTAGCCGGCGGGACGCTCTCGCCTGTGCATTCCGGAGTAATGGTCAGCGCCGATCGCGTCTTGCGCATGAGTTATGACTACGCTCGAGGAGCGGTGAATCTTGAAAACCCGTCGATCCATGCAATTTGTTGCAGCATCGCTGATCCGACCCGTGCGCCCGCCGGCATGCACACGATCAAGATCGTCGCCTACCACCCGTACGAATTGAAAGAGGGCCCGCAGCATTGGGATGAAATCAAGGATCAAGTTTCGGACGCGAATTTGAAATTTCTGCGGCGGTTCGCGCCCAATCTGACGGATGACAAAATTCTCGCGAGGATCGTTAAGAGCCCGCTTGATCTGGAACGCATGAACCCGCACAACTGGCACGGCAGTTGTCACGCGGGCGGATCGGGCCCTGCGCAGTCTGGCGCGATGCGACCAGTGCCTGGTTGGGCGCAGCATCGGATGCCGATCCCAGGTTTATATCAAACAGGAGCCACGACGCATCCCGGTGGATCGGTGACCGGGGGGCCGGGTCGAAACGCAGCGACGGTCATGCTGAAAGATTTCGGAACCAGCATCGAGGAAGTAGTGAAGAAGGCGTAAGAGTTTGGTCTGAGGGGGCGCTCCCATGAGCACAATCAGTCGACGTGAGTTTGTAAAGGCGACGGCGCTGGCACCTCTGGCTGTCGCACCGTTCTCATTAGGTCCGCAAGCATCCAAGGAGGATCGCTTTGACATCGTCGTTGCCGGCGCGGGCCACAACAGCCTGGTGGCGGCAGCGTATCTTACAAAGGCGGGCTATCGATGTCTCGTGCTCGAGGGCCGCCCGATGCTTGGCGGGGGCGTGAAGACGGCGGAGCTGACGCTCAAAGGATTCAAGGACGACGTGTGTTCGACGGCGCACACGTTTCTGCTCGACAACCCGATGATGAAGAACGACGAGCTGAAGCTCCGCGAGTACGGACTGGAATATATCGACCCGGATCCGATCTTTCACATCCCTTTCCCGGATGGCAGCTATCTGACGCAGTGGCGCGACCTGGATCGAACCTGCGCGGAGTTCGCGAAATTCTCGAAGAAGGATGCCGCCGCCTATCGAAAAATGCTCGCGGAGTTTGACGCCGTCAAACCGCTTTTGCTTGGAACAAGTTTTACGCCCATAGGATTTGGGAAACCGTTGAACGACCAACTGGCGCAGCAACCGCGCGGAAAGCTGTGGCAGCGCAGGCTGGCGATGTCCGCGTGGGAAATTATTCGTGACACGTTCGAAGAGGAACACTGCCGCACGTTCCTGCTCTACATGTCTCACTTGGCAGCCGAGCCGCCGGATGCCCCGATGACAGGACGGCTCGCTTATGGGACGGCTCGCCAACAACACTCTGGCCGGCCCATCCCGAAAGGTGGATCGGGAGCTTTGGCCGAGGCGTTGGCACGCTCGATCGAATCACACGGCGGCGTACTTCTCACAAACAAGTGGGTGAAGCGGCTGATGGTGGAGAACGGAAAGTGTGTGGGCGTGGAATGCAGCGACGGAAGTTCTTACCGCGCGGAAAAGGCGGTGGTCTCGACAATCCACATCAAGCATCTGGTGGACATGGCGCCGCGCGAGCTTTGGGGCCAGGACTTTCTCGATGGTGTGGATACCTGGCAGGCGGAGCACGCGATGTTCGTCACACACTACGCCACGTCCGAGCCGCCGAAATTCGCGGTGGAGGGTGAAACGCTTTCGCCGGTGGAGTCGGGCGTTTTGGTTTCACCGGAGCGTGCGCTGCGCTATGCATACGACGATGCGCGCGGGGTGGTCAATCTGGAGGATCCGTCGATGCAGATCATCTGCTGCAGCGTTGCCGATCCAACGCGAGCCCCGGCGGGGATGCACACGCTTAAGGTTGTTGGCTGGCAACCTTACGAGCTGAAGGAAGGTCCCGAGCATTGGGACAAGATCAAGAAGGATGTTTCCGACGCTTATCTGAAATACCTGCGGCGATTCGCTCCGAATCTGACCGACGATAAGATCCTGGCGCGATTTGTGGAGAGCCCGCTCGATCTCGAACGGATGAATCCTCACTTCTGGCACGGAAGTGCGCACGCGGGCGCGCAAAGTGCGTCGCAATCCGGGCCGATGCGTCCGATGCCTGGATGGGCTCAGCACCGCATGCCGATTCCGGGCTTATATCAAACCGGTGCGACGACGTTTCCGGGCGGCTCGGTCACGGGAGCTCCCGGCCGAAACGCCGCGACGGTGATGTTGAAAGATTTTGGGACCAGCATCGAGGAAGTGGTGAACAAGAAAGCGTAGCTGGGGCGAAGAAGCGCGGCAAATGCTAATCTGAGAGGTCAGCTCATGGTGAACAGAATTGGATGGATCGCTCCCGTGGTGATCGCTTCAATGCTGGCAGCATTTCTTTTCCTTGCAGCAGGTCTGACCGCACAACAGGCTGCGTCACCGCAAGCGGCGAAGCAAATGGTCCCGGACAATCCGTCGGAACATACGCCGCCGGTGCAGCCCATCCCGTATAGCCACAAGCAACACCTTTCTCTCGGTCTGGAGTGCAAGGACTGTCACACGAATCCCGAGCCGGGCAAACTGATGGCATTTCCGGACGCCAGCAAATGTATGCTGTGCCATGTGACGGCGGCCAACGACAAGCCTTCGATTCAGAAACTCGCTGAGTATGCGAAGTCCAAGCAGGCGATTCCCTGGGTGCGTGTTTATACCGTGCTGCCGGGCGTTGCGTGGAATCACCGCGCGCATCTCGAGGCCGGAGTAAATTGCGAGACATGCCACGGGCAAGTCCGGCAAATGGAAGCGATGTCGGAAGTCACAAGCGTCACCACGATGTATAGCTGCCTGAACTGCCACGAAATGAACCACGCGAAGGTCGCTTGCGACACTTGTCATAAACATTGATCGGGCGGAGAATTTTGCTTAGGAGGAGGGATTATGGCGAAGCCTATCGAACTGGAAATCAACGGCAAGCGATATCCGGTCAACTATCCTGCGGACACGCCGCTCCTTTACGTTTTGCGCGATGAGCTCGGCCTGACCGGGAGCAAGTACGGTTGCGGGGAAGGGCAATGCGGCGCATGCACCGTCTTGATTGGGGGAGCGCCGCGCCGCTCGTGCCAGATTCCCCTCAGCGCGGCTGCCACAAAGCCCGTTACGACCATCGAAGGTCTTGAAAAGGACGGCCGACTGAATCCGGTGCAGCAGGCGTTTCTCGATGCGGGCGCATTCCAGTGCGCGTATTGCACTTCAGGAATGATCATGAGCAGCGTTGGCTTGTTGCAAACGAATCCGAATCCCAGTCAGGCGGAGATCGTGCAATTCTTGCAAGGCAATGTGTGCCGTTGCGGCACGCATCCGCGCATCATCGAAGCTGTCCGCCAGGCGGCCAAAATGATGCAGGGGCACGGGCGATGAGTAACCTTGAAGGAAAATTGTTCATCGAGCCGGAACGCTGCGAATTTAGCGCCGCGCCGTTCCATCAATTCGAATTGGCACGCCGCGACTTTTTTAGAATTCTTGGGGCGGGAATTGCCGTCTTCGCGATTGCGAAAGATGCGCTGGCCGCACAGGAAACGGCCCCCGGACCGCGGACGTTCCACAATGAAGAACTGCCGAAGGAGATTAGCGCCTGGTTGCACATTGGCGAAGACGGCAGCATTACCGGATTCACTGGCAAGGCCGAGATCGGGCAGAACATCCGCACGGCTTTGGCGCAAACCATCGCCGATGAACTGCGTGTGCCGTTCGAAAGCGTTCGGATGGTGACGGCGGATACCGCGCTGACGCCGTTTGACGCGGGCACGTTTGGCAGCCGGACGACGCCGACGATCACCCCGCAGTTGCGGCGCGTAGCTGCGGCTGCGCGTGATCTGCTCGTTGAGGTTGCGGCCAAGGAATGGAATGTCGCGCCGGCGGGATTAGTCGCAGCCGACGCGAAAGTAAGCGATCCCGCCTCGGGTCGCTCGCTTAAGTATGCGGAACTCGCACGCGACAGGACGCTTGCGCAGAATCTCCCCGCGGAAGATCCCATCACACCGGCAGTGCAATGGACCATCGCCGGGAAGCCCGTTCCGAAAGTAGACGGGCGCGCGTTCGTGACCGGGCGTCACCAGTACGCGCCCGATCTGCGGCCTGCGGGCATGCTTTACGGCAAAGTGCTGCGCCCGCCGTCGTTTGGCGCGACGCTCACGGCTTACGATGACAGCGCGGCGAAAGCAAAGCCAGGGGTTTTCGTTGTTCGTGATGGAGATTTTGTGGGCGCAGCGGCGCCGAGTGCCGATGACGCGCAAGGTGCTCTCGATGCGATTCACGCTCAATGGAAAGAGGTGCTGCAGATCTCGAACAAGGAGATCTTTTCGTATCTCAAGCACAACGCTGCGGCGAAAACGGATGACCGTTTCCGGAGGCAAAAGGGTTCTGTGGAAGAGGGGCTGGCAAGCGCGGCGCATCGCCTCGACGCAACCTACAACGTGGCATACATCGCGCATGCTCCGCTCGAGCCGCGCGCGGCCGTAGCTCAGTGGGCCGATGGGAAACTGACGGTGTGGACCGGCACGCAGCGGCCGTTTGCCAACCGCAACGAGCTTGCGGATGTATTCCGCATTCCCGAGAGCAGCGTGCGCGTGATCGTGCCGGATACGGGCTCGGCGTACGGAGGGAAGCACACCAGCGACGCGGCGCTCGAAGCCGCTCGCCTAGCGCGTGCTGCCGGCCGTCCCGTGAAAGTGGTTTGGACTCGCGAGGAAGAATTCACCTGGGCATATTTCCGGCCCGCGGGTGTCATCGAAGTCAACAGCGGCATTGCCAGCGACGGCGCGCTGACGGCTTGGGAATTTCACAACTACCACTCCGGAATGTCGGGGATCGACACGCCCTATGTCGTTGCGAATCAGCGAACGGAATATCATCCAGTGCCTTTGATCCTGAGGAGCGGCTCCTATCGCGGGCTTGCGGCGACGGCGAATCACTTTGCGCGCGAAACGCACATGGATGCGTTGGCGCGCGCGGCGAACATGGACCCGCTCGATTTGCGAATGAAGAATCTTTCTGATCCGCGTCTGCGAGCGGTGCTGGAAACAGCGGCGAAGTCCTTCGGCTGGCCGCGCAAGAAAACGCAAGGGGGACAAGGATTCGGAGTCGCGTGCGGTTGCGAGAAGGGAAGTTACGTGGCGACGTTTGCTGAAGTGGCGGTGGACAAGACCTCCGGCACGGTGCGCGTCGTGCGCCTGGTCGAAGCGTTCGAATGCGGCGCCATCGTCAACCCGGATGGTCTGCGCAACCAGGTGGTCGGAGCGATGATTCAGGGGCTGGGCGGCGCGCTCTTCGAGGCTATCGAATTCGAGAACGGCCGCATCAAGAATCCGCACTTCGCAAGCTACCGCGTGCCGCGCTTCCGCGATGTTCCCGAGATCGAGGCCGTCTTGCTCGATCGCAAAGACATCCCCTCAGCGGGAGCGGGCGAGACGCCGATCATGGCTGTGGCGCCGGCAATCGGCAACGCCATTTTTGATGCGACCGGCATTCGTCTCCATAATCTGCCGATGGTTCCAAACGGGCTTCGGTCCGCGTAAGACCGATAAGAAACCACGCTAGTTGTTCTTCGCATGAATCCATCAACCGGGCGGCGAGCGTCGTTCTTTGAAGTTCAGATCGTCTTGTCTCTCGCGTAGCACAGCGATTCCATGTTGCACTCGATGCATTTCGGTTTGCGCGCGTGGCAGACCCGGCGTCCGTGCCAGATCAGTTGGTGGGAAAACTGGATCCACTTTTCCTGCGGAATAATCTTCATCAGATCCTGCTCGACCTTCTTGGGATCTTCATTTCGCGACAAATTCAGGCGGTTCGAAAGACGCAGCACATGCGTATCCACGACCACTCCGCTGGCGATCCCATACGCCGTGCCGAGCACGACGTTCGCCGTTTTTCGCGCGACCCCCGGCAGCGTAAGTATTTCTTCCATCGTGCGCGGCACTTGTCCGCCAAAGCTTTCGATGATCGCTTTGCTCGCTCCCATCACCGATTTCGTCTTGTTCCGGAAGAATCCCGTCGGCCGGATGTCCTGTTCCAACTCGCCTGGCGTGGCATACGCGAACGCCTTCGGATCAGGATATTTCTTATAAAGCGTTTCGGCGACCTGGTTCACGCGCACGTCCGTGCACTGCGCGGAAAGAATCGTGGAAATAAGCAGTTGAAATGCATTCTCGTGCTTCAGCTCGCACGTCGCATTCCCGTACGCTTCTTCAAGTTTCGCGAGGATTGCTGCTACGCGCTTCGGATCAGTTCCCGCCGCATGAGCCGGCTTGACAGCCTTGGCCGTCTTCACGGATTTCGCTGCTTGCGACTTTACCGGAGCAGATTTCTTCCTCGTCGATGTCTTTCTCTTCGATTTTGTGGCCATAGGAAACCAGAACTATAGCATGGAGGAAAGAGCCGCGAGCAATCTGAGGAAAGCCTTCCCCCGATGGCTACGCTGATTTTTTTCTTCGGCGGGGAGCTCCGCAAATGTTTTCTCCAGGGCAGGGAAGTAGAACACTGAATCGTAGCCAAATCCGCCCGACCCGCGCGGCGCCTTCAGGATTTCGCCGTCAACGCGATCCGTCACGATCGCCATGGCTCGTCCGCGCTCCGCCAGCGCGATCGCGCAAACGAAATACGCCGCACGCTCGGATCCTGTTTTGTCCCGCATCTCGCTCAGCAGTTTTTCAATCCTTTGTGAATTTGTCGCCTGCGGCCCGGCGTACCTCGCAGAATGAACTCCGGGCGCGCCCCCGAGAGCAGGCACGACTAGCCCCGAGTCATCGGCGAAGACCAGCCCATCCCCGTGCCGCGAGTAATGCAGTACCTTGCCTGCCGCATTTTCGGCGAACGTTGGAGCATTTTCCTCGAACGCGGGAAGCGCATCGAAACCCGCCAGCAATGCCAGTTCAACAGGAAGAGAAGGCGCGGACGCTCTCGCGAGCTCGCGATACTCGGCGAGCTTCCCCGGGTTGGATGAGGCGAGAAAAAGTCTAGCGTGCGCGCGCACTGAATTTTACGGGCAGAAGGGCGCGTTGTTCTTCCGTCAGGCGGCGAATCCCCGCGGCGGCGAGCGCCAGAAGATCCTGCATCTCGCTTCCGGAAAACGCGCGTCCCTCCGCCGTGGCCTGGATTTCGACAAAATGCCCGTTGCCGGTCATGACTACGTTCATATCCACTTCGGCGCGCGAATCCTCTTCATAAGCGAGATCCAGCAGCGCTCGGTCGTCCACGATCCCGACGCTCGTGGCCGCCACGCTATCGATCAGCGGCGAATTCTTCAAGATCCCCGCCGCTGTCAGACGCTCGAAGGCCAGCGCCAGCGCCACGAACGCTCCCGTGATTGACGCCGTGCGCGTTCCGCCATCCGCCTGAATCACGTCGCAATCGAGCCACACGGTGCGCTCGCCCAGCGCTTCCTGATCCGTCACCGCGCGCAGCGAGCGGCCGATCAATCGCTGAATTTCCAGCGTCCGCCCCGACTGTTTCCCCCGTACCGCCTCGCGCGGCGTGCGCTCCTCGGTGGCACGCGGTAGCATTCCATATTCACTGGTCACCCAGCCTTTGCCGCTGCCCTTCAGAAATCCGGGCACGCCGTCGTCCACCGTAGCCGTGCAGATTACGCGGGTATTTCCCAACTCGATGAGCACGCTGCCTTCAGCCGTGGAGATAAAATCCGGCGTGATTTTCAAGGGACGCATCTGGTCCGCGGTTCGGCCGTCGACTCTCACTCTTCCTCCTGCCGTCGTCACTGCCCGGTTCAAGAATTCTACGGTTTGCGTTCGGGCTGCGCCAGTTTGCCGGGGGGCTTGTCTGCTGTCAACGGTCCGGGAGCCGGAGCAGGCCCCTTATCCGAAGCTGGCGTCGCCGGTTTGTCCGGGCTGGTTTGCGCTGGCGCGGGCTTCACCGGCGGTTGAGCCGGCTTGGTGTTGACCACAAAGGCCTCCGCCAGATCCAGATGTCCGGCCAGCGTTTCCACTTCCTGCCCATGAATCAGGATTTTCAGCCGCCGTACCTGCGGCACGTTGGCTTCCAGCGTCCGGGTGATGGAATTCACGGCCAATTGCTCGCTCACGATGCCGGACGGAATGGAAGTCGCCAGCGCCTCGGAAAAATCCGCGATCGCCGTTCCATCCGGCAATAGATAAAACGCAAGCAGCAAAGCGTCTGGCGGCAGTGTGCGCAGCTCCGCATCCACGGGCCCCGCGAGCAGCGTATTCAAAACCTGTTTGGATCGCAGCACCGGGTCATTCGAAAGCGGCATCTCGACCGTTACTGGTACCAGCGTGGAATCGATCGTATCCGCAGCCCAGAAGAGTTTAGTCTTCACGCGGGGATCGCCCGGATTGATCGCGATCGGTTGTGTCAATTCGCGCCGCGCCTGTTCTTCGCTCTGTTGCTGGAGCTTCGCGGCGCGTTTCACCCGTCTGCGGAGAATTGGAAAATAGATCGCTGCAGCGAGCACGGCGATGACCAATCCGCCGATCAGCCAAAATTTCCAGCGTGGCGTCATGGCAGCGCTCCGCGCGTGTTTGGGACCACGTAAGATGGCTTGAACGCAGCGGCTCCGCGCGCAATGGCGTCCGCCACGCCCGGC
>Ga0137370_10000974_pt1 | contig 11591 bp, 9 predicted proteins | sample SagtaG_11_FD_104920 | JGI IMG/M metagenome (GOLD analysis project Ga0137370, IMG submission 104920) | Vadose zone soil microbial communities from Sagehorn Ranch, Mendocino, California, USA - Sage1_R_20_16 metaG | ecosystem: Environmental > Terrestrial > Soil > Vadose zone | place: USA... | reverse complement strand
TGTTCCGTCGTTCCCCCTCTCCGCGTATGCGGAGAGGGGGACAGGGGGTGAGGACTTCGCGAAGGAGACGGGCCTGTCATCCTGAGCGCCGTAGGCGCGAAGGATCTGCTTCTCACCCGACGCCGCTCGCCCGACGCCTGCCCGGCGCCAGCCGTCAAAAAGCAGCTCCTGACAGCGCCGCGCGGGTTCGGTAAGAAAAAAGGATAAAAAGGAAAAAGGATAAAAAGGGAGGAAGGAGCGACAGAGCGCGCGCAGCCGCGCAGCCGCGCCGGTGCGGTCAGAAAACCATGTGCGACTGAACCAGCTTGTACGTCTGATCGAGGAACATGAGCGGGGTCCATTGGCCGGATTTGAAGTTTGGGTCCTGGGCCACAAACCTGGTGGGCCCAATGGAATACGCGTAGACGCGGCGGCCGCTCCGGGTCACTCCCTCGAAATGATCGAAGAAGGCGACAATCTTGGAGCAGGTGCGACTGTCCGTGACGGGAGTGATCTGAATCAGTTGCGCAGTGGCGATCCCGAGACTATCTCGCGCTCGCGCGGAGGCCCGGCTGGTATCCGTAAGAAGGAACGTCACGTAGTTCACGATACGTGCGGACGTGTCATCGGGTGCGCGACAACCGCTCTGAGATGAGAGCGTGGGAGCGAGCACCAGAACGAACGCGGCCACGAGCGTTCCTGGACGAGTGCCACGGGCGAGGGAAGACCTCCCAGTCGGCACATTCGTCGTCACGCTTCAGCGATCCTTCCCATCTCGATCGGCAGCGCCCAGCACCTCATCCAAGATCCCCAGCGTCCGATCCACCGTCTCCTCATCATGCGCCATGGATACGAAATTGTACGCCGTCCGCTTGAACAGCAGCCCCCGCGCCGCACAGCCCCGCGCCACGTCACGCGAGATATCCTCGCTCGCGAAATGCAAGAAGCACATCTCCGCGACCCCGCCCACGCCGGTCACGACGTCCGCGTGCTTCTGGTGCAAGCGATGCAGCCCATGGAGCAACCGGGTGCCCATCCGGTGCAGATGCCCGCTCACATCCTCGTGCGCGAACACCTCCAGCGTGGCTTTCGCGGCCGCGAGCGCCACGCTCTCGGTCGCAAGCGTAGATGAGATCCAGGTGCGCCCGACCCCGGCCATCAAGTCCGCCCGGCCGCCCACGACAGCGAGCGGAAAGCCGTTCGCCATGGCCTTGCCCAACACCGCGAGGTCGGGGCGCACGCCATAGCGCTCGGCCGCCCCACCGATCGCCAGCCGGAACGCCGTCTTGATCTCATCGAACACGAGCACCGCGCCCACACGCGTCGCCTCGGCGCGCACGGTCTCCAACCACTCACGCGTAGGCTCGACCACCACCACCGGCTCGATCACGACCACTGCCAGCCGATCGCCCAGCTCGCGAATCAGCTGGCGCGTGCCGTCGACGTCGTTGAAGGGAATCTCGGCGTAGAGCGCCCGGGTCCCCGCGGGCACGCCTTCCCCGCCCTGGGACCAGTCGAGCCAGCCGTGGTAGCCGCACCCGAGCACGCGCTCGCGCCCGGTCGCCACGCGCGCCAGCCGCACCGCCGCGGTCACCGCTTCGGCGCCGGTCTTCAAGAAGCGCATCTGCTCGAGCCACGGGATCCGCATGGCGAGCGCAGCGGCGAGCTCTTCCTCGAGGACCGGCGGCAATGGACCGGCGACCCCGGCGGCAATGGCCCGCTCGGCGGCGCGGTTCACCTCCGGGTGGCCGTAGCCCAGCGCCACGGCGCCGAGGGCCATCACGTAGTCAACGTACTCGCGGCCCTCGGCGTCCCACACGCGACAGCCGGCGGCGCGGGTCATGCGGGCGGGCACGCCCTCGATCGCTCCGGGGGCCGCGCCGAACAACGCGTCGGGTCGCTTACTGCCGGTCGACGTGAACCCGGGAACGCGCCAGTCGCTCACCGTATTTCACCACCTCGATGGCCATCGCCCGCACGAGCTTCACCTCCCGCTCGTCGAGCGGCGTCCGATGGATCACCTCGCGCACCGTGCGCATCACCCCCTCCGCCTGCCGCGTCTTGAAGAACTCGATCACGCGCAGCGCCGCCTCGACGTCCGCGAACAGGCGCTCGAGATCGCCGGCCGTCGCGGGCGGGCCCTCGCGCCGCGGCGCCTTGAACGGCCGGCTCTCGTCGCCCCGCGCCACCGCGAGCTCGTACAGCATCAGCACGACGGCATGGGCCAGGTTGAGAGAAGGATACGCCGGGCTCGTGGGTATGGTGACGACGCGGTGGCACAGATCGAGCGCCTCGTTGGGGAGGCCTTTGTCCTCGCGCCCGAACAGCAACGCCGTAAGCCCGGCATCCGCCTGGCCGAGGATCTCCCCGGCTGCCTCGCGTGGCCGCTGCAGGTTGCGCTTGGCCGTGCGGCCCCGCGCCGTGAACCCGACGACGTGCACGCAGTCCGCCAGCGCCTCCTGCAGCCCCTCGAACGTGGCCACGCGAGCCAGAACGTCCTGCGTCTGATGCGCGATCCCGGCGATGCGGTAGGCGTCGTACTCCCGCGGGTTGACCAGCCGCAGGTCGCGCAGCTCGAAGTTTTTCATGGCCCGCACCACGTGCGCGATGTTGACGAGGTCCTGGGGCTCGTGGAGGACGACGGTGATGCTCATGGCGCCGACCGGAACAGTGCGGAGTGCGGAGTGCGGAATGCGGAGTCGCAAAGCAACGTCGTTCGCCCGGCGTCCCCCGTCGTTACACTCCGCACTCCGCACTCCGCATTCCGAACTTTACTCATCCCACCAGCTCCAGCACGCCCATCCGGTCCACGTCCTGCCGATCTCCCCGCAGCCACACCCAGCCGTTGCCGCCGCTCCAGACGAGCTGCCCGGCCCGACGCAGCCGGCCGGGCAGCATCTCGTTCACGAGCAGATCGAAGCGTACCCGCCCGCCGACGTGGGCGCGCTGCCAGTCGGGCCACGTCATGCCGAGCGTCACGCGAAACCCGCGTTCGGTCCGAAGCCAGCCGCCGCGCACGTCCCGCGGATCGCCGGACGTGTCGCTCGTCGCGCGGACGCGTAGGCCCCGCGCGTCGGACTGCGGCACAATCAGGTACCCGACGCCCTCGTCCACCTTCCCCCCTCCCTCGTCCCTCGCCACATGCACCTGCACGCCGTCCGAATGGACGTCGTCGGGCTCGTTGTCGAGCCGCAGCGGAGGCGCCCCCGCCGCGCGGAAGCACAGGTCGGGCTTCGTGACGTCGACCGCGAGGTACAGGGCGCCGTCGTCCCACGCGGCGTAGGCGACGGCGGAGAAGTCCTCGGGACCGGAATAAGCCTCTTCGCTGCGGCGGTACTGGTCCTCCAGCTCGAGCCGGAGCGGCTCGCTCGTGTCGAACCCGTCGAGCGTGCCGTCGAGCGGCGGCGGCTCGGTGACGCGCAGCGCGGCCGCGATCGCGGGCGTCGGCCGGTCGAGCTCGAGCAGCGGCGCGAATGGCGGCTCGGGCTCGCGGCCGCCGGCGAGCCGCACCCGGCCGGCGTCCGTTGCGACCTCCCAACCGCCCGGCGTGGCCGTATGGCGGTGCGTGCCTTGCACCGTGTCGACCTCGATCACGCCGCCGTGCGCGCGCACGCCGCGAACGACGCCCGACTCGCCGAGCGGCTCGAGCACGGCGATGAAGCGCGTCCCCCGCCCCGTGGCGCGCACGACATAGAAGGTCGCCCGCTCGCCCGCTCGCGGCCGTCCGGGTCCGTCGGCCCGCAGCAGCTCCCCGTCGAACTGCAGGAACGCCCTCAGCCGCCTGGCACCCTCGGCGAGCTCGAGACAGACCGGACCGGCACCGTCCGGGACGAAGCGTTCGACGCGCGAGACGAACTCGTCCACCAAATCGCCGGCCGTCCACTGGCCCCGTGCCGCGTCCCCCGTCCCGCCGAAATGCCAGGGGAGCTCGAGCAGATGATCGCTGCGGCTTCCGAGCTCCACCACGTCGAGCACGTACGCTGGGCCCGCGACGAGGGTGCGCGTGAGGTCGCCGTAGCGCCCCCGAACCCAGGCCCACTCGCCCGGAGCGTCCCACGCCTCGCACACCGCATTGCCCGCCGCTTGCGACGCCCCGTCGAGCCGGGGCGCGTTGTGCGCCAGGGTCGAGCGATACCAGAACAGGTCGCGCGCGACGTAGCTGCCGGTGCCGGGGTCCGCGAGCCAGTGCACGCCGCCGGCGTGCAGGGTGAGATGCAGGCGGTCCGGATGTCCATGCCCGCCGCCGAGCTGGCCGCACTCGAGGCTCGCGTAGCGATCGTCGGTCCGTAACACCGCGAGGCCCTGGGACTCGAGCAGCACGCTGCGCGGAGACCAGACCGGCACATCGCTCGGCAGCTCGGGGAGCATGCACAGCAGCGACCACCAGGACAGCGTGCGACGGGAAACGGGAAACGGGACACGTGGCAGCGGGGCGTCATGCAGGTAGGAGTCGAACAGTTCCGGCTGAGGAGTCGGCGCTCGGTACACGGCCGCGAGCCAGCTCTCGAGCTCCCGTTTCCCGTTTCCCGTTTCCCGTTTCCCGAGGCTCCCGAGTCCCACCTCCCACAGCTCCACGTACGCCGGTTGGGCCAGGGACATTCCGAACCGCGAGTCCTTGCGCGCCGGAAAGGTGAAGTCCGGCAGCGCGCTGCGCGTCGGGGCGAGCAGCGCGGCCTGGACGCGTCCGGCCAGGCGTTGCTCCGCGTAGATGTCGACACCCGCCTCGCGCGCCCATGCCGCTCCGGTCAGGAGTCCGCGCAGCGCGAACAGGTGGTAGTTCTCTCCCTCGTACCACATGCCGTCCCGCCCGAAGCCGCGCATCAGGTGCTCGAGCAGGCCCGTGGGGCCTTCGACGGCGCGGCGGGCGAGCTCGTCGTCCTCGAACCACACGGCGATGGCCGCGAGCGCCGCGTTGTTCCACGTCTGGCGGTTGGAGAAGCCCTCGTCGAACTCGCCGATGAGATTGGCCGCCTCCTCGGCTACCTGGCCGACGCCCCGCGCCGTGGCCGCGTCGAGCGTACCGGATTCACGCAGCAGCACGCCGGCGGCGAGATAGTTGCAGAGCCAGATGGATTCGAGGTAGGTCGAGAAAAACAGCCGGCTCGGCCCCAGCACGTTGTCCCTGTTGGGGTACTGCCAGTAGCTCCGGGCGTAAGCCTGGAGGATCTCGGTCGCCCGCCCCGCCGCCGCGCTGTCGCCTGCGAGCGTGGCGAGCGTCGCGAGGTGCGCCGCGCGCTCGGCCAGCCAGAGATGCTGATGGCGCGCCCAGTTGCGGTCGTGCCGCTCGCCGCGCTGGATCTGACCGCAGCGCGGGCAGCGGTGCGCGTCGGGGCTCCAGGGATCGAACGCGAGCGTCGTAGCATCGTCGGGGCAGACACCGCCGTCGACCGACAGCAACGCCTTGGCGGTCGGCACCGGCGGCATGCGGGCGAGCAGCGGCGCGGCGCGCTCGCGCAGGTGGGCGAGCAACGCCGCGAGATCGGGCGCGCCCGCGATCTGCGGCCGCCGCGCCGCCAGCAGCTCCGCAGTCACCATGCCCGCACTCCATCGCGTGCCCAGCGTACCGGAAGCAGCGTGGCCCCCGCGTCCCGAGCCGCGGCGATCACCGGCCCGGGGTGGTCTCCGGTCACGAAGAACATGCAGCCTCCCGCTCCCGATCCCGCGGCCTTGCCTCCGAGCGCGCCCGCGGCGGTCACCGCCTGCTCGAGCCGGGCCATCTCCGGCGTACACATCTCAGGATCGAGCGACCGCTGATGCGTCCAGTTTTCCGTAAGCAGCAGCGCGACCCGCATCAGGTTCGCCGCCCGCAGCGCCTCCGCCATGCCCGCGGCCACCTGCTTCATGGCCCGCAGCGCGGCGGTCACGCCGGGATCGCCGCGCTCATACGCCGCCATGACCCGCGCAATGGTGGCGCCCGAGATGCGCGACCGCCCGGTGTAGCACAGCACGGTGCGGCGCTCCAGCTCGGCTGCGAAGGCGGGGTCGAGTGTGATCGGCTCCACGCCGACGTCAGGATCGCGGAACGTGAGGCGCTGGAACCCCCCCAACGCCGCGGCGAACTGGTCCTGCTTGCCGCCGGGGATCTTCGCCTCCACGGTCTCGAGATACCACGCCTGCTCGGCGATCTCACGCTCGGACAGCCGGTCGGCGCGCGCCAGCGCCAGGGCGCCGACCAAGGCGACGTCCATCGCGCCCGAGCTGCCCAGGCCCGCCCCGGGGGGTGCGTCCGACCGCGTCGTGAGGGTGCACGGGCTCTGGACCGGAAACATGCGCAGCGCTGCCTTCAGGAGATCCAGGCGGCCGTCGAGCACGAGCCCCCCCGAGTCGACGCATTCGAGCTCCTGACCCAGATCCTCGGACACGAGGCGGATGCGTGGGCCACCGAGCTGCAGCGCGACGCGCGCCGTGAGATCGATCGCCGCGCTCACCACCACGCCGCCTTCCCGTGCGGAGAACGGCGGCACGTCGGTCCAGCCACCCGCGAAGTCCAGACGGACGGGTGCTGCCGCGTGGAATTCCGAGGGTAGGTCGCGCCGCCTCACGGCGCGGTCCGCCACGCCGCGACGGTCGGCAGCTCCCCGCGCAGGTCCATCCGCACGCCGTGCACGCGGCGGTTCATCCCCTGCAGGCCCCGCGCATGATAGAGGAAGACGACGGGCAGGGAGTCGCGGAACATCTGCTGCGCCAGCGCAGGATCGGGGGGCACGCGCAGGCCCGCCTCGTCGGCGAGGGTGGTCAGGTACCCGAGCCCCGCATCGCCCTGCGTCCCCGTCACGGCGGCTTGAAAGTCGCGCCGCCGCGCATTCACCCGATCGAGGAACGCGGTGTTCTCGAGCTGCCGGATCGTGACATCGAAGCCGACGGCGGCGAGCCGGGCCTGGATCATTTGCTCGAGCGCCGCCTCGCCGCTCCCTACCGTGAGCAGCTCGAACGCGAGGCGTCGGCCGCCCAGCAGCCGGCGGGCCGAGTCGGCGGCGACGGGGAGCGGGCGCACCGGCACGTAGCCCGGAATGCCGGGCGGCACGGGGCCGTCGGCGACGCTGCCGAAGCCGTACAGATATCCGTCCACGATCTCGCGGCGATCGAGCGCGAGCGCCACGGCGAGGCGCACCCGGGCGTCGTCGAAGGGCGGACGGCGTAGGTTGAACACGATGCCGTACGGAAAGATGAGCGGATAGTCGAGCACCTCGAGGGCCGTGTCCTTGCGCACGAACGCGGCGTGCGCCGGCTGGATGCCCGCGAAGTCGATTTCGCCCGCCGTGAGGGCGGCGAGCTTGGCGGTCGGCTCGTCGACCACGACGATGATGAGCCGCGCCAGCGCGGGCGGCCCGCCGAGCGCCGCGGGAAACGCGGAGTCGGCGGCGAATATCCAGCGGCGGTTCGGCTCGTGGGCCACGAAGCGGAACGGTCCGTTGCCGACCGGCTGCTGATTCCACGCGGCGCGGCGCAGCTCCGCGCGGGGAACCGAGTCGAGCACGTGGGCCGGAAGAATCGCCAGGTCGGTGAGCACGTCGGGGAAGCGGGGCTGCGCATGCGCGAATCGCACGACCACGGTCGAGTCGTTGGGATCGTTGACGAACGCCACGTCGGCGAAGTCGGCCGTCCGAGGGTACCCGGTCGCAGGGTCACGCGCCGCGGACAACGTCCACACCACGTCGCGCGCCGTGGTCGGGGTGCCGTCGTGCCAGCGCACGCCCGGCTGCAGCCGGAGCACGAGACTCTTGCGGTCGCCCGACCACGTCCACGCGCGGGCGAGGTAGGGCTGCGGGACGAGCGCGGAGTCGTACCGCGCCAGCGTGGTGAGCAGCACGTACCGCTCCACTTGCTTGGCGAAAGGATGCACGGTGAGCAACGGGTTGACGGTCTGGAGGTCCGCCCCCGATGCGAACACGACGGTGCGGCCGCGACGCGCCGCCCTGCCGCCGCACGCTGCGAACACCGTCGCCACCGTTCCCAGGGTCACGAGCCCCGTCATCCGTCGCCGCACGCCCGCATTCTAGCGGGCCTCGGGTAGTCGCGCGAGATTCGGCGTATGTTCCTCCCGCTCGCCCGCCGCGCGCTGGCCGGCGCGGCCGTCGTGGCCGGTGTCATCGCCCTCACGTTCGTGCTGCTGCGGGCCGCGCCCGGCGACCCGGTGGAGCAGCTGGTCGGGCCCGCGGCCACGCCCGAGCAAGTGACGCTGCAGCGCCACGCCCTCGGCCTCGACCGCCCCCTCCCGGAGCAGTTCGCCGGCTGGCTCGGCCGGTTCGCGCGCGGCGACTGGGGACGGAGCATCGTGACCGGGCGCCCCGTGCGCGCCGTGCTCGGCGACGCGGTGCCAGCGACGCTCGAGCTGGCGGGGCTGTCGCTGGTCTTGAGCTACCTGTTAGGCCTCGCGATCGGCGCCGTGCAGGCGAGCGCCGGTCCCCGGCTGGACGGCGCACTGTCCGTTACGACCGTGACGCTGTTCGCGCTGCCGGGATACTGGCTCGGGCTCGCGTTGATCATCGTCTTCACTTATTGGGGACGCGCGCTCCCGGCGTTCGGCGCGGCCGGGCTCGACGCCGACGCCCTCACGGGCTGGAGCCGCGCCGGGGACCGGCTGCGCCATCTCGCGCTCCCGCTCGCCACCCTCACGCTGATCGGCATCGGCGGCACAGCCCGCTACGTGCGCGGCGCGATGCGCGACGTCCTGAGCCAGCCGTTCGTCCGCGCCGCGCGCGCGAAGGGCCTTTCCACGTTCCAGGTTACACGACGCCACGTTGCAAGAAACGCCATCATTCCAGTGGTGACCCTGCTCGGACTGTCGCTCCCGGCGCTGTTCTCGGGGACCGTATTCGTGGAGACGGTGTTCGCCTGGCCCGGAGTGGGACGCCGCCTGGTCGAGGCCGTGCAGGCGCGCGACTATCCCGTCGTGATGGGGGCCACGGTCGTCAGCGCGGTGCTCGTGGTGACGGGAAATTTTCTGGCCGACATCGCGACGGCGTGGATCGATCCCCGCGTCCGGCAGGCCGTGAGATGAGACGGTTGCTGCGGGACCGGCGGGCGGCGTTCGGTGTGGCCGTGCTCGCGATCGTCGCGGCGGCGAGCGTCGCGGCGCCGCTCGTGACGGGCGGCCGGCCGACGGCACAGGGCGACATCGTCGCCACCCGCTTCCTGCCGCCCCTCTCGGGGGACGGCGGCGGCGGCTTTCACGTGTTGGGCACCGACCGGTTCGGCCGGGACGTGTGGACGCGCCTCGTCTACGGCGCGCGCGTGTCGCTCGCGGTGGGGACGCTCGCCGTGCTGCTGTCGATCACGCTCGGCGTGGTCGTGGGCGCCGCGGCCGGCGTCGGGCCCGGCGCCGTGCGGCTGCCGCTGCTCGCCCTTACCGATTTCGCCCTCGCGCTGCCGCGCGTGGTCCTGCTGCTGGTGCTCGCGGCCCTGTGGCGCCCGAGCGCGACGCTGGTCGTGATCGTATTGGGACTCACCGGGTGGATGCCGGTGGCGCGCCTGGTGCAGGCCGAGGTGCGCTCGCTCGCGGCGCGACCGTTCGTCGAAGGCGCCGTCGCGGTCGGATCGTCGCGCGGTCGCGTGCTGTGGCGCCACATCCTCCCCAACGCGCTCACGCCGGTGATCGTGGCCGCGGCGCTGGGGCTCGGCAACGCGATCACGCTCGAGGCCGGGTTGTCGTTCCTCGGGCTCGGCGTCCAGCCACCCGCGCCGTCGTGGGGCAACATGATCGCTTCGGGACGGGACACGCTGGTCAACGCGCCGTGGGTGGCCGCGGCACCCGGGATGGCGCTCGTCGTGATCGTGGTGGCGTGTACGCTGCTCGGCGACGCGCTGCAGGATGCCTGGGACCCCGAGCGTCACTCCCTCACGCTGCCGCGAGCTCCTTCAGGACGGCCTCGTTGAGCTCGTGCCCCCCGGAGAAGGGGATCTCCCGGTACGGGATGTCGTGCGCTCCGAGCTGCTCGGTGACTCGCGCGAGCACCTTCGGCGTGATGTACTCGTCGGAGCGGCCGAACACGAGCGTGAGCCGCGCGGCGCGCAGCCGCCCGGCGACCTCGGCGCCGGTGAGATCCAGATCCGGGGGGAACTCGCCGCCCCACAGTATCACCCGGTCGATGCGCGACTTCCCCATGGCGGTCCAGCGGCTCACGGTGGCCGCTCCTTGCGAGAACCCCAGGGCGTGCACCGTCACACGCGCGCGATCGATCCGCCGGAAGACGTCGTCGTACACCGCGTCCAGGTACCGCACGTAGTCGTCGATCTCCGCCAGGCGATCTTCCCGCGTCATCCAGGTCGCCCCGACGCGTCGCTCGGTGGGACTCTCGGTCAGGTAGAAGCGCGACATGCCCTCGGGCGCGACGAGGTGGCGCCGACCGTCGTCCAGCACGCGCAGCTTTTCCAGGAACCGGGCGGCCAGCTGACCGTAGCCGTGACACGCGAACCAGACCTCCCCCGCACCGGCCGGGCTTCCCAACGTGAAATAGCGCGCCGTGCGCGCGACCGACACCCGGTGTTCCTGCAAGCACCCCTCCCCTCAATGCGGAATGGGAAATTCGGAATGCGGAATGTAAAGCTAGGCGTCCTGGCGCGAATGACCTTGAATTGCAATTCCGCATTCCACATTCCGCATTCCGCATTTCACGTCACCAGAATCGTCACCATCTCGTGCGGCTCCGCCGCGAACCGCACGACCTTCCCCCGCCCCTCGAGCACCAGCGCGGTCGATTCGCGCTCGTCCGCGCGCACGCGATGCGCGCTCTTCACGCCGTCCGCGAAGCGCCACGCCCCCGCGGCCGGGCGGCCGGTGGCATTGTAGCAACGCAACACGAGCGGCGAGCCCTGCTGCGCCGGCTTCACGGCCGAGAGCACGAGCCCCGAGCCTTCGAGCGCCACGTCCACCGGCGCCACGGCGACGTCCACCGCGTCGCGCAGCCAGAAGCCGCGCAACGGCAGGAAGGCGTCCTCCCACAGCGCTGGGAGCACGTCGCCCCGCTCCAGCTCCGTCTGCGACACCGGCGCCAGCGCGAGGTCGATACGGCATTGACCGGGGCACTGGGCGAGCGGCGTCGCGGTCGGCCAGCCGGCGTGTCCCAGACGCGTCGGCAGGTCGGCGCGCGACAGCTCGCCCACGGAGCGAAGCAGCGTATACAACAGATCGCCGCCGGGCGTCCATTCGTACTCGAAGAACCCGGGAGCGAGCAGCGCGATCCCGCGCGGCCCGCTCGCCGCCGCCACGAAGCGGTGCGCCGGCGCCGTGCGCACCGGCGTCTCGAGCGGATACCCGGCGGCGGGCACGGCCACCGCCGGTCGGGCGACCGTGCCGAAGCCCGTCCCGGCCACGGCCGTCGTGCCCGCGAGATCGGTGGGCACGCGCGCGCGCAGTCGGTGCCATCCGGTCCGATTCTCGATCTCGAGGATGCAACGCACCAGCGGGCCGTCGGCGTGGAGGATGACGACGAGACGGACTCCCGCGCGGTCGCGCAGCGCGAAGCGCGTTTCGAGCGCCGCCACGAGCGGGCCGGCGGCGAGCCGCCGCGCGGTGATCGGGCCGGCAGCGCGCGTCACCCGGTCGCCCGCCGGCGGGCAATAACTGTAAGTGTCGCCGGCGTCGCCGCCGTCTTCGACGCGCAGCAGATCGG
>Ga0137370_10000973_pt1 | contig 11591 bp, 7 predicted proteins | sample SagtaG_11_FD_104920 | JGI IMG/M metagenome (GOLD analysis project Ga0137370, IMG submission 104920) | Vadose zone soil microbial communities from Sagehorn Ranch, Mendocino, California, USA - Sage1_R_20_16 metaG | ecosystem: Environmental > Terrestrial > Soil > Vadose zone | place: USA... | reverse complement strand
GCGCGGCTTCACCCTGATCGAGATCATGATCTCGCTCACCGTGCTCGGCATCCTGCTGATGATCGCGCTGCCGAACTTCAGCGAGTGGCTGCAGAACCAGCAGCTGCGCGCCGCCAGCGAGGCGACCCTCAACGGGCTGCAGGTCGCGCGAGGGGCTGCGATCCGCCGCAACGTCCTCGTGCAGTTCCGGCAGTCTGCGCCCCCCACCACGGCATGGACCGTGAGGGAAGTAGCAACCGGTGACCTCGTCCAGAGCCGGTCGCATGAGGAAGGGTCGCCAAACGCGGTGATCACCGCAATCCCGCTTGGCGCTACGACCGTGACGTTCGCGCCGCTGGGAAGCGTGGTCGCAGATCCAGCTAGGGTGACGCAGTTCGTCATCGAGAACCCCGCCGGCGGCAGCTGCCAGCCGGCCGGGCCGATGCGCTGCCTGCGGGTGACGATCTCCGGCGGCGGCAGCCTGAGAATGTGCGACCCGATCGTCGGCGTGACGGACCCGCGGGCATGCTGAGGACACAAAGCGCCATGCGAACTCACTCCCAAGCACCGAAGCGCGAGGACGGCGTCATGCTGCTCGAGGCGCTGATCGCGATCCTCATTTTCTCGATCGGCATCCTGGCGGTCGTCGGGCTGCAGGCGGTCAGCATCAAGAACGTCACCGACTCGAAGCATCGCACCGAGGCCGCGTTCCTCGCCAACAACCTGCTGGCGCAGATGTGGACCGACGCGGGCAACATCGCGTCGTACGCCTATCCGGGAAGCGGCGGCGTTCCGACCCGGCTGACCGGTTGGGTGGGCCGGGTCAATGCCCGGCTGCCTGCCGCGGCTGTGCCGCCGATCGTGACCATCACCGGCGCGAGCGCGACGGGCGCCACGGTGAGCATCCAGGTGCGCTGGCAGCTGCCGGAGGAGCAGTCGCAAGGGCTGCCGCCGCACAACTACACGGTCATCGCCTCCGTCTACACGAGCTGACCATGCGCGCCCTCATCGCCCGGCGTCCGTCCCGCGGCTTCAGCATGGTCGAGCTGATGGTCGCCATGGTGATCAGCCTGATCGGCGTGATCATCATCTTCCAGGTCTTCGAGGTCTCCGAAGGCGTGCGGCGCACTTCGACCAGCGGCGGCGACGCGCAGCAGAACGGCGCGGTCGCGCTGTACTTCATGGAGCGCGACCTGCGCAACGCCGGCATGGGCATCAACGACACCGTCTATGCGGGCTGCAACATGATCGGCTCCGACTCGGCCCGCACCACCCCCACCTTGCCGCCAATGATCCTGGCGCCGGCGTTCATCACCGCCGGCGTCGACGCCCAGACTCCCGACCAGCTCGCCGTTTTCTACGGCTCGCAGAACCAGATCGCGAATTCCACCACGCTGGTGGCCAACATGGTCTTGCCCACCTCGCCGCTGACCGTGCAGTCGCGCTTCGCTTTCCGCCCCGGCGATCTTCTGCTGCTGCTCGAGCCCGGCAGCGGGAAGAACTGCGCGTTCATGGAAGTGACCTCGCTTCCCGCGACACCGAGCAACCAGGTGAATCATGATCCCGGTGCCTACGGCGCTTCGTTCACCGCCCGGTTCAATCCTGCCGCAGGAATGGGCGTCACCTACGGCGGCGCGATTACGGCCAATGTCACGCGCGTGTTCAATCTCGGCAATCTGCACGACGACGTCAACTTTCCCGCATCGCAGAACGTGACGCTGCCGGTCTACAACCTGTATTCCATAGCTAACAATACGCTCACCGTATCGAATGCGTTCGTCATCTCCGGCGGCGTGCCGGCCGTGAGCTCGGTCGCCGACAACATCGTGCACATGCGCGCCGACTACGGCGTGGATGACGGCGTCAATGACGGCTCGGTCACCTACAACACGGTCTACGCTCCAAACGACGGCATCGTCGATCGCTACATCTCCGCGGCGCCGAACTGGTCGCAGGTCATCGCGGTGCGGGTCGCCGTGGTGGCGCGCAGCGCCCTTGCCGAAAAACCGGCTGCCGGCCTCGGAGCGCCCTGCGACACGACGACTGTGGCTCCGACATGGTCCGGCAATACCGGGGCCGCCCGGTCGTTCGACCTGTCGACCATTCCTTTGCCGGCAGGGGTGACCTGGCAGTGCTTCCGCTACCGCGTGTTCGAAACGACAGTGCCGCTGCGCAACTGGATCTGGAAGTCGAGCTGACATGAAACGACACGCCCAAATCAGTCTGCCGATGCGCCGCTGCCAGCGCGGCGTGACGCTGTTCATCGCGCTGATCGTGCTGGTCGCCATGACCATGGCCGCCGTGGCCATGATGCGCTCAGTCGATACCGCGACCGTGGTCGCCGGCAACATCGGCTTCCGGCAATCCGCGGTCAACGCCGCCGACCAGGGCGTCCAGGCCGCCTATGCCTGGCTCGGTGCGACCTTCAAAACCCCAGCGATCAACGACGACGACGCACCGAATGGCTATTTCTCGAGCGTCACTGCAGGCGAGGCGCCCGACTGGTACACCAACTCCGCCAGCTGGGCAAACGCCTTTAACCTGGCGCTTAGCTGTCCTGCGACAGGCTCAACAACTACGGACTGCGCAGGAAACACCGTGTCCTACGTCATTCACCGTATGTGCCCGGTTCGCCAGTGCGCCCCGAACGCGACCTGCGACGGCGTCACCAACGTCTGCGGCCAGACGCTGTCGAGCACCGCGGTCAGCGGCGAGGGCGTCGAGCAGGGCGCGGCGAACTTCTTCACCACGCCGCCCGCCACGCATTACCGCGTCACGGTGCGCTCGACCGGCCCGCGCGCCTCGATCGCCTACGTCCAAACAATGCTGCGCGCCCAATGACAGCGCTTAGGGAGAATTCCATGAGCTCCAAGAAATCGCTCGCAACACGCCTGCTTGTTTACGGCGTGCTCGGCTGCATGGCGAGCCAGGCGGCGCTCGCCGCCGTCACCGACATTTCCAGCATTCCGCTCGCGACGAGCGGCGGCGCGAACATCCTGCCGAACCTGCTGTTCGACCTCGACGACTCGGGCAGCATGCAGTGGGATTTCATGCCCGATTACGTCAGCCCCAACACGCTCGCCTCGGCGCTGCCCCAGTCCAAGCCTTGCATGGTCGACAGCAGCGGCAACGCGTATTGCTCCAGCGGCTGCACGTTCGGCGCCAGCGGCTTTGTGTGCACCGCCGCCGGCGGTCCGCCGTACCAGGCGGGGGGCGCGAACGGCTTCAACGGCGTCGCCTACGATCCCAATTTCTATTATCGCGCGGGCCTCAGCTCCACCGGCCAGCCGCTGATCAACCCGCCCTCCGGCATGCCGCTCGGCAACCCGGTGACGACCACCCTCGTCGCCGACGACATCTACTTTCACGCCCCCTTTGGCGCGAGCGTGACCAACGTCGACCTGGCCACGCAAATCGGTGAGTTGAAGTACTGCAACAGCAACAACGTCTGCCTGCGCAACGGCGCCGACAGCGCCGGCGCAACCCTGGTGTCCGGCACGGCGTTCGATTCGTCGAGCAGCAGCTCGGGCAACACCATGCCCGCGGGGCAATTCCCTTACCGCACCAATCCGGCCAACGCCAGCAGTGCGATCTTCGGCCTGCCGGAGATGATGCCGATTGCGAGCTTTGCCCGCATCAGCGGTAGCACTACAGTCACCGCGACCACGGTGGAAGCCCACGGGCTCACCACTGCAGACAAGGTCTACGTTGCGAGCCCGGCCAGCGTCGGCGTCACCTGCGTTGCGGTCACCGGCGTCACCGGCAACACGTTTACCTATTTAACGGCCGCATCGACGGTGGTCGCAGCCACGAACGGTTCGTACCGCAAATGCGACGCCGGCAGCTTCGTTCGCGCCGCCACCACCGTGACAGTAACCCAAACCGGCCACGGACTGGCCGTCAACGACATCATCACCACCTTCATCGCGAGCGGCAACGCGATGAACGTAACCAACGCCAACGTGACGGCGGTGACTGCGACTACTTTCACCTATACAACCGGTACCAGTGGCGCGCTTGGCGCGACGGCTGGATTCTGGGTACGCACCGGGCTGTACAACGTCGCCAGCTCGGTCACCGGCACGGCAAACGCGTACGCCGTCATTCCGGTCGAGTATTGCTCCGACGCCAACCTGACGAACTGCGCCTATGTGCTTCCCGGGAATACGCCGCCTGCCGGCTTTACCTTCCCGGCCTACGTGCGCTTTTGCCAGACGCAGGCCCAGGCGCTTGCGCCCGGCGCGGTCAGCGATTCATCCGGTACCCCCCGCTGCCGCTCCAAATACAACGAAACAGCCGGCATCACGCAGTACCTCTATGCCCGTCACGGCTGGTTCAAGCGCGACATCATCAAGGCCGCGGTGGGCAGCTACACCAACCGGCCGAGTCGCGCCGACTGCCTCAGCGCGCCCACCTGCACATACACAGAGGAGATCAACAATTACGCGCGCTGGTACACCTACTATCGCACGCGCCTGGGGATGATGAAGACCTCGGTCGGCACGTCGTTCCTCTCCTTCATCGGCAACCCGACCGGCACGCCGCCGAAGCCGAACTCCCTGCGCATCGGGCTGATCACCATGCACGCGCAGGACTCCGGCAGCGTCATACCTGCGAAATATCTCAAGATCACCGACTTCAACACCACTCAGGCGTCGAACTTCTACACCAAGTTCTACACGCAGACGGCGGGCAGCTTTACCCCGCTGCAGCAAGCGCTCGCGCGCGCCGGATGGATCTACGCCGGCCGGCTCAATACCGGCCTCACCGCGGGCATTCCGGCGGCCGACGATCCGATCCAGGCGGCCTGCCAGCGCAACTTCACCCTGCTGACGACGGACGGCTTCTGGAACCAGCTTGCCACCTATCCGCCGCAAACTCCGGCGGCAAGGACCATCGGCAATCTCGACGCCTCGCCCTCGAGCCTCCTCGGCTCGACCCTGGTCGACCGCGCTCAGACCGTGACGCTCGACGGCTCGGGCTCTTCATCGACCACCGTCACTCCCATCTCGTCGAACTCGGAACAGAAAATCTGCCAGGGCAACAACAATGTGGTCTTCGGCATCGGCAACCCTGGCGGCACGGTCACTTGCAGCTGCCAGCCGAAGGAGCACGCGATCAAGCAGGAAGACATCCAGACGGCGCGCACCGACGTTTTCAACAACGGCGTTCTAGTGAGCAGCACGACGGCAACGAACCCGGTGGTTACCACGCCCGGCGGCTGCCAGGCCGCCAACTGGACGCAAACCGACACGCCGCAAACGGTGCAGCAGGACAAGCTCTGCCAGGACAGCGGCAGCAGCAGCGTCACGTTTGCCGACGGCACCACGAAGTCGTGCAGCCCGTGCTCCAACAACAAGTATGTGATCATCCGCCAGACAAAAACCCAGACCAATACCGTCATTACCGCCGACAGCGTACAGACGCAGAACAGCGCTACTCCTATAGGCACGCCCGCCTACACGTACAGCACGGACGGCACGAATTTCAGCGGTACCCAGCCCTCCGGTGGCTCCTGTGCGAGCTCGTCGATCGCAATCACGCTGAGCCCGAACCCGCTGACCACCAACAACACGCCAGTGAACAGTACGAGCGGGAGCGGCACGGCGCTGACCCTGTGGAGTCCAAACCCGCAGACGACGACCGGCGGCACGGTCACCTCGACGTTCACGGCCGGCGGGACCGCCTCCACGGTAGCCGACGTCGCGCTGTACTACTATCAGACGAAATTGCGCGGCGGCAAGGATGTCTACGGCGACGCCACCGGGCCGCAGTTCGGCCCGAATACCAGTCCGCCCAATACGGTCGACCTTTCGACGGACTCGATCGACGTCAAGAGCGGCGCCAAGGACTTCGTTCCGTACCAGCACATGGTGACCTTCGGCATCGGCCTCGCCGACGGCCTGATGCGCTTCGAGCCGGGCTACGAGACGGCCTCGACCGGCGACTTCGCCAACATAAAGAACAGCGCGCTCAATGGCTGCTTCTGGGCGGCCGGAGCCTGCAATTGGCCGGCGCCGGCGGACGACACCAACGCCAACCTCGACGACCTGTGGCACGCCGCCGTCAACGGCCGGGGGACGTACTACCAGGCGCTGAACCCAGACGCGCTGCGGCAGGGAATTTCCGCCGCGCTGACTTCTCTCAGCGCGACGTTCGCCGCGGCGGCGGCCTCGGCGACTTCCAGCCCGAACGTCACGGAGACCGACAACCAGGTTTTCAGCACCACTTACGAGACCAATACCTGGTCGGGCAACCTCTTCGCCCAGACGATCGACCCCGTCACGGGCGCCGTGAACCCAAACCATCAGTGGGACGGGGACCAGAAGCTGCTCTCCAAGGTCGCCGCCTCCAGCGACTCGCGCAACCTCCTCACGCTCGACGACACCGGCGTTGGCTCGAAGGTCAAGCCGTTTGCCTGGGCCTCGCTCACGGCGACCGAGCAGGCGTTCTTCGACAAAAAGTGCACGCCGCTCAGCACGATGACGCAGTGCGCGCTGCTCACGCCGGCGCAGCAGGTCACTGCCAACGACGGCAGCCAGATGGTCGGCTACCTGCGCGGCTGGCAAGCCAACGAAGGCAGCGTCTTCCGCGACCGCGTGGTCGTCGACCCGATTACCGGCGCGACCTCGAACACCGTGCTGGGCGACACCATCACGGCCCAGCCGGTGTTCGTGCGCAACCCGACCAACAGCTTCGTGGACGCGGTCACGCCGAGCTATGCGACCTTCGCGAGCGCCAACGCCAACCGGGCATCGCGCGTATACGTCGGCGCCAACGACGGCTATCTGCACGCCTTCGACAGCAACACCGGCAACGAGTCCTGGGCTTACGCGCCGCGGTTCGTGCTACCGGCGATGTATGCGCTGGCCGATACCGGCTACCCCTCGCAGCACCGTTATTTCGTGGACGGCTCGCCGGAAGTCTTCGACGTGTACGACTCCGCCGCTACCGCGTGGAAGACCATCCTCATCAGCGGCCTGAACGGCGGCGGGCGCGGCTACTTCGCGCTGGACATCACCGATCCGGTGAGTCCGAAGGGGCTCTGGGAGTTCTGCAACGACTCGACGCTGTGCGCGATCAACGACCCGGACCTGGGCCTGAGCTACGGCAATCCGGTCGTCGGCAAGCGCTCCTTCGACGGCAATTGGGTGGTCGTGCTGAGCTCCGGCCTGAACAACGTCAGCCCGGGAAGCGGCATCGGCTACTTCTACGTGCTGGACGCGATCACCGGCGCGGTGCTCAACAAGGTCAGCACCGGCGCCGGCACGGTCGGCACGCCCTCGGGCCTGATGAAGATTCGGGCCTTCTACGATTCTCCGGCGACGGACGCGACCTTCCGCTTTGCGTACGCCGGGGACCAGCTCGGCAACGTAGTGCGGCTCGACGTGAGCACGAACCCGGCGACCGTGCTGCACATCGCCACGCTGAAGGACGGAAGCGGACGGGCGCAGCCGATCACCACCCGGATGCAGCTGACGCATATCGGCACGAGCCGGGTGATGTACGTCGGCACCGGCCGCTACCTGGGCAGTGCCGACCTGACGGATCCGGGCGCGGCGAGCGGGATCGCCTGGCAGCAGACGATGTATGGGTTCAAGGACAAGAACGTCGACTACGGGACCAACATCCGTACCGGCGCCACCCTGGTCACGAAAACCCTGACCAAGATAAGCGCCACCGCTCGCGGCATCTCGAGCAACCCGGTGGACTGGAACACCCAGGACGGCTGGCTGGTGGACTTCAACCCGCCGGTGGACCCGACCCCGGGCGAGCGCATCAACATCGATCCGAGGCTGGTGCTCGGCACGGTAAAGGTCATCACGAACATTCCGTCGGCGGGCGGCGCGTGCGCGGTCGGCGGCAGCAGCAGGGCCTACGACTTCGACTTCAGGACCGGGTCGGCGATCGCAACCGCCATCGGTGGCGTGGTCGGCGTCTCGCTCGGCGGCACGATCGCGGTCGGCATGGCGATCATCCAGCTGCCCTCGGGCGCGATCAAGGGCATCGTCACCGATGTGCCGGGGGGCAAGACCACCGTGGACGTGCAGATCAACACCGCCGGCGCGGGGGTGAAGCGGTTCTCCTACCGCGAGCGCTGATCGGGCTCCCTCAGCGACCGCCGCCCGCCGCGCGCGGCACTAGCCCGCGCGGCAGGCTGAACACCATGTTCTCGATGATGCCCTCGAGCGGCCGCACGCTCTCGGCGCCGAGCTCTTTCAGCCGTTGCATGAGCTCGCTCACCAGGATCTCGGGCGCGGAGGCGCCGGCGGTCACGCCGACGCGGCGCTTGCCCGCGATCCACTCGGGGCGCAGGTCGTCGGCGCTGTCCACCATGTAGGCGTCGGCCCCCATGTGCTCCGCGACCTCGCGCAGGCGGTTTGAATTCGAGCTGTTGGGCGAGCCGACCACGATCACCACGTCGCACTGCGGCGCCATGAGCTTTACTGCGTCCTGGCGGTTCTGCGTCGCGTAGCAGATGTCGTCGCGCTTGGGGCCCCGGATGTCCGGGAAGCGCGCCTTGAGGGCGGCGACTACCACTGCGGCATCGTCGACCGACAACGTGGTCTGCGTGACATAGGCCAGTTTCGCCGGATTGCGCGGCTCGAGCCCGGCCACGTCGCCGAGCGTCTCCACCAGGTACATGGCGCGCTCGGCCTGCCCCATGGTGCCCTCGGCTTCCGGGTGCCCGCGATGGCCGATCATCACGATCTCGTAGCCGGCCTTCAGCATCTTGGCGACCTCGACATGTACTTTGGTCACCAGGGGGCAGGTGGCGTCGAACACCTTGAGCCCGCGCCGCCCGGCCTCGGCGCGCACCGCCTTCGACACGCCATGCGCGCTGAAGATAACCGTGCCGCCGGTCGGCACCTCCTCGAGCTCGTCGACGAACACCGCGCCTTTCGAGCGCAGGTCCTCGACCACGGACTTGTTGTGCACGATCTCGTGCCGCACGTAGATCGGCGCGCCGAACTGGTCGAGCGCGCGCTCGACGATCTCGATCGCGCGCTCGACCCCGGCGCAGAAGCCGCGGGGGTTGGCGAGGAGAACGTCCATGCGCGATTTTCTCACGCCGGGCGCCGCGCGTAGGCGGCGTCGAACGCCTTTTCGAGGCCCGGATGGGCCCCGCGCACGCCGTCGACCACGCGCCTCGCCCAGTCGAAGTACTCGCGGCGCCGCTGCGAGTCCCAGTGCGCCGGGGGATGGTCGGAGACGTCGCGCAGGTTACAGACCTTGTCGGCGAGCTTCACCAGCTTGGCTTCCCTGCTCAGGCTCGCCGCGTGCTCGATTTGCAGGCGCTTGCGCTCCGCCTTCGGCAGCGCCTTGTCGTCGGTCACCTCGGCGACGATGCGCGCGATCTTCGAGCCGAAGGCGTTCACCAGCTCCTCGTGCGTGGTCGCCGTGTCCTCCACCGTGTCGTGGAGCAGCGCCGCGCAAAGCACTTCGACGTCCGTGACCCCACCCTCGTTGATCAGCACGTCGGCGAGCGCGATCGGGTGGTTGATGTACGGCGAGGACTCGGCATCCTTGCGCCGCTGGTCGCGGTGCTTGTGCGCGGCGAAGGCGAGCGCCTTCAGCAGCAAAGCCAGATCGCCTCGGTCAGCGCCGCTTTTCATGGAAAAACCCCTCGAGGATCAGCAGCCCCGCGCCGACCGTGATGGCGGAGTCGGCGACGTTGAACGCCGGCCAATGCCAGCCGAAGGCATGCAAATCGAGGAAGTCGACCACCTGGCCAAAGCGCAGCCGGTCTATTACGTTGCCGAGCGCCCCGCCCAGGATCAGCGCCAGCCCGCCGCAAAACATCGGCTGCGGCGGCGAGCGCAAAAGCAGCACGCTGACGATGACGGCGGCGACCAGAGAGAAAGCGACGAACAGCGGCGTCTGCCAGCCGGGCGCGTCGGCGAGAAAGCTGAACGCCGCGCCCTTGTTGAATACCAGGACCAGGTTGAAGAAGCCGCTCAGCGCTCGCCGCTCGCCGGGCGCGAAGCTGCCAAGCACGGCCCATTTGGCGGCCTGGTCTGCGACGACGATCGCCGCTGCGGTCGCGAACCAGCGCCAGTTTCTAGGCATACAGCCGTTTTTCGCCGGGTCCGTGCAGGTTGCTGCGGCAGCGGCCGCAGAGCGCCTCGTCGTCGACGTCCGGACGGTAATGCCAGCAGCGCTCGCATTTGCGGTGCAAGCTCGGCGCGACCTCCACGCGCAGCTCTGCGCTCGCGCGATGCACGCGGGCGGCGGAGGTGAGCATCACGAACTTGAGATCCTCGCCGAGGCTGCGGAGCAGCTCGCAGTCGCCGCCGCCGGCGTGGAAATCGACCTCGGCCTGCAGCGACGAGCCGACCTGGCCGGCCGCGCGCAGCTCCTCGATTTTCTTGCGCAATGGGTTGCGCAGCTCGCGCAGGCGCTCCCACTTCGGCAGCAGCTGCGCGCCGTCCTTCGGGCGCGGCAGCGCGTGCCAGGTCTGGAAGAACACGCTGTCGTCGCGCTTTCCGGTAAATACCTGCCAGAGCTCCTCGGCGGTGAAGCTCAGGATCGGCGCCATCAGCCGCACCAGGCTGTGGGTGATGTGGTGGAGCGCGGTCTGCGCCGCGCGACGGGGAAGCGAGTCGGCCTTACAGGTGTAGAGCCGGTCCTTGAGGATGTCGAGGAAGAACGCGCTGAGGTCCTCGGCGCAGAACGCCTGCAGCTTCTGCGCCACCAGGTGGAACTGGTAGCGCGCGTAATCCCCGGCAATCTCTTCCTGCGTGCGCGCCGTCATGGCGAGCGCATAGCGGTCGATCTCGAGCAGCTCGTCGACCGGCACGGCGTGCCGCGCGGCGTCGAAGCCCGCGGTGTTGGCGAGCAGGAAGCGCAGCGTGTTGCGCACGCGGCGATAGCTCTCCACCACGTGCTTCAGGATCTCGTTGGAGATGAACAGCTCGCCCGAGTAGTCCGTGCTCGCCACCCACAGCCGCAGGATCTCCGCGCCCAGCGTATGCGACACCTGCTGCGGCGCGATCACGTTGCCCTTCGATTTCGACATCTTGCGGCCCTCGCCGTCGACGACGAAGCCGTGGGTAAGGAGCGCCTTGTAGGGCGGGATTCCATCCAGCATGCACGCGACCAGCAGCGACGAGTGGAACCAGCCGCGGTGCTGGTCCGAGCCTTCGAGGTACAGATGCGCCGGGAAGCCGGTTTCTTCCTGGTGCGAGCCGCGCAGCACGGTGTAATGCGTCGAGCCGGAATCGAACCAGACGTCGAGCGTGTCGCGGCTCTTCTCGTACTGCGCTGCCTCTGCGCCGATCAATTCTTCGCCGCGCACCGACTGCCAGGCCTCGATGCCGGCGCGCTCGACGCGCTGCGCCACTTCCTCGAGCAACCCGGGCGTGCGCGGGTGCAGCCTGCCCGTCTCGCGGTGCAGGAAAAACGGCATCGGCACGCCCCACTGGCGCTGCCGCGACAGCGTCCAGTCCGGGCGATTGGCGATCATGCCCTGCAGCCGCGCCTTGCCCCAGGGCGGAAAGAACTCGGTCTGCTCGATGCCGCGCAACGCCGTCGCGCGCAGGGTTTCGCCGCCGACTTCCTTGTCCATCGCCGCGAACCATTGCGTGGTCGCGCGCAGGATCACGGGCGTC
>Ga0137370_10000969_pt1 | contig 11609 bp, 9 predicted proteins | sample SagtaG_11_FD_104920 | JGI IMG/M metagenome (GOLD analysis project Ga0137370, IMG submission 104920) | Vadose zone soil microbial communities from Sagehorn Ranch, Mendocino, California, USA - Sage1_R_20_16 metaG | ecosystem: Environmental > Terrestrial > Soil > Vadose zone | place: USA... | reverse complement strand
TGCTTATTACACACTCATCGGACAAGAACGTCATCGCTATCGCAGTAAAGGCCGTATCTATCATTATCTTGGCATGATGGATGCGAAACGGAATAACAATGACCGGCAGCGAGCGCTATAATCGACCTCAAAGCGTGGTGATGCTCATTTCAGCGAGCTCTTTGAATTCCCCAATCCCAGCAAGCTGAAATCGAAGCTGAAGCTCGTCTTTGCAGGATTGACGTCATGCTTGACGCCAAAAGTCGCCGTCCAGCACTCACAAAATGAAAGCAGTTTGGTGATCGCGCGAAAGCCGATGAATCGGGTATCCCGGACGTCGTAGGTACTGCTGAAGTTAAACAGCAGATGGTCGGTGAGGTGATACAGCAAGTTCCCGCTAAGGTTGCCAACCGTGTTCTTGTCGAAGCCGGTCCCGGGGCAACGAGGGTCGAGTGGGTGCCGCACGCAATTCGCCGGTGCATCAAGATCGATATTGGCATCATCGGCGAGAAAACTATTGGGGCCGTGGCGTAGAAACTGATAGCCAAGATTGATGGTGTTCGGCCGGTTAAAATCTGCATCCAACGCTCGGTGCAGCATGGGACGCGGGTCGGAAACGCCCAAAGTCAACCGCGCTTGGCTCACTTGCCAGGCGCCCGGATCGATACCGCCGTCGAAACGAATGTCCAAGTAAGGCACCGGAATCAAATGCAAATTAAGGTCAATATCAGATAAACTGTCGCCGCCTTTGCGTTCTTTATCAATGTTGTAGTTCATTGCTAGCCTTAGCGATGCCATCTGGCGGATATCTCCAACCACACCGGAACTGAGCAGTTCGACGCTGCTATCATCGACCGGTGGCGCCAGGCCACTGGCGTTCTTGCCCCAGAACCGATTGGACAAAGCAAAAGTCAACACGTTGCGGCGATTGATGCGATCGACGTCGTCCATGATGGGGATACGGCTTTGATTCACCCCGGGCACGAACAGATAACTTATCTCCGGCTCAAGCACATGTTTGACTTGACTCAATCCTAAACCGTTGAAGGCGAAAACCCGGCTGATTCCGGTACTCACGTTTGCCCGTAGCTCAATCAGTTCGCGGGACAAATTATGATCCGAAGACTTGACCGGCGTATAAAGATGATAAACCGTCTCCCGCGGCGCCATGCTGAGCGAGCCGAACAGCCGTGAAGCCAGCTGAAATGGCAGGACGGCCTCGGGCCTCAGGTCAAGGCGCAGCCCATCGCCGCCTTCGCGCCTGATATAATTAACGCCTTCCGTCCGCCAGCGAAATTCGAGCGGAAAATTGGGCAGGAAGCGACTTCCCCAAAAACTGACCTGCGGAGTTCGCTGCAGAGTTGTGCTATCGGGCTGAATGAAGTCCTGGTAGAATTTCATCTCTCCCTTGACAAACGTATCGCCCCAATTCCTAAACAAACCGAAGCGTGATTCACCAAAACGGCTGCGCTGAATGTCTGATTCCTGGCTACCGGGTAGATCGAAACGATCGACCAATTCACGAGTGAACAGATCATCCCGGTAGACCGCGAAATCACTATAGGTGAGCCAGTCGGAACTAAGGGAATATCGGTGCGTGCCAATAAGGCTCCAGCGGTCTTTCGGAATGGTTGGATCCGCGATGGTTTTATCGACCACAGCGTCTTGCGCGTTTTTTCGCCAAGATTCGTTGAAGTAGGAGCTCTCGATTCTAAAATCCGAATCGCGGTCAAATATCGTGCGAAATTCGCCGATGAAGCCGGCTCGGGCGCGTGTTTCGATGTCCAACTTGACGGTGGCGTCGGTGCTCTTAGAGATCGCCCAAAAGAACGGCTGAAGGAACCTGAAACCTTCTTTAGTTGATTGGCCAAACTGAGGAAAAAGGAATCCAGTCTGTCTTTCGGTGCGCAGCGGAAAAAAACCGTACGGCAAATACATTACCGGGACATCCCAAATATAGAAATAGCCGTTCTTGATCGTGCCCACGCCGTCGAGCGAGAGATCCATTTGTTCGGCGTAAAACTTCCACGATGGCGCGCCGCTCTCGCACAGACAGGTGGTAAAAAAACCGTCATCGACGTGGTAGGTTTGGCCGCCAAGTTTTTGAAACCGGCGGCCCTGCATGCTGATATGCCCCTCCTCGAGAAAAAGATCGCTGTCCTGAATCTCGCCGATTTCTTTTTCCATGTTCATCTGGAGCGAGTCTGCCGATTTAACCTTCCACTCAGGATCGTCGACGCTGACTTTGCCTGTGGACTGGATATTCTGGGATTCGCGATTGATCCGGACTGCAGCGGCTTTGAGGGTCATTCCTTCCCGCTTAATCTCGACATTGCCCGTAGCTTCGATCTGGTTCGAGCCGTCGCCGGTCGACAGTTTATCCGCCGTCACGTTGATTTCGTTGGCGGTCCCGGGCGCGCCTCGGGGGATCACCTGCGCTGCTTGGCCAAGTTCGCCGAGGGCCAAGACCGCTGTCATGAACAGCAAAACGTAGAAGCCGGTTTCGCGTCTCATCTTGGTGCTGATCAAATGGGCGAATTGACGGTGCCGCCTGGCACCGCTTGAGCGTTCGCGATATCGGCGAGCAGGGGACGTACTTCGCCGAGCAGATAGAGGGAACCGGCTACGACGATGACGTCGTTGGGCTCGGCTTCGGTAAGAAGAGTACGCAAGGCAAGCCGGGAGTTCTGCATCACACGATGGGGAATCGGTTCACGCATTTTCTCGGCCAATCCAAGTGGGTCGGCGCTGCGTTCCATATTCACGCGGGTAGACACCACCTCATCGACAGCCTTCGTCGCCGCGCGCAACGTTGACTCCCATTCCTTGTCGGCCATGGTTGCAAACAGAAGCGTGATCTTGCGTCCATGGTGCCAATCGTTGAGTTCGTCTACCAGCGCCCGAATACCTTCCGGATTATGGGCGCCGTCCAAGATGACCGTCGGACGCTCTAACATAAACTCCAGCCGCCCCGGCCAATGAACTGTTTGTAAACCTTGGCGCAGAGCGTCCTCGCTCACGGGATATCGCTCTTGGACTAATTCTAACGTCGCCAAAGCCAGCGCAGCATTGGCGCGCTGATGACGCCCGCGCAGCCCCAGCTGCAAGTTTGAATAATGCTCTTTTATGCCTGTATAATCGAAAAGGCCGTCATTTTTCAAGAAAAAACTAAAATTCTTGCCGAGGCGGTAGGCGGCAGACTGCCGTTCGAGGGCGATGTGTCGCAGCAGATCGGAGACTGGTTCCGAGACTTTGCCACAAACAACCGGTACGCCGGGCTTGATAATCCCACCCTTTTCACGAGCGATGGACAGTTCATCGGGCCCGAGATACGCCTCGTGATCCTTGGAAATGGTCGTCACGACCGAGACGAGTGGAGTGAGCACGTTTGTAGCGTCGAGTCTGCCGCCCAAACCGACTTCGACAACCGCGACCTCAACCTCACGGCGGGCAAAATAAACCATAGCCATCACGGTGATAAATTCGAAAAACGTCAGTACGACGTTGGCTGCAGCGGTTTGCCGCCCGATCTCGTCGGCAAGCGAGACCACGTCACCCTCGGTGATCTCCTCGTCACCGATGCGAATGCGTTCGGTAAAAGAAACCAAATGAGGCGAGGTATATAGCGCGGTTCGATGACCGGCCAGCGACAACATATTGTGTAACATGGCGGCGGTTGATCCCTTGCCGTTGGTGCCGGCAATATGAATGGAGCGAAAGTCATTTTCCGGATGGTCGAACAGCCCCAATGCGTTGTTCATGCGATCGAGGCGCAGATCGATCACACCGCCGCGTAGATTGAAAATTTTCTCTAGAGTCTCGGAATAACGATCCATGCGGCACGTGCCTGCTTTGGTGAGAATCGATGGCGGAGCTGCCACTCAATGGGGTCGGCGGTCCAGAGTTAAGCGGAGCGAGCCGCCTGCTTCAACGCCCGCTTGAGTTGACCCACGAAGACTCCCGCCTGCTTCGCCTTGTTGTTGTTCCCCTCGGTTCTTTCAATTCTTTCCACCAGCGCGCTGCCCACCACGGCTGCATCAGCGAAGCCGGCGATCCAAGCCGCCTGCTGCGGCGTCGAGATACCGAAGCCGACGCCCACGGGCAGCGACGTAGCCCGGCGCACACGCGCCACTTGTGCGCGCAGCTTGTCGTCGAACGACCGGCGTGCGCCGGTCACGCCGGTCACCGAAACATAATAAACAAAGCCTCGGCTGGCGCGTCCAACCAGCTCGATGCGTGCCGCATCGCTGGTGGGCGACAGGAGAAAAATCAAATCCAATCCGACGGCATCGGTCCAGCGCCTTAGCTCGGCGCTTTCTTCCGGCGGCAGATCGACGCAGAGCACCCCGTCCGCGCCTGAGTCGGCGGCTTGGCGAGCAAATTTCTCCAGGCCGAAGCAAAAAAACGGATTGAAGTAACCAAACAGCACCACCGGGACTTCGGAGATTTCGCGAAACTTTCGCACCACGCGAAAAATCGCCGCCAAAGAAACCGGCCGTTTGAGCGCGCGCTCGGAAGATCTTTGAATCGTCGGGCCGTCCGCAGTCGGATCGGAAAACGGAATTCCGAGCTCGATACAATCGGCGCCGCTTTCAGCAAGCGCTCTCATGATCTTGAGTGTCGTGTCGAGGTCGGGATCCCCGGCGGTGATAAAGGGAATCAACGCCGCTTCGCCGTGTTGTTTCAATTCAGCAAATTTATTCTCGATACGGCTCATGGTTCAAGATAGTCGTTCAAAAGTTCAACCGTTCAAACGTTCAAAGGAACCATTTCGGATCGTTTTTGAACTTTGAACCTTTGAACCTTTGAACTATTTTTTAGAGTTTCACTCCAAGATACTCGCCGACGGTCATCATATCCTTGTCGCCCCGGCCGGAAAGATTAACGATGACGATCTGTCGTTTGCTCAAATGGCGAGCCAGTTTTGTCACCATGGCGATCGCATGAGCGCTTTCGAGCGCGGGAATAATACCTTCGACCTCGGCGAGCAATTTGATCGCCGCGATCGCTTCGCGATCCGTCGCCGAGTCGAATTCAACTCTGCCCGAGTCACGCAAGTAGCTCAGTTCCGGACCGACTCCCGGATAATCCAACCCCGCTGCGATCGAATGAGTTTCCGTGATCTGACCCCGTTCATTCTGCAACACGTAGCTTTTGCTGCCATGGAGCACGCCCACCGCGCCACCGAGGATCGATGCCGAATGTTTTCCGGAAGGAATGCCGTGTCCGGCCGCTTCGACGCCGAGCATTTTGACCTTGAGGTCGCGGACAAACGGATAGAAAAGACCCATCGAATTGCTGCCGCCGCCAACGCAGGCGACGAGATAATCCGGCAGCCTCCCCTCCTTTTTGAGAATCTGGCGGCGCGCCTCGCGACCGATAACCGATTGAAAATTGCGCACCATCATCGGATACGGATGCGGCCCCGCGACTGAGCCGATGAGATAATACGTGCTGCGCACGTTGGTCACCCAATCGCGCAGCGCTTCGTTCATGGCGTCTTTGAGGGTCTGGCTTCCGGCTTCCACGACCCGCACCTTGGCGCCGAGTAGTTTCATGCGAAAGACGTTCAGCGATTGCCGCTTGACGTCTTCCTTGCCCATGAAAATCTCGCACGTCAAGCCGAATCGCGCCGCCACCGTTGCCGTCGCCACACCGTGTTGGCCCGCACCGGTTTCGGCGATGATGCGCTGTTTGCCCATGCGGCGGGCGAGCAGGATCTGCCCGATGGTGTTGTTGATCTTGTGCGCGCCAGTGTGACACAAGTCCTCACGTTTGAGATAAACCCTTGCCCCGCCGATCTTCTCGGTCAAGCGCTCGGCAAAATAGAGTGGCGTTTCGCGCCCGGCATAGTCGCACAGATAGAAGTGAAATTCTTTCCGAAAGCCGGCATCGCGGCGCGCTTTCGCGTAAGCCGTCTCGAGTTCGGCAAGCGCCGGCATCAAGGTCTCGGCGACGTAGCGACCCCCGTAGGGACCGAAATGGCCGCGCCGGTCAGGCACCCTTGGCGGCAATGATAAATTCTTTGAGTTTGCCATGATCCTTAATACCCGGACGCGATTCCACGCCACTACAAACGTCGACCCCAAAGGGTTGGATTCGCTTGATCGCCTCGATGACGTTTTCCACGCCGAGCCCGCCCGAGAGAATTAACTTGCTCGCATCAACATCGTCAATCCATTCCCACGGAAACGGGGCTCCCGACCCGCCGTAACCCGCCGACCAGGAATCAAGCAGATAAAAATCCGCCGGAAAATCGCTCATACCCGCGAGCGACGACTTTTCCTTGAGGCGAAACGCTTTGATGACCTTCATGCCCCAGCCACGGCAATAAGCCGCGCTCTCTTCACCATGAAACTGCAAGCCGCGATACGCCTGTCGCCCATTGGTGAGGTGCCCCCCGGCAATCACTGCCGAAACTCTTTCCCTAGCGTCATTAACAAACAGCGCTACATTGAATGACGCCGCCGGCAATTGCGCGATAATTTCACGGGCCTTTTCCGGCGTGAGCGAGCGCGGACTCGGCGCGTAGAAGTTAAACCCGAGCATGTCCGCGCCGAATTCAAGCGACTTTTCTGCGTCGGCTAGAGTAGTGATACCGCAAACTTTGACTTTTACCGCCATGGGGTAACCAGCGCTGAGAACTGAGCCCGGCTCCGGGCTCAGTTCTCCAATAATTTCGCCAGCTTTTTTCCCGGCGCCGGTGCACGCATCAGCGCTTCGCCGATCAAAAAAGCATGGACGCCGAGTCTTTCCACGCGACGAATGTGATCCGTACTATCGATGCCGCTCTCACACACAGCGAGCATGCCGGCGGGAACCAGCGGCGCCAGCCGTTCGGTGGTCGAAAGGCTCACTTCAAAGGTTTTGAGGTCGCGGTTATTAATGCCGATCAGCTGCGCTCCGGCGGCGACGGCGGACTCCAATTCTTTCTCCGAGTGCACCTCGAATAAAGTATCCAATGATAGTGAAACCGCTTGTTCGTGCAATTCACCCATTAATCCCGGATCGAGCATCGCCACGATGAACAGCACGGCATCAGCGCCGTAGCTCTTGGCCTCGACGATCTGGTACGGATCGAGCATGAAATCCTTGCGCAACAACGGCACGGTCACCGCGTCATGAATCTGTTCGAGAAAATCCAAGCTGCCCTGAAAAAAGCGTTCCTCGGTTAAAACGGAAATCGCGCTGGCGCCGTGCGCGGCATAGTCCTTGGCCATCGACACTGGATCAAAGTCAGCGCGAATGAGCCCTTTCGACGGCGAGGCTTTCTTAATCTCGGCGATGATTCGCCGCGTGTTGCCAGTTAAAGTGCGTGCGAACCCTCGAGTCGGAACATTGAATAGCGGCCGGTCGCGTAAAGCTTCAAGCGACCTCTCGCGACGCCGCCGCTCGACGACGGCGCGCACATGCTCACCGATGTTGGCGAGAATCTCGGCCATGCAAAGCTACGCGGCGTTGGTCATTTCGACCAGCTGGGCAAGTTTCTGCCGCGCTTGGCCCGAATCGATGGACTCGGCAGCGAGCCGGATTCCGTCCTCGATCGTCGCGGCCTTACCGCTGACGCAGAGCGCAGCGCCGCTGTTGAGCAAAACCACATCTCGGGTCGAACCTTTCCCGCCTGCCAAGATACCCCGCACGATCACCGCGCTCTGTTCCGGATTGCCGCCGTGCAATTCTTCCAGACGGCAACGCTTCAAGCCAAATTGCTCCGGCTCGACACAGTATTCTTTCACCTCACCATCGCGCAGCTCGGCGACTTTCGTCGGACCGCACAGGGAAATTTCGTCGAGACCCTCCAGCCCGTGTACCACCATCGCGCGCGCGCTCCCGAGGTTCTTGAGCACCCGCGCGATCACTCCCACCATCTCGCCGCTATAAATGCCGATCAGCTGGTGGGTTGCCATCGCCGGATTGGTGAGCGGACCTAAAATATTGAAGATCGTACGAATCCCGATATCGCGGCGCGGCTGCACCGCGTACTTCATCGCCTCATGAAGCAACGGCGCGAACAGAAATCCGATGCCGATCCTAGCGATGCACTGCTCGACCCGCTCCTTGGGCGCGTCGACTTTGACTCCCAAAGCGCCCAACACGTCGGCGCTGCCGGACTGGCTGGAGACCGATCGGTTGCCATGCTTGGCGACGTTAACGCCGGCGCCGGCTAAAACGAACGCCGCGGTCGTCGAGATGTTAAGAGTTCCTTTCTGATCGCCGCCCGTGCCGCAGGTATCGAGCACGGTTTTCGCTCCGACGTTCACCCGGTGTGCTTTCTCGCGCATCACGCGCGCCGCCCCGGTGATTTCTTCGACGGTTTCGCCTTTCATCCGCAGCGCGGTGAGAAAAGCCGCGACCTGGAGCGGCGAAGCTTCACCGGTCATGATTTGATTCATCACCTCAATCGTTTCCGCTTCGGAAAGATTGATTCGATTCACCAATTTCTCTATCGCTTCGCGAATAGTCATGCGGATTTTCTTGGGGTCATCTGCTCGCGACAAACGTCTTCGGAAAATTTTCCTTGCCGCGCAGCAATTCGGCGACCTTGTCCGCCTCATCGTGCGACGTATACTTGCCCACGCTCACGCGGTACCACGTCTTGCCACGATTTTGCACCTCGGTAACATACGCGTTGTAGCCCTTATTCTTGAGCCGATCAACAATCTGTTTCGCCGAGCGATCATCGGGGTAGGCGTTGACCTGCGCGCGCCAGGTTTTGCCTAGCTCCTTGGTATCACCAGGCGCAGAGTCGGTCTTCTTCGGGGCATTTTCCGCGAGCGCAACTTTTTCAACATTCTTCTCGGCCACTTTGGCAGGGAGCGCTTCGGGCTTTAGCGGAATGGTTTTTTCTTTGACTTCCTGCGCTGCGACTTTTTCCGCCGCCTTTGTCTCTTTGGGTTTTTCTTCCGCCAACGCTACCGTTCCGCCGACTGGAGGAAGAGAATCATTGAAGGTGATCTCATCTTTGGCTTGGGGCGTCGCCGCCGCGCTGGATTCCTGAGCGCCCGGTTTTACCGGAATCTTGACCAGCGGCTCTTCCCTTTTTACTAACTTTCTTTCTTCAATCCCTTTGCCGACAAAGATCCCAAGGATAAAGATCACCAGCGACGCCAGCGTGAACGCGCCGCCAAGGAGTACCATCTGACCGCGACTAAAGTAGAACCGATTTTCCTTGCCTCTGCGATTTTCCGCCATGAATCCTTCCTCGCGCCCCAGGGGCGATTTTTCAAATATCGACTTCCGGGCGGGCCGCCATTTTCATGGGCGCATCGACGCCCAGGATTTCCAGCCCCCGGCGAACGGTTTTCTGCACGCTTTCAATCAACAACAAGCGCGCTCGGCTCAACTCGGCATCCTCGGAAATCACCCGATGACGGTTATAGTAGCGATGGAATTCGCCCGCCAGATCCAACAGGTAAAAAACCACGCGATGCGGCTCGAGGTCGCGCACGCTTTCTTCCAAGACATCGTCGAACTGAATCATTTTGCGGATCAATTCGAGTTCCTCGGTGAGCTCCAGTCGCTCCACCGCGACTGCGCCGCGCTCGCCCAGCGCCACGCCGCTTTTTGCCGCTTGTTCGAAAATGCTGGCGACCCGCGCGTGCGCATATTGCACGTAGAAAACCGGGTTCTCGCTGGACTGTTTCTTGGCAAGATCCAAGTCGAAGTCGAGATGGCTGTCCGATTTGCGCATCAAAAAAAAGAATCGCGCCGCGTCCCGCCCCACTTCTTCTAACACTTCTTCGAGCGCAACGAATTCGCCGGTGCGCTTGCCCATGCGCACCGGCTCGCCGCCGCGCGTGAGCTGAACCATTTGCACCAATACGACCCGCAGGAGATTCGGCTCATAACCGAGGCCCTCCAGCGCGGCCTTCAAGCGCGGCACGTAGCCGTGATGATCCGCGCCCCAGACATTGATCAGCTTGTCGAATTTGCGCTCAAGCTTGTTCCGATGATACGCGATATCACTGGCGAAATAAGTCAGCTCGCCGTCGCTTTTGACGACCGTGCGATCCTTGTCGTCGCCGAATTGCGTGGAGCGGTACCATTCGGCGCCGTCCTGGGCATAGAGCAAGCCGCGGGCTCGTAACAACTCCATCGACTGCGTGACCTCGCTTCGCTCGCGCATGGCCTTTTCGCTGAAGAACGAATCGAAGGTAATTCCGAAATCGCGCAGCTGCCCGCGGATCGTGTTCAGCAGCGCGTCACCGCCGTGCGCGCTGAAAAACTTCAGCGCTGTTTCGCGGTCGTGATTGAGATATTTGTCACCGTACTGTCGTTTGATCTCGGCGGCAATCTCTTTGACGTAATCGCCCGGATAACCGCCTTCGGGAAAATCAGCTTTCTCACCGAATGCCTCGCGGTAGCGCGCCATGATGGAAAGCCCGAGGTTTTCCATCTGATTGCCGGCGTCGTTGACATAATATTCGCGCTCGACGTTAAAGCCTGTCGCCTCATGCAAGCGCGCCAGCACGTCGCCGATCACAGCGACGCGGCCGTGACCGACGTGCAACGGACCGGTGGGATTGACGCTGGCGAACTCGACCTGAACTCGTTCACCCTGGCCAAGATCGAGCCGCGCATTCTTTCCCGCTGCGACCTCGCGCAGTCGGGAGTAATAAAATTTTGGCGCGAAGGTGAAATTTAAAAATCCCGGTCCCGCGATTTCCTTGCGCCCAAGAACTCCGTCTGGGTCTTCGATGTTTTCGAGTATTTTCTCGGCGATCGCCCGCGGCGGCTTTTTCGCACTCTTCGCCCACAGCATGGCGACATTTGTCGCCAGGTCGCCGAACTCGCGCTGCTTCGGCGGCTCAAGAAGCAAAGGAGGGATCTCCGTTGAGTTGAGCGCTTCCCCTTCTGCCGTCTTCTCGACGGCGCGGGTCAGAAGCTCCCTAAGATGACTGCGCATTTCGATTCTTGATAATTCTATTCCGTACCGGTCGCGCGAACCGTTGCCGGACAGAAACTGTAGCAAAATATTGGGGAAACGATCGTTAAACTACTCTAACGTAATGATTTCCGCCGTGCAAACAAGTGTGCACAAGGGTTACAAAGGGCCGCTGGGTCAGGGAGGTTGCGGCGGCGGACAACGTCGGCGCTATTTTAACGACAAACACTTGGCTGGCACCGTTTCCACAAGGAACAGCGGGCCGGCCTGGTGAAAGTGGATTCCCTCGCCGTGGGCGCCTCGCGCGTCAACGGCGATGATCGCCGGCGTGGGATCGTGCCGTCGAGCGACTGACTCGGCTTCCTCGGCGGAAACACTCAAGTGAACGTATTGCCGATCGCGCGGCTTGAGGCCGTCGCGGAGCATCGACGCCGCCAGGTCGCGCGCCGTGCCACAGTAAAGTTTGTCCGGCGGTTCCATCGTTTCCTCCCCGAGGTCAAGGGGGAACGAATGGCCGTACGTGGCGCGCACTTTATTTTCTTGCAGTTCGAATCGTTTCTTTTGCGAGTCGGTGACAACGGCGCGAATGTCATTTTCGGTTACGTCATAGAAGCGCTCTTCCACCAGCTCCACCAAGTCGCGCCAATCGACGAAACCGCGCTTGTCGAACACCAACGGATACTCCTTGGGCCGATGACGCAAAAGATAAGTGAGAAATCGCGAAATACGGTCCGGCGGCAGTCCT
>Ga0137370_10000968_pt1 | contig 11620 bp, 10 predicted proteins | sample SagtaG_11_FD_104920 | JGI IMG/M metagenome (GOLD analysis project Ga0137370, IMG submission 104920) | Vadose zone soil microbial communities from Sagehorn Ranch, Mendocino, California, USA - Sage1_R_20_16 metaG | ecosystem: Environmental > Terrestrial > Soil > Vadose zone | place: USA... | reverse complement strand
GCGCGTCGCATCAACTGGGGCGTCGGAGTATTCCGGCAGCGCGGGCTGTTCTACGAAGGCGATTTCAACACGCTGTTCGAGGAGAAGTCGCTCGGGATCTTCGGGCAGGTGCGGTATCCGTTCACCCGCTTCCGCCGCCTGGTCGGGGAATACCGTCTCGAGCGCTCGGATCGTCTCGACCTGTTCTCCGAGGACGTCAACGAGCCGCGCCGGGTGGGCTGGCTGGCGGCGAATTACCTGAGCTACGTCAAAGACAATACGCTCTGGCTTCCGACGGGGCCGATCGACGGCGAGCGCTACAACCTCACCGCCGGCCTGGTGAACGACTTGAGCCACGGCCGGTTCGATTCGTGGCTCCTCTCCGCGGATGTGCGCGAATACCTGCGCATGTCGTTGCACAGCGCCATCGCCTTGCGCGTCCTCGGGTATGCGTCCGGCGGCGAGCGCCCGCAGCGCATCAACATCGGCGGGTCGTGGGGGCTGCGCGGCTATCCGCGCTACGGGTATATCGCGGGGACCAAGGCCTGGCTCGTGAACGCCGAGTTCCGTTTCCCGATCACCGACTTTCTCACGATCGGCTTTCCATTTGGGGATGCGCGATTCCCCGGTGTGCAGGGTGCGCTGTTCGTGGACTACGGACGCGCCTGGTCGCGCATCACGAGCACGCGCGGGGTCCTCGGCGCGAGCGGTTTGGGGTTGCGCATGCCGATCGGGCCGCCTCTCGTGCTCCGGCTCGACATCGGATATCGCCTGGGGTCGTACGATCCGGACCTCTACGGACTGCCGGCAGGCAGCCGCACGCGGCGCTTCGTGGACTTCTTTTTCGGATTTAACTATTGAGAGGGCAATGCTTTTCGCTTGACCCACTGCGTGCCCTTTCCTACATTGGCGCCTGTGCGGTGCTCGCGGCGTGTCCAGGACCGCAACGATTCGCACCGCTCGTCCCGATGCCGCTCGCGCCCGCGAGTCGCGACAGCGCGGCGGAATGGGCGCGACAGACATTGCCCCGCGCGGCGAGGCTGATTCGATTTCGCTGGCGCTATCAGGACGAGCGGGTGAAGTATGCGGGGCGGGGCAGCGCGCGCATTGCGCCGCCGGATTCGCTGCGGTTCGATTACGCGGGACCGCTGGGACTGGGCAGTGGCGCGGCGGTGGTGATCGGCGACTCGGTCGCGTGGGCGGATCCCGAAAAAGACTTCCGCTCGCTCGTGCCGGCGATCCCGATGCTGTGGGCGGCGCTCGGCATGGTGCAGCCGCCAAACGATGAGGCGGCAGTGTCGGGCGCGGTGGATTCCACGGCGGCGGGGCGTCGCGTCATCTGGCGCTTTGCGGAGCTGGAAGACACGCTCGACTATGTTGTAACACAGGGCGCCACGCGGGTGCTGCTGGCCGAGTGGCGGCGCGGTGGTAAGGTCATGGCGCGGAGCCGTACCCAATTCGACCGCTCTGTGGGTGCGCGCGTCGATTTCCCGGAGGCTTCGGCCCGATTTGAGCTCACCGTTGGCCCAGTGGATACCGCGGCGGTCATTCCGCCTGCTCTCTGGCGCAGTCGCCGCTAGCGCGGCGCTGTGTCTCTCGGGTTGCCTCTACGGCTTCGCCGGCGGCGGCCTACCTAACGTCAAGACCGTTGCGATCCTGCCGTTCGAAAACGACACCCCTGAACCGGCATTGACCCAGGAAGTGAGCGACGCGGTGCGCGACGCGCTCGAGCACCGGTTGGGATTGCGCGTTGCCACCGAAGCAACCGCCGATGCCATCGTGCGCGGGCGCGTCGTGCGCTACGATCCCGACGTGCCGCTGGCCATCCAGCCGGGGCAGGGGCGCGTGACCGTCACGAAGCGCAAAGTCCAGCTGACGGTGGATGTGGAGATCGTCAATCAGCGCGAAAACACGACCGTCTGGAAGCGACAGGGACTGTCGGTGGAGGGGGAGTATGATCCGCCGCAGGAAGCACAGGGACGCAAAGTGGCGCTGCAAAAGCTCGTCAACGACATCGTCGATGGAGCCCAATCGCAGTGGTGATCTCGGCGCGGCGCGGCGCGAGCTCCAAAGGATGTCTCCTGTCCCTGCTGATTTTCGTGGCGGCACTCTACTACGGCGTCAACATCGGCGAAGTGTACTTCCGCTATTACCGGCTGGTCGATGAGATGCAGTCGCAGGCGCGGATCGCACCCGGACTCGACGATGGCACGATTCGGCGCCGCATCCAGGCGGCGGTCGACGAGATCGGCATTCCCGACTCCGCCGGCACCCGCCAGCTGATCGTGCGCCGCACGGCATCGCCGCGCGAGATCGTCATCGAAACGCGGTACAGCGAGACCGTCTCGCTGCCGTTCTTCAATCACCGCTTCTCCCTGCATCCCAGAGCCACCCAGCCGCTCTGAACACCGCCGCTAAGATCCGTTCGCCTGAGGCCGCGGCCGCCTGGCGCCGGGCGCAAGGCAAAGTGGTGTTCACCAATGGCGTGTTCGATCTGCTGCACGCGGGCCACGTGGCGTTGCTCGAGGCGGCGCGCGCCGAGGGCGACGCGCTCATCGTCGGCGTCAACCGCGACGCGTCAGCTCGGCGGCTGGGGAAGGGACCCGATCGGCCGGTGGTCGCCGAGCGGGAGCGCGCGCGCGTCGTCGCCGCGCTCGCCGCAGTCGACTGCGTCGTGTTGTTCGCGGAGGATACGCCGCTCGCCCTGATTCGGCAGTTGCATCCGGATGTGCTCGTCAAAGGCGCCGACTACGCGCCCGAATCCATTGTGGGGGCTGCCGACGTTGAAGGCTGGGGCGGACGGGTCGTGCGCGTGCCGCTCGTACAGGACCAATCGACCACCGGACTGCTCCGCAAGCTGCGCGGCGACACATGAAGCTGCTCGTCGGCACCCGGAGCTCGGGGAAAATGCGCGAGATTCGCGAGCTGTTCACCGGTCTGCCGTTCGAGCTGTCCTTCCCGTCGGATCGCCTGCTCGAACCGCTCCCCGACGAAGCCGATCTCGAACACGGGTCGAGTTACGCGGAGAATGCCGTGGCGAAGGCGCGCTACTTCGCGACGCGCGGCGGGCTCCCGACTGTGGCGGATGACTCCGGCATCGAAGTCGACGCGCTCGGAGGAGCCCCCGGCCCGCGGTCGGCGCGCTGGGGCGGGGCAAGCGGCAGCGGGACGACGATCGACGCGGCGAATAACGCGCTGTTGCTCGAGCAGCTCGCCGGTATGCCGGAGGACAAGCGCGGTGCGCGCTATCGTTGTGTCGTCGCGTTCCTCGCGACGCCGAGCAGCGTGCCGGAAATCGTCGAGGCGACGTGCGAGGGATTTATTCTGACGGAGCCGAGGGGAGCTGGGGGATTCGGCTACGATCCGCTGTTCTACTCGACGGAGCTGAAGATGACGTTTGGGGAAGCCGCCCCCGCAGCCAAGCACCGCGTGTCCCACCGCGGCCGCGCGTTCCGCGCGCTGATTGAGGTGCTGCTGCGCAGAATGTCCAGCGATCAATGATCAATGATCAATGATCATTGATCATTGAGTGCGGGATCGGTCGACATTGATCGGTGATCATTCTACATTGTACATTCCGCCGCGAGGCGGCCCGGGGTGTGGCGCAGTCCGGTAGCGCGCCTGGTTTGGGACCAGGAGGTCGCGGGTTCGAATCCCGCCGCCCCGATTTACCCTTCCACCTGCGGTTTCAGGTACTTCTCGTAGCAATCTTCGCACACGCCGTGGCTGAACCGGGCGGCCGACCGTGCCTCGACGTAGCGCTCGAGCGGGGTCCAGGCGCCGTCGGTGTCCCGAATGCGCTTGCAGTAGCTGCACATCGCCAGCAGGCCTTCCAGCGTCATCAGCTCTTCGCGCAGGCCGAGTATCCGCTCGGCAACCTCGAGCCGTGCAATCATTTCTTCCGGAATGATCGGCTTCGTGATGAAGTCGTCGACGCCGGCTTTCATCGCCTCGAGGAAATTGCTGAGCCCGGTGCGAATCGTCTGCATCATGAAGTAGGTATACGGCCCCGGTGGTCGCGCCCGGATCTTACGGCACAGCTCGATCCCGTCCATGGCGGGCATCAGCCAGTCCGAAACGATCACGCGGTGCTGCGCGACCTGCCACAGCCCCCACGCGTCGACGCCGTTGTCCACCGCGGTCACTTCGTGTCCCTGCGCCGTCAGGATCGCGGTGAGAGTGCGGCCGGCTACCGCATCGTCCTCGGCGAGCAGAATCCGCATCATTCCTCCGGAATCGCGACCCGCTGGCTGCGAAGATATTCGATCGCTTCATGTGCGACGGGGCTGACCTGCTCGAACGCGTCGCGCGCCGCGGCGACGTCACCGGCGCGGGACGTCGTCTCCACCCGCTCGAGCAGCTCGGCGAGCGTAGCGGCACCGATGGTCGCGGCGGCGCCCCGGAACGCGTGCGCCGCGCGCGCAATTTCCGCCCCCGTTCCTGTGGCCACCGCCGCCGCGAGCGCGGCGAGTCGAACGGGCGCCTGTCGGAGGAACGTGTCGAGGATCGAGTATAACGCCTGCTCTGCGCCCGCTTCGCGCAACATCGAGCGGAACCCCTCGAGGTCCACGGGAGGTGGCGCATTGGGGACGGCGGCCGGCACCGGCGCCGCGTCCGCCTTCTCGCCCTGCCCCAGTCGCTCGACCATCGCGAACAGCTCGTGCCCCTTGAACGGCTTCGCGAGATAATCCGTCATCCCGTGCGCCAGACAGCGCTCCCGCTCGCCCGACAGCGCGTGCGCGGTGAGCGCGACGATCGGCAGGTTCTTGCCTTTGGGCGTGCCCCGAATCACCTGCGTCGCCTCGAAGCCGTCCATTTCCGGCATCTGGACGTCCATCAGCACCACGTCGTAGTCACGATTGCGCACCGCATCGACCGCTTCCCGCCCGTTTCCCGCGACGTGCACCTCGTGGCCGCGCTTCACCAGCATCGCGACCGCGACCTGTTGATTCACCGGGTTGTCTTCGGCGAGCAGCACGCGGAGCGAGTGCCGTGACTCGGCGATCGTATGACGCGTGACGACGTCAGGGGTCCCCGCCTCCTCGGGCGGTCCTGCGAGCACGGTGCCGAGTGCCTCGAGCAGGTCGGGGCGTGACAGCGGCTTGGTGAGATAGCCGCGGATGCCGAGCTCGCGGCAGCGCTCGCCATCGCCGCGCTGGCCGGCCGACGTCAGCATCAGCAGGTCGGTGCGCGCGAGCGTTTTGTCCGCGCGCACGGCCGTCGCCAGCTGGAAGCCGTCCATGTCCGGCATCTGCACATCGAGGATCGCCAGGTCGAACGGCGCGCGCTTGGTGGCGGCGCGGCGCAACGCGTCGAGGCCCTCGGCCGCGGTCGTCGCTTCCTCCACCTTGACCCCTTCCGCCGCGAGCATCTCTCGGAGAATGCGCCGGTTGGTCTCGTTGTCATCGACGACGAGCATGCGCCGACCGCCGAGGGCCGCGAGCCCGCTCACCCGCGCCAGGGGAGCGGTCTCTACGGGCAGGGCGAGGGTGAACGAGAACTCGCTCCCCTGGTTCACTTCGCTCGCCACGTGCAGCTCGCCGCCCATCAAGCGCACGAGGCGCTGGGAGATGGCGAGACCGAGCCCCGTGCCGCCGTAGCGGCGCGTCATCGTCGAATCGGCCTGCGTGAATTCCTTGAAGATTCCGGCCCGATGTTCCGGCGCGATTCCAATACCGGTGTCGCGCACCGCGAACCGGAGCGGAACCGAGTGATCGGCAGGCGCGCCGGTTGTGACGGAAATGACCACCTCGCCCTGCTCGGTGAACTTGATCGCGTTCCCGATCAGGTTCATGAGCACCTGCCGGAGTCGTGTCGGATCGCCGCGCACGGCGCGCGGCACTTCCGGCGCGACATCGGCGAGCAGCTCGAGATGTTTCTCCCGCGCGCGCACCGCGAGCAGGCTGGCCGTCGCATGGACGACCTTCGCGACGTCGAAGGGAATCGATTCCAGCTCCAGGTGCTCCGCTTCGATTTTCGAATAATCGAGAATGTCGTTGAGGATCATCAGCAGCGCTTCGGAGGAGGAGCGCACCAGCTCGAGCGCGCGGCGCTGCTCGGTCGTCAGCTCGGTGTCGAGAATCAGCTCCACGAACCCCAGTACCGCATTCATGGGGGTCCGGATCTCATGACTCATATTGGCGAGGAACGCCGAGCGGGCGCGCGCCGTGCGCTCCGCCAGGTCGCGCGCGTCGCGCATCACCGACTCGGCCCGTTTGGCCGCTTCCTCGCTCACCGCGAGCCGCGCCGTCACGCGCAGGTGGTCGACCAGGGTGAGATGCGCGCGTCGCGAGACGATCGCCATCACCAGCGTGAACAGACCGATGACAATCGATGCCGCCAGATGATGCGACTGCTCGCTCGTCGCGAGCGAGACGAAGACGGGCAGCGTGATGCCGGCCAGAAAGCCACGGAAGCTGAGCGGGTCGGCGGCGAGAGTCGTCAGCGCGCTCGCGATGATCCCCGCAAAGACCACGAGAATCAGCGCGGCCGTTTCGAACGGCACCACCGGCAAAACGACGGCGCCGCCCACGCCCCACGCGATCGCCAGGAGCGTGACGGTGGTGCGCACCCCGTTGCGAACGGTGCGCTCGCCCATCTCGCGTCGGGATGCGAGGAGGAGCCACAAGCCGCGGAGCATCGCGCCCACCGTGACGGCGGCGCCCCATCCCAGCAGCAGGTCATGCGGCGCATCGGGCCACGCGAGGACGGCGATGACGGCGATGAGAATCGGATGGGCGAAGACGCCCAGGCCGCTTTCACGGAGCAGCCGCGCCTGGAGCAGGCGCGCCAGGTCCGTGCGGACGCGCTCGTCGTTTGCGACGGCGTCTTCCGGACGTCCTTCGTTCACAAGGGCGATGGCCATGAGTGCCTACATGCTACGGTATGGCTGAAAAAGGAACTAGGGCGATTTTGCGGCACCGGCAGCCGCGCGTGCGGCAGGGGATAGAGCCGCGGAAAGGCGTGCGTTAAGTTGTGGTCTGCGCGACTGGGCGCCCGTAGCTCAGGTGGATAGAGCAGCAGCCTTCTAAGCTGTTGGTCGGAGGTTCGAATCCTCCCGGGCGCATTGCGTCGCTTGGTGTTCTGGATCACATCGGCAGTTGTTGTCCACGGTCACAACCGTGACGCTATCAGCGCACATAGTGTAGGTAACTGCGATTCGGCTGCGCGGTCGGGCATTACCGACACCTAATTGGACGACTGTTATTTAACTTAGGCTGGCCATGAACGACGTCCTACGAGTGCTCCTGGTCGAGGATTCGGAGACTGACGCAGAAATCCTGGCCCGTGAGCTGAAGCGCACCGGGTTCACTGCTGAATGCGCGCGCGTGCAAACGGCCGCTGAAGTAGCGGCAGCGCTCGACCGCGGCTCGTGGGACATCATCGTCGGTGACAACAGCATGCCCGGGTTCAGCGGCACCGAAGCGCTCGCATTGGTGCGTTCCCGCGGCCTGGATATTCCTTTCATTTTTGTTTCCGGAACGATGGGCGAAGATCTCGCCGCCAGCGCCTTGGAGGCCGGAGCCGGAGACGCGCTCGCGAAGGGGGACCTGCGGCGTCTCGTTCCGGTGATCCGCCGCGAGCTGCGGGAGGCGTCCGAACGGCGCGCGCGGCGCGATACCGAAGTCGCGCTCCGTGCGTCGGAAGCGAGTTACGTCGCACTCGTGGAGCAGGCTCCCGTCGGTATTTATCGGTCAACGCCGGCGGGTCGCTTCGTATCCGCGAACGCGGCGCTCGCCCGCATCCTCGGCTATTCGTCGACCCAGGAGTTACTCTCGCTCGAAATGGCGCGCGACGTATACGCCGACGCGGACGAGCGGCGCCGCCTCGTGGAGCAGGACACGTACACCAATCAGGTCTACGAGGAGCTGGAGGCCACGTGGAAGAAGAAGGATGGGACCCGGATTCGGGTGCAGCTCAGCGTGCGCGCGAGCCGCAACCAGGATGGCCAGGTGGAGTTTTACGAAGCATTCGTCCGCGACATCACGAACCAACGGCAACTCGAGGCGCAGCTCGCGCAAGCACAGAAGATGGAAGCGATCGGCCGGCTCGCGGGTGGCGTGGCCCATGACTTCAACAATCTGCTCACCGTCATCCTCAGTTACAGCGAGCTCCTGCTCGAGGATCTGCCGGCGGGATCGTCGGACCGCGATGACGTCACGCAGATTCGGAAGGCGGCGCAGGGTGCCAGCGAGCTAACAGGTCAACTCCTCGCGTTCAGCCGCCAACAGGTCCTCCAACCCAAAGTTGTCGATCTCAACGCGGCGGTCTCCGGAATGGAGCGGCTGCTTACGCGGGTGCTTCCGGAGGACATCAAGCTGCGCTGCACGACCGCGTCCGACACGGGGACCATTCGCGTCGACCCCGGTCAGCTCGAGCAAGTGATTATGAATCTTGCGGTGAACGCACGGGACGCGATGCCCACTGGCGGGTTGCTCACGATCGAGACGGCAAACGTCGATCTCGATGCAGCGTACCTCCAGGCGCATCCTCTGGCGAAGCCGGGGCGGTACGTCATGCTCGCGGTCACCGACACCGGCACCGGCATGGATGCCGCGACACAGGCGCGCATCTTTGAGCCGTTTTACACCACGAAAGAGATCGGGAAGGGGACGGGCCTCGGACTCGCGACGGTGCAGGGGATCGTGCAACAGTCCGGCGGATTCATTTGGGTCTACTCGGAACCGGACCACGGAACCGTTTTCAAGATTTATTTGCCGCGCATCGATGAGCCGGCATCGACAGGCGACGCGACTGCGGCGCCGACGCGCGGCACCGAGACCGTCCTGGTCGTCGAAGACGTCCCCGCCGTACGAGCGGTGACACGCGAAATGCTCAAGCGGTACGGCTACAACGTGCTCGAGGCGGCGGATGGACCGACCGCGCTGCAGCTGGCTGCAGGGTACGCGGAACCGATAGACCTGCTGCTGACGGACGTCGTGATGCCGGAGATGAACGGTCGAGACCTGGCGGACCGAATCCAGGCTGCGCGACCGGCGACGAAGGTGCTGTTCATGTCGGGCTATACCGACGACGCTGTCGTGCGTCATGGAATCCTCCAAGACGGCATTGCGTACCTGCAAAAGCCTTTCACGCCCGGCTCCCTCGCGACGAAAGTGCGCGAGGTGCTCGGGGCCTGCGTGCTGGTCGTCGATGATCACGAGGACGTGCGGATCTCGATTCGGCGTACGCTGGAAGAAGCCGGCCATCGCGTGCTTGATGCGGCGGACGGGGAATTGGCATTGCGCCTGCTCGAGACGACGCCGATCGATGTTGTCATCACCGATCTGTTCATGCCCCGGCAGGACGGCATCGTCCTGGTGCGACGGATACGGCAGGATTTTCCCGCGGTGAAGGTGATCGCCATTTCCGGCGGAGGCTTCGGCGGGAAGTTGGATCTGTTGAAGGATGCAGTGCTGCTGGGGGCGTCGAGCGCACTGAGAAAACCATTCACACAGGATCAGTTGCTGGGAGCGCTCGAAGCCGCCTTGAGGTAGCATGAATCTCCTGCTCGCCGAAGACGACGCTGTTGCGCGCGGAGCGCTGAGCGCGGTGCTCAAAGGCATGGGCTACGAAGTGACCGAGGCCGAGCACGGTGGCGAAGCGTGGGCGAACCTGCAGCTCGGCTATTTCCCCATTGTCATTTCCGATTGGCAGATGCCCGAGGTCGACGGCCCGGAGCTGTGCCGTCGGATGCGCGCTCGCGCGACCGATCGCTATTCCTATTTCCTGCTTGTCACTGCGACCGGTGGGAAGAAACGCTATCTCGAAGGGATGGACGCGGGCGCGGACGACTTCATCACCAAGCCGGTCGACATGGAAGAGCTGCGGGCCCGGCTCAAGGTTGCGGAGCGGATCCTCGGCTTGCGCCGGCACGTGCAGCAGCTCGAAGGGCTGCTGCCGATTTGCGCCTACTGCAAGCGCATCCGTGACGCCGGCGAGAATTGGGAGTCGATTGAGAGGTACGTCGAAGCGCGGTCTGAAGCGCAATTCAGTCACGGCTACTGTCCCGATTGCTACGAAAAATACGTGCGACCGCAGGTCGAAGGTCGCTGAGCTGCACGAGGAGGATCTACGGGCGAATTCAGTCTCACCCATTGGCTGATTCTGGGCTTGGTGCTGCTGTTGCTCTTCGGAGCCAAGCGGATCCCTGAGGTTGGCGCATCGCTCGGCAAAGGGATTCGCGAATTCAAACGCAGCGTGAGCGGGATTGCGGACGCGGCGAGCGACGAGGAGACACCGCGCGCGCCTGCCGCACCTGAGAATCGTCAGCCGAAGCGCCTGGTCGAGTAACGAGGACGTCGGTGCCGTCGCTGACAATCGTCAGCAGCGCAGTCACGTCTGCCGTCGTTGCGTCGTCGCTCGGCGCGCAGTCGCCGCGCGCCGCGAATCCCGAGCGCCCCACGGTGGCGACTCATGCGTACACCGTTGCGGCGGGCTTTGCCGAGCTGGAGCAGGGCGCCCGGGCGTTCGGCGTCGCCGCGCTGCGCGAAGCGACCGCGTGGGAATTCAATTTGAAGATCGGGCTCGCGCGCAACCTCCAGCTCGGCATGTTTGGCCCCGGCTATCTGCGCACGTCGGACGGCGTGGGAATCGGGGACTTGGGGATCGCGCTCAAGCTGAGTCATCCCGTATCCGAGCGTACGACGCTCGCCGTCGTTCCTTCCGCGACATTTCCCACCGGCAATCAGCAACGCGGTCTCGGTGCCGGTCGCGTATTGGCGAGTGTGGTCGGCGTGGTGAGTGGGGATTTGCCGGCGCGCTTTCATTTTGATGTGAATGCCGGGCCGGTCGCGATCGGAGCGGGGAAGCCGCAGTGGTTCACGTCGGTCGGGCTGTCGCGCGGCGGTTCGATCGGGTTTGCCGGCGAGCTGTTCGACTTCACGGCGGGGGCTGGCGGGCCGCGCCAGCGGGGGTTGTTGCTCGCGGTGCTGCTGTCGGCGGCCGAATGGGCGGTTATCGACGCCGGTGGGGCCGCCGGATTAACCCGTGAAACCCCCGATCAAATATTTGTCGGATTGACGACGAATTGGGGCCGTATCTTCAAATAAGAGACCCCCTTGACTCATGCCGGGTACCGGGCTACACTCCGCGTCTCTCCGCGGACTTTTTGCGCGGAACGCTCTTTGAGAATTGATGATCGAGTGTGTGGAGTGCGGCCCCATTTGAGCGGATGCGTTGTCAGAAGCGCGCCGCGAGGGGTTTCATTCTGATTGTGATTCGGACGACAGATGTACCAGTCGTTCGGTGAGCTGTTCGAATTTTCCTAAATCATTGGAGAGTTTGATCCTGGCTCAGGACGAACGCTGGCGGCGTGCCTAACACATGTAAGTCGAACGGGACTCGGGGGGCAACTCTCGAGTTCAGTGGCAGACGGGTGCGTAACACGTGAGGAACTTGTCCATCGGTGGGGGATAGCCGGCCCAACGGCCGGTTAATACCGCATACGATCATTCGGGGGCATCCTTGAATGAAGAAAGCAGCCGCAAGGTTGCGCCGGCGGAGAGTCTCGCGGCCTATCAGCTAGTTGGCGGGGTAACGGCCCACCAAGGCGACGACGGGTAGCTGGTCTGAGAGGATGGCCAGCCACATTGGGACTGAGACACGGCCCAGACTCCTACGGGAGGCAGCAGTGGGGAAT
>Ga0137370_10000966_pt1 | contig 11628 bp, 12 predicted proteins | sample SagtaG_11_FD_104920 | JGI IMG/M metagenome (GOLD analysis project Ga0137370, IMG submission 104920) | Vadose zone soil microbial communities from Sagehorn Ranch, Mendocino, California, USA - Sage1_R_20_16 metaG | ecosystem: Environmental > Terrestrial > Soil > Vadose zone | place: USA... | reverse complement strand
TTGAGCTGCGGATCGACAAAGCCGATGTCGAAAGAATTGAGGCCGCCCGGCACGGTGATTGTAGAGGTTTTTGAAAAAGTCTCCTCCGCGGCGAAAGCCGTTCCGGGCCCAGCGACCAACGCTGTCCCGGCCCCGACGACTGACGCCAGGACCGCGATGAGCGTGGCGAGTCGAGCACACCGTGGTGCGAATATTGCCAAAATTCTATTGGCACCTTTAGTAGATGAATCATGGTGCATTGCATTCATAATTTGCCTCCTCGAAAAATAGTCTGTGTTGGAAATTCCGATCTGAAGATTACCCTTCTCCCGCCTCGGTGACAGAGACGGTCGAGAAGGTTGTCTTCACTTGATTTGTGACCGGAGACAATGACGCGTCAGCCAGGCACGGAATCTCGCGGTAGGCTTACGTGATAAAGATGAGTGCGAGCTTTCTCCAGACGGGAGAGTGCGCGCAGCTCGGCAAATTCCCAACGGGCTTGGTCTGGTAAATGATTTGGAGCCAGGGTCTGTTCGTTGTCAAAACGTTGGACCCGTTCGGGTAGGGGATCGATGCGCGGAGATGTTCCGATATCAGCGTCGACGATCGACCATCGGGCAGATCTGGTCAACGCCAATAAATTGGAACCGTCCAGGTCGAGAATATTAAAAGCAATGAACGCGAACACAAACGGCATGCTCGCAATACATGCAGCTCGCCGGAATTTGACAGGGCTCACAAGGTGTAATCCCAATAGCATCATCGAACCCCTTTATCCCGCTACTCCTGCGGTGTGGCATTCGTATAGTACTAAGCAGTGATCTTGTCAAACGGTTAAAAGGAGCGACTTTTACGTTGTAAATGGATCAAACTTCCGACACCGAAACGAGGGCGGGTGCTAATATGCGCGGGCTCATGAGGGCCATTCACCAGCGAGGAGATTCGCAAGCTCAGGGGAAAAGTACAGCGAGGAAAGGAATCGAAATGAACCTGAGGCGGAGAGTTGAACGGATCGAGGGGGAGATGAAACCAATGCAACTTAGGGCAGTGATCCAAGGTTTCCTGGCCGATTCCGCGCCACCTGGAAAGAGGTTTGTGCCGTTCGCTTTAGCCCCTAACGATCCGAGACTTCAACAGGGAATGGACAAGGAAGGAGAAGCCGTTATCTCGCGTTGGTGGTCAGTGATTTTTTTTAGAGGGAACCACGGTGCAGCAAGAAGCGAGGCTCGCGCAACTCAGAGTGGACACAAGATTTCAAAAACCGTGGGACGATGACCAGCCACCCGTTTGACGTGCATCATCAACATTTTCCAGTCAGGCGCACCCGCTGTGAGAAGTGTGTCGATTCTATTTGTGATCAGTGCCTCGATGGCTGTCTGGAAGCTGCGCGGGACCAGACGTTTGTGTGCTACACGGTTAGGAGTCTCGCCCGGCCAAAGCCGTCCAGTAAGTCGAACTCCGAGCTTAACATCCAAGTAAAAGCCCGGTCGCTATATTCTCTCCGCCGCAATCAACGGCCGCCACATGCCTTGACGGATTCCAATTCGGTCGCGTATCATTGATGCGCCGCGATGAGATTCTCAAAGCCTCCCCAGTTGATGACTTCAGAAGAGCTTGCTGATCGAGTAATTGCCTGCATTCAGGAGCGAATGCCGGAATCCGACTCGCTTGATTACAAAGCGGCGCTCAATATTAGAAACCGTCAGGATCGGATTGAACTGGCAAAAGACATATCATCGTTTGCCAATGGACTAGGCGGAACTCTCTTGTACGGTGTCCCAGAACGAGAAGAAAATGGGGTTCCCGTCCCTGTGCCAATCGAAGAGTGCGGTCTGGAAATTGATCTGGGTGCTCCTGAACAGGTAGAAAACATTTTGCTCGATGCTATTCGACCTATTCTGTCGGACGTCTTTGTTAAGCCCGTGACAATACCTGTTCAGGGAAAGCAGATCCTTTTGGTTCATCACCCCGCAAGTTGGAATAAGCCGCACATGGTCGAGGCGTACAACGAAAGAAGGTTTTTTAGGCGTAGTAATTATCGGGTGGTCTCCATGTCGGAAACGGAGGTGGAAGCGGCATACGCTTCTCGCCGATCTGTTCGGATTGCAGCAGAGGAATTCTTTCGGACAGCAGATCTAGGAACCATCCCGACCGGCCGTTTCCTTCGGGCGATGATATTTCCAACATCTACCTTGGTCCGACGCGAAAGAATGCGCGAAGAAGAGTTCCGCAAATGGCTGAGTGGAAACCCGCCACAAGGAAGAAGGGGTGACTGGATTCCATTTCTTGACGGCGTTCGTTTCCTGTCTGTAGCCGGTGGCGCTCTTTATGGCAAACAGTTTGAACTGAGGTACTTTCACAGCGGAGCAGTTTCATTCACGACTGATCTGCAAATGCTGTTACCGGACAATGGTGCGCTGAATCTCGCAGACACCGAAAAGATCGTCGATCTCTACGTTTTAATTCCCACCGCAAAATTTTTTGAACTACTTGGGATTGCCTCGCCCTTGGTTATTAAACTTGAACTCCACGGATGCCGCGGTCTTGAGGCTTTTGTGAAATTTCCGTTTGGTGACTCTGACAAAGGTCCCTCAGCTCTTTCGCAGGATCCAACAAGCTTCCTCGAAGAATCATCAAGTGATGAATTACTGGGGCAACATGAGAAACTTCGCGGGCGGCTTGCTGAGCGGCTTTTCGCTGCGTTTGGACTGTGGCGAGCACAAAATTCCATTGCCTCTTGAATTCTTCCCCGTCAGAATTACCACCTAAAAAGCTGACCGTAATGATATCGCCCGAATTCCATTTAGCACCTTTAACGAGCGCGGCGCGATCCTTTCCAGCAGAAGCCGAAGGTTCTTCAAACCAGGCAAAACACCATTGATTTTCATTTTCCATTTCGTCCTCCTATGGGGTTAGAGTTTGCACAGTCTGACGCTTCGAGAGCGCTGGATTGTAAATCCGGTCACAACTTCGATTCGTTTTACATTAGCCCGGACTGGGTGCTCCAGCTTGGGTTTTGTTGTTTATTGGAAAGTGTGCACTTATTTTGAGGAAGAACTTACAGGTTCAGCGCCGGGAACGGAAAAGGGCACAGACGGCATATGCAGAGATTAAACGGTTGCAGGTCAAGCAATTGGAAGAGCGGGCCGATCCAGTGACGGTGCGGTTTACCGTTCCAGAGCACCTGCGTGACGAAGCCCTAGAGCAGCTAGACCAACTGCAATATGCGATTAAACAGCGCGCTTTGGACATCACGACCGATCGAGTTCGAGAATACATCTCCCAAAGACAGACAGAGAACGCGAGTAACGCAAGCATCAATAGGGATCTTTCCGCGCTGAAAAGGATGTTCTCGCTGGCCGTGCAGGCCGGCAAGCTTTCATCCAAGCCTTATATTCCTGCCCTGGATGAAAACAACGCCCGCCAGGGTTTTTAGACCATGGCGGCTTTCTCGCGCTAAGAAGGAATCTACCGAACTATCTCAAAGACCCGGTGACGTTTCTTTATCTTTCGGGCTGGCGAGTAAGCGAGATGAAGGCCTTGGAGTGGCGCGATTTCGACGCCGCGGGAATGCTCGTTCGGCTACGGCCGGAAATTTCCAAGAATAAAGACGGTCGACTTCTTCCTTTGCGAAACGAACTCCTGGAAGTCGTAGAGCGCGCCAGGGAAACCCGGCTGCCGGAGTGCGCGTTTGTCTTTCATCGGAATGGAAAACCGGTAGGCGATTTCCGAAAGGCATGGAAGGCTGCTTGTAAGAAGCAAAATTAGGCGGGCTTATCGTCCACGATCCAGACGCACGGCTGTACGAAACTTCGTGCAAGCTGGAGTCCCGGAGCGCGTCGCAATGATGCTAAGTGGCCATAAGACCAGGAGCGTCTTTAATCGCTACAATATCGTTAGCGAAGCGGACGTCGTTCAGGCGACTCAAAAGCTTCAATCCCATTTAAGCCGGCAACCGAAGCAGTCGAAGGTCGTCAGCCTAAAACAATGAGGAAAACGGACCGCTTAGCTATGTCAACACGGACAGAACACGGACAAATGAAGCTGTTAGACCAGATGACTTTTTACGGACAAAACGCGCAAGTGCTTGAAAAATTTGGTGGGCCGCCGGAGACTCGAACTCCGGACCCGCTGATTAAGAGTCAGTTCCGGCGCGGACCAGAACCAAACATTGACAAGAAAGCCCAACCATTTCGAGGCCCGCTTGCTTTTTCTTCGACAATGGAAGGTGTATGTTCTGCCCAGGTTCAGGCACAAAACAAGCACAGCGGTGGTGACAGGGATGCAATGAAGAAAAACGTATTCTGTCTTGCGTTAGGCGCTATGCTCTTTGCGCTTTGCTTTCCCGCCAAGGCGCAGCAGCCGAAGAAGCTTGCGCGTCTCGGAGTTCTTCTTTACAGCAATCCGACAGCAGACCCCAACATCGCCGCGTTCCGACAAGGATTGGCCGAACTCGGCCATGTCGAAGGCCAAAACTTTTCAATCGAGTACCGCTTCGCCGAAGGCAAACCCGAGCGACTGCCGGCTCTCGCCGCTGATTTAGTGGGTGCGAAGCCCGATGTTATTTTCGCGTTGGGCGGCGACGTGGTACCGGCGGCACAGAATGCGACAAAGACCATCCCGATCGTGATGTGGGTCAGCAATGATCCAGTCCAGATGGGATTTGTAGCCAGCCTTGCGCGCCCCGGCGGAAACACTACCGGAGTGACGCTTATCCTCGATGAGCTGGCGGGCAAAAGATTAGAGCTCCTGAAAGAAATTGCACCGAAAATTTCCTACGTCGGTGTGCTCTGGAATCCGGACCATGCAGATCCTGAAATGCGCGAAATACAACGCGCGGCTCGAAGCCTCGATGTTCGGCTGGAATCGCTGGAAGTCCGCCAGGGCGAAGATTTCGAGCCTGCCTTCCAGAGTGCATCGAAGAGGAAAGTTGAAGCGCTAATCGTGGTCTCCTCTAGGCTCGTTAATCGTCATCGCGAGCGCATTTTGGATTTTACAGCCAAAGCGCGATTGCCTTTGGTTGGCGATTGGGGACCGTGGGCGCCCCAGGGCGGGCTTCTATCGTATGGCCCCAATGTCGCGGAGATGGTCGGGCGGAGCGCGAGTCATGTGGATAAGATCCTGAAGGGCGCGAAACCGGCCGACTTGCCGGTAGAGCGTCCAACAAAATTTGAGCTGATCGTTAACCTCAAAACTGCCCAGCAGCTTGGGCTGACGGTTCCGCCGTCGGTGCTTTTCCGAGCGGACAAAGTGATTCGATGAAAACAGGCATGAGGCACGAGGCAACAGGCAACAGTAAAAACGCGAAACTCTTCGGTGTCGCGCTTTGCGCTCTGCTCTTCGCGCTTAGCGTTCCGGCTCAGGCGCAGCAGCCGACGAAGATCCCACGGATAGGTATCTTTCGAACACCGATGCAGCTACTGACTCCCCGCGCGCCGAGGGAATTCGGCTAGCTCTGCGCGAGCTTGGCTACATAGAAGGACAGAACATCGCCATCGAGTACCGATATGCGGAGGGGAGGCCAGATCGGGAGCCTGGGCTTGCGGCGGAGCTTGTGCGTCTGAAGGTTGATATCATCGTGGTAGCGACAGGGGACGTGACGATCCAGGCGGCCAAGAATGCAACCAAGACGATTCCCATCGTTATGACGGGCCAAGGATCCGATCCTGTTAGGGCAGGCTTCGTTGAAAGCCTTGCTCGTCCAGCTTCTGAAGGAGATCGTTCCAATAGGTAGGGAGCGGAATCGAATCGAGAAATAGTCCGCTGATGTTCAATCAGATGTTCCGATATAACCGCTTAGATACTCGAACTTTTCTACCCGCTGTGCTTCAATTGTGCTCGTCTGAAAAATAGTCCCATGCGACCCCTGAGTGAGCGCGAACTAGCACAGAACTAGCACAATTGAGCACAGTGGCAGAACAAGTGACTCTTGAGATGAAACCCAACGAGTTGAACCAATTGGAGAAAATTGGTGGGCCGCCGGAGACTCGAACTCCGGACCCGCTGATTAAGAGTCAGCTGCTCTACCAACTGAGCTAGCGGCCCATCACAAAACCAGTAAGCCAGCGTGCAGTTCTCAGTCGGCAGGGAATTCTTTCTGCCGCTGCCTGCTGCTATCTGCCGTCTTTTGAATCTGGGGTGAGTGAAGGGATTTGAACCCTCAACCCCTGGAGCCACAGTCCAGTGCTCTAACCAGTTGAGCTACACTCACCACATCTAAAACCATTCTGGCGCGCCAGAAGGGATTCGAACCCCTGACCTACGGCTTAGAAGGCCGTTGCTCTATCCAGCTGAGCTACTGGCGCGGTGACAGCAGGCGGAAAGCAGCGTGCAGTCAGCGGCAAGAAAACCGGCCATTGAACTGCCTACTGCTTACTGGAAACCGCCTGCTGTATTTCTGGTCGGGGCGAGAAGATTTGAACTTCCGACCCCCTGCGCCCAAGGCAGGTGCGCTACCAGGCTGCGCTACGCCCCGTCAATTGACCAGAGTCATTCTACATGGGCAATGCCTGAAATCAAGGTTTTGCGTTCAAATCGACTAGCGATGGCAGCATTTCTGCCAGTTTTCTAAGCGCCTTACCGCGATGACTGACCGTGGCCTTGATCGCGCGATCGATTTCGCCGAAAGTCTTGCCCAACGACGGGTAGAAAAAAAGCGGATCATAGCCGAAACCGTTTTCCCCTTTGAGCTCAAATGAGATGCGCCCTTCACAGGAATCCCGGACGGTCCATTCCTTCATGCCGTGAGACTTCGGCGCGCAAAGCGCGAGGGCGCAAACGAATCTCCCGGTTCGTTTCTCTTCCGAAATTTCCCTCAATTCGTGCATCAGTTTTTCGTTATTTTTTTTATCATTCCCCTCTTCACCGCAATAGCGCGCCGAATAAATCCCTGGTGCTCCGTTGAGAGCATCGACCTCGAGACCGGAGTCGTCGGCCAAAGTTAAATAACCAGAGTATTCGGCCAACGCTCTCGCCTTTTTTAGAGCATTTTCTTCGAACGTGGCGCCATCCTCGATAATCTTCGGCCAAGTGGCAAGATCGGATAATGACAAGACTTCAAGCGGAAGCTGTCTGAGGAAATCTTTGACCTCGGCAAATTTCCCCGGATTGGTCGTAGCGACAAGTAGTTTGATCACGATGAAACGAAGTTAGCCACCGAGTGCAGCCAGAACTTTTTTCTGCGCGCCGAGCAGCTCGCGAATTCCGTCTTGCGCCATCTCCGCCATGCGCTCCATCTGTCTTTTAGTAAACGGAGCGCTTTCGGCCGTTCCCTGGACCTCGACAAACTTACCCGAACCGGTCATGACGAAGTTCATGTCGACATTCGCCCGGCTGTCTTCCTCATAAGATAAGTCCAAAAGAATTTTGCCGTCGATGATGCCGATACTCACAGCCGCGACGGAATCTTTGATCGGATCTACTTTGATGATTCCCCTCTCGAGCCAGCGCTTAGTCGCCTCAACGAGCGCGACATAGGCTCCCGTGATCGAAGCGGTTCGCGTTCCGCCGTCGGCCTGGATCACGTCGCAATCGATCCAAATCGTCTTTTCACCGAGACTCGGCAGATCGGCAACTGCCCGCAAGCTTCGGCCAATCAGCCTCTGGATCTCGTGGGTTCTGCCGCCGACTTTGCCGCGGGATGATTCCCGCGCGATACGGACCTGCGACGACCCGGGCAACATGCCGTACTCCGCGGTAATCCACCCTTTGCCGCTGTTACGCAGAAACGGCGGCACTCGCTCTTCGAGTTTTGCCGTGCAGATGACCTTTGTATCGCCGAATTCAATTAACACCGAACCGTCCGCGGTTTTGATATAGCCAGGCGTAATCGTTAACGGTCTTAGTTGTTTCGGTTGTCGTCCGTCCGATCTCATTCCGTTTAATTAAAATCGTTCAAGGCGTTCAATACGTTCAAACCGTCGAGGCCAATCGATTGTCTGCCCTGATGGCTATTGCCTGCCGTCAACTATTCAAATGAAAGACAACCATCTTCAATTCCGTCATTTCTTCCACTGCATATCGCGGGCCTTCCTTGCCGAAGCCGGAATCCTTGAGCCCGCCGTAGGGCATCAAATCGACGCGCCACTGCGGTCCCCAATTGACGTGGAGATTGCCGGCTTCCGCTTCGCGGGCGAATTTCATCGCCCATTCGACGTTCTCAGTGAAAATACCGGCCGAGAGCCCATACACGCTGTCATTCGCCAGCGCGATGGCGTCTTCAATCGCGTTGAACGGCGTCACCGCCACCGCCGGCCCAAACAATTCGTCGCGGGAGATGCGCATCTCCGGCTTCACGTCTGCCACGACGGCCGGCATGTATATCGCGCCGCGTCTTCCGCCACCGGCCACCATGCGCGCGCCTCCGGCAACCGCTTCGTTAATCCAGTCCTCGACCCGCACCGCCTCACTTTCCTTAACCATCGGCCCGACCTTTGACTTTTCGTCGAGTTGGTTGCCTGTGGTAAGCGCTTCTACCTTGGGCTTCAGCACGCCAAGAAAATCGCCGTAAACCTGCTTCGACGTCAACACCCGTTGCGTGGAGATACATGTCTGGCCGGCATTTCCATAACCGGTCACTGCCACTGCGGCCGCCACTTTGTCCAAATTGGCATCGGGCATGATAATGAGCGGGCTGTTGGAGCCGAGTTCCATCGTTACCTTCTTGATGCCGGCCATGCGGCAGATTCGGTCGCCGATCTCCCGGCTGCCGGTAAATGTAATCTTGCGCACGCGCCGATCTTTGACGATGGTATCGCCGATTTCTCCGCCGGATCCGGTGATACATTGAATCCCTTCGGGAGGGAGTCCGGACTCGAGCAAAATCTCGGTGAGCTTTAAAGCCGAGAGCGGCGTGTCCGACGCCGGTTTCACAATCACGGAATTGCCCGCGGCCAAAGCCGGACCGACTTTATGACAGACCAGGTTGAGCGGGAAGTTGAACGGCGCGATCGCCGCCACGACGCCACAAGGCACGCGCAGTGTGAATCCGAACTTTTTGCTTCCCGTGGGATCCGCGTCCAGCGGAACGGTCTCGCCGTGGAGGCGCTTCGCTTCCTCCGCCGATCCCATTATCGTTTCAACCGCCCGGCTCGCCTCGCCTCGCCCTTCGGCGATGATTTTCCCCTCTTCTTTGGAAATCAGCTGGCCCAGCTCTTCGTTGCGCGCGGCCATCGTATCCGCGGCTTTGCGCAAAACCTTCCAGCGCTCGTAGCTTGAAAGCTTGGCCATCACTTTGGCGCCACGCTCGGCAAAAGCCAACGCCTTTTCGACGTCGCCACCGTCCGCTTTCGGCACATGGTCAATAATCGAGTTGTCGAAAGGGTTTCTCACCTCGATCTTATTGGGCTTGTCCACCCAGTTTCCGCCTAGAAAAATCTTCATGTTTCCAAACCTCCTAAATGCTCATTTGGGAACGACTAGAGAGACTTCATGGGAGCCTTCACTCATCCGTAATGCAGCGAACGCGCCAGATCATAGAGAGTCTGAACGAGAAAACGCTGCAAGAAAACAATTGCGATCCAAACCACGAGCGGCGACAGATCAAGTCCCCCCGCAACAACCGGCACTACCCGGCGGACTCTATCCAAAACCGGTTCCGTCGCATTGTACACGAAACGAACAATTGAATTGTACGGATCCGCATTCACCCACGAGATGATAACCCGTGCGATAATGATCCACATGTAGGCCCACAATATATATTCCAGGACGTAAGTAACGGCAATGATGAAATTGGCGATGACAAACATATTTAGGTCTTCCTCGGACCAAAAAGCGCCGTGCCGATCCGCACGATGGTCGCCCCTTCTTCAATAGCGACGGTATAGTCGTGGGTCATTCCCATGGAGAGCTCCTTCAGACCAATGTTGGGAAGCCGCTGCTCTTGCAGCTTCAATTGTAACTCCCGTAGCTCCCTGAAGTAGGGACGAACCTCTTCGGGATTCTGTTTAAATGGCGGAACCGCCATGAGTCCCTCAACTGTAAGATTCGATAATTCGCTGACGTTCTTCAACAGATCCAAGAGCTTATCTTTAGCGAGGCCGGATTTGGATTCTTCACCGGCCAAATTTACTTCGACAAAGGCCCGGACGTTTTTTCCCTTCTTGCGACCTTCCTTCGCCAGCTCACGCGCCAAGGCGACATTATCCAAAGATTCAATCACACCGAACAGCTCCACCGCGACCTTGGCCTTGTTGCGCTGCAAGTGGCCGATCATATGCCATTCGGCCGTTTCTGAAATGGCGCGTCTCTTGTCCTGCGCTTCCTGGACATAGTTCTCGCCGATGAGCTTGATGCCGGCCGCAATGGCCGCCCGGATCGCTTCGATACTCTGCGATTTGGCTGCCGCTAGGGGCTTGATCTCGTAGGGTTCCCTGCTTGACCGCAGCGCCGCCGCAGGAGTCCGACCGTGAGTCGCGCGGTAATTTGCGGCGACATCGACCATAGGCAAAGTTTGAAATATCATATCCCGCCAGGCAAATCACTTGCCGTCATAATCCAGGTTCGGCCGGTCCGTTCGTGTAGGGAAGTTCCGTATTGCCCTGTCGGAAATTTACGTCTAACTGCAGGTTCGGCAGCTGGGCGCGCGTGTTCTACGCTTGGGATTTCAGTAGTCCAATGCAACAGAAATGGGACAATCGAGACGCTTGAAAATAAAGCCTCACCACAAAATCTTCCGGTACAAAAATTGCTCATAAAGAAAAAGAAGGAGGATGAGCCATGAAAAAAACATTATATCTGCTATTGACGGTTGCCGGCTTAGTGCAATGGGGTTGCAGCCCTTCATTTTGGGGCGGCGCAGCCGTGGGCGCTCTCGGCACAGGCGGGGGATATGAATACAACGCCAAGCGGCAGATGGACAAGCTGGAAGACGACCGCAGAAGCGGCCGGATCAGCCGGGACGAATACCAGGATAGAAAACGTCAAATAGAAAAAGGGTCGATCATCTACTAATCCGAGACATGATCTGCCGATCGCTTTGCGCTTTCGGCAGTTTTCCGTGTAACGCGGGTTGTTTGTTGGTTTCTTTGGAAGGGCAGAGCCGCTGGGCTTGGTGGAGGCGTCTGTCCGTAGGATGGAACACGTCGCCAGTATAGTTTAGCTCCTGAAAATTTTTCAAAATGCTCACCCAGGTGTGGCAGTCCCAGTCGAGTTTATTCCAATAGGCCAGACCTTTTGCGTCCGCCTCGAGTTCTTTTTCCGTGGAGTAGTTATGCAGTTTCACATTTCGCGGGAGCCCCACATCTGTGGCCGACATGCCACCTCCAAACGTACCGCGGTTCAAGGAGGTGGTCCTGTTCTGCTTTGCGTGACCGGCGGTCTCATGCGCGATCTCGTGGGCCAAGGTTTGTCGGAGGAGCCAATGGTACCAGGAATACTTCAACGCCAGTCCCGCGAGCTTGTGATTGATGTAAATGCGCCGATTACCGATACTCATTCCTAGAATATCTTTCCGGGGGAAGTCCGAGAGAAAGATCTGATAATCAGCAACGCGATCTTTATCCTCGCTAACGGCTATAATCCGCGCCGCCTCGTCTCTGACCAGACGTTCGACTGAGTCATCGGATACCGTGGGGATATCAAACTGCGTCGAGCACGAGGTCAAAAGCAAACAGAAAATAATCAACCCGCATAAGGGAAGGCTGCCTC
>Ga0137370_10000959_pt1 | contig 11636 bp, 9 predicted proteins | sample SagtaG_11_FD_104920 | JGI IMG/M metagenome (GOLD analysis project Ga0137370, IMG submission 104920) | Vadose zone soil microbial communities from Sagehorn Ranch, Mendocino, California, USA - Sage1_R_20_16 metaG | ecosystem: Environmental > Terrestrial > Soil > Vadose zone | place: USA... | reverse complement strand
GGAGCGACCGGGCAATGATCATCGTCTCGCACGAGGCTCACAACATCCGTGAGCATTGTTCCCGCGCCTGCGTACTCCATGACGGCTTGCTGCGGGAATTCGCCGATGTCGATGCGGCCTACTCTGATTACAACCGCACGTGAGCTCGCCATGAAGGACACAGTGAATCCGAGTCGCAAGCCGCGCGTGCTGCTGGAGCTGCGCCCCGCGTTCGACGGCTACGCAGGCATCCCGCAGGAAACCCGCCTGTTGTTTCGTGGCCTGCGCATGCTGGAATCATGCGAAGTCGCCGGCATGCTGCAGACGTCGCACCGCATTCTGGCGAAGGGCACTTACGATCACGGCCTGTTCTTCAATTCCGCGTGGCTGTCCCCAGCCGCGAGGATCAACCGGTATTCCCGCGTGGCACTGTCCGCCGCCGAGCATCCCTATGCCACGGTCCTGGAGCGCGTTCTCGATGCCTGTACGCGCCGGTTCATGTCGGCAACTCTGACGGTACAGACACTGCTCGAATTAAACAGCGTCAAGCTGTGGTCGTTCCGTGGCAAGCACTTCGAAGACTTCATCTGGCGCACGCTGTTTTCCAAGTCGCTGCCCGCCGCGGATTTCGACCTGGTCACCAGCGCCCCCCAGATGATCTGTCGCGTGCCGTGGCACACGATGCAAATGGCGGGGCTGAATTCGCTGACTTTCCGGCGAACGGCAAAGTACCCGAAGCTGCGCACGCGGGGCGTGGACATTTTCATCGCCCAAACCCCCTATCCGGGTCGCGTACTGCGCGGCACGTCGCTGATCGTGCGTTATCACGATGCGTTGCCCATATTCATGCCACATACCATTGGCGACAAGTCGCTCCACCAGGCGGCCCATTTTCACGCGCTGGCGGCCAACGTGAGGGCCGGAGCACGCTTCGCCTGCGTCTCGCAGGCGACCCGCAACGATCTGCTGCGCATGTTCCCCAAAGCCGAGCAACAGGCGGTGGTCATCCCCAACATGGTGTCGCATCACTACTTCAATGAAAGATCCGCCCCCGAGCTGGTGCCCGGCATCGTCAGATCGCGCCTGCACGAGGGGGATTCGGCCAAAGGAGTCGATCTGCAGCCGAAGTTTCTCACCCTGCGGGAGCAGGAGAGTTTTTACGCCCGCTGCCTGCAGAGAAAGCCCTTCAGGTACCTGTTGTCGGTTGCAACCATAGAACCGCGCAAGAATCACGCACGGCTGCTTGCCGCATGGGAAGTCCTCAAGGCGGAGACGGATCCGGACCTCAAGCTGGTCCTGGTGGGCGGTCTCGGGTGGGACTACGCACTGACGGTGCGGGGCTTTCGTCCGTGGATCGAACGCGGTCAGCTGTTCATGCTGAACGCGGTGCCGGCACCCGATCTGCGGGTACTGTACCAGCACGCCGCCGCCACGGTGTGCCCGAGCCTCGGCGAGGGCTTCGACTTCTCCGGCGTCGAGTCGATGCGCAGCGGGGGCGTGGTCATCGCCTCCGGCATCGCGGTACACCGGGAGGTCTACGGCGACGCAGCCGCATACTTCGATCCCTATTCGACTGCCGAGCTGGTTGCGGCCCTGAAGCAGGTGCTGTACGGGGACCAGGCGGCCCGCATGCAGGAGCATCTGCGCAGCCGCGGCGAGGACGTCTCGGCGCGCTATCTGCCGGCGCAGATCCTGCCGCAATGGGACCGATTTCTGTCGCAAGTCTTCGCCGGACGCAAAGCAGCCATTGCCGAGGCTGTCGCAAGACCGGCGACAGCGCCCGTTGGCGCAACCGAGGAGATCTGATATGGGCGTCTCGGCGGATGCAGTCACCTGGGGCTATCGCTTCTTTCTGGGCCGGGACCCGGAGTCGAAGGAAGTGGTAGCAACGCATCTCGGCGCCAAAGACGAGATGCATCTTGCACGGGCGCTGATGAGCTCGGCGGAATTTGCCGCCCGGCAGCGCCATTTCCTCGTGCGGCCTGCCGAGGTACGGGAACTCGCCCATCTGGAAATCGAAAGCGACGCGACGCCGGCCGAAATCAATGCGTGTCTGGAGAAGATAAAGGCGGCGTGGTCGCATCTCGGGATCGTAGCTCCGCATTTCTCGGTCCTCACCGACAAGAAGTTTCTGCCCGACAGCCTCCCGGAAGCGATTGATGATTTCTGGGAGAGCGGGCGACTCGAAGCTGAGCGGACGCTGCGGACTCTTGCGCGCCACGGCTTCGAGTTTTCCGGTAAGACATGCGTCGAGTACGGATGCGGCGTGGGTAGAGTCACGACCGGCTTAAGTCGCAAATTCGCACGCGTCGATGCGTATGACATATCCCCTGCGCATCTCGAACTCGCCCGCGAGCGCGCCCGAGAGCTGGGAGTCGGCAACGTGCGCTTCCACGAGTGTTCGGCCAATATGCTCGGCGATCTCGAGCCGTGCGACGTCTTTTATTCGCGCATCGTATTTCAGCACAACCCCCCGCCGGTCATAGCGGAGCTGATCCGTAACGCGCTCAGGGCGCTGCGGCCCGGCGGGATCGCCATCTTCCAGGTTCCCTCGTACATATCTGGTTACAGCTTCAAGCTGCGCGAGTGGCTCGCGAAGGATCATCCCCTGGATATGCAGATGCACTGCCTGCCACAGCACAGGATTTTCGCGTTGATCGCCGAGCAGCGCGGCGCGGTTCTCGAGGTGAGGGAGGACGGCGCGGCGGGCGCGCGGGACAGGATCGTCTCGAACAACTTCGTGGTCCGGAAGGTATAGAGCGAGCGCCGGCGATGGTAGGACTCACAAAGCCGCCCAGGGATTCTCGGACTTTCCGCCTCTTCGCCCAGCTCTTTTCCAGAGAGCTGGCCGTGAGTCTTTATCAGGGCCTTCTGGAGCGGGCCCCGGATTCCGAAGGCCTGGCCGCATATTCCAGAAGCATACGTAACGCCCGCAGGCTTGCCGATATCCTCGCCGATTTCACCGACTCGGAGGAGTTTACCGGGCGGATATTCCGCAAGTCCGCGCCCCAGCTGGTGCGAGCGATGTTCCGCGGAATACTCGACCGGGGCGTGGAAGACGAAGCCCTGGATCTTTATCGCCGCATGCTGGAAGCGCCGGACAACGTCGCAGAGCTGACGGCGATGATGGTGGGCTCCGAAGAGTTCCGCAGGAAATTCCTGCGCACGATTGCGCCCGAGCTCACCCGCTCCATTTTCACGGGTCTGCTGGGGACGGCCGGCAGTGCCCAAGCGATGGCAGCGTGTGCAGAGAGGCTCGAGAGTCCGGACGTCACCAGTGTCATCGAGCAGATCACCAACTCCGAAGAGTTCCGCGAGCGGGCTTTCGCGGCGCTGATTCCCGACCTGTTGAAAGCGATATATCAGGGTTTGCTCGACCGCCCCCCCGACCTCTCAGGCTCGCGGGAATACTCGGCGCTGCTCGCGCACAGGCGCAATCTCGCGGACGTATTGCGGAGACTGGTGAATTCGGATGAGTTCGCGAGTTTGCGCGCCAATCCAAAGACCATACCGGACCCCGGGGCGACCTACGATCAGCCGACTGTGGTCTTCCTGCATATTCAGAAGACTGCGGGCAGCTCGCTCAATCATCTTCTGGCGACCGCCTATGGCAGCAGGAACATCTGCTTCCGCAACAGTGATGGCATCTACAAGCTTTCGGCCGGCGAGCTCTCCAGATACAGCGTTTTCGCCGGGCATTTGAACTACGACTCCCTCTCATACATCCCGCGAAGGAATCTGTCGGTACTGTGCTTCGTGAGAGAGCCGAAGAAGAGACTGTTGTCGATCTATTACTACTGGAGAGCTCACGAGCCGACTCACCCTGGTTACAGCCATGGTCCGACGACGGCAAACGAGCTGGCGTTGCTGCCGTTCCTGCAAGACCGGCGGATCGGTTCCCGACCGGAGGTCTGGAATCACATGACCTGGGCCTTGATGGGCGAGCGGAAGTGGCGCGAATGGCGAGAGCTGCTGCTCAGCGGGCAGCAGACTGAGCAGGTGCTGGACGAGGCGCGTACCGCGATAGCGAAGCGGCTCGGAGAGCTGTCCTTTGTCGGCCTGCAGGAGGATTTTGACAGGTCCGTGGATCTTCTGTTTGCCGCTCTGGGAAAGAGCAGGCCGGAGGTCGTCCCGACGCTGAACAACCTCAGCGATCGCATGAACAGCGATCCCCACTTCAAGAAAGAAATGAAGAGGCAGGAAACCGGGCCAGCAGTGGAGGCAGCGCTCGATCAACTGCTTCAGCTCGACGCGATTCTGTACGACGAAGCGAAACGGCTGTTCGAAGAGCGCGTCTCGAAGCAGCACGCCATGCCTGCCCGGGCGGCGATGGAGTTACGTCATGCGTAGATGGACGAAGAACGGCTCCTTGTTCCTCCTGGCGGCCGTAGAATGTCTGCCCGTTCTATTGCAACCTGGCGCCTGTCGGGCCGCAGAGCCGATCCAGGGTCTCAAAGGGCGACTGTTCGTCGGCTATCAGGGTTGGTTCGCCTGCCCCGGGGACTATGAGGGCAATACCAAACAGTGGTCACACTGGTTTCTCAACAACGCGCAGGACGCGAATCACCTGACAGTCGATTTCCTGCCTTCGCTGCGGCTGATGGATCCGAAGGATCTTTGTGAAACGACCCTGCAGCGGCCCGACGGAACGCATGTCCCCTTGTACTCGGCACAGAATCCTCACGTGGTGGCTACTCATTTCAAGTGGATGGAGGATCACGGTATCGACGGCGCCGCGATGCAACGCTTCGTCGTAAACCTCCCGAATCGCAACGAGGTCAGGCGCTTCGATCACGTGCTGCAGAATGCACTCGCAGCCGCCGAATCCCATGGCCGCGGCCTCTTCATTACTTATGACGTGTCGGGAGCCAATCCGCAGACTGTAGTCAACGACGTCCGCAGAGACTGGAAGCATCTGGTCGAGGACTCGAAGATAACGGACAGCCCCGCCTATGTTCACGCGAAAACAAAGCCGGTTCTTGAACTGTGGGGCTTCGGGTTCGCAACCCGCCCGGGCGAAGCAGCCGAGGTGCTGGCGCTCATCCGCGATCTCAAGGACGGTGCGGCCGGTCTCCGCGCTGTGACTCTCATCGGCGGGGTGCCGACGAACTGGCGGGCCCTCACCAAGGATTCCAAGAGTGACCCTGCCTGGGCTCAGGTGTACCGCTCCTACGACGTGATCAGTCCGTGGGCGGTCGGTCGGTTCACTGACGACGCCGGCGCTGACAGTTTCCTGAAGACGTACGTGCTGCCTGACATGGCAGAGACGGCCCGGCTGGGTATCGACTACATGCCGGTGATATTCGCCGGTTTTTCGGCCTCCAATCGGGAGCGGGCCCACGGACGACAAGGCATCCTGAATCAGATACCCAGACGCTGCGGCAATTTCATGTGGCACCAGGTATGGAATCTGTTGCGATCCCATGCAGACATGCTCTACGCCGCGATGTTTGACGAAGTGGACGAAGGAACAGCGCTTCTGCCCGTGGAAACGCGCGGCGACAGGCTGCCGGTGGGCTCGCAGATGGCCTATCTCGATCAGGATGGCTGCTCATTGCCCGACGACTGGTACCTGCGCGTGACCGGAGCGGCTGCCGGATTCGTGCGTCGGGGGCAGGTGCCCCCGCCAGACCTCAGAGCAGTCATCGGGCCGTAGCGGCCGCTCGCCCGAACCTGCCTGAATTCGCGCCGGTAATCCTTTGCCTTCTCACAAAGACCCGCAGGACATGAGTACAAGGCTGCGGTCCTTGACGTTTCGATTGTTCGCGCGCCTGTGTGCGGCGGACATCCTGGACTCCGTATACCTCGGGATCCTGGAGCGGGCCCCGGATTCCGCGGGTCGCGACGCCTACGCGGAGAAGCTGCGGAAGGCATCCGACCTGACCAATGTCCTCTCGGAGATCATCCGTTCGGACGAGTTCCGCGAGAAGAGCATTGCGGCTCTGGCTCCGGAGCTGGTGCGCGCGGCCTTTCAGGGTGTGCTCGGGCGGGTGCCGGAACCCAGGGCGCTCACCTTCTACGCTCAGAGCCTCGCGGCCAAGAGGGACCTGGGTGCCTTACTCAGCGAGATCATCCACTCGCAAGAGTTTCGCGAGAAAAGCATGGTCGCTTTGGCGCCGCAGCTGGTGCGGGCCGCTTTTGTGGGTACGTTCGAACGTGAGCCCGAAGCCGAAGAGCTCACGTTCTACGCCCAGAGCCTCGTAGCCCGAAAGGATCTGGGGAGACTCCTCGCCGAGATCCTTCACTCGCAGGAGTTCCGCGAGAGAGCCCTGGCGGCCTTGGCGCCGCAACTGGTTCGCGCCACGTATCAAGGACTGCTCGAGCGCGAGCCCGAGCCTGAAGCGCTTGCATCCTACGCCCAAACCCTGGCGGCGAAAAAGGACGTGAGCGCGCTGATCAGCGAGATCCTCCGCTCGCAGGACTTTCGCGAGAAAAGCCTGGCGGCTTTGGCGCCGCAGCTCGTGCAGGCCACTTACCGTGGACTGCTCGAGCGTGAGCCCGAAGCCCAGGCGCTCGCCTCCCTTGCCCAGAGCGTTGCGGCAGGGAAGGACCTCGCTGCGCTGCTCAGCGATACCATCCATTCCGATGAGTTCCGTGAGAGAAGCCTGGCGGCTCTGGCGCCGCAACTGGTTCGGGCTGCGTATCAAGGCCTGCTCGAGCGCGAGCCCGAGCCTGAAGCGCTTGCTTCCTACGTCGAAAGCCTGGCAGCGAAAAAGGACGTGAGCGCGCTGCTCAACGAAATCCTCCGCTCGCAGGAGTTTCGCCAGAAGAGTCTGGCGGCCTTGGCGCCCCAGCTCGTGCAGGCCACTTATCAGGGGCTGCTCGAGCGTGCGCCCGAGCCGAAAGCCCTCACTTCTTACTCTCAGAGTCTTGCCGCCGGAAGGAATCTCGGTGCGCTGCTGAGCGAAATCATTCACTCGCAGGAGTTTCACGAGAAAACCCTGGCGGCCCTGGCCCCCGAGCTGGTGCGCGCAGCCTTTCAGGGCGTCCTCGAGCGCGAGCCGGAGCCGAAGGCGCTCGCCTCCTGTGCCGAGAGCCTGACAGCGAGGAAGGATCTGGGCGGGTTGCTCCGCGAGCTGGTCCACTCGGAAGAGTTCCGCGGGAAGAGCCTGGCGGCGCTGGCCCCCGAGCTGGTACGCGCAGCCTTTCAGGGCGTCCTCGAGCGGGAGCCGGAGCCGAAGGCGCTTGCCTCCTATGCCGAAAGCCTGGCGGCGAAAAGTAACCTCGGGGGGCTACTCGCGGAGCTGGTCCACTCGGACGAGTTTCGCGGGAAGAGCCTGACGGCGCTGGCCCCCGAGCTGGTGCGCGCAGCCTTTCAGGGCGTCCTCGAGCGGGAGCCGGAGCCGAAGGCGCTTGCCTCCTATGCCGAAAGCCTGGCGGCGAAAAAGGATCTCCGGGCGCTGTTGCGCGAGCTCATTCGCTCCAAGGAGTTCGCTGCCAAGCATTGGTCACGGGCCCGACACAGATGGCCTCATCCGAGCGCCGCTTATGACTCACCGGCGGTGATCTTCCTGCACGTTCAGAAGACAGCCGGAACCAGTGTGCAGAACATGCTGCGGGCCGTCTACGATCCCCGAGAGGTGTTTTCCGAACACACCGATTCGCTCCACCTGCGATCGCCTGCGGAGTTAGCCCAATACCGGGTTTTCGCTGGGCACTTCAACTACGACTCAGTCGACTATATCCACCGAAGGAAGGTGTCAGTATTCACGTTCGTTCGTGAACCGAGAAAGCGTCTCCTGTCGCTCTACCATTTCTGGCGTGCTCATGAGCCAGGTCATCCCAGCTATCACCCAGGCATGGCCGCAGCGAATGACATGGAGATGCGCGACTTCTTTGCCAAAGCGGATGACAGTGGCGAACCCACACTCTGGAATCACATGACATGGGTCATCATGGGAGACAGGCAATGGCGGGCGTGGCGGGCGGAGCTCGCCGCCGCACGCAATGCGGCCTCAACGGGTGCTCTCCTGTCCACCCGCATCTGTCCGGCGGTACGTGAACGCCTCGGGGCTTTCCTCTTCGTGGGCATTCAGGAGGACTTCCAACGTTCGGCGGGCATGCTTTTTCAAATTCTGAACCGACCAACTCCGGACGTACAGCACGACCATTCTCTGGAGGAGCTCATGCGGATACACCGTTCATTCAAGAAGGAGATGCCCATGCAGCGAGTCACTCCAGAGGTGACTGCTGCTCTCGATCGCCTCGTGCAGATCGACGATATAATTTACAGTGAAGCGAAAGCTCTCTACGAGGGATTTCTGAAGCAATATCCGGAACGTGCGCGGACCGGCGATAATCTCTCCGGGATGCATTCGGCAAACGGGCGGAAACGCCGCACGCGGCGGCCTGCCATGGCCCGAGAGTGACTGACCTGATGCCATCGGGCGGCTGCATGTTGAAGCGATACATCAATCGGGCATCTCCTGCCCTGGCCATCCTGGCTGTCAGCGCCTGCGCTTTCCTACCAACAAGCGGGCCTTCGCGAAACCAGGTTCAAACGGGGGCCGGTGCCGGAATTCAGATTGTTGACGTTAACGACGGCGTTGCGCGTCGGTTGCTGGAGAGCCATGCGTCACGGCTGCTGTCGGACGCGCTCAGCGGTACGCCGGGTAACAGCGACGTCGTTGGAGCCGGTGACGTTCTGGAGGTATTCATCTGGGAGGCGCCACCAGCGACGTTGTTTTCCTTGAGCACCGCGAGCAGTGCACCGAGTGTGGGCACGCCCTCGAGTGTGGCCAACCCGAGCGTGGTTCCTTCGAACGCCGCCACACTCCCGGCGCAGACGATTGCCAGTGACGGGACCATCTACGTTCCATTTGCGGGCAATACGCTCGTGACAGGCAAATCACTTCGCGAAATCGAAGCAGAGATCACCCGGAAACTTCGGGGCCGGGCGCATGAGCCTCAGGTGCTGGTGCGACTGATTGCCAACAACACAGCGTACGTCACCGTTGTCGGTGACGTGAACAACAGCGTACGCATGCCACTGACGCCGCGCGGCGAGCACCTGCTCGATGCTCTTGCCGTTGCCGGCGGAACCAAGAACCCTGTCGAGAAGATGACTCTTCAGGTGACGCGTGGTGACGGCGTGTACTCGCTTCCGCTCGAGACCGTGATTCGCGATCCACGACAGAATATTCCTCTGCGTGCCGGCGATGTGGTGACGGCATTGTTCCAGCCGCTCAGCTTCACGGCACTGGGGGCGACTGGCAAGAGCGACGAAATCAACTTTGAGGCGCGGGGCATTTCGCTCGCGCAGGCGCTGGCGCGGGCGGGCGGTCTCATCGACAACAGATCCAACGCTGAAGGAGTGTTCATCTTCCGGTTCGAATCGAAGCAAACGCTGGGGTTCTCTGCCGACGTGCCTGCGACGCCGGACGGAAGGGTTCCGGTCATCTATCGTGTTGACCTGAAGGATCCAAGATCATTCTTCGTAGCGCAGAGCTTTCCGATGGAGAACAAGGATGTGCTCTACATCGCCAATGCACCGGGTTCGGAGCTTCAGAAATTCCTGAACCTGCTCCTCTCCACGATCTATCCCATAGACCGGGTCATCACCCTTTCAAAGTGACGACCAGCCCCAAACTCACGCCGATCGCTTTGCGAAAGCGCTCTCGGGCGGTACTGCGTTCCGATGTCGAGTCGTCACCGACCGGCTTCTGCGAAGGTGCTCCGGGGCGAAGTCTGGGAGTTGGAAACCATTGAGTTCATGCGGCAGCACATCGGTGATCGCGAGATAGTCCACGCCGGTATGTTCTTCGGAGATTTCCTGCCCGGCCTGGCTCAGACGATGGCGCCAGGCCGAAGCATCTACGGCTTTGAGCCTAACCCGGAGAATTATGCGTGTGCGCGGTGGACCGTTCTCTTGAACGGGCTGAGCAACGTCAGGATGCACCATTCAGGGCCTGGTGCTCGATCGAGCAAAGCATTCATGCGCGTCGCCTCAGGGGAAGGATTGGCAATGGGAGGTGGCTCTCACATTGTTGACGTTGCCTCGATCCCGGTTGGTGACGCCGGATCACCGCCGTTGAGCTCATAGCTCTGGACGACGTACTGCCCAGTACCGCCGACATTGGAATAGTCCAGTTGGATCTCGAAGGCTACGAGCGCACCGCGCTTACGGGCGCCATGAGAACGATAAGACGATGCCGTCCGATGCTGATTCTCGAGACTCTGCCCGCTGATTTCGTCGGCGCGCATCTGCAACCGCTGGGCTACGCCCAGACGACGACGGTCTGTTCAAACGCAGTCCTGGTCGCGAACTGACGTCCGCAGGCGCCGCCGCCCGCTCCCCCGCCGCAACCGCAGCGCTCACTGACCAAACCCGCAGGCCCTCAACGCCCGCGCTTCGGGCGTGCGGCGCCGCGGCCTGTGCGTTTCACGCGCGGCGCCGCCCGGGTGGGTTTCGCGGCCTTGGCGGCCGGCTTCACCGCGGCCATCGCCGCGGCCACCGAGCGGCGCGCCCACGTCACGAGCTGCGCCGCATCCTCGAGCACATCCGCCGGGGTCTCGTAATAGCTCATGCTGAGCTCGGGCCGATCGGCGTAGGGCCGGAACTGACCCATGCCGCGGGTGGTGAAGTCCGCGCGGTTGGCATCGTTGACGCGCAGATACAGGGTGTCGTTGTCGATGAGTGCGAAGAAGAACTCATCGCAGTACAGACCCGCGCCGCCGAACATGCGCCGCGAGCTCACCCCGCCCAGGCCGCTGAGCTGGTCGTGAACGTAGTCGAGGTACTCGCTGCTGACGGTCACGGCTCACGCACGCAGGATGTCCGCGAGCTTTCCACTATCCCGCAGCGTCTTGACCAACTCGTGCCCGCCGGTATCGACTTCGTGGATCACGATGTTACCGAAGGTCGCAAGCATCCCCGCATGAATCATATCCATGGCATCGTCTCTTGCGACGTACAGTTGCGCTGGCAGCGAGGGCCGTACCTTCGCCAGGTAGCTCTTCAGGTCCATGATCTCGCTGCCCGTCAGCTTTGCATGCAAGCGAGCGATTTGCTCGGGCCAACGCGTGTCTCCGTGCGCAGCCCTGAGGCTTGCACTGATGAAGGACTGTGGAGCAAAGGCTGTCGCGCTTCCCTGCCCTATTCGCGCACAGAACAGCAATGCGGCAAATCCACCCATGGAGTTCCCAACCCACCGGATCTTGGCAGCGTCGACACGCCGGATGATCGAAAGAAGATGCGCATCGATGTCCTCGAGACTCGAGCCGACACCCGAGAGTCCCCGTTGATACCAGGCCTGCGCCAGGTCTCTGACAAACACCCGATTGGCATTGAGCACCTGAGCTGCGCGATAGAACTCATACGGCGGCATGCCGAGGGCGCCTTGAATCCCACCGAAGAAGAAGTACAGGCTCGTGGAGCCTGGCACAAGGTCGGTGACTATCGAGTCCTCGGGCAGTCGCCTCACTCCTCGCTGATGTTCCTGAAGTCCACGCCGAGGGAGCGGAGCTTGCGGTACAGGTGCGTGCGCTCCATGCCGACGCGCTTGGCGAGCTGTCCCACCTTGCCGTTACATAGCAGCAGCTGCTGCTGCAGGTAGGCGCGCTCGAACTGCTCGCGCGCCTCGCGCAGCGGCAGCGCCAGCAGGTCCTGCTTCACCAGCGGCTCATCCGGCGGGGTCTGCACCGCGAGCTCGCGCTCG
>Ga0137370_10000957_pt1 | contig 11639 bp, 14 predicted proteins | sample SagtaG_11_FD_104920 | JGI IMG/M metagenome (GOLD analysis project Ga0137370, IMG submission 104920) | Vadose zone soil microbial communities from Sagehorn Ranch, Mendocino, California, USA - Sage1_R_20_16 metaG | ecosystem: Environmental > Terrestrial > Soil > Vadose zone | place: USA... | reverse complement strand
TGTGACCGCAATTCGGCTGCAACGACATAGCCGACCCCTTCAGCCAGCGCTTTCGCAGCGCCTGCATCCGCTCCCCGGCGCTCCCCGAGCAGGCGCATCGGGGGGATCCGGGTGAACCCCTCTTGGAAACGCTGCACCCGCCCGCCCTCATGGTCCACCGCGATCAGCAGCTCGGGCCGGCGCAGGGCGCGAATCTCGGTCGTGAGCGCGAGCAGCTGTTTCGGGGATTGGAAATTGCGCGCGAATAGGATCACGCCGCCGACCGCCGGATGACGTAAGAGCTCCTTCTCCTCCGAAGTAGCCCGTAGCCCGGCTACATCGAGCATCACCGGGCCGAGTGTCATTTTTTCCTCCGAGCCTTCGGAGCGGCTCCTTCGACTACGACGAACGCGCAGGCCATGTCGATTTCATCGGTGAGCGACACGTAGACGTTCTCCACGCCGCGCCGCGCGAGGAGCGCGGCGAGGGGCCTGGAAAATTTGAGCGAAGGCTTCCCCGAGCGTTCGTTTTCGACCCAAACGTTGTGCCAGTTGACGGGGAAGCGGATGCCGGTGCCGAGCGCCTTGGAAAACGCCTCCTTGGCGGCAAAGCGCTTGGCGAGATACGCCGCGCGCTTGCGGTGGCGGCGAAAGCGCTCGAGCTCGCTTGCCACCAGGATTCTCTCGGCGAAGCGTTCGCCGAAGCGCTCGAGGGCGCGCTCGATCCGGCCGACGTCGCAAAGATCGGTTCCGATTCCGAGGATCATGAGCCCCTCTTGGCCTGGTTCGCATCGCCCCGCCTAATCGCCTCGAGATAGCGGCGCACCGCTTCGGCCAGACCGCAATCCAGGGCGTCGGAGATCAGCGCGTGTCCGATGGAGACTTCCAGTATCTTCGGCACCGAGCGCAGGAAGACCGGCAAATTGTCGAGATTGAGATCGTGGCCCGCATTGACCCCCAGGCCTGAGCGCTGCGCTGCGCGCGCGGCTTGCGTATAGCGTCCGAGCACGGCGTCCTGCTCCGCCGCGCCGAACGCGCGCGCATAGGGCTCCGTATACAGTTCGATCCGGTCGGCGCCGAGCTTGGCCGCCGCCGCCATCGCTTCCGGAACCGGATCCATGAACAGACTCACCCGCACGCCCAGCGACTTGAGTTCCTCCACGATGGGCTCGAGGCGTGCACCGTCCCTGCCGAGATCCCAGCCGTGGTCGGAGGTGAAGGCGCCGGTTTCGTCGGGAACGAGCGTGCACTGCGCAGGGCGCACCTCGCGGACGAATTCGAGCAGGCTGTGAAACGGATTGCCTTCGATGTTGAATTCGGTGCCGGGCCGGTCCCGCAGCACGGCGGCGAGTTCGCGCACGTCCTCTCCCCGCACGTGCCGTCCGTCGGGGCGCGGATGGACCGTGATTCCGTGGGCGCCCGCGTCCAGCGCGACGCGCGCCGCGTGGACGACGCTCGGAATGCCAATGGTGCGGGTATTGCGCAGCAAAGCAACCTTGTTGAGATTGGCGCTCAAAAGAGTCATGCGGATGGCCGCCTCAGAGCGAGAGCAGATCCCTGAAGATCTGGCGGCTTTTCAGCGGCTGGTAATCGAGGCGATGATTGATGAGCGTGCGCATCAGCACCTTGGCCTGTTGCTGGGTCTGGGGGTCGGCATAGTCGTCGCGCGCCATGTCGAGAAGCGTCCGGCCCGAGACCCGCGGCTCCGGCCCCGTGTCTTTGACCTCGATCGGTCCGCGCTCGGGATCGTACATGTAGCTCTTCGCCGGGTCGACTGCGCCTCCGCTCGCGCTGTCGCGTTCGAGCGTCATAGCGTAGCCGAGCTCCTTGAGCAGAGCTCTCTCGAACGAACGCAACGCCGGGGCCGAGCTGGCGTGCGGCGCGAGCCGTCCGAGCGCTTCCCAGTATCGCGAGAACAATGCGTCGTGGGGATCTTCGCGGGGCAAGAGGCGCAACAGAAGCTCGTTCAGATAGAACCCGCATAGGAGCGCTTCGCCCTGAAGCAGCGGTTGGCCGCCGATCCACTCGGCGCGTGCGAGCGTGCGCAGTTCGCCCTTGCCGAACCAGGACAGGGCGAGCGGCTGAAAGGCGAGCAGCACCCCGCGCAGAGGCGAGCGCGGGCTGCGCGCTCCCCGCGCCACCATCGACACCCGTCCGAAAGCGCGCGTGAATACCTCGATCAGCAGGCTCGTTTCGCGATAGGCGTAGCCGTGCAGGATGAAGGCTTCACGGCTTTCCTGCCGGGTCCGCTCAACCATAGCCCATGCGTCTCAGCGCTGCTTCGTCGTTCGTCCATCCGCTGCGAACCTTGACCCAGACTTGCAGATAGACCTTGCCGCCGAAAAGCTTCTCCATGTCGAGCCGCGCGGCGGTGGCAATCTCTTTTAGCTTGCCCCCTTGCGATCCGATGATGATCGCCTTGTGCCCCTCTTTTCCCACCACGATAGCGGCGTGAATCCGCCGTATTCCGCGCTGCTCCTCGAACTTCTCGATTTCCACGCCGGTGCTGTAGGGAAGCTCCTCCCCGAGAAGACGAAACAGCTTTTCGCGCAGGAATTCTGCGGCGAGAAACCGCTCGTTCCTATCGGTCAAGTCGTCTTCGGAGTGAATCGCCGGCTGCTCCGGCAGGTGGCGCTCCAGAGCGCGCCTCAGCTCGTCGAGTCCCTTGCGGCTACGGGCGCTGACCGGCACGATTTCCTCGAACCGCGCCTCGCTCGCGGCCTTCTGCAGAAACGGCAGTAAACGAGCAGGTTCGGTCGTGTCGATCTTGTTCACGACCAGGAACAGCGCGGCCCCTGCGGGCACCAGTTTCAGCAGCGCGCGATCTTCCGCCCCGAAGCGCTTCGCTTCCACGACCAGAGCCACCACATCGACCGCTTCGAGCGCTCCACGAACCGCACGGTTCATCACGCGATTGAGCGTACTGCGATGCCGGGTCTGGAACCCGGGCGTGTCGAGGCGGATGAACTGAGCCGATTCCGTGGTGAGCACGCCGCGCAGGCAATGTCGCGTGGTCTGGGGCTTGTGCGAGGTGATGCTGAGCTTTTGCCCGAGCAGCGCATTGAGCAGCGTGGATTTACCGACGTTGGGACGTCCGATGAGAGCGATCGCCCCGCAACGAAACGGCTCCGGACTCGTCACGGTACGCCCGTTCGACGGCAAATCTGCTCGACGGCGCGCATCGCCGCTTCCTGCTCGGCGTTTCGCCGGCTGCTTCCATTGCCCGTGGTCCGGATCGAGAGCTGCGGAATCAGGCACTCCACCTCGAAATCCTGGCTGTGCGCCGCCCCGTGGGTTGCCAAAACGGAATATTGAGGCAGCGCGATCCTTCTCGCCTGAAGTAATTCCTGCAGAAGCGTCTTCGGGTCCTTCCCGAGCGCGTTCGGATCCAAGCCCGCGAGCAGCGGCCCGTACAAGCGCCGGATCAACTCCTGCGCCGACGAGAAACCGCCGTCGACAAAGACCGCGCCTATGAGCGCCTCGAATGCGTCGGCCAGAATGGAAGGCCGCGCGAATCCACCGCTCCTCAGCTCCCCCTCCCCCAACTGCAGGGTGTCGCCCATGCCGAGCGTCTGCGCCAGCTGATGCAAGGCCTCCTGGCGCACGAGGTGCGAGCGCAGCCGCGACAGGTCTCCCTCGGAAAGTCCACCGAATCGCTCGAACAGCTCCGCTGCAACGACGCAGTTCAGGACGCTGTCGCCCAAGAACTCCAATCGCTCGTTGTGAGGCGCGCTGTGACTGCGGTGCGTGAGAGCCCGCAGCAGCAGCTCCGGCCGGGCAAAACGGTACCCGATATGCTGTTGAAGACGCTCCGGGTTCACGGACCCAGTCGGAGTGCGGTACGAGCGTGCGGCGGAACCCGATCCCGGTGCGCCGTCAATTGTTGCTGCTCGCGGCAAAATCGATCACGACGTTGACGTTGCCGAAGAGCGAGATCCGCTTCGGATACGCAAACGAGACCACGAGGTCGCCGCCTTCCTTCGTCACTTCGAGGTCCTTGCCCGAGATCACGTCGATGTCGTCGATCGTCGCGCGACGATCGAACGCCTGGCGCACCTCCGCCACGGTGCCCTTGCTGTTGGCTTGCGCAATCGTGACGATCGCCTTCTTGACCTTGTAGTACTCGATGTAGGCGGGGGCGATCTTCAGGCCCCCGATCGCGACGATAACGACGACGATGGACGCCACCACCATTCCGATCAGAGTCACGCCTCGTTCTTTCTTCATGGATCCCCCTTCACTGAAACGTTCCGAAGCGCCGCGGCTCGCTGAAGTTGAACCAGATGAAAAACGCTTTTCCGACGATATTCTCGTCCGGAACGAAGCCCCACACGCGGCTATCTGCGGAGTTGTCACGATTATCGCCCATCATGAAATAGTGCCCGGGAGGCACGGTGCAGACCACGCCTTCGCTATTGTAGGTGCAATTTTCTCGGAACGGGAACGGTCGCGTGAAGGGAACCGCCGCCGGCGCATCGCCTTCCAGGAGAATAGCGTGCTCGACCCCGCCAACCGTCTCGATAAACTGCGCGGAGTAGTGGATCCGCTCGCGATTCAAGTAATCGGAGACCTGCGTGCGCGGCTGCGCGACGCCGTTGACGAAGAGTTTCTTGTTCTCGTAGGCGATCTTGTCGCCGGGAACGCCGATCACGCGCTTGATGTAATCGAGCGACGGATCCTCCGGAAAACGAAACACCATCACATCGCCGCGGTTGGGTTCTCCGATATTGACGATCTTCTTGTTGATGAGCGGGATCCGGATGCCGTAGGCGAACTTGTTCACCAGGATGAAATCACCGACCACCAGAGTCGGCACCATCGAGCCGGATGGAATCTTGAAAGGCTCGACCAGGAACGAGCGCAGCAGGAAAACGATGAGGATGACCGGGAAGAAGCTTTTCGGATATTCGATCCACCAGGGTTCCTTGTCGTCCTTCCCCCGGTGCTTCCCGAAGTAGGCGGCGTCCGCCAAAGCGAACGCACCCGTAATGGCCAACAAGACAAAAAGTATCAAGGCGAAATTCATTTGCTCTCAACCTGGAGTATGGCGAGGAACGCCTCCTGGGGTATTTCCACCGTGCCCACCTGTTTCATACGCTTCTTCCCCGCTTTCTGCTTCTCCAGCAATTTCCTCTTGCGCGACACGTCTCCGCCGTAGCATTTCGCCAGTACGTTCTTGCGCAGCGCCTTTACCGTCTCGCGCGCGATGATGTGCGCGCCGATCGCCGCCTGCACCGCCACGTCGAACATCTGCCGAGGGATCAGTTCACGCATTCGCGAAACCAGATCGCGACCGCGGTACTGGGCGTTCTCCTTGTGCACCATCAGCGACAGGGCATCGACCCGCTCCCCGTTGATGAGAATGTCGAGCTTTACCATGTCGGCGGCGCGGTACTCCCTGAATTCGTAGTCGAGCGACGCGTAGCCACGGCTTGCGGACTTGAGCTTGTAGAAAAAATCCATCACCACCTCGTTAGCGGCATCTCGTAGGTCAGCATCACCTGGCGTCCGTGGTATTGCATGTTGCGCTGCACCCCGCGCTTCTGGGTACACAGGGTCATGATCGCCCCCACGTACTCCTGCGGAACGAAAATGATCGTTTCGATGATCGGCTCGCGAATCTCCTCGATTTTCGAGGGATCCGGCATCTTTGCGGGATTCTCGACGCGCGCGACCGTCCCGTCCCGCAACAGCACCTCGTACACCACCGTGGGTGCGGTGGTGACGAGCACCATTTCGTACTCCCTTTCGAGCCGCTCCTGCACGATATCCATGTGCAGCAGACCTAGGAAACCACAGCGGAATCCGAAGCCGAGGGCCTGGGAGGTCTCCGGCTCGTAGTGCAAGGAGGCGTCGTTGAGCTTCAGCTTCTCCAGCGCATCGCGCAGCGCTTCGTACTCGCTCGCCTCCACCGGATAAAGCCCCGCGAACACCTGCGGCTTGATCTCCTTGAAGCCCGGCAGCGGTGTGGCCGCGGGACGATTTACCAGGGTAATGGTGTCGCCGACGCGCGCGTGTTGGAGCTCCCTCACCCCGGCCGTGACGAACCCCACCTCTCCGGCCGAGAGCTGCTCGCGGCCCTGTGACTTGGGCGTGAACACGCCGACCTGCTCGCACAGGTGGACCGCCTGTGTGGACATCAGCAGCAGCTTGTCCTTCGGCCTGATGACTCCGTCCACCAGGCGTACCAGCATGATCACACCGACGTAATTGTCGAACCACGAATCGATGATGAGCGCCTTGAGAGGAGCGGCCGGATCGCCTTTCGGGGGCGGCATGCGATGGATCACCGCTTCGAGAGCTTCCTCCACTCCTTCGCCGGTCTTGGCGCTCACCAGCAAGGCATCGCTCGCCTTAATGCCGATGACGTCCTCGATTTCCTGGATGGCGCGCTCCGGATTGGCCGAGGGCAGGTCGATCTTGTTGAGCACCGGCACGACCTCGACGCCCTGTTCGATGGCGGTGTAGCAATTGGCGACGGTCTGCGCCTCCACTCCCTGGCTTGCGTCCACCACCAGCAGGGCGCCTTCGCATGCGGCAAGCGAGCGCGACACTTCGTACGAGAAATCGACATGCCCGGGCGTATCGATAAGATTCAGGTTGTAGATCTTTCCGTCGCGCGAAGTGTATTGCAGGGCTGCGGTCTGTGCCTTGATGGTGATGCCCCGCTCGCGCTCCAAATCCATCGAATCGAGCACCTGCTCCGACATTTCGCGCTCCGACAATCCGCCGCAGCGCTGGATGAAACGGTCTGCGAGCGTGGACTTGCCGTGATCGATATGGGCAATGATCGAAAAATTGCGGATATGCTGCATCGGCACTGCCAATTATAAAAAAAGGTGCACCCAGCACCCTTTTCAACCACAAGGCTTTGAATTTTAGCGTATTTCGGCGGGGTATGCAGCGAAAGCGCTAACCGGGTGCACCTTCACCCTTGACGGTTACGAACAAATTGCTCTCGCCGCGTCGCACGTGAAGCGTGAGAGTGCTGTTGCGCTCCAGTTGCGCAAGCACCTTGTTGAACTGCTCCGCGGATCTCACCTCGGTCGTCTGGCCCCGGCTGGTCACCGCCGTGATCACGTCGCCCGCGCGCACATCTGCGCGGCGATTGTTCCGCACCTCTTCGACGATCACGCCCCCTCCTACCTGCAGATCACGCTTTTGCTCCGCGGTAAGATCCACGACCGCGAAGCCGAGCCGATTGGCCGCCTGCTCCGGCGGCTTTCCCCGCCGCTCGCTGCGGCTCGCGACTCGATCTTCGGGCAACTCCCCGACCGTGACGGTGATCTCCCGGGTCACGCCCTTGCGCCACAGTTCGATGCTCGCTTTGATCCCGGGCTTGGTGTTGCCGACGATGCGCGGCAACTCGTTCGAACTCGTTACCGGCTTGCCGTCGAACTTGAGAATGATGTCGCCTGTTTCCACCCCGGCCTTTTCGGCGGGACCGCCCTTCTCGACGGCGTTGACGAGCGCCCCCGCGGGCCTGGAGAGGCCGAACGATTCGGCGAGTTCCTTGGAAACCTCCTGGATCACGACGCCGATTCGTCCGCGACTGACGCGGCCGAACTGGCGCAGCTGATTCTGCACCTCCATGGCGACGTCGATGGGGATCGCGAAGGACAGCCCCATAAACCCGCCGGTGCGGCTGTAAATTTGCGAATTGATTCCCACGACTTCGCCGCGCATGTTGAACAATGGCCCGCCGGAGTTCCCCGGATTGATCGCGACGTCGGTTTGAATGAAGGGAACGAAGTTCTCCTGCGGCAGGCTGCGGCCTTTGGCGCTGACGATGCCCGCGGTAACTGTGCTGTCGAAGCCGAACGGCGAGCCGATTGCGACGACCCATTCGCCGACCCTGAGCCGGTTCGGATCTCCCATCCGCACTGCCGGCAGTCCGGTCGCATCGATCTTGATGAGCGCGAGATCGGTGCGTCTGTCCGCGCCGATGACGCGAGCCTTGAATTCGCGCTTGTCGGTCAGGCGAACGGTGATCTCATCCGCGGAATCGACGACGTGCGCGTTGGTGAGAACGTAGCCGTCCGCACTGATGAAGAAGCCCGACCCGAGCGAACGGCTCTCGAATTCGCGCGGACTTTGCCCGCCGGGGCCAGGCGGGCGCGGGATGAAGCGCCGGAAGAAATCGTAGAGCGGATCGTCTTCCTCGAGATTCGGAATTTGCGGGCCCGCACGGCGTTCGCGCGCCTGAGTGGTACTGATGTTGACGACGGTGGGGCCTTGCCTCTCGGCGAGGTCGGTGAAATCCGGCAGCTCGCGTCCCTGTGCGAGCAGCGCAGAGGGCAGCCCCGACAGCAGCAGGATCAACAGTACTCGAGACATCAAAATGGTCCTCGGAATCGGGCTGGCAGCCACGACGCAACCCCGGCTAACGGGAACCGGACTGACTCAACGGAGATCCTTCCGGTCTTACTTGCGGTATTCCACCGCGTCCGCGATGTATTTTACGCTCTCTGCAGGCGCTTCGCCGACCACCGTAACCCAGTGGCTGCCCATCGCACGCATGTAGACGTTGATCGCACCCTGCCGCACCAGACCCGGCTGCGGCGCCGGCTGCTTGCTAGGCGCAGGCTCGATGAATACGGAGATCGCTGCGAGCCCGTCGGACAGAACGATATGGCCGACCCCCGCGGTGCCTCCCATGTTGCGAATCAGCTCGGCCACGGTGCGAAAGCCCGCAGGCCTGGCACGGATCGTCCATCCAGCTTCGGCCAGGTTGGCGCGGGTGGCGCCCGAGTCCTCGACGCGCCAGTCCCGGCTTTGGCGGAGATAGCGCGCCTTCAGCTGATCGCGGCCGATGGGGCCGCCGATCTTGAGCTGCGTGAACGCGAACTGCTCCAGCAGCTCGTTCTTTTCATCGAAGGTTTTTGCTTTGAGCAGCATGCCGGTATTGAGATCCGCCCAGAGCCGGTGACCGTATCGCATCCGATCTTTCGGCTCCAGCGCGAGGACCTGGCAACTGTAACCTGCCACGCGCTCGATCTCGCCTTTCCTGATGGTGTAGTTCTCCGACACGTCCTTGAGTTGCTCGGAAAGGATCGCGGGAAACGGCCGACGGCCGGGCTGCTTATCGATTCTTACCGTCAGGCTCGCAGGCAGGTAGCACACGACCTCGTCGCCGGTGCGGATGATCTCGCGTGGCACTCCGTCCAAAGTTTCCAGCCGCTCGCGCGCTACCGATGCCTCGACCACGTGAGCGATGCGGGAGGTTTCGACCTGCTGGCCCTGCTGGTATACGAAGGTGCCGGAGTAGCTGAGCCTTTCGGTGGCGGCGTAGATGCGCTGCAGCCATTGCAGCGCGGAGGGGTCGGTCTGGGCTATCGCCGCGGATACCGGAATAAGAAACGGCAGGATCCTTGCCGGCTGCCACACACGCAGCGCGAAGGGCAGCGTCATTTCCTTGTGGCCCCACGCGCGTCAGCTGCACTGCGCACATAGGTACCGATACCTTGCATGGCACTCGTATGGGAATACGGCCGATGCGCGAGCAGGTAGTTCTCGACTTCGGGGGGCGGCACAGCGGAGACCAGAGTCGCCACCTGAGACCCGGTCGTGGTCGCGGCGGAACCTGCGGCGAGCTGCGGGTCGGCACGCCACCCAGGGGAAGCCGTCCACACGACGAAGCCCACCGCGGCAATGCTGGCGGCGGCGGACATGAGGTACCAGCCAAGACGCCCGGGGAGACTTCTGTTCTCCGGTCGCGGAGAGAGCACCGTGGGCTCCTCGCGGAGGCGAACGACTACGCGAGCCGCGATCCCGGGGCTGATCTGGCCCCTGAGCGCATCGCCGATCAGGTGATAGGTATCCCACGCTGCGCGCAATTCCAGGTCCTTCCGAAGCCGTCCGAGATGGGCGTGAAGACCTTCGCCCTGAAGCTCACCGTCGATGAACGCCGATAATCTTTCTTTCATGGTCACCACCTCTTGTCCTTGCGCGTGTCGAGCAGAGGCCGCAGCTGCTCGGCGATCGCCTCGCGTGCACGGAATATCCTCGAGCGGACGGTGCCGATCGGGCAATTCATGATGGTCGCTATGTCCTCGTAACTCAGACCTTCGAGCTCGCGAAGCGTGATGGCGTCGCGCAGCTCCTCGGGCAACCGCTCCATCGTGTCGTTTACCGTGCGCGCAATCTCCTTGGACATCATCATGCTCTCGGGCGTATTGATGTCGCGCAATTGCTCGCCGTCCTCGAAACCTTCGGCGTCCTCGGAATTGAACTCGGTCGTCGTCGGAGCGCGCCGTCCCAAGGCCACCAGATAGTTCTTGGCGGTATTGATGCCGATGCGGTACAGCCACGTATAGAACGCGCTGTCGCCCCGGAACGAGGGCAGCGCGCGATATGCCTTGATGAATGCCTCTTGTGCGACATCCTCGACCTCAACCGGGTCCCGGATAAACCGGGCCAGCAACCGCACCAGCTTGCGTTGGTACTTCGACACCAGCAGCTCGAAAGCATGCTTGTCGCCTCGCTGGGCCCGCTCGACCAGCTGCCTGTCGAGATCCCGCTCATCCATCCGCCGCCTTCCCTGACGAAGCGGTGTTGCGCTTCTGTTTTAAGTTGTCCACAGGCGGCGGCCAGTATACCGCAGTGTCTACGCAGCCCCGGCGCCCTGCAGCTACAGACCGGTCCCTTGAAGAATAGTTCAGCCGTTTATGGGGTTATTCAGTGCCGGTCCGAGTCGCACTGCCCTCCGGGTCCGAGCTCCCGGCGCCATTTCAGCCACACTCGAAGGCGCCGGAAGTCCTCGCGCGAGGCCGAATCGCCCATCAGCACCAGCCATTTAGGGCCGCGCCCGGTCCAGTCGAGCCTGAGGACGACGAATTCCCCCGAAACGAAATGATCGCTCCCCAGCCTGGCTTCGTGCCAAACATCCTTACGGTCCCGCCAAGAGGCGCATCCGTCATCTCGCAGCTCGAGCGACAGCACCGACCGGGAGGACCGGTGCAGAACTTCGGCTAGGCAGCCGGTGCCCGAAACCAGGATACCGATCCCGACCAGAACCAGGGGCCAACCGGCTAAGCTCACCCAGGTAGCCGCCAGAGCGAGAAAATGGGCGACGAGAAACACGCCCGCAAGCCTGAGTGAAGGCTTGAGGTCGAGGTGCAGAGTGGGGGCGGCCGGCATGAACGCTCATCTTCGCCCCGTTCGGGCCGCGGAAACTCCAGGTGGTCAAACGCGTTTGAAGATCAGCGTTCCGTTGGTGCCCCCGAACCCAAAAGAGTTCGACAAAGCCGTGCGAAGCGGCATATGCCGGGCGACGTTGGGCACGTAGTCGAGATCACAAGCCGGGTCTTGGTTGAACAAGTTCGCCGTCGGAGGCGCGACTTGGTCGCGAAGCGCCAGCACAGAAAAAATCGCCTCCACTCCTCCGGCCGCGCCGAGCAGGTGCCCGGTCATGGACTTGGTCGAGCTGATGGCGAGCTTCTTCGCGTGATCGCCGAATGAGAGCTTGAGCGCTACGGTCTCGGCGACATCGCCCAGCGGGGTCGACGTCCCGTGGGCGTTGATGTAGTCGATGTCCTCGCGGTTAAGTCCCGCGTTGCGCAAGGCGTTCTCCATGCAGCGGGCGGCCCCTTCTCCGTCCTCCTGCGGCGCTGTCATGTGGTAGGCGTCACCGCTCATCCCGTAACCGGCGAGCTCCGCGTA
>Ga0137370_10000956_pt1 | contig 11644 bp, 9 predicted proteins | sample SagtaG_11_FD_104920 | JGI IMG/M metagenome (GOLD analysis project Ga0137370, IMG submission 104920) | Vadose zone soil microbial communities from Sagehorn Ranch, Mendocino, California, USA - Sage1_R_20_16 metaG | ecosystem: Environmental > Terrestrial > Soil > Vadose zone | place: USA... | reverse complement strand
GCGGCGTTCGAGCGCCTGTCGGCCGCGGTGCCGGCGTTCGCGGGGCTGACCTATGCGAGCCTCGGGCTCGGTGGCCGGCCGACGTGACCTTTTTCCTCGTGACGTCGATCGTCAAGATCCTCGTCGTATTCACCGTGATGATGGTTGGCGTCGCGCTGCTCACGCTCGCCGAGCGGCGCATCTGCGCCTGGATGCAGGACCGGCTCGGGCCCAACCGCGTGGGGCCCGATGGTCTGCTCCAACCGGCCGCCGACGGCCTCAAGAACCTGCTCAAGGAGGAGACGCTGCCGGCCCAGGCCGACCAGGTGCTGTTCCTGCTCGCGCCCGCGATTTCCTTCGTCCCGGCGCTCCTGATGATCGCGGTCGTGCCGTTCGGCACACCGCTCCCCACGCCCTGGGGCACGGTGCCGCTGGTGATCGCCGACCTGCCTATCGGCTTCCTCTACATCCTCGCGATCAGCTCGCTCGGCGTATATGGCATCGTGCTCGCGGGATGGTCGTCCAACAACAAGTACTCCCTGCTCGGCGGGCTGCGCTCCTCCGCGCAGATGATCTCGTACGAGATCGCCCTCGGCATGAGCACCGTGGCGGTGCTGCTCCTCGCCGGCAACGTGACGCTCGCCGACATCGTCGCCCGTCAGCAATCGTCGGTCTTCACATGGAATGTGTTTCCCCTCGGGCTGGCGTACTTCATCTTCACGGTCGCGGCATTTGCCGAGACCAATCGCCTCCCGTTTGACCTCCCGGAGGCCGAGGGCGAGCTGATCGCCGGGTACCACACCGAGTACAGCGCGATGAAATTCTCGATGTTCTACATCGCCGAGTACGCAAACATGGTAACGGCGTCCGCGCTCATGGCGACCCTGTTCTTCGGTGGGTGGGACATTCCCTTCACGCACTGGGACGACGCGCCGCCGTGGACGGTGTGGAAGACGCTCGCCACCGTCGCCGTCTTCACCGTGAAGGTGATCTGCTTCCTGTTCCTCTATATCTGGGTGCGCTGGACGCTGCCCCGCTTTCGCTACGATCAGCTGATGGCGCTCGGGTGGAAGGTCATGCTGCCGCTCGCGCTCGGATACGTCGCGCTGCTCGCGACGGCGATCTGGACGCTGCACGAGGTGTTGGGTTGGACCTACGACGCGCGCTTCGCCCTCGCCCTGTTCGCCTTGAACGTGGCGCTCGCGGTGCCGCTCTTCTTCGTCCTCGATCGTGGCCACCTGATCGCGGGCTCGGTGGCGGAAGAGAAAGGGAGAGCCTGATGGCGATCGGCGTGAAGATCCTCAAGCGACCTACGGCCGAGACCTCGTACGTGCGGGCCACCCTCCGGGGGATGGCGCTGACGCTGAGCCATCTGATCCGGCCCAAGGTGACGATGCAGTACCCCGAGGAGAAGAGCAGCAAGGACTGGACGATCTCCGCCCGCTGGCGCGGGACGCACCGCATGCTCACCGACGAGCAGGGGCGGGCCAAGTGCGTCGCGTGCGGGCTCTGCCCGCAGATCTGCCCCGCCAACTGCATCAAGCTGGTCCCCGGGGAGGACGAGCAGGGCAACCGCTACCCGCTCATCTACGAGATCGACGAGTTCCGCTGCGTCTTCTGCGGCTATTGCCAGGAGGTCTGCCCCGAGGAAGCGATCCACGTGGGCGTGCACTACGAGAATTCCGAATACTCGCGCGATCGCTTCGTGTACGATCTCGAGCGGTTGTTCGCGCAGACCCATCCGGTGTCCACGCTGTGGGACCCCTCGGACCCGCAAGGGGAATAGCCCGGTGTCGCCCACGGTTGCACTCTTCTGGACGTTCGCCGGGATCGCCGTGGCGAGCGCGCTGCTGTGCATCACCCGCAAGAGTCCCGTGGCGAGCGCGCTGTGGCTCGTCGCGACATTGTTCCAGCTCGCGGCGCTGTTCGTCATCCTCGACGCCCAGTTCATCGCTGTCCTCCAGGTGCTCGTCTACGCGGGCGCCATCATGGTGCTCTTCCTGTTCGTCATCATGCTGCTGAACCTCGGGCGCCCGGGACCCTCCGACATCAAGGGTCCGATGGGTCTCGCGGTCGCGACCCTGCTCGCGGGCGTGATGGGCCTGCAGCTTCTCGTTCTGGTGCGCGCCGCGCCGCCCGCGGACGTGACACTGCCCCCCGGCGCGCTGCTCGGCGCGTCGCAGACCCAGGGCATGGTCGCGGCCGTGGCCCGCCCCCTCTTCGATGCGTATCTCGTGCCGTTCGAGATCACGAGCGTGCTGTTGCTGGCGAGTCTCGTCGGCGCGGTCGTCCTGGCGAAGCGGCAGCTGTGATGCTGCTCGGTCCTGCCTTGTTCGTCTCGGGGTTGCTCTTCACGCTGGGCGTCGCCGGCGTGCTGCTGCGGCGCAACGCGATCGTGATCTTCATGTGCGTGGAGCTGATGCTCAACGCCGTGAACCTCACCTTCGTGGCCCTCGCCCAGGCGCTCGGCGTCGCCGGTCAGATCTTCGTCTTCTTTGTGATGGCGGTGGCCGCGGCCGAGGCCGCCGTCGGGCTCGCGATCATGCTCGCGATCTACCGCCACCGTGGCACGCTCAACCTCCAGAACATCAACCTGTTGAAAGGCTGATGCCCGGCACCGCGCTGCCTCATCTGTGGCTCGTGCCGATCCTGCCGCTGGCGGGCTTCGCCGTGAACGGCGCGCTCGCGCTGCTCGCGCCGGACAGGAAGCGGCTCGTGTCGGTGGTCGGAGTGGGTGTGCTGGGCGGCGCGTTCGCCGTCGCCGCCGCGGTCGTGCTCGAGCTGGCGCGCCTGCGCCCCGACGCACCGCTGGTCTTCCGCTACTGGCCGTGGCTGTCGGTGGGCGCGCTGCGGGTCGACCTGGCCCTTCAGCTCGACCAGCTTTCGGCCCTCATGCTCCTCGTCGTGACCGGCGTCGGGGCGCTCATCCACCTCTACAGCGCGGGTTACATGCGGGAGGACCCCGGGTACGCCCGCTACTTCGCCTACCTGAACCTGTTCGTGTTCTTCATGCTGATGTTGGTGTTAGGAGCGAACTTTCCCGTGATGTTCGTGGGCTGGGAAGGCGTCGGGTTGTGCTCCTACCTGCTGATCGGCTTCTGGTTCAACGAAAAGGTCAACGCGGACGCGGGGCTCAAAGCGTTCATCGTCAACCGGATCGGTGACTTCGGGTTCCTCGTCGCGATGTTCCTCATCTTCCGCCATGTGGGGTCGCTCGATTTCACCGACGTCTTTACCAAGGCACCGGCGACCTTCGCGTCCGGCGATCGGACGATCACTGCTGTGGGGCTATTCCTGTTCCTGGGCTGCACCGGCAAGTCGGCGCAGATCCCCCTGTACACGTGGCTCCCGGATGCCATGCAGGGGCCGACGCCCGTCTCGGCGCTGATCCACGCGGCCACGATGGTGACGGCGGGCGTCTACCTGGTGGCCCGCTGCGCCGTGCTCTTCGCCCTCTCGCCCGTGGCGAGCGGCGTCGTGGCGGGGATCGGCGCGCTTACCGCGCTGTTCGCCGCCACGATCGCCCTCAAGCAGTGGGACATCAAGAAGGTGCTCGCCTACTCCACGATCTCCCAGCTCGGCTACATGTTCCTCGGCGTGGGGAGCGGCGCGTATGCGGCCGGAATGTTCCACCTGACGACCCACGCGTTCTTCAAGGCGCTGCTTTTCCTGGGGGCCGGGAGCGTGATTCACGCCCTGCACCGCGCCTACCACGCGACCCACTCGCCTGAAGACGCACAGGACATGCGGAACATGGGCGGCCTCCGGGCCCACCTGCCGTGGACCTGCGCCCTCATGTGGATCGCGACTCTCGCCATCGCGGGAGTGCCGCCGCTCTCCGGGTTCTTCTCCAAGGACGAGATTCTGGGTGCCGCCTTCGCGCGCGGGGCCGCCCACCCCGCTTGGTATCTCTTCTGGACCCTGGGGCTCGCGGCGGCGCTGTGCACGGCGTTCTACATGACGCGACTCATGCTCTACACGTTCCACGGCCCCAACCGCACCGGTGACGCGGAGCGCGCGCACCTGCGCGAAGCCCCAGCGGTGATGACGGGGCCCCTCGTGGTCCTCGGGATACTGACCGTGCTGGGGGGAGCGCTGAATCTGCCGGAGCTCGCGGGCGGTCATCTGGCGGGGGCGCTGGCACGCTGGCTCGAGCCGGTGACACACGCCGCGGCGCGCCTCACCGCCCCCTCCTCCGCCACCCTCGACCTCGGCATGGAGTGGCTCCTCATCGCCGTCGCAGTGGCGATCGCGCTCGCCGGGGTGGTCGGCGCGTGGCAGCTGCTCGAGCCGGCGCGCCTGGTGCCTGCGCGCCTGGCCCCCGCGGAGCGGGGCATCGGACGTCTGCTGTGGAAGAAGTACTACATCGACGAGCTGTACGACGCCGTGATCGTGCGCCCCATCGTCTGGTTCTCCCGCGACGTGTTGTGGCGCGTCGTGGACCAGCGCCTCGTGGACGGCGTCGCAGTGAATGGAACCGCCCGCGTGTCCCAGGCGCTCGGCTGGCTCGGCAGCAGGCTCCAGACGGGTGAGCTCGGACTCTACGTGGTGCTCTTCGTCGGCGGGGTCGTGCTCGTCCTCGCGGCCGCGGTGCGCTAGCTCATGTACCAGCACTGGGTGCTCACCGCGCTGCTGACGTGGCCCGTGGCCGGCGCGCTGCTCGTCCTGCTCGTGCCCCCCCGCTGGGCCAAGCACCTCGCGCTCGCCGTGGCCGGGCTCGAGTTCGCGATCTCCGTTCCGATGTGGTGGACCTTCGTCCCCCAGGCGGGGATGCAGTTCCGCTTCGATGCGGCCTGGCTGCCGGCATGGGGCATCCACTACAGCGTCGGCGTGGACGGCATTTCGCTGTTCCTGGTGCTGCTGACCACGTTCCTCGTGCCGCTCACCGTGCTGGGCAGCTACGTGCACATCACGACCCGCGAGCGTGGGTTTTACGCACTGCTCCTCGTCCTCACCTCCGGCATGATCGGCGTGTTCGTCGCGCTCGACCTGTTTCTGTTCTACGTGATGTGGGAAGTGATGCTGATCCCGATGTACTTCATCATCGGCGTGTGGGGCGGGGCGGGGCGGCTCTACGCCGCCATCAAGTTCTTCATCTACACCATGCTCGGCTCGCTGCTCATGCTGGTCGCGATCATCACCCTGGTCTTCCTGGTCGGGCGGCGCACGGGGAACTATTCGTTCTCCTACGAGCAGCTCATGGCCGGGCTCGGCGATCTGGGCCCGGTCGGGTACTGGTTGTTCGGGGCGTTCTTCCTTGCGTTCGCTATCAAGGTTCCCGTCTTCCCGTTTCACACCTGGCTCCCGGACGCGCACACCGAGGCGCCCACGGCGGGGTCGGTGATCCTGGCGGGCATTCTCCTCAAGATGGGGACGTACGGGTTCCTGCGGTTCGCCTTCCCCTTCTTCCCGGCTGTGGCGCAACATCCCGCGATCCAGATGACCATCGTGGCCCTGGCGCTCGTCGGGATCATCTACGGCGGGCTGGTGGCGATGGTGCAGCCCGACTTCAAGCGGCTGATCGCGTACTCCTCCGTCGCGCACCTCGGGTTCGTCATGCTCGGGATCTGGGCGCTCACCCTGCAGAGCGTGCAGGGCGCCCTGCTGGTGATGATCAACCACGGCATCTCGACCGGTGCCCTGTTCTTCCTGGTGGGCATGATCTACGAGCGCCGTCACAGCCGGCTGATCGAGGCCTACGGCGGCATCGCGCGCGTGGTCCCGCTGTTCGCCGCCATCCTCACCGTCGTGTCGCTGTCGTCGATCGGCCTTCCCGGGACCAACGGCTTCGTCGGTGAGTTCCTCGTGCTGCTGGGTGCCTTCCAGACCCATCCCGTGGCCGCCACGGTGGCGACCTCCGGCGTGATCGTCGCCGCGGCCTACCTCCTCTGGGCGCTGCAGCGCCTGATCTACAATCCGCTCGACAAGCCGGAGAACGAGAAGCTGCTCGATCTGACCCCGCGCGAGCTGGCGGTGTTGCTGCCGCTCCTCGCCTGCATCGTGTGGCTGGGCGTCTACCCGAAGCCGTTCCTCGAGCGCATGGAGCCCGCGGCCCAGCACTTCGTCGACTCCGTCAAGCGATGAGCCTCGACCTGGCGCGTTCCGGCGACCTGATGATGGCGCTGCTCCCGGAGCTGGTCCTGACGGGATGGGGGCTCGTGTTGCTGCTCGTGGTGGCGGTGTACCACCGCACGGCACGCGACTTGCGCCTCGCGGGCTGGCTCACGCTCGTCGCCCTGGCCTCGACCGGAGTGGCCGTCTGGTGGCTGTGGTGGAACAGCGCGCGGCCCGCCGGCCTCGCCACGATGATCGCGGTAGACGACTTCCGCTTCGTCACCGACTGGCTGTTCCTCGGCACCGCCGGCCTCACTGTGCTGGTGTCGTTCGCGTATCTCGAGCGCGAGCGGCTACTCGCGCCGGAGTACTACGTCCTGCTGCTGTTCGCCACGCTCGGCATGATGCTGCTGGGCGGGGGCGAGGACCTGATGGTCGTCTTTCTCGGGCTCGAGCTGATGTCGGTGTGCGTGTACGCCCTGGCGGGCATCAATCGCCACAGCCCGAGCGCCGCCGAAGCCGCCCTCAAGTACTTCCTGCTGGGCTCGTTCGCCTCGGCGTTCCTCCTGTACGGCATTGCGCTCGCCTACGGCGCCACGGGCTCGACCAACCTCACGCTCATCGGCGTGCAGGTGCGGACCCTGGGCCTGGCGCACAGCACCATGCTGCTCCTGGGGCTCGGCCTGCTGGTGGTCGGGTTCGGATTCAAGGTCGCCGCTGTGCCGTTCCACATGTGGGTGCCCGACGTGTACGACGGCTCCCCCACACCCATCACGGGGTACATGGCGGCCGGAGTGAAGGCCGCCGCCTTCGCGGCGCTCTTGCGCGTGCTGGTGGAGGCGTTCGGCGGTGTCACCGCCTGGCATCAGATCGCCTGGTGGCTCGCCGCCGTCACCATGCTCGTCGGCAACCTGATCGCCCTGGCGCAGCGAACCCTGAAACGCATGCTCGCCTACTCGTCCGTCGCCCACGCCGGCTACCTCCTCGTCGCCGTGACGACGGGCTCCGCCCTGGGCTCGGCGGCCGTCGTGTTCTACCTCGTCGCATACATCCTGACGACGCTCGCGGCATTCGCGCTCCTCGCCGCCAAGGGACGGAACGGCGAGCGGGATGTGACGATCGACGACCTCGCCGGGCTGGGCCAGCGACGGCCGGCCGTCGCATTCGCGCTCGCGGTGTGCATGGTGTCGCTGCTCGGCATCCCGGGCACGGCGGGATTCATCGGCAAGTGGTACATCCTGATCGCGGCGACGCAGGCGGGCGAGGGGCTGCTCGCCGCGCTGCTGGTCATCGCGACGGTGATCTCCGCGGGTTACTATCTCCCGGTCATCATGGCGATGTATATGAAGGCGGAGCCCTCCGAGCGGGCGCACGAGGACCTGCGACTGGGTCGTCTCTCCGGGGCCGTCGTGGCCGCGGCCGTGCTCGGGCTGCTGGTCCTGGGCGTGCAGCCCGGCCGGCTGCTCGAGCTCGCGCGCGTGAGCGGCGCGAGCATCCGTCCCGCTGGCGTGGTCCCAAACACGCCGCCCGCCACCCTGTCGACGAAGGGCAGCTGAGCGGGGGCGGGTGCCCGTGGGTTCCGTGAGCGTCCCTCCAGTCATCTTCCGGGAGTACGACATCCGCGGCACGGTGGGCGACCAGCTCACCCCGCAGGCGGCTCGGACCCTCGGCCGCGCGCTGGTCACCCTGTGGCAGGACAAGACCGGGCAGCAGCACCCGCGCCTCGCTGTCGGGCGCGACAACCGGCCCAGCGGCCGTACCCTCTCCGACAGCTTCATCGAGGGACTCGTATCCGCCGGTGCCCTCGCCATCGACGTCGGCGAGCTGCCCACGCCGGCGCTCTACTTCGCGACCCGCGTGCTGCGCGTGGACGGCGGGATCCAGGTCACGGGGTCCCACAATCCGCCTGAGTTCAACGGCTTCAAGATGGTGCTCGACGAAGACTCGGTGCACGGTGCGGAGATTCAGGAGCTCCGCAAGCACATCGAGGAGGGACGTCTCTTCGACCTCGCGGGTGGTCGGCGCAAATCCGAGACCGGCATTCTGGCGCAGTACCGCGACGCCATCGTCGCACGCCACGCGCCGCTGGCGCGCCGCGTCAAGGTCGTTGTGGATTGCGGCAACGGCGTCACGAGCCTCGTGGCGATCGACACGCTGCGGCGCCTGGGCGCCGAGGTCATCCCGCTGTTCGCGGAGTCCGACGGCACCTTTCCGAACCATCACCCGGACCCGACCGTGCTCGAGAACCTGCGCGACCTCCAAGCCGCAGTGCGGCGCGAAGCGGCGGAGCTGGGCATCGCCTTCGACGGCGACGGGGACCGCATCGGCGCGGTGGACGAGCAGGGCAGGGTGGTCTTCGGCGACCAGTTGCTCGTGTTGCTGGGGCGCGACCTGGTGCGGCGCCAGGGCCCGGGCCACGCCGTGATCTTCGACGTGAAGTGCTCGGACGTGCTGCGGCGCGAGCTCGCGCGGGCGGGGCTCGAGCCGGTGATGTGGAAGACGGGCCACTCGCTCATCAAGCAGAAGATGAAGGAGCTGCGCGCGCCGCTCGCCGGCGAGATGAGCGGTCACATGTTCTTCGGCGGCGACTGGTTCGGGTTCGACGATGCGTTGTTCGCCGCCGCGCGCCTCCTCCACTACGTCGCCGAGCAGGGCGGCCCCCTCTCACCTCTGCTCGCGGACCTCCCGGCCACGATCTCCACTCCCGAGATCCGTATCGACTGTCCGGACGACCGCAAGTTCGCGGTCGTCGAAACGGCCGCCCGGCACTTCGGTGCCAAGTACCCGGTCTCCCGCCTCGACGGCGTCCGGATCACCTTCTCCGACGGCTGGGGCCTGATTCGCGCCTCGAACACCCAGCCGGACCTGGCGCTGCGATTCGAGGCGGACACCGAGCGGGGTCTCGCCGCCAATCGGCGCGAGGTCGAGGACTGGCTGCGGACCGCGGGCGTTCGCGGGTGACGCAGCCGCCGAGTCGGAGCGCGCTCCTCGTCGGGCTCGCAGGCGTCGCTCTCGTCCTCGTAGGCGGGCGCTGGCTCGCAGTCGAGAGCGCCGAGCGGGCGTGGGCCGCCAGCATCGCGGATGGCAACGTCTACCTCAGGGCCCGGGACCTCGCCCGGCTCGTGCACGGGCTCACCCTGCTCCTCGCCGTCGCGTGGGGCACGGCGAACCTCTACTACGTCTATCGCGCCATCGGGTCCGTCCAACTGCCGCGCCGCCTCGGCGACCTCGAGATCGTCGAGGCTGTTCCGCAACGCGTGTTGCTCGGCGCGACGCTCGCGGCTGGGCTGCTCTCCGGCGTGCTCCTGGCGCTCGGCACCAGCCAGTGGTGGCTCCGCGCCCTGCTGGCGCTCCGGCCGCCGCACTTCGGTGTGGTGGACCCGATCCTGCAACGCGACCTCGGCTACTACGTCGGGGAGCTGCCGTGGGCGGTCACCACGCAGCATTTCGCCGTACTCGCAGCGACGATGGCCACCTTGCTGGTGGGACTCTTGTACGTCGGAATCGGCTCGCTGCGGTGGACCGGGTGGGGACCGGTAGCGAGCCCACACGCGCGCGGACACCTCGCCCTCGTGCTCGCGCTGCTCGCCTTGGCGCTCACGCGGGGCGCGACACTGGACCCGGCGGAAACCGTCGCCGGACTGCACGGGAGCGTGGCTCCCGCCCTGATCGCCGCTCGCTCCACCGGGGCACGGTTCGTCGAGACACTCGGCGTGGTCGCCACGCTCGCCAGCCTCGCCTGGGGATTACGGGATACGGCGCGGACGCTCGTCGCCGCGTGGGGCGCCCTCGGCGTCGCGATGCTCGCGGCCTACGTCGTCGGTCCGGCAATCGCGCGCGGCGGCCCTCTTGGTGCGGCCGCTCGCGACGCGCAGCACGACGCATTGGAACAGGCGGCATTCGGCGCGGCGTGGCGCGAGGAGCCGCCGCCGCCCGGTTTTCCCACCGTCGCGGCCGCCGTGGCCACGCTCCCCATCTGGGACGCCGATCGGGTCGCGGCCGTGGTGCGCGGCGCGCCCGCCTGGAACGCGGGCGCCCCGGTGGCCGGCGTGGCCCTCTCCCTCCCGCGCGCAGGCGACCGGCGTGCCGCGTGGCTCGTTGTGCCAGCCCCGCTGGATGGCGGCCACACGGGCGCCCTCGCCGACACGGCGCGCGACCTCGACGCGGCCGCGGGCGCAGGCTGGACCGGGCTGCACCGGGGCCCGCTCGCCCGGACCAGTCGGGCCCTCGTCGCGGTCGAGGCCGATTCGGGACTGGTCGTGAGCCCCGTGGCTACGCGCGACTCCGTGTCTTGGTTCGGCCCGGGATTCCGCGAATTCGCGGTGGCGGCCCCCGATAGTTGGCCCGATGTACGGCCCTCCGGCGTCCCACTGCTCGGCTGGTGGCGGCGTGCGGCACTCGCATGGGTGTTGCAGAGCCCCGAGCTCGCTCGGGGGCGAAGCGGCGCCCTGTGGCTACTGTGGCGGCGCGAGGTGACGGAGCGGCTCGAGCGCCTCGCCCCGTTTGCGACCTTCGCGGCCCCCGCGCCGATCGCGGCCGACGGAAAACTGTGGTGGGTCTCGTACGGCTACGTCGGCGGCGATGCGTTCCCGCTGGTGCGCAGCGTCGTTTCGCCCCTCACCGGCGCGCCGGTGCGCTACCTGCGAGCTGGGTTCGTCGGCGTGGTGGCCGCCGCGAGCGGGGACACGCGGCTGTATCTCGCTCCGGGCGCGGATTCCGTCGCGAGCACCTGGGCTCGTTTGTTCGCGCCGCTGGTCCGACCTCTCGACAGCCTGCCCCGCGACCTGCGTCGCCAGCTCCTGTATCCGCGCGACGCGTTCCGCGTGGCGGTGGATCTGACACTGCGCGCGAGTGGCGACTCCGCGGCCTGGCGCCCGCAGCCCCGCGACCCGTATGACATCGTGGCTCCAGCGGGGCCCGACGGCGCGCTGACCCGGTGGCTGGCCCAGGGGTTTGCCGCGGGGTCGCCAGCGCACCTTGCCGGCCTCCTCGAGGGCACGATGACGCCTGCCGGCCCCGAGCTACGTCTCTGGAAGACCCGCGCGCCGGTGCCCCTTCCCGGTGACCTGGTCGGCTCCCCTCAAACGGCTCCCGGAGTGCTGCGGCTCTGGATGGCGGAGGGTACGCTGCTCACCGAGCAAGGCTTGTTCGACCAGCCAGCGACCGGCGGGCCCCGGGCGGTGACGCAGGTCTATCTGACCTGGGGAGATCGTGAGAGCCAGGGGCCGACCGCGGGCGCGGCGTTGCGCAACCTGCTCGCGTCGGGCCCGCGGGCAGCCCCGGCGGACACCTCGCTCGCGGCTCGCTGGGAGGTCGCACGGCACCTCGCCGCCCAGGCGGACAGCGCGCTCCGCGCCGGGGATCTCGAGACATTCGGCCGTCTCGACGCCGAGCTGCGGCGGCTGCTGGGGAGCGGGCGCAAGGTTGCTCCGGCCCGGTCCCCCCGCTAGGTTCGGCCGCCGTGCGTCCGGAAACGATTGTCGTGGCGCTCGGCGGCAACGCCGTGGCGCCCGCAGGCGAGCGCCCGACGATCGGCAACCAGTTCCGCCACACGCGCGAGAGTCTCGCGCCGATCGTCGAGCTGGCGCGTGCCGGGTGGCGCATCGTGCTC